>Ga0307510_10010603_pt1 | contig 10952 bp, 5 predicted proteins | sample 12_EM_MG_FD_207224 | JGI IMG/M metagenome (GOLD analysis project Ga0307510, IMG submission 207224) | Populus trichocarpa ectomycorrhiza microbial communities from riparian zone in the Pacific Northwest, United States - 12_EM | ecosystem: Host-associated > Plants > Roots > Unclassified | place... | reverse complement strand
TTACGAGTCGTATTTATCTTTCCCCTCTGGAAGAAGAGGGGGTAAACCGATGGCATGAGAATTCTAAGAACAAACACATAATTATAAAGAGGAGGGATGGATATATGTGGTTCGAAATGTGATTTTTAATTTTATGAAGGAAAAATAAATAGATCTAATGGTAAATATATATTATGAAACCTCCTTAATTGATTCATATATTAAATCTAAATCTTTCTATATATATTTGTAATTGATCGGGAACTATTTATCGTGAATGACAATATATGAGTTTTTCACTTCTACATTAAGAACTTGCAAGGAATTATTCACAATTGAAGGATGGAAGAACTTGAAATGAGGAAAAGTTCAAGTTCTCATTGCTTTGCACGATCAAATACCTACTGTTCAAAGCAAAAAATAAATAAATAAGAAAAATAAAAATCCATGCGCAACTTACTTTTAATTACCTTATTAAATGACTCCTGACATGATCGCCATTTACTTGAGAAATAATAAAGCTCTTATGAGAGTCGAACATGGTAGGAAAACATCGCAGATATTGATTGGTACAATAATATAGCTAGCTAGTTACAAATAAATTTTGCAGACCTTCCCCTCGATGATGATTATTATTGCTGTCGTCGTCGTCAGTTTCATTATTATTTTCAGGTTCAAACAGAAACCGGGGCATCAATTACAAGAAAGAATCCTGATGGGTATTTTCTGTAATTAAAACTTGGCTCTAATGTCAATTTGGATACATGAGAAATGGATCCAGTCTTCAAAGGAGGGCACGAGAACGCGAAGATGCTTACAATGCATGTGATGGGAAGTCGAGGAAAAACTTCTTTGGAAGCCTAGGGAAGTTCGAAGCATCAGAACCCATTTACAAATCATCAGCAGGCATGAAATACGCTAGATTGAAAAGAGATTCTATAATGCCAGTCCTTTTCCTTTTATTTTCCATCATTTCTTTTTACCAAGGTATGGTTAAAGGAAGCATGCAAGAGTGACATCAGGAGGTGATTTGAAATGGGGATAAGTGCCAAACTAAATATGGTAGATGGATAGGAAGAAAGAAGCATAAATAATGGAGCATGCATGTAGGAGAGGTCATCACTCAACAGGGCAACAAAGCGACGTGGAGGCAAAGGAAAGAAACACTGACAACATGTATATGCTTTGAGAGATGGAAAGAGAGCTGAGGTGGGGCGGAGTTGTACTACGAGATAGGACTTTCTTAATTTGATATAGTAATAGTTCGTCTTCTAATTTAACTTAATAATAATGTCGGTTCATGAGAGCACTTGGAGCGGTAATTCGTGTGTGAGGAGGGATTATTGGTATATATCTTCGAAGATCATAAAACTAATATACGAAAGAAACATCTGATTCAAAAGCTTATATGCCCATTTCCCCTTTATTCATGATATCACAGTGAATCTATCTTTTGTCTGAAGTTTCTCCACTCTTATAGGTGTAGAATTAAAGTTAAAAGTCCAAGTTTTTCCCCTCTCGCTGTAAAAAATACAGCACCAATTAGCCTCTCCATCCTATTCATGATCAGTATCAATGACAAATAATAAAAAAAAAACCCAGTGTCGCAGATTTTCTTATTCCTTGCAAATGAAGTTTCTTTTGCTGTTGAAGTCCAGGAAAGACGTTGATTACTTAATTGAGGCTTCCATGTTCTTTCCTGCAAGCAGAAAGCTAATCAAAACATGTTGATCACATAATACACACACACACACACACACACACACACACACACACTCTCACAGGCTATGACTATAGCTGGAAAAACTCCCGAAATAAACTTTATCTAGCTATATGATCATTGGGAAATATTACAGAGACATCTTTGAGAATTCACTAGAAAGATAAATGAGGTTTCTAGGTAATCATGCACTAGATACAAAATTATTTGAGAAAAGAAAAAAAAGAGAGGGTATATAAGACCAATATATATTTCAACATTTCCTTTGGGCGTTAGCAAAGTGTATGACTCATGGCGGCTGGCTAGCACTAATGCCTGGATCATGCATGAAAGGATGAGTCATGCCAAACCATCTGCAAAGTATCACATAATTCTGTTTCAAGGGCGACCCATTTGGTTGACATTCATTTCATTTTATTTCTTGGCTAGGAATTTGGTAGCGCACCAAATGGCTAGCTAGCACTACGCAATAGACTGTTTTTTTTATATATTATTTTTTGGCTGATGCAAGAAGACTAGACCTCTACTAATTAACAAATCTGATCTATGCCTATCTTAGATATTTTTAAAGCGAAATTGCGTAGCATCCATAATTCCTTAAGCTGGGATACTTTGATTAGTCAAAATTAATACGGGCCGGGATCACAGTTGATTGAAAACGAAATGGCTAAATTCATGAGAACCATAATGCTTTTGAACTCTTTCTTGAACAATATATAGAGAAGTTGGACCTTTTCCTTTCTCTTTTGCGTAACAATTTTCAAAGAAATTAAAAGAAAAGGTATTTTGATGCGAGGAAAAACGCCACATGGCATATGTGATATTTACTCGGCTTCTAATCAATTATGTGTGTCAAGGAGTTTTTTATTTTGGGTTAATAGTATATATCTGAACCAGTTTATATGCATTGCGATTAATCTTTTAATTAAGATCTTGAAGTTAATGATCATGTAAGTTTTTAATGGCCTTAAGATTTGTAGCACTCGAACTGGTAATTTTTAAAAAATAAATCTAGAATCTGACTAGTTGAGCAATACCTCTCAAAATTATATATAAAGGAGTTTTATATATGTGGGTTGAGTGGGGGTGAGTAAATGGAGACTCAAATCTCATCCCATCAAATAAGTAATGGCTTTTTTCTTTAGAGAAAAGAAAATGACATAAACCAAACATGTCAGCGTACTCCATCAGAAAATGACCTAATCTCCATGAAAACAATATTAACCGAGCTTCCAATCGAACAAGAATTAATAGGAGAATGCCTAACCGAAGGAGACCTCCACAGCAATAAGCTAGCATGGGAAAATTAAGGGATTGAAATAAGAAAAACTTGTGAAAATGAAGATATGTGAACTGGTTAGCTGACTTATTCCATATCCATCCATAAGAATCGTTCACTTTATTCCAAATAAAACTTTATGTAACAATTTTTTAATTTCACGATTTCACATTCAACTGCTAGAAAAGAAAACAGGAGAGCGTGCGTGACTCGTGTGTTTCTTTGGTTCTTTCTTCTTTGTAACTACAAGAATATATTACTTGCTCTATATATTTGATTATTGCTTGCATGTATTTGCGTGTGTCTGACGCCTGAACGTTATTAATGCGCCTCGTTTTCCTAGGCTTGGCGAGAGAGAGAGAGAGAGAGAGAGAGGCCTAGCTGTGTTTGTGTATTAATCAATATTCACAGTTTCTCACGTCTCAAAGTCTCAGCTTACCAAAGCATTATTGCTCCAATAGGACTCCATTATACAAGCTGCGCTTCACTCTTTCCACCTTAACAAACAGCTGATAAGTGAGAATCTAAATCCTCCGTGTCCCTCGAAATCTAAAAGAAAAAATTGCATTTTTTTAAATTATATTTAACTTAATTATAATACACCATATAATCATTTTTCAAAAGTACATCCAAAGGTAAGATTTTAGACTTTCTACGTGGGTTATATATTTTCCTAAAAAAACATCTGGATATGTAGGTCATTTTAATGTTAATGTCTCGAACACATGTGCATGTGGTGAATTCAATGTCGAGACTTAAGAAATCATCGTCTAGTTATTTTGTTTAGGGTCACTAGAAGTTCTGGATATACTGATCTTATTAGAAATTTCAAGTGTAAGGACTGATTGTGACTAGAAAAGGTATTTAACACCCCTAACGCACCTTACATGAGATAAGTTGCATTGTATGATTTAGATATGATTTAAAGGTTTTGATGGGTTCCTAACCAATGGTATGTCCATGACTTAGAATAGAGATTTACTCCCATAAATAAATCCGACATTTTGAATTTAATAAGGGCTCGTATGCCCATATAAGTTCTTATGGGAAGGGTCCATGTAGGTACCATAATAGAGTTCACATATGAAAAGGTTTCTCCACAACTTGTATATTATGGTAAAAATTATTCCCAATTAAAATTGGTGAATATCTAAATAATCCTGAAAATTTTCTAGTCAACTCCTAGTATTTAAATATCAGCCTACTTATAGGTTCATCATTTATACTAGGATGTTGACCATTAATTTTCATGAATTAAAATTTTTAGAGTTAATGAAATATTGATCAAATCCATAAAGAATTTTACAAACTTTGTATAAATAAAAAAAAATTGCAAAGGAAAATCAATACAGTTATTTTCTAAAACCATGCTAAAAAAAACTTTTTTTCTTTTTTATAAAAAATGCAATTTGTTATACGGGTTGAGTAGTATGCAATAAGCAAAAATAATTTTTTTATTATTTTTACAAGAATTGTTTTATTTTAGGGTCATTGCACAAAACCATATTTAAAAAAAAAAAAACTGTCAAAACAGGTCTAAGGACGTGTTTGCCAAACATGCCCTTCAGCTAAAATTCATTTCATCAAAATAGTGACAAACCAAATAAAACCTTAAGTATTTGACATGATATTGACTTGTTCGGGTCGACCCGAAAACACTAGTTCAACCATTAACCGAACCGAAAACCAAGAATCCAAAATTAAACCAAAATAGATATTTAAACCGAAACAAATCAAAACTAAGAAAAACACAAAAAACATAAAATTTTCTAAAAAAAATATCAAACATCAAGAAAAATAAAGAACACGAATAACAATGGAGAACATTTAAACTCAAACTCAACAACATAAACATCAAATCAAACTAGATTTCAAGCAATAAAATACAAGTTTTTGTTCACAATCAAGTATAGATCAAGAATCAAGTATCAATTTTCTTCGATTATTATTGAAACATCATGTTTTTTTTTTAATCAAAAATGAGTTTCAGTTCAAAACCAAAATTCTAATATTAAAACCCATAAAAACATGTTATTGATACATGAAAACCCTAGATTATTTACTAATTATGATATAAGAACTTACATAAGCCAAAATCAAATGAAAATGAGATTGGTTTCGGTTTTGAGGATGATGGTTTTGCCTAGAAGATTTTCTTTTTTTTTTAGACAAAGACATACATTTCTCACATTCTGATCTTGGATGAAAGATTTATGGCCTTTGATAACAACCTTCTAAGAGTTTCTAAGTTTGAACACATGAAAACGTTGGGTGGTTTTGTGCAAATATGTATCTAAGTCAAGGCTACCTGAGTTGGCCACTTTTGAGACTTCGCCAAAGCAACTATGATATAAGCGTCATAGGAGACTACTTGAACTTGGTAGAGGAGATGCACATATTTTGTTTGGATCCATCTTCACTTAATTATGAGGCCTGTAGCTTCACATTCCTTCGCTTGAAGGTGCCAACTCGACTAGTCTAGAATATGAAAAGGCAGTGATAACTGATCAGGGACAAGATGTTGGAGATTTTTATGAAAGAATTAGGAGCTAAACATCCAATTTCATGGAAATAGGGTTGTAAAACGAATATTCCTTTTTTCATTTGCAAAAAACCTTGTGCTATTTGAAGGTTTAGAACTCCATAACGAGCTCTTGGAAGGTGCCAACCCGATCATCCAAAATTATCAAGGAAGGAGATGAATAGTGGGTGAACAACGCGTCGTCTAGGTTAAACCCTTAAATATTAGGGTTTTTAATTTGGGATCTGACATATTTCATTTTAGTCCTTATTTTTCCAATTGCTTTTAATTGCACCCAGAATTGCCTCTCAAACTCTTAATTTCATGCAATTTCATCAAAGCCAAACTTAACCATCAACCCCAAAGTTTAGCGTCATTTTCATATTGGTCTCTGGTTTCTGATTTGTACACTTGGACCTTTAATTGACCATCAAACTTTTAATTTTCTTTAATTTGACCCCATATTTGATCAATTTCAGTCGTGAAGCATAGCGCCTTTTACGATTTGATCATTGGTTTTGAATTTCTTCAATCAATCTCCTAATTGGTTATCAAAATTTAATTTTTTTTCACAATTAAGTCTTTGATTTGACCAATTAAACTTTTCAAAGTTCAATTTCAGTCTCCAAACTTTAATTTTATCCAATTAACACCCAAATTGACTAAAAAAAACTAATTTTTCTTGCAATTAAGTCCTCAATAAAATTAATTAAGCCTTATAAAATCCTCATTAAGTCCTTACTCATCTAAATTTGTATTTATTTACCCCAAATAAAAATATTTACATCGAATGTGTGTTTTATCAATCGAAATTTGGTCGCCAGTTATATCAATCTTATACATCCTAGTCCTCCAACTTTTTCATTTGTCATTTTGGTCATTCACCACAAACTTGGATAATTTTCAATAAAAATATTTACATCGAATGTGTGTTTTATCAATCAGAATTTGGTCACCAGTTTTCCCAATCTTATACATCCTAGTCCTCCAACTTTTTCATTTGTCATTTTGATCATTCACCACAAACTTGGATAATTTTCTAGGCTTTAATGTGTATCCTCTTGTATTTTTAGATTTTCTTTTTCTATTTTTTTTCCTTTTCTTTTCTTGATTTTTTTCGGGGTCAAAAATAGATAATAACATAATATGTTTTTTATATAAAAAATTTCAAAATATAAATAAAAAGATTTATGCAAGTATCTAATTAAATAAACTAAACTGATAAGTCTCTCTCTCTCTCTCTTATATATATATACACACACACACACACACACACACACACACACACACACACACTCAATACCCGTCAAGAAAGGTATAGTTGTTAGGGTTTCTGTGGTGTCTTGAATTTAGGGACCGGGCATATATATATCTTGGCAACTTGATGACTACAGTACTGATGCTGCATAATTGAAGGCACCTCACTTTATATAGTTTCACGTATAGCGCTCATGTTATTTCTCAATGATGTGCACGTATATTAGCCCCTGATTCCCGACTTTATCTCAGGAATGTTGATGGTTTTGATTTTACAACTTGACATATAATGAAATAATATTCTGGCGAATATTAGAATTTCGAATAACTTCTTTTGGGTGTCAAGTGATAGCTTCGCCTGAATCGATGATCACCGGACAAGGGCAAGTTAAGAGGACGTAATTAATTTTTCTATCTAATTAACTTATGGGCTTCGTGTCTAGTTCTACAACGCGAAAGCTATACATATCTGCAGAATCTTAATTTGCAAGGTGTGATTTCGATTAATAATTTTCTTAATTGTTTTGGTAAATTAACGAAGCTGTATGGAAATTAAGGCACGTGTGTTGGAGATTAATGGAGAAAACCCAGGCGCCAGTGAAAGAATCAATAGGTTCATTCATTGATATTTAGGCACGAGGAATTAATTAGTGGCTGTAATTGTAGTTTTTAATTAGTGTTAGCTTTGTTAACGAGAAGCAGTACCCAATATACATACGCAATGACGATGGAAAAATTGCGTTGTATCTCTTGTTAAAAATTGACAAGGACGTCGTAGGAGTAATAATATAAGCAAAATTCCAAATTGTTTATATGAGTAAGAGTTAGGAGGACGAAAAGGTGGAAAAAAATGCTTAACTATTCTGAGAAAAAATAAAAAAAAAATCAAGAATCAAATTGAGAATTTTCAAGATTTCAGGATGTTGCAAGCTTCTCTTGTATGCATCGAAGTCAATCGATATACGTACATAGTGCCAATCAACAACAAGCGTGACAAAAGAAATGCCAGCCCTTGTCCTGATTCCACCTCCTCATCAATCAATCCAACCCCATCAATAAAATTCGACTATTATATATAAAAAAATTATATTTAAAAAAATCAATCCAACCCATCTATATCTAAGCTACATATGGTCCCCATGATCCATGGAAAATTCTCAAGAGAGCAAAGACACAGAATAAATATGCACATAAAGAATACCGTGACTCCTTGTACAGAATGGCATTTTTTCCTTGTGTAGGTGTGAAAAGGGCTAGCTGAAATATTGGTCTTAGTTCGTGCCTCGTGCTCTCCTCTCCGGTGGCTACAAATGAAAAAGCCGCCACAGTCCGTTCGTTATTGTTTGCTATAATTGTTTGCTTGCCAAGAGAAAGCTTAATTACAAAGAGGAGAATAATTATTTTTTTTTGCTAACTTCAAATGTTGTATGCTTACCGAACCTAGTTATCCTTAATGAAGATTTGGGTTTAGAGGGGCGGCCATAAATTTGGAATTGCTCGTGAAGAGGCCATCAATTTCAGTAATGTATGTCAGCCACTGTATTATATTTTATTTCACGTCAAGTATAAAATTTAAGATAAGATTGAATTCCTATGCATGTTAATTAATTTCATTTGAAAGGTCCATAGAATATTCTGCAATATTTGACTTAGGTTTATAATTGGAGATTTACATAAACTTTAAATATTCGATTCATGTGCATTTGGGGCAATGCTTTCTTTGACTGGTGTACCGAGTGAGTGATAATTTTATCTCTCAAAGAACTATATATTTCGGATTATAATTTTATTAAGATATAATGATGATTTTATATGATGATATTGAACAACTTTTTTTTTTTTGGAACAGCGAATAAATCAACTCATTAATTATATCTTTTTATAATAAATAGACAAAGCCATCTTCGCCTCTCCTTTTTCGGTCTATTTTTATATTGGAGGTTGAAGACCTTCCTGAGGAGCAAGATATTGCAATATTAACTCTCGCGTTCTTCTTCAAGTCAGTCTCGAGAATGGCAAAACTGTCTGCCAGCAATTTCTTATGCAGAGTGCAGGCATTCTTTGACCCGAGGCCGCTCTACTGTTGGACAATACGTTTGATCATGCTTTTTACCATACATCACGCTGCTTCAATTTTTTCACTTCTGAAAATCAGCCTATACTTTTAGAGGAAGGATTAGGAGTGCACGGCCATGACTTTAAGCATGACTAAGAAGAATTAATTAAACCATCAAAATATGATAAAATTAGAAACAGATTTTTCTTTTTCTATCAAGAAAAGACTCAAACTCAAAACCTAATTTTATAGGAGCAGAGCTGTAACAAAATAAAGATATAAATTTAAAATAAAAATATTTTGAAAATAAATAACTATTTTTTGTTTTTGAATTAAGCAATGAGAAAACATTGCAAGAATGCACATAAATTTAAAGTAAATATATATCATCAAAGGAGAGATCGAGTTAGAAAAAGCAAATGGGGTAAATTAAGTGAGTAACTCTGTGCCGACAAAGAAGAAATATGAAGATCTAAAATTAAGTGAAACAATTAATCAATATTATCTCCTTCCCATAGTTTGTCTAAGATATATATGCAAACTTTAACTTAATTCTGAAATTAAAAAGTAATTAATTTCACAATGCATAGTAAAAGTAATTAATTAATTTATCCCATTTTTCAGTTGTTAAACTAGAACTAATGGTAATTGTAAACTCCTGAATGGGCCAATCAAAACCTTTTGAGAGGTTAATTACTAAAAGCATGTATCATTAATTAAAATGTTGATATTGGTTGAATCATTACATGAATTTAATAAAATCTTTCATTATTTTACTCAAACTCAATGGTTTTTTTTTAATTATAAATTCAAATCATAAAATATTAAAATAATTATAAATTTGAATTCAAATCCTCTCCTATTTACTTGTATCATGTTTTAATATTTCTATCAAATACAAATTATTGAAATCAAATTGAATGTATATAATAAAATCTAGTATATGGTGAAAACGATAACAACCACTGATTATAATTTTATTTTTCTTATTTAATACAAATCATAATTCAAAAACTAATGGTGATGTCTGTGACGTTAACCTTCAAAGAACTTTTATCTGGCACCAATGGAAAAGTCATTATTCCTCAAAGTTGGTCCCAATAGACGCACCCTTAATCAAGGAGATGCTGTCAGAGCCAGAACCACATAGAGTCTCTGCGTTTCCCGCTCGTAATGGTGTTCGGCAGGCTAGGCTAGGGCTATACACCATATCTGCGTGGAAAATTGCCAGCTTTATAATACAGTTATGCTTATGTGATAGGTACAGTGTAAACTTGTTGTTGTGACCACTGATTTCGAGTATTTATAACTTTTGTCCTTAGCCAAAGTTGCTATTTTTATTTATTTCCCATTATGGTGTAAATTTTAGTGCTGTTTGTATTTTGCTCTAGAGAATACGAGAGACTGTGATACATTTTGGAGGTTTTCATTAAGCTGCAATGGAGGAAATCTCTAGTTAGCTCTTTTTTTTTCTTTTTTCTTTTTAATTGTGGGTCACTTTGCATTTATAGTGATTGAATCAATCATTTTAATCGTGGGACCAATTCTAAAACCACCCAAACGACACCGATCTAGGTGTCCTGGAAGGAAAAAGATGAGGTAGTTTCATGCATGCCTTGATTAATTTCTTTCAGTACTCATTCATTTCTATAGCGGTTTGGTTTTGTGTGTGTGTCTATATTTAATATTATCTGATTTTCTCACCTAAATATCCTACCTAGGTCCTAGCCATGGGATCGTTCTACTTTTACACACACATATTTTTATCTCGAATCATGCATGTCCCCGCTTTTGAAATTCCAAATTCAAAAGGGAGAATTATGCATATATTCAGGAAATTACCAAACCATGGTAAACGCAACATCAAGAAGTCACCTAACCTCTTCATGCCATAGTACTCCAAATAGACACGCACAAGAAAATTTGGACAACAGACAAAACCCGACAACATGGGCCCTATAGATGGCTCCATAAGTGTGCCCACAATAATACGGGGAGGGAGGTTGGATTTGCAGTGAGATCTTTGATTCTTGCAGCAAATACAAAGAGAGAGACCCCCACCCACCACCACCACCACCACCCCACGCTCTGATCTTGCTTCCTAATTAACTGAAGCACTGAGTTCCTCTTTTTCTCTGCT
>Ga0307510_10010602_pt1 | contig 10952 bp, 19 predicted proteins | sample 12_EM_MG_FD_207224 | JGI IMG/M metagenome (GOLD analysis project Ga0307510, IMG submission 207224) | Populus trichocarpa ectomycorrhiza microbial communities from riparian zone in the Pacific Northwest, United States - 12_EM | ecosystem: Host-associated > Plants > Roots > Unclassified | place... | reverse complement strand
GGGGCCAGCAGGAGGGGGAGGGACAGCATATATGGAGGGGCCAGCCAGAGGGGGGGGGATGGCAGATGTGGAGTGGCCAGCAGGAGGGGGAGGGGCAGCAGATATGGAGGAGCCAGCAGGAGTCCTACACTGTTCAGGACTGGCCATAAGATGATTTGAGCGCTCAGCCTGATGTGCAGCCTCCTGGTGGCGCTGAGGGGATGTGGGAGGGGTAGATGGCATGATAATAGCAGAGGGGATAGAGGGAAAGGTTAGTAAAGACACAGAGACCTAGCAAGCACCCAAGAACAACAGCAGAGCCAGAGCAAAGCAGCACAGCAAAGAAAGGACCTAGAAAAGCTAATTTGATTGTCAGGAAAGCCTATAACAACTTAAGAACACTTACAGTACACAAAAAGGGGCCAAAAGCGAACTTTAACCCATTAAATTTACAGCCAGGGATTATTGGTGCAGCAAACACACCTTGTTTGATGGAAATGTAGCACTTGGAAAGTGTCAAAGTTGTCAGAGAAGCTAAAAAAAATTAATTAAAAATTAATTAGATGGAAAAAAAGAAGGGGACACACCTGGTTTTCAGTGGAAAGGTTTGTGGTAGAGAGGAAAAGAGATTTGATGGGGAATGTGGCAATTTTCCAAACAGATTGTGTTGCAGCACTGCAGCTGTAGCAGCTTTCCCAGGTTGCTGCACCACTGCTGCACTGGCAGTGTGGCCCGCATCACGTGCGCTTATGTAAAATTTTTCGGGAAATGTTATCTAAGCATTATCTAAGCCAATGCTCAACACAAGAAAAGTAACCCTCTGGTAGTGTAACGTCACAGTCACATCACACCCCACCTCCAAACAGGCACATGCTAAGTATGGCAATAATTTCCCACCCCCAAACCTGGCCACTCAGGACCTCCGAGCCTGGAGGCTCGTTTCCCTTATTCTCTTACTGTAAGGACATGTTATGCGATGTTGGCCTTAGGCTAAGGGAGAGATAGCGGCAGAGTCAAAGATTCCATGTTTATTCAATGTATCCAGAATGCATGTACATGTCCATGAAGTGCTATGTGGGGTTCTGTACCCCGAGGTGCACATTAATCAATTCCAAAAAAAAAAAAAAAAAGAACAGTCATCATCCAACTTTGAACAGCATGTGTGGAGAACACACTAGAGGACAACTTATCAATTGGGTCATGAGCAAGGATGCCATCATGTCTTGCTTTATCAAAGACACACTTGCCAACTTTGTTTACCACCAACTTATCCTTGCAAGTAACAGGTCATCGACCAGTCATCCCCTACAAGAAATCTGTTAACACCATGTGATGAATTTCAATGTCATGCAGCTCACCAAATGCTGATCAGATAGCGTCGCTTGAAGTCAACTTGAGGCCAAAATACCGTTATAAGCCGATGTCTTCTGATTCCTTCCCATGATCATTTCACACCTGTTTTCATCAGAAAAATCCATTCTCATTCAATGCTATTTGACTAAAAACAACCCATGGTCCATTCCCATATCCCCAGGCTCCCCCGGGCTGCTCCTGCTGTGTCCACAGTCCACCAAGTCCATCAAGTCCACAGCCTACCAAATCCACCACATCGAACACATCTGAGTCCGCACACATCCACCACATCCACCGCACCCACCACATCTACCAGATACACCACATCTGCCATGTCTGCTGCATCCGCACTCTCAACCACATTCCGTGAAAGGGGCTCTACTTCGCCAAGATTAGTACAAGTTGGTTTTTATATATCTGGCCAAAGTTAGTATGAGAAAGTCTCTTGGAGCAGAACAAACACCACCCACCTGCAACTTTTCCTTCTCCTGTTGAATGGAGTACAGTGTGGCGGATGGATGATGTCTGATTTGAGTACAATGATTCCATTGACAGTATCCATTACATTGGCCTGAAAGCAGCACGTTCAGCAGGTATTTGTGATACGGAATTTATGGATGGACACAGCATGTGATTGGGTTTGTGTCATCGGGATGCCTGTCTCAGCCAGGGCACGAGTGGCTGCCACTGTGGCCTCATTGTGATGGTCACAGAGGTACTTGATCCATGATAGTTCTTGAGCGTCACTCCATGTCGCGACTATGTCCCTTTTGTTGTGGTTGTCATCATCATCGTCTGAGTTGGTCATGGAAGAAGCGCGGTATTCTGTGGAGAGTGGGGACATGTCTATTGTTATTCACATCGATCCCATGTCACTATCGCCGGCACTGCAAGGCGGATCCGTCGCGTCTGTGGACTTAGAGGCAATGTGCGTGAAGAGGCGATTGAGGAGGAGGGGTGTAGGTACTGCAGTCCCACAACCCAACTTTACAGCAGTGTACACAACAAAGGCAAGGCCGTAAGAGTGCTTACCCGTCAGCTGTGACAATGGAATACAGCAGACAAATAACACAACTCACCTTGAGTATGCGTGACCCATGAATGCGCCACCCTGCCACTACAGTTTCTCCTGTTCCTGCCTCCGCTACCAACTGCGATCTCAGGATGGCTCTATCAAGGTACGCTGCAAGGTCGAGCGTGCATTCCCATGTCTTGAGCCCACCCTCGTACACACCCAGGACGATGTCCGCAGCGCATCGATGAATGCAGCAGTCCACTCATCATCGGGTCAGTCCAGGGCCAGGAGCTGGAAGCGTGCATCGAAGAGGTCTTGTTGAACCAAATTATATTCTGCCCAGGATGCATTAGAATAAGTCACATAAACAAATAGGAGACTTACCCAAACCCAAACAATACCAACCCTATCTGCCAAGATCTTCTGGATACAGTGAAACTGGCGATGATATAAGCTACAAGTTGCACCAAGCTGAAGGCAGCCATCAATGCATATGACAGATGTTCCATGAAGAACCCATGGAAGCGAGTGATGAAGATGAGCACCTGAGAAAAGATGGCGACCTGGAGGTAGACAATGGCATGCAGTTGCTCATCATTGTGTTTGACCTGACCAGGCGGGGCATTCAAATGGACATTGAACTTGCACTGGAAGAAGTCCAACTTGAGGATGACAATAACAAGGATGATTCAATACAAGCCATCAGAACGTGGTCGAGAACAAGGAGCAGCAAAAGGGGCTTACGTGAAGAGCATCAAATAGAGACCATAGCAAAGATTTCAGCCAGATCTCTACTATCTGGTTATGACAATGGCAACACACAGTCAACAGAGAGCGTCATAATAGTACCATCATTGAGGAGTGCAATGATAAGGACCAGGCCTCTGTGGGAGCAGTGCACAGACTTGTCTATCATCCAGGCATGTTCTGGAACTTTGGCCTTGATGATAAACTTAACTGCCAGTTCGCACATTTCAAGCCAGTGTAACACCATCAGAACAAAACCATAGCCACCAGCACCCAGTTCATCTCTGAGTTGGTACCAGTGCACAAATTTGGGATTGAGATGATGGCAAAGCTGAAAAGTTGAGAAGGGGTCAGGTTGATACATATCAAAGAACTACCACTATGCACCGGAGACATGTACAAAAAACTCCTGACTACAAGGATCTTGTTTTGGAGCATCTTGTGTCGCTTGGCCTTGTCGCAGTCTATGGGCACCATACTCAGCATTGGCTTTTCAGTCCTCTTGTTGAGCTCCAAGAAGTCTATGTAGAACATCGTAGCCAACATGTCCAAGACTGGTGTGCTGGTAGCAAGGGTGTTGTTGGCATAAGTGGAGTTGTGGTGTCCATCAGGCCAGCATATATGCCGGCATGGAATGCAGTTGATGCGGATGTCATTGAGGCACATGCAAGTCACAGTGGATTGAGTTGAAGTCGAAGTCACATTTAATTAGTACTAAAAGAAGGGAACTGAACAACATGGGGAAGGAGTCTAATCAACTGGTGCCCCTTAGAGTCAGTTTTTGCTGACATATCATCAGGAAATCGGCAGGATTCTGTTAAGGAGTCATCCCTACTACTTTCTTGGTCATGTGCCTTGCAGATCCATTTCCTTCATTGCCATCATAGTCAGAGCTGTAGCAGATGAATGTCGTGTCGTTTACACACATGAGCCATTGCAACTCTCCCCTATACCACAACCGATTAAATCCCACTTTACAGTAGGCGATGAACGCACACCGCGTGCATCTCGTTGTACCGATGCCCTCACCACACCCTGTCCCATACCCCATCCACATCCCCACCCAGCATCACATCCTGATTGTAGCAGTGAACATGGTGACAACAAGGAGGCTGTGGTCTGGTGCACCCTCTCATTGTTACTTGGCATTCCCAAGCTCGCATCGCTAGCAAGTTGGGTCATGCAAGCCAAAGTGTGATGTCACGAGAAGGCAAAGCAGCAGTCTCAGTCAGCCATAGGGGCAAGCCCCAACCCTGCCAGAAAAGCCAGAGGAAAACGCAGAGTGCTGACATCGTCGAGCATCATTAGCTCATTGGAGGGTTCCACACCCAAAGTCAAACACTTGTTTTGCTAGGCCATACACCAGCTTTATCAAGGTGGCAGCTTCATCTTGTGGGATGGCCCCATCCTTCCCCTTCCCAAGTCTGATGCAGCACTGGACTTGAGCATGTTGTATCATTTGAGTCAGCTGGATACTAGCGATTGCTCAAGTTCGGTGTTGTCATGCTTGGGTTTGGGATGCCACAAACAGCTTGCTGACTATATGGAAGATCTCTCAGATCCTCAGTCACAGAGTCATAGCTTACATCTTTGGAATCAAACAAACCCTTTACCCGTTGTCCCTACCCATGCGTTTCTGTCTGACCTGGCCAACCCGGCTCTACCCATCCCTATGCTCACCTGACCCCAGGGTACCCTGACCCCAACCTGAAAAAACCCATACCCATGCTCATGGGTATGGGTTTTTCAGGGTCAGGGTCAGGGTCGGCCTCGAGTGACCCCAGGTTTACCCTTGCCAATCCCTAACCACAATACTGTGCGCCTAGGGAACCTTGTTACATATATTGTATAGGGACCTGTACATACAAAAAGCTGGTAAAATTCATCTTGTTTCAAGTCACGCATGTGTCCAACTGTCCAAGTTGTCCTACCCACACAGGCCACACCTCAACTTCATGAATTCCCGCCGCCACCTGCTCTGGAAAATTTCACACAATCACACTACCATTGTCACCGGTGCCCCATCGCCCAGACTTCCAGTTCACAAAGTCTCGCATCTGCCTGCGCAAAACTCCCTAAGCTTGGTTCCAGTCTACAAAAGTCTTCCGCTACCGCCCTCTCAACCCTGTTCAAGTTCAGCACCACCACTGGGCTCTCCCTCACCTTCAAGTTTCCCTTGTTCTCCAGCTACAAGCCTACAAAACAGACACCCTTGCCCATGCTCCTCAAACCATTAGTGTCGGCCTGGCCACCGCCTAGCCTGCCACCGCTCAAAACAGCCCAAACTTAGTCCAAGCCTCCGGTGTACAAAGTCTTGCTGTTCAAGTTGTCTGCTCAGAACCGCTCAAGCACTCAAGCTCAAGCCCAGCCATGCCACCTCTGCCACTCATGCCTCTGCCACATGAACTCACCCCGGTAATCGTCATAATCGCCACCATGATGTTAAAACCCACACTCATCGCATTCTTTCGTATCCTGGAAAGACCTTCACTCTGCGGTCTTCAGGGGGTGAGTGCCCCTCATTCACTTGCTTTCATCCCACATCCTGACTGTCCCTCCCCCCTCGCTCACTCATGGTGGTGTCTTGACATCATGGCTGGCCTCACCTTGCAGCAGCCTTCATGCCTGCTCCCTGCCTCACCATATGCCCTGGGCTCAGATGCCTTGAGCTTCGCAGCGGTGGCTTTTTCAGCCTTGCCAGCAGGCTTGAGGCTGACAGTGCCCTTGGCCATGGCAAGGACAGCACCCACAACCAGAAGTGCCTGCCCCCTTGTTCATGCATATCAACAATGCCTGAGGATTCTACTTCCCTCACATCCATGTCGGCGTCCAGAATCGTGCGCCTTAGCGGCGATGGTGATAGCACCTGCAATTACCACAACAGCGACAGCAGTAGACCCAGCAAGAATGATGGCAGCAGCAGCAGCGATGAAGTGTCCTGCACCACCAACAGCCATGAGTCCACAACCGCAACCACAACACAATTGCCTTTACTACATACTTTTGGGTCCGGTCCAGGTTCAAACCCTTGAAGAACCTGAACCGGACCCAAAGTCCAGTTCTCTTAGGTTCAGGTTCAGGTTCACGAAAATCTGTGAACTGGACCCAAAGTCCAGTTCCAGGTTCGAGGAAATCTACCCCCAAACTGGACTTAACCAGACTGCGGCATCCCTAGTCCCAGCTGGCCAGCTCAGTGGTGAAGCCAGTGAAGGATCGGGATCAGGTATGGCCACTTTAGTTCCTTCTCCCTTCTATGCCGACTCATGTCCACCCAGAAGTTGATTTTCAAGTCACATACACAGATGATGAGGGCGATGAAATCTACTAGTGCCAGTGCCACCTTTTCCCCTGTTTCCCTTTGTCGCCATCACGCAACGATGTCATTCCCCTTCACTTTCCTGTCTTCCCCCCCCCCTTTCTTGCCTTACAAGTAGAATACTTGTACAACACATTTGGCCTTGTATAAAGTCCACATTCTGCTCGCCCGCCCGCTTGACAGAAAACCAAGCCTGTTTACCTTCCTGGTCACGCTATTGCCTCGCCGCAAGAGCTCTTACATCCATTTTCCTCCATGCATTCTCAGATTCTTGGCATTGTGGTCCGTTTTCCTCCACGCATTCTCGGGTTCTTGGTATCATGGCTCGTGGCCTCCCAGTTTTGCATTTTCCTTCACTATTGTTCTTGACTCCCTCTCCACATTGAGTCTGCAAGAGCTCTTATGTCCATTTCGCTCCACACGTTCTCGGATTCTTGGCATCATGCCCTCCCAGTCTTGCATTTTCCTCTTGCTATTGTTCTTGATTCCCTCTCCGCAAGAGCTCTTACGTCCGTTTCCCTCCATGCGTTCTCGGATTCCTCTCGCTATTGTTCTTGACTCTCTTGCTGCAAGAGTTATTATATCTGCTTCCCTCCGTGCATTTCGGATAGTTGGGATCGCAGCCTCCCTCTGTCAGTCAAAAAGGCACACCATGATGTTGGAGTGTGTGCCCCTCATTGTGCCCCCATCATCACCACCGCCCCTCAGGCCTCAGGCCTCCACAGGCTCGTCTCCCTTTGCCTTCTCATAGATCTCATGTGCCACTGCAACGTGCTTCTTTTCGGGAAGTTCTTTTGAGCTCATGCCAACTTTTTCTTTTCAATTTGTATAGTAAGTCATTCGTCTTGCTGGTATCGCGTTTGCTCTTGCATGTATTTCTTGACTCTATCACAACCACCTACATTACAAAACCCAAGTCATTTACATTATGTAATATACAGTTCACAACAACAATAAATAATCATACTGGCAGTGACTTGGGTCCTTACATCTGTCATTGGTCGGGAATTGGTTGGATTGTCGGAGTTAAGTGCAAAACAAGCATAACTGTAATGGTTGCAATAGAGTCTCAGGTTGGGCCAGCAGACTGGCCATCACTGTCATCATCTGGGTCTAGGAAGATCTCTATGAGCTTCTCAAAGGAGTCTCGGTTTCCCGCAGCTTTTGGCCAAGGTATGTCATTCATCCTAAGATCAGAGCGTGGGCAAATAGTGTTGTCACCAGCTGATGGCCAAAAGCGTTTGGAATATTCAGCGTCAAAGCAGCATGTGGGTTGTATTTGTAAGCAAGCTGGTGTGGCTCAGTGGAGCTCTGCAGCCATGGCACCTTTGAGGAAGGGGGGGATGAGCGGGGGATGGGATTAAGCCCTTTGTCCATTTGCAGAACGTGGGATCCATGCCATCCACCCATAGGTCAAATGCCATGGTTTTAATGGACTTTGTAGTTTGGTTTGCAGGCGAGGTGGAGGTCTGGGCTGCAGCTTGGATGTCAACTAAGGTCCCATCTTTCCTACTGTAGTGGGGCCGGGCCAATGGTGTGAGAATGTGCAGGGGTCATTGCCTGGTTTGGGTTTCCGGAGCTTCGCCTCGAATGGGAGAATCTCAACTATGATGGTGTCGTCTATTCCTATGAGGACGGAGAGTGTGGCAGTGAAAATCGCGGCCTGGGGTAAGAATGCGTGTTTGTGTAGGGAGAGGAGTGGGTTGTGGAGGTTCCGGTTCGGAACAAAAATTGATAGGGGGTGGGTAGGGCATTGGGCAGTCACTTGAAGGCCAGAGACAGCTGCTTTGGGAGGTCCACCAGGCGACAGGTTGGTATTGACGTGGAACGGGACATGTGCTAGAAAGTGGGGGGATAAGAATGTAGAACGTGATTGCAGGGGATAACGCACATTTCACTCTTGTATAAAACCAACATGTGCGATTTGGGGCAGAACCTTAGCTCAGTCATGCACAAGTGGAGCATGGGTGCACATTTTTTAGTTTTTCACCGTACTGAGTGGCTGAGGGCGAGAAGGGCGCAAAGCGGTGGTTGGAGAGTTGAAGGGGAGGAAGCTGCGACAGGTGGAATGTGACATGTACAGTTCACAGCTGGGAAAGCGGGCAAGCATGTAAGATCGAACACAACACGTGACCAACGCCACGACGACTGTTCAAGTCGGCATTGAAACGTCCCCCAATCCGTTTTCCTTTACCCCATCCCACACCCTGAACACTTCGTAGTCGCCTGGCTTGTCTACATTGGCCACGATCCCCACCTTTCAGGCTTCAAAGCTGACACCGACTGTACATGCGCTGCGGCGCAGTGTACATGAAGTCTACCCATGCATCCGGCTTCGAGCCCCTCCTTCTGTGGCACCATCGGCAATCCCTACATCTTCCGCTGCAATTCCTGGGTCAACATGAAGAGTGAGCTCTATGAGCCCAACAAAGGATATGCTCACCATCTTCGTCGCCGGTTACAGACTTGGTCAGTGGTTCAGTCCTCTGTTTCGTCTAACTAATAGCCTATCAACAACCGTCACCAGGTCTGATGGTTTGGGCACCCTTGAGTGAAGTTCCACAGATTGGCCACATGCCAATCTACATCCTCACACTTGCCGCATCTGTCCTGCTGCAGATCCCAACCGCGTGGGCAACCAGCTACAGCATGCTGATGGCCTTCCACTTTCTCACAGGATTCGTCGGCTCTCTGATCCTCGCCACGGGTTGCGCAACCGTTGCGGACCTGTACTCCCCCCAGAAGCACACGTATGGGATGACCATCTGGGCTGTCTTCACTTCATCGGTGCTGAGCCTGGGCCCGCTGCTCAGGAGCTTCTCGGCGCGGTTTGAGGGCTGCCACTGGATGACCAGGGAGTTAATGTGGCTCTTGGGCGCGACGCTCACCCTGCTCTTCTTCTCCAAGACATCTGCCTCCGACATTCTCTACCGCTGGGCACGCTGCCTGCGCATGGCCACAGGCAACGCATCGGTCATGTCCGGCCCCGAGTTTGCCGCTGCAGCCATGTCCCAGCACGACCTCGCCGTCGATGTCCTCGTGTGCCCCTTTGCGCTCAACTTTCAAGAGCGGATCGTGTTCGCGCTCAACATCTACCCCAGCCTCATCTACGCTCTCCTGTACATCTAATTTGAGTCCTTCACCTTTGTCTTCCTCAGTAGGTGCGAGCAGCTTGTCACCCCGTCGTTCCGAGGACTATTCGTTAGCGCATTCATAGTCACCTTCATGTACGTGTATTACATCCAGGAGCCCGAGAATAACGACGAGGGTGAGCTGAGCCAGAGGAACACATGCCTGTTGCCATGTCGGCAGTTTGCTTGTTCCCATGTGCCTCTACTGGTTTGGGTGGACACCGCACGAGAGCGTGCACTGGAATGTGCTCATCATTGGGTCAAGCCCCTTCAGCATCGCTGTACTCCTCTTCGTGAGTCCCCATTTCCCTCTTACCCACTTCAGACTCATAGAGACTCAACGGCTTGTTCCACCCACAGGACGTCGTCCTGAACTACCTTGTGGACACATACCTCACCTACACACCAAGTGTGGAGCCGGAACAAGTCCATCTATTTCATATTTGGCATGGGATTCCCCCTTCTCATCAGCGCCACATATCACAACCTCGGGGTTGGCAAATGGCCGTTTGCTTCTGACCCACTGGCACCTGGAATTCTCGACCATTACCACCTTCTGGCCCCAGCATCAACCTCAACTAGGTATGTTAAGGTCATTTATCCAAGTTGTTTGCCATTATCGACCTTATATTCAGTGCGCCCTCCCATCGACATTACCTGTACTTCCGGTAATAGAAGTACTGCCTGTTTCACAAGTAGCCAGTTGTGTGAGAAGGAGTAGAGTAATTATAATAAGTAGAGTAGCTGTAAAAAAAAAAGTGAGAAAAGTATGTGGAAAGTATGTGAAAAGTATGTGAAAAGTGCGGGGCTGGGCTTTTCCCAAGCAGCTCATGCTTTCTTCATTTTTGCTTTTGCTTGAAAAAGCAACAAAAGCATGAAAAGGTACCGAAAGCCAGTTCGACGTTTTGCTGATGAGGCTACGCAGGATTGGGCCACAACATGGAGCTGAATGAGCTCATGCGGTGGGTCGTAGGCATGGACGGCATTGTTAAACGTTAAACCCTTGGGGAGAAAGGCGATCAAAGCCTTTCTGCTGGTTGCGACGGAGGGTATAGAGACCTTCATGAGGTGCCGACCGGCTCGACCCTCAGGCTGAATAAGGCCTGAAGGCCTGAATAGTGAATACCTTGCTGCGTTGCGATTTGCCAGTGCGGTAGGACGAAATGCCAAGCGAGGTAAGGGACAAGGCAGCGGTTGACGCGTTGACGTGTCCTCCCTCTCGTCCACTCAAAAGTTCTTCATTGACCACCCTCAGAATTACACCTCACGCCAACTTTATTCACACCAGTCACTGCGGAAGTGACTTTATTTTCACATCCGTTTTATGTAAGATTATAGATGTAATGACACCATTGTCTGAGGTTGTATGATATGACGTTTTCTTATCAATCTGACTCTGAAGAGAACGGGT
>Ga0307510_10010598_pt1 | contig 10954 bp, 10 predicted proteins | sample 12_EM_MG_FD_207224 | JGI IMG/M metagenome (GOLD analysis project Ga0307510, IMG submission 207224) | Populus trichocarpa ectomycorrhiza microbial communities from riparian zone in the Pacific Northwest, United States - 12_EM | ecosystem: Host-associated > Plants > Roots > Unclassified | place... | reverse complement strand
CATATGGAAAAAATAGCGATACTGGTAGCACAAGAAACACACCTGGACCATAATATGCTAGAACAAATACAAACAAAATTCGAAAAGAACCTAACAATAATCGCATCCGAGCACCCCACCACCCCACGTGCAAGAGCGGGAGTAGCATTCATGATCAACAAAAAATTAATAAACCCGGATGAAGTAGTAACACGCGAATTAATCCCCGGCAGAGTGCTAATGCTAAAAATCAAATGGTTAGGAAACTGCACCGTTATGATCCTAAACGTATACGCACCCAATCAACGCAACGAACACACCAACTTCTGGGCAAATGTCCTCACCGAGAGACGACGAACCAACATGCCAATCCCAGATTTCACTATGGGAGACTTTAACGTCACGGAAGACGCGATAGACTGAATGCCCCCAAGGCTTGACGACGAAGCGGCAATCACAGCGCTAAGAGACGTAAGACATGAATGGAACACCCATGACGCGTGGAGAGAAGCGAATCCTGCCGAAAGAGCATTCACATACAGAGCCCAAACACACAACGAACACATACAAGCCCGCCTAGATCGCATATACATTGCCGAAAGAATAACCCGACATACCTTTGAATGGGAAATAACGGAATCAGCAATCCCATCAGACCACTCAATGGTCTCAGTAAGATACGCACCAAAGGACGCCCCCTTCATAGGCAAAGGGAGATGGACGCTCCCAATACACCTCCTTAACAACGAAAGTCTAATAACAAAAATCGTAAACCACAGAAGAGAATTTCTATCAAACACGACAAGAATACGAACCGAACAAGCTGACAGGAGGGAGGAAAACATCCAAACACTATGGGAGACATACAACAAAAACATTAAAAAATCAGCCAAGGAAACAGCGAAAGAAACCCACCACAAAATAACATCCCGTATCAAAGCACTAGAAAATGACATCAAAACGACCAACCAGAACCCGGATACCATCCGGGACAACAACCTTCACGCGCACGAAGCGTTCCTAAACAGTCAACTGAAACAACTAAAAAAGAAAAGATCAAAAAACCGCTCAGACATCATGAAGGCAAAACTGACCAACCACGGAGAAAAGATGGGAGGAATCTGGTCAGCACTCGGGAAAGAGAAGAGACCCCGTAACCCAATCTACAGACTAAGGATACCGGGATCCAACCCACCACAATACGAGCGCCACTCGAAAAGAATGGCGGAACTTGCACGCAACCACCACGATACGCTACAAAACGAAGATATGACCCCAGAGATGAACCCAAATGAATTTGAAGAGAAACTGAATAACCTACTAAGAGACATCCCAGTGACACAACGCCTTGAGGAACCCGAAAGAACAAGAATGAGCTGGAAAATAACGGAAGACCAGGTCCGCAAAGCCCTACATCTGTCGAAAGATGGTTCCGCAACCGGCCTTAACGGCATCCCCTATGAATTATGGAAGACCCTACAAAAAAGACATGACAAAATGAAGCATAAGAATAACCAGAGCTTCGACGTAATTAAAGCACTCACGCACGTATTCCGCGATATCCAAGACCACGGTGTGGACGACAGAACAGAATTCACTACGGGCTGGATGTGCCCACTATTCAAGAAAAAGGACCCTACAGATATCCGCAATTACCGCCCGATCACACTGATGAACGCAGATTATAAATTACTCACCAAAGTCATGGCCATACAACTAATGGACCACGCACACCAACTCATACACCCAGACCAAGCCGGATTCATCCCGAACAGGTCCATCTTCGACCACATTAGACTAGCGAAAGCCATCCTCAACTACACGGAAGTATCTGATGAAAACGGATCGATACTGGCCCTAGACCAAGAAAAAGCCTACGATAAAATTAGGCATGACTACCTGTGGAAGACGTTAGAAGCATTCAACCTACCAGCCCCCTTCATCGAAACAATAAAAGCACTGTACCTAAACGCGTGAACACAAGTTGCAATAAACGGCGTCCTAAGCGATCCGTTCCAAGTCAAACGAGGTGTGAGACAGGGCGACCCCCTATCATGCCCACTTTTCGACCTTGCCATAGAACCGCTGGCATGCCGGATAAGAGCAAACCAAAATATAAAAGGGATAACGATCCCAGGAATCGAGAAACCAATCAAGATTAAATTGTTCGCGGACAACACGAACCTCTTCCTGAACAAAGACGATAGGCTCGATCATGTGCAAAGAACCCTAAACGAATGGTGCGAAGTATCAGGAGCACGATTCAACATCGAAAAAACGGAAATCATACCAATGGGAACAATAAGACACAGAGAGAACGTAGTAGAATCCAGGAAAATAAACCAAGAAGACAACACACAACTCCCCAACGACATCCGAATAGCCCGAGACGGCAACGCAGTAAGGATACTTGGGGCCTGGATCGGCAACAAAGTAAACGATGTAACCCCCTGGGAACCGATACTAAACACAATTAGAGCAAAATTAAAACTCTGGGAGAGAGCGCACCCCACCCTAAACGGGAAACGACTGATCATCCAAGCGATCATCAGGGGACACACACAATTCCTCACAAAAGCTCAAGGGATGCCACCCACCATAATAGAGGCCCTAAACAAACTCATAAAAGAATTCATCTGGGGACAGGGATCCAAACCAAGGATAGCGATGGCAACGCTACAACGCCCCATAAACGAAGGCGGACTAAACCTACTGGACATAGAGTCAAGAAACGACGCAATCGAAATAATATGGCTAAAAGCGTACCTTAACTTCACAGCGTCACGCCAACAATGGGCAGTAGTAACAGATCATATCCTATTTGCATCCGCCCCCGAATACCCAGCTGAAGACGTGAGAGACAACCCATACCTGCAAGCATGGACCATCCCCCTCAAAGGCCCAAGAGGGTCTATCCTAAACGACGACATCAGGAGGATGACCAAAGTAGCGAATAAATACCACGCCAATATGGACGCCATAAGAATCACACCGCACCTTCTAAACCAACTACCGGCATGGTATCACCTCCACGAGGAAGAACACCGCCCCATGACCAGCTCACCAGCTAGGTGCCTGAGACACAAACACAACGTCACCAAAGTAGCGGACTTGATGAAACTGTCAGCAAGAATAAGACATCCACCACAATTCCCCACCCATAGAAGAAACCAAGATTGCGAATGCCAGGAATGCATAATAGACAGAGGAAAAGGCTGCAGAAACCCACAACGATGTGCCAAGGAAGCACTAATCAGAATTAATCTCATCCCACCCAAATACAACCCGATAAAACAAGACGCACCAGATGGCCTATCCCTAACAAAATCCGGGACACGGAGAAATCAAATCGCAAGAGAAAACAACAATGAAGTCACCTTTGATGCATCAATCACATGTAAAGAAGACCTAGCAGAATGTTTTAGAATATTCACGGACCCAACTAAAAACACGAACCTGATGGCCAAACGATACGGATGACAAGGCCCGATCCCCCGATGCAGACAGATCACAGTATACACAGATGGCACATGCATGGACAACGGCAAGCAAAATGCCAGATGCGGAAGCGGAATATGGTTCAAAAACGATAGCCCAAGGAACCTTGCCCTACGAATACCAGGAGATGCCCAATCCAACCAAGTAGGCGAAATCGCGGTGGTAATAGCGGCAGCGGCAGCCACAGCCCCCTACCAGCCACTAAAGATAGCAACCGACTCCAAGTATGTCATCGAGGGCCTCACCACCAACCTAAAACGATGGGAAGACGATGGATGGATCAATATAAAAAACACACCACTATTTAAAAAGGCCGCCCACCTTCTAAGACTCAGAACCGCAAAAACAATGTTCCGGTGGATAAAAGGCCACAATGGCACAGTAGGAAATGAAGAAAGCGACCGCCTCGCCAAGCTGGGTGCAAACAAACAAGACTCAGATGAGCTAGACCTAGAAATCCCACCGGAATTCGACATACAAGGCGCCAAACTGGCCACCCTAACACAAGCGATGGCATACAGAGGGATACTAGAGAGAAAAAAACCTGAACCAAGAAACGTCACTAACAACAATCTAAGACTCACCCAGAACACGATACACCGAATAACAAACGAAAAGGAAACCGAAGCAGCGATCTGGCGCGGCATCCGAAAACCAGTGATATGACCGATAATCCAACAGTTCCTATATAAAACGATGCATGACACATTCATAACAGGAAAGCAATGGAGAGACTTCCAAGGACTTGAAGACAGAGAGAATTGCGCGACGTGCAATACAACGGACAACATGAGCCACATCCTAACACAATGTAGAGAACAGACAACTCAACTGATATGGACACTTGCAAAAGACCTATGGCCCCACAGATCCCTCCCCTGGCCTGAAATCCACCTGGGAACCGTCCTTGGCTGCGGCTGCATAAGCGCTCTACCTGAAAACGAGCAAACAAACAAACAAAGGGACAGAAAGACTACGCACCAAGGCCCGACCCGGCTCCTACAAATACTCATCTCGGAATCAGTGTATCTCATATGGACCCTACGATGCGAAAGAGTCATCCAAGAAAAATGCCTACATGAAAACGAAATCAAAAATCGGTGGCTCCGAAACATCAACGAGAGACTCACCGATGATAAGATCACAGCAACGAAAATCAAGAGGAACAACGGATTTACCAACCTTGTGGTAAATACCTGGGAGCCAATACTCGAGAAGGAAAGAGACCTCCCACCAAACTGGATAAACCACCGTGAGGTTTTAGTGGGTAGGACTGCATAGCGTACCCAAGATCCGGGGAACGCGTGTTTTGAGCCCCACACTACCCCTAACCAGGGGTGTGCGTAAACGCATTTTTCCCTCACACCGGACCTGAGGCCCAGCTATAGCGCGTCTAGTGGGGCTGACTAAGTCTCCTGCCACATGACACTTATTATTGGAATTTAGGCTAGTTACAATAGATAAATAAACCAATAATATAACGCTTTCAAAAAAAAAATAATAGTACTACTATCCTCTAGCTATCATTCTATTTAGTAGTACTATCCTACAGTTATCATCCCATCTAGTACTACTATCTTACAGTTATCACCCCATCTAGTACTACTATCCTACAGATATCATCCCATCTAGTACTACTATCCTCCAGTTATCATTCCATTTAGTACTACTATCCTCCAGTTATTGCCCTATCTAGTACCACTATCCAACAGATATCATCCCATTTAGTAGTACTATTCTACAGTTATCATCCCATCTAGTACTACTATACTCCAGTTATCATTATATTTAGTACTACTATCCTACAGATATCACCCCAAGTAGTACTACTATTCCACAGATTGTCAATACTACCTTTAGTAGTACTACTTTATAGATTATCTGATACTTAGTAGTCTTACAGCTAGCTGGGCTTATGTACACTTTAATTCATTACCGTTACTGTAATCTAGTGTATAAAATTGGCAGCATCTATTGGCGAAGCGACATCGAGAGTGCGGTGGTCGTATCCGATGAAGAGGTCGAGCATGGCATAGCACGCTTGTCCAGCCATGGATTCTATGATCTGGTCAGTAAGAGGCGGGACTCCTGAGTTACGAATGGTGACTACATTCAAGGGCTGCAAGTCGTGAACTAAGCGGAGGGACCCGTTCTTCTTCTTGACACAGAAAAAGCGTGAGCGGTATGAGGCGTCCGAGGGCTCATAGACACCAGCAGCGAGTTTGTCTTTGAAGATCTGGATGACGTCGTCCAGGATGCCGTAGGGGATTGGAATGTTCTTGTGTATCCAAGGAACGTGCTTGATGGCGGGAATCTTGACGGGAGCAAAGTAGTTGTTGTGGAAGCGACCTTTCTTGTCTTCAGTCCACGCGAGGCCGGACTCGTTCAGAAGGAGAATATGCTGTAAAAGTTTTAGCTCCTCAGGCCACAAGAAGTCAGACTTATTGAGATCCAAAGCATCGAGGCATTCTTTGGTGAGACGGAGACCAGGCACGAAGTCAGGAGGGGAAGTGGGGAGAGAGGGAAGCGTGAGCAGCGGGTCCTCAGGAAAGCGGCGCACGTTGCGGAAATCTTCTGGAAGGGAGGCAGGCATGGGGCGGACTTTGTTTGCAACCTTCTTGTAGGCTAAAGCAGCCTTGTGGTGATGAGAGATGGGCGCGCTGATAAGGGATGGCTGATAAGCGAGCGTGAGGTTCAATGGGGAAGGAAACGTAGGCCTCATATGGTAAGAGAGGACCCGGATGCTAGCCACCTGAGCTGTGCGTGCTTGGGAAGGGACGAGGATGTGTCATGATATGTCAGATGGGTCGCGTATGAAGACTTCGAGCGATCCGTCGGGAAGCGGGTCGAGCGAGCATAGGACCTGGTGCTGGAAGGGGCGCCCAAGGAGCAGCCGGAAGGGCGCACGTTCAACGACGTGTGCATGGAGCTTGAAGGAGACACCCCCGATGCGCATGGGGATGTTCTCGGCACAACCTAAAGTCCAGTTAGTAGCGCTGTTGGCACCTTCCATCTCAATCCGGAGGCCGGCGTTGATGTGGGCATTGAGCTCCTGCGCGAGGTCCTTGCGGATGACCACAATTTGGGAGCCTAGGTCTAGAAGACCGGGCTCCGCGCTGCCATTGCCGAATGCGACGTCGATCTCCTGTAGTGGGAGAGAGTAGGTGGGTTCTGGGAGGTGCGTTAGGACAGTTCCGAAACAGAAGGAGGGCTCAGCGGCAAGAGGCAGGTGGTCTGAGGGTTCCTCGTACAAGGTGACTTCGATGTGGCAGACGCGGAGCCGCTCCGAGATCTCCTTGCGGACCGAGGGACTTGCGGCGTAGAGGTGTGCTGGGGTGATGTGCGCGAGGTTGCCTTGCCAGAGCCAAGTAACTAGCTTGTCGATGAGCTTCTGGTCTTCCACATTGCACTGGTATCGGTACTGAGGCGGCGCCTTGTGCGAGTCGGGTTGTGGCGCGGTCTTGTGTTGGACTTGCGGTGCGGAGCCTGAGGGTGGCGGTTTTGGTGCCTTCAGTGCCGAGGCTTCAGGGAGTTGGCAAGGCTTGTTGGCGCGCTTCTTTTTCTCAGCAGCGAAGACACAAAAAATGTCTGGCCAGTCTTCGTCGAACTCGTTGCTGAAGTCGGAGTCGGTGTCGTAGTCAGACTCAGGGGTGAGCCCAGGCATGTTTGGGTCGGTGCCGGCGTCGCTATCGCTGTCGCTGAGGTGCCCGCAGTCAGGTGTGGTTGAGATCTGGAGCATGAATGAATCAGAGATTTCCTCAAAACGGGTAACAGTGGTAGGATGAGGAGGCGGGTCACAATGCGTGGAAGGAGCGAGCAGAGGTGGGGCAGACGCGGCGGCCGTGCGAGCAGCGTGCCAGGCGTTGATGCTGGACTTGAGCCTGCGTCGTGTGCCGTCATTGGGAATGGGGTCGCCATTGGGCAAATGAATTCGGCTGCTGCAGATAGTTGCACGGCCGGTGTGGACGTATTCTTCGGCAAAGCTGCATTCGCGGATGCGGTGGCCGTTCTGGTTGCAGAAGGTGCATCCTTCGGCGCGGGGGCGGGATTGGAAGAAGGAGTCGGGGGCGTCGTATTGAGGAGTCATGGCTGTTGAAGCTGGGGTGCGAGGCCACTGCGGCGCGGTGCTGGCGTTTGTCGGTGGTGGTGGGGCTTGGTATGCATAACTTGCAGGAGGCGGGGTTGCTGAGGGGAGCTGTGGCTTTGGGTAGTCGTCGGCAACGTTGGGCCAGCGGCGGCAGAGCTGCGCATGTAAAACAGCGTAGTTAGCTTCGTGAATATTCAGACCGTGCATTTTGCTTAGCAGGTCCTCCATCTCCCAATTGTCGTCCTGCGGCTTGAAACGTATGACCCTGGTTTGAGTGGTAGGTGGGGGCGAGCCTCGTCGAGGGCTGCGGTTGCGGAGGTAGTCGGGACTGCGGTCACGATTGGTATCGCGTCTTTGCGGGTTTCGGTGAGGGTCTTGGTCCCGTGGTAGTCGGTCGCGTTGAGGGCCGCGCTCTTGTAGGTCGCGGTCTCTGTCACGCTGCCAGTGGTCTTCACAGCGGGGGTCGTGGTCGTCGAGGCCTCCGTGGGGGTCGCGGTACCTGTGGCTGTGGTCTTCTTGATTGCGTCGGCCGCGGCGTGAGTCTCGCGGCTCGTAGTCGGAATCGGAATCGTAGTCATAGCCGTCATTGCGAAGGCGTCACTGTACGGGTCGGTAGAATTGTGCGTTTGAGAAGTAGCTTCAAGCGGCTTTGAAGACGTCGTCCAGCTCATAGGGCCTATCCTGCGGGTGGTTAGGTTTCATGGAGAAGAGGCGACCAGACAGGATTTCCCTGTCGTCGCGATGGAATCCTTTGAAGAACTTTGCGTTGCAGTCTTCGTCAGAGAGCTGCTGCGTGGCTTGGAGAGGGTTAGTTAGTTCTAAGAACTCCCGGTAATAGTCCATAATGTCTTCTTCGTCGCCCATGCGAGACCGCAAGGTGTTGTAAAGAAGATCTTGGAGAGCCTTCTTGGAGAGGCAGGTGGCAGCAGAGGTGTCTGGGTACATGGCCTCCAAAGCTGTAGAGAAGGTCGCCCAGTTATCGGCTGTGTAGCCATCCACAGACTTCCAGAATTTTTGCAAGTCTGGAGAGACATATCTAAAAATCATTTGAACCTTCTGCGCGTCGGTAAGACCGTTAGCGGTTGCTAGTGCCTGATACTCATGCATAAAGTCGGTGAAGGAGCCAGCAGAAGTTTTTGAGAAGAAGGGCGCGTTGGCCGAGCGCGGGCCTGGCATAGCGGCTAGACCGGTAGCGTTGTTGGCCATAGCTGGTGGAGCGAGAGGTGCGGGAGGTGCGGGAGGTGCGGCGTTAAACGGTGGTTGAGGAGCGGGTGCGAGTGCAGGCGCGAGAGGAGGAGGGGCTAGTGGTTGAGCGAGAAGCTGAGGTGCAAGTTGAGCTAGCTGAGGAGTGAAGACGGCTGGCGGTGGGTTTGGGACTGCGGGTGGCTGTTGGCTGTTGGCGAGCGGAGGCGCGGTGGCAAGAGCGGGTGGAGGCGGGACAGGCTGCGACTGGAAATGAGGGGGGCGCAATGTTGAGAGTGGTGCGAAGGCAGGAGTAGGCGAAGATGTCTGGGGAGCGAGCGCAGGGGACGAGAGCTGAGAGGCTGAGACTGAGGAGACTGAGCTAGGAGTGGCAGAAGACGGGGAGGCAGACGAGGGCTGTAGCGGAGAGGGCTGAGTGTACGCAAACGTAGGCGAGGGTTCCTGAGGTTCTTGGGCAGCAAGACGACTAAGCGAGTCTACAATGGAGCGAGAGACGGGGACCGATGTTTCGGTGTCGTTGAGGGGAACTAAGCGGACAGAGGGGATCAGAGATTCTGGTGATGGAGGATCGGGTGAAAGAGATTGCACGCGCTGTAAGGCGTTGAGGAAGGTGGTGAAGGATGTTAATTTGCTGGGTGATCTCGAAGATTCAGTGTCGGATGCGTCGGATGTGTGATTGGGGGAAGCTGGCAAGTCAAAAGAGCCGGGAATAGGGTGTGAATGTGGTGTAGGAAAGACAAGAGGAAGGCGAGATGAGGTGCTGGCGGCGCTAGGAGTGAGTGGTACTGAGGGGTTGGCAGGTTTCTTGGCGAACTTTCTGGTGGCTGGGTCCCTGTAGGGCTTGCTCATAAAAGGGGTTGCCGATAGCAACCAAGAACAAAGGAATCAAAGACTAGGAACAAGAGATCAAAAACCCTAAATCTGCCTCACTGGGGCAGCCAGATGAAGCGAGATAAGATAGTATGGATGAAGGATCTCGCAGTGAGTAGCGAGGCAGACACGGGTTAATAGATGTAGAGGAGTTGTAGAAGAGCAACCCGATGATCGATCCGATAAGGACGAGATCACGCGTGAGGGATGTGGAGGTAATCGAAGAAGAATGGGGATGAGATGAGGTAGGATAGGCGAACCAAGGGGGATCTTCGTAAACAAGGTGAATGCGGATTTGCTCGGCAGCACTGAATCAGCACTGGGGCTTGAGGAGCGAAGAAGGCTTGAGGGCACGCAGAGAGGAGAGAGAAACGCAGGGGAAAACTTCGATATTGGAAACAGGTCAAGCGAGACAGTTTAAGTACATGAGAGACTGGCTGTACAGTAAGAGGCCGTCCAAGAAGGTCGATTCAAAATGTAATCCTACAAGAAAAGCGGAGCACAAGAGGGGGAATTAGTAGACAGGATGAAAGGCATAGGGAGGAGGAAGGGATGAAGGCGATGGTGAGAACACACGGGAGGGAGCACAGGACAAGGCAACAAGACAGAAAAGGAGGGTAGCGAGCCACAAAGGGGAAACGCGAGGCCACAACAGCCGGTAATCTAGGAGGAAATAAGGCTGAAAGTAGTATAGTTAAGAGGCCATAAATGGAGAACAATAGAAAGCGAGAACATCGGGCGTGCGCACAAGCAAACGCCCTCAGTGGAAACGAGACGAGCTTGATGTTGAGGTCGCTTGAGACTTGGAGACAAGGGGTGCAGTGCATCGGAGTGGGTATCTTGACAGATGGAATGTCGACAAGGGCGGAGGAGAAAAGGACAATGGGAATCGATGCATGGCAGAGGTGATGGCAAGGCACAAGTTTGAAGGATCTAGACAGGGCACGAGAACAAGGACACAAGGACAACCGGAGCGGACAAGGACACGAGGCGAGGTATAGAACTCGCGGGGATCGTCTCGGTGTCACCGATACCCCCGTTTGCGAGCGGTTTCACGGTCAACGACTGTGGCCACCTTACACCGTGCAGTGTGCCGTTGGCCCCGCAATCGCGGCGTCGCTCTTCTCCTTCTTGTTGGAGAATAACATTATGGGCGGATATGGCGTATTCTACGCATTGACCTTGGGCATGCTCGCTGCCCTCTGGCTTGCTTCGAAGCTCCCTCCCAGTGGATGGAAACCTGAAGAATCAGAATACTTGGAATAGTACGATTCGAGCTGAGACAGGGCTCAATCATTCTAACCACAGGGCGCACTT
>Ga0307510_10010596_pt1 | contig 10955 bp, 10 predicted proteins | sample 12_EM_MG_FD_207224 | JGI IMG/M metagenome (GOLD analysis project Ga0307510, IMG submission 207224) | Populus trichocarpa ectomycorrhiza microbial communities from riparian zone in the Pacific Northwest, United States - 12_EM | ecosystem: Host-associated > Plants > Roots > Unclassified | place... | reverse complement strand
ACTCACCCGTGATCGTAAAGTAGGCTCGGTACTCATTCGGTTTTTGCATCAGAGCTTTTCCTTCGCACCCTTCACATCCAGCTCCCTTGACAAGATCCCCATATCCTTATCGCCGCGACCCGACAGATTCACCATCAGCACATCATCCTTCTTCATCGTAGGAGCCAGCTTGATCGCCTCGGCCACCGCATGCGCGCTCTCGAGCGCTGGAAGAATCCCCTCCGTCCGCGCCAGCGTTACCACTGCCTTCAGCGCCTCATCATCGGTCGCTGCCGTGTACGTCGCTCGCCCCGAGTCATGTAGCATCGCATGCTCCGGCCCCACGCTCGCATAGTCCAGTCCAGCACTCACTGAGTGCGTCAACGCAATCTGCCCGGCGTCGTTCTGCAACACGTAGCTGTACGTTCCCTGCAGCACGCCGGGGATACCGCCGCCGACCTTCTGAAACCGCGCCGCATGCTCACCCAGCGCCGTGCCGCGTCCACCAGCCTCAACGCCGATCAGCTGAACATTCGTGTCGTTGAGGAACTCGTAGAACGCACCAATCGCATTCGATCCGCCGCCCACACAAGCAACAATCGCAGTAGGCAGCTTGCCCTCCTGCTCCAGGATCTGTTGCTTCGCTTCTATGCTGATCACGCGATGGAAGTCGCGCACCATCGTCGGGTAAGGATGCGCCCCCAGCGCCGAGCCGAGGATGTAGAACGTCGTGCGTACATTCGTCACCCAGTCGCGCATCGCCTCAGAGATCGCATCCTTCAGCGTCGCCGAACCCGCGCTCACGCCGCGCACCTCAGCGCCCAGCAGGCGCATGCGGTAGACGTTCAGCTCCTGCCGCCGCATGTCCTCTTCACCCATGTAGACGACGCACTCCATGCCCAGCAGCGCACACACCGTCGCCGTCGCCACGCCATGCTGCCCGGCTCCGGTCTCGGCAATGACACGCTGCTTGCCCATGCGCTTCGCCAGCAGCCCTTGCCCCAGAGCGTTGTTGATCTTGTGCGCCCCGGTGTGCAGCAGGTCTTCGCGCTTCAGGTAGATCTTCGCGCCGCCCAGCTGCTCGCTCAGCCGCTTCGCGTAGTACAGCGGCGTTGGCCGCCCGCAGTAGTTGTGCAGCAGGTCGTCCAGCTCTGCGTTGAATGCGGCATCGTCCTTCGCCTCGTTATACGCAGACTCAAGCTCCTCGAGCGCGGCCATCAGCGTCTCCGGCACATACCTTCCGCCATACACCCCGAACCGCCCCACCGCCGACCGTATCGGCCCCGCCGGGTTCACCATCGCCGCTGTCGTACTACCTGGAACGCTGCCCATCAGAAACTCCTTCGCGCAAAACAAAAGCCGCAACCTTGGCGGTCGCGGCTCGTGTGGACTTCGAATCTTGTCTGAACTTCAGCTTACTTCTCAGCTATTCCGTCAGAAGACCCTACTCCGCCGATGCCGCTACCGGGTACCAGTAGCGGTAAATAAAGCTAATCCATCGGCTGGACTGAAAGGTCATCTTGCTCTTAAGCATACATGCGAGCCCATACACCCGCAACCTGTTTATGCGTTTGTCAACATCATGGCTCCAGCACAAACTTCCTGATCGCCACCTTCGCTCCCATCCTTGCGCGCTCAGGAGCCTGCTTGACCACCACCGTAATCTCGTCGAAGGTCGTGCCATCCATCGCCTCGGGGATGGGAAACCGCAGCTTCTCCTCGACCGGCTTTCCTGATGCATTGGGGCGCTGCACGAGGGGCAGTTCGCTCGAAGGAATCACCACCGTGCCCAGGTAGTGTGGCGCCTGCTCCGGGGCAACAGCGTTGACCCTCTGCTTCGCCGCCGCCTTCACATCCGGCAGTTTCTTCACCCACAGTTCCAGCGCGATCGCGCCCTCCATCCGATCGGCATTCTCCACCACCAGGTCCATCGCAGAACAGCAGCCCAGGTCCAGCGGCTCAGCCAGCTTCTGGTGCGCCTCCATCAGCAGCGGACGGCTGTCGCTCGAGCTGACCTGCGTCTTCGTCGAGCTGCCGCGCACCACCTTCGCCGTCGGCCGTGGCTTTTTTTCCGGCGCTTTGAAGTACCAGTACTGGCCGTCGAATGGAATCTCCATCGGCTCGGCGATCCTGACGCCGAAGTTCGGCACCAGCGTGCGCTTCACCGGAGCAACAATCTTCCTCTGCGGATCCGTCATCGGCAGCAGGATGATGCCCACATAGCCATCGCTTGGAGACGCCGCCTCCTTAACCGCCGCCGACTTCTTCGTCTCTCCCTTCTTGCCGAACGCCATGCTGAAGCCGCCTAGCGGACTGACCCGAAGAAAGGGCAGCATCGCGATCGCCGTAAAGACAAACGCCGCCGCAACGATGACACCCTGCCTGCCGCTCGAGACCACGGCTCTCGGCGTTGCCGCCAGCGCTGTCGGCGTAAGCCTGCGGCGTGCGGCAGCGCGCCACGCCAGCACACCGGCAAACGCTCCCGCCATCACCGACGACAAAATAAACCGGTAGTTCGCCGCCAGCCCAATCGCCGCGTCGAACAGCAACACCAACAGCAGCGAAGGCAGCAATGCACGCACCAGCGGCGTGCCCTCGAACATAAACGGCATCCACGACTCTCGCCGCGTCGGCTGCACTGTTGCAGGGCCCATCTCAACCTCGCATCGCTTCAAAAAATATCCGAGGCTCAACAGGCACATGACACCCGCCGCAATCATCAGCAGCGACGATGTCTCCACAAACAGGACCCACGCCGGAATCCACAGTGCCGTCAGGCATGCGGCGCGAACCACGGGGGCCGCCGGAATCCTGCCCCGCGGCAACAGTCGCGCATACACCGTGCGCACCACAAATCCGCACACCATCACTGCCGTAAACAGCAGCATGGAGGTAAGAACCACCAGCCCCACGCGGCCCATCGACCCGCGCCGCAGCCACGACACCAGGAAGTCCAGCACCCAGGCGGCAATCGCAAGGCCCACCACCATCGGCCATACAGGCGTCGCCTGCGCAGCAACGCCGTCAGCAATCGGCTCAGGACTGGTTGGAAACTCTCCGGCACGCATAGGGAGGCCCTCAGTGACGTGCAAGCAGAATCGCACGAAACTATGCTGCTGGACTTGTTGCGTTGGATTTTTTTGCAGTTCCTAGTCCACCGGCGACTGTTTGCCCCAGTTGAACCGCCGCCCGACGATGGCCTTGATGATCAGGTGGTCGGTCGCCGAGGTCGCGCCCATGCCCACGCCGAAGTTCAGCTCCCACTTCGGCGACACGTTTAGATCCGTCACCGCAAACAGCTGCTGCTGCTGATCGTGCAGCGCGCTGAACGACCACACCCGCCCGAAGTTGCCGTAGTACTCCACGCCGCCCGAGATCTTGCGCGTGAAGTCGTAACCCACCTTCGCCGCCGGAGAGAACCCCACGCCCTGGTTCGTGTCCGGGCCATGCCACGTCCGCTCCAGCGCCGGGTTCACCGCCAGGTACCAGCGCCCGATCGACTTATCCACGATCGGCCTGATCTCCCACGTCCACGTATCGGGCGAATATTGTGACCGCTGATAGCCAACCTCCGTCGATACACTCACTCCCACCGGCCAGTGCCACGAGTCCGGCACACGCACGCGCGGACGAATGTGGTCGCCCACCCACTGCACACCATGGCCGTCCTGCCAGCTGGTGAAGAGATAGAAGCCCACCTCCGACCAGCTGTTGATTCCCTGCGTGATCTCAAGCGTCTCATGCAGCTGGTGGTTCGTCGGATACGTGCCGTCGTCTGTCTTCGTCGAGCCCTTCGGCGTGAAGTTCGAATGCAGCTCCACCATCGTGCTCTTTGGGGCGACCGTATCGGAGCCGTAAACCTGTACCTCGTAGTTGCCCTGCGCCCTCGCACGCAACGGCGCTGTGGCGAATAGTGCCAACACGGCGAAGTACAACAACAGCCTGTATCGATCTCGCAAAAGTATTTCCCGTTCGGGGTACAACGTTAAGAACACCGGAAGAGCATCATGAAGCCCATATCCATGTGGTCCTGCTGGTGACAGTGAAAGAGCGACAGTCCCGTGCGGTCGGCCGTAAACTCTACCTCCGCCTCTTTGCCTGCGCTCACTAAAATCGTGTCCTTCAAGATGCCGCTCGTCTCGCGACCGTTCCACCGGCGCACCTCAAAGCTATGTCGATGCAGATGCACGGGATGGTCGTCGCGGCTCTTGTTTTTAAAGACCAGCCGATAACGCTGTCCCTTCCTGAGAGACAGCGTCTCCGTATCGGGAAACGACTTGCCATTGATCATCCAGCGGTCCATCGCACCATGTCCTGCGAACTTGGATTCAAAGATCAATGGAACCATCGTTGCCTTAAGCTCCGCTGAAGACTCCACTATCGGCTTCGTTCCAAACTGCAGATAGTCCCAATGGAGCGTCTGCGGCTGAACCCACTTCGGCTTGCCGCTGCTGCCCGCGTACTCCACCACGATCCCCATCCCCGCTGCCTGTACATGCTTGCGGACCTCTCCCAGCACCCACACGCCGGGATTGTCCATCACCACCTCGGCCGAGATGCGCTCCGCTGGCGACAGGTGCAGCATCTCCACCGTCGTCGGGGTCGGCACCGGGTTGCCGTCGAGCGCGACCACGCGAACCCTGTGCCCTGCCAGCGCCAGCCAGTGCGGCTCCGTCGCGCTCGTGTTCACCACGTGCATCATCACGCGCTGTCCCTGCTTCACGCGCAGCGGCTCACCGAAGCCCAGCGTGCGTCCGTTGATCGTCGAGACGCCGTACACGGCGCTCATCGAGCCATCGTCGCTACTCGTCATCGTGCCGTCCCAGTCGTGCAGCGTCAGGAAGAACTCTTCGTCATACCGGCCTCGACTCTCGCGAGGCTCAACCCACAGCACGCCAAACTGCCCGCTGTACAGCCCCTTCTTCATATCGCTGCCCGCCATCACGTGCGTGTGATACCACCGCAGCCCCGCAGGCTCAGGTGTAAACGTGTAGGTCGCGCTTGCGCCGGGAGCGATGTGCGGCGTGCCCTCCTCCATGGCGCCGTCCACCTCAGGCGGAAGAAAGAGGCCGTGCCAGTGGACCACCTCGTTATTTGAACTCTGGTTCGTCACATGCACAGTGACGGGAGCACCTGCTCTCATGCGGAGCAGAGGTCCCGGAACCTGGTTGTTATACGCCGTCGTCTTAATGAATTTTCGCGGAGCCACTTCAAACGCACACGGGCCGATCGTGAGCGAATAATCCGCAGTTTCCGCGAGTGCAGGCAATCTACGCCCGAGCAGGGAAACTGCTGTCATTCCAGTCGCTTTAAGCAGTTGCCGCCGTGTAGACACCTCTTGATCGTATGCAAAAAATGCACGGGCCGATACAACCATACGTCCACATGTCGAAATCTTTCTTCAGCCTCGCGAACACAGCTCCCTTCGCTTCAGCCATCAAATCTTGATGAGAACAAGGGAGATCTCATCGATGACAACGAAAACAAAGGTGATGGCCATTGCAGCACTCAGCAGCTTTCTCTCACTTCCGCTCTCCATGGCCGCGCAAACGACGCAGGCCGAACACGACCACGCCAAGAGCGAACAGACCCAGGAAGACCATCGCAAACACACCGGCGCAAAGGTCGTCGGCGGAACAGCCGCAGGCGGTGCCGTGGTCGGCGCGCTGGCTGGTGGAGGCAAAGGTGCATTGATCGGCGGCGCAGCCGGCGCCGGCGCAGGTGCAGTCGGCAACAAGGTGCGTAAGGACAAGGCTGTCAAGAAACGCGAACAGCGCGAGAATCCGCGATAGCTTCTGCTCTTGAGTGCAACTGCATCACGCAGGAAAAAATTTCCGTGGAGGATTTGAGAATGGGAATCTACAGCAACACCATGCTCGGCAACTCGCGGCCCGGCGTCGAAGGTGAGACGCAGTTTCAGACCTGCGAGATCAAACCGATTAAGTCTTCTGCACGCGGTACACCTCGCGCACCCCGGAGACCCGGCGCAGCCGCTCCACCATCCGGTTCAGGTGCCGCAGATCGACCGTCTCAATCACAAAGTCAACGACGGCGGAGCCATCCGCCTCGGCCTTAGAGTCCATGCTGCGAATGTTAGTGCCGTCCTCGGAGATGATCGCCGTAAGCTCCTTCAACATCCCCGAGCGGTCATCGCAGACGATGGTGATCTTCACCGGATAGGTCTGCTGCTTGGAGACCATACCCGACTCCGACGGCATCGGTGCCCACTCCACCTGGATGCGGCGGTCTGACTCATACAGCAGGTTCTGCACATTGGGACAGCTTCGCGCATGGACCGCCACTCCCTTGCCCCGCGTGACGTAGCCGATAATCTCCTCACCACGGATCGGATTACAACAGCGTGCGCGATAGACCAGCAGATCGTCCTGCCCTTCCACCTGCAGCGACTCCGAGCCCTTGCCGAAGAAGACACGCTTCACCGCGTCGGACATCTGGCCGATGGTGTTGCTCACTAAGCCATGCTCGGGCTGCGCCGGCTCCGCGGCCATCGTCGACCCAGGCTCCAGCTTGTTCAGCACCTGCCGCGACGAGAACTTGCCGAAGCCGATTCCAGCCAGCAACTCCGCTTCGCTGGTCAATCCATACTCCTGCGCCAGCTTGTCGTAGTCGGCGGTCGAGTATTTGCTCAGCGAGAGCTTGAACTTCCGCGCCTCGCGGTCCAGCAGCTTCTTGCCGATCTCGAGCGCGCGCTGACGCTGGTGCTCATTCAGCCAGTGCTTGATCTTGTTGCGCGCCTTGCTGCTCTTGGTAAAGCTTAGCCAGTCGCGGCTGGGCGTGTGGCCGGTCTGCGTCGAGATCTCGACGATGTCGCCGTTCTTCAGCTTGGTGCGCAGGGGCACGATGCGGCCGTTCACCTTTGCCCCGGTCGTCGTGTTGCCAACCTCCGTGTGAATCGCATACGCAAAATCCACCGGACTGGCATCCTTTGGCAGAACGACGACTTTGCCTTTAGGAGTAAAGGTGTAGACCTCCTCCGGGTACAGGTCGATCTTCAGCGTCGACATGAACTCGTTCGGGTCCGTCATCTCGCGCTGCCACTCCATCAGCTGCCGAACCCACGCCAGCCTCTGCTCGTCCTTGGCGCTGACGTTATCGCTCGCCTTGTACTTCCAGTGCGCGGCAATACCCTCTTCCGCCACGCGGTGCATGTCCTCGGTGCGTATCTGCACCTCGAACTGGTGCCCGCCCTCTGCAATCAGAGTCGTATGCAGCGACTGGTACAGGTTCGGCCGCGGCATCGCAATGAAATCCTTGATGCGTCCGGGCACCGGCGGCCAGATGGAATGCAGCAGACCCAGCAGCGCGTAGCAGTCCTGCACCGTGTGCGTGATCACGCGAATGGCGAGAAGATCGAAGACCTGGTCCAGCGGAATCTTCTGGTCCTGCAGCTTCTGCTGAATCGAGTAAAGCCGCTTGATGCGCCACTCCACGCGGCCATCGATCTTGAACTCCTTCAGCTTGTCCTCAAGCTTGGTGACGATCGTCTTCAGGAACGACTCACCCGCACCGCGCAGTGCGTCGACCTCGTGCGAGACCTGCTCATACGCAAACGGGTCGGTATAGCGGAAGGCAAGGTCTTCGAGCTCGCCGCGCAGCTTGCCCATCCCCAGCCGGTGCGCCAGCGGAGCGTAGATCTCCAGCGTCTCGCGCGCAATCTTCTGCTGCTTCTCCGGTTTCAGGTGCTCCAGCGTGCGCATGTTGTGCAGGCGGTCCGCCAGCTTGATGATCACCACGCGAACGTCCGTCACCATCGCCAGCAGCATCTTGCGAATGTTCTCTGCCTGGTGATCTTCGCGATTGGCGAACTTGATCTTGTCCAGCTTTGTCACGCCTTCGACGATGTGCGCGACCTGCTCGCCGAAGCGCGTCGCAATCTCGACGGAGGTCACATCGGTGTCTTCCACAGCATCATGCAGCAACCCTGCGGCGATGGCAGTCGAGTCCATCTTCAGCTCGGCGAGGACTTGCCCCACCTCCAGCGGATGGATCACATACGGCTCGCCGCTCGCGCGCTTCTGCCCCTCATGCTGCTGCAGGCAAAACTCCCACGCCTTGCGAATGATCTCGAGATCGTCCCCCGGACGGTTCTCATGTACCGTCTCCAGCAGCTTGTGAAAATTGGCATCGATAATCTTGACGTCTTCCGGCGCATAACCGCTCAGGTGCGCCGCCGAAGAACTGTCCTTTGCTTCGGGCGCTCCAGGCGCACCAACAGCGGAGCCCGCTGACTCTGCCGGAGCTGCGACGGGAAGAGCCGTCTCGGGCTCACCCCCTGCATGGGCGTTTGGAATCTCCGGCTGAACTTCAGGCTGGTTCTGCGACTCTGGCTGCGGACCGGCCTGCGAAGAGGCCGGAGGAGCGATTGCCATAGGTCATTATAGGCCCCTCGCCTCACTTCGTAGCCGTCATGCTGACCTTAGGGTTTGATCAGCTGCCGCCGTCCATCCTTGTCTGTCAGTGCCAGAGTCGAATCACCGCCCTGAGACCCCAGGACAACGTAAGCGGGATCGACCCCTCCGCCAAGGCTCACCCCCGAGCCTTCCTCCGAGGTCGCAATCTTCACCGATGGGCGCCCGTCAGGACGAATCAGCCGCAAAATCACCGTCTCCGGATATACGTGCCCATCCTTCGCCACCCTCCCGTCCGCCGCACGCGCAGGTCCCTCCGGCAGTATCTGGATCGATGCTCGAACTTTTCCCCGATCGTCGACGATCTCGAGCCCACGCGCCCGAAGCACCGTTGCGGGGCTGCTTGCTGCAACCGTTCCGCCCTGGTGAAACAGCACAAAGATCATGATGCAAAGATTGGCTAGTGTAAGCGACATCATGATGCGCTGATCTTTCATAAGTCCCTCCTCCTGCCGCGAAAATACACCCCGTCGTAACCGGTATCGTGCCGACGAGTCTACGCCGAACCGCAAATCACAGGCAGCACACAGATCTATCTGTGGACCCGCAATTTTCCCTCTTGCAACTCATATCGGACTAAGTTAGTCTTAGTTCAATATTCAGGACCTCTCATCGGCTGTCTTTTGGCGAAGCGCTGGTGGTGTGGGTCGAGATCGGCAGCCGCGACCTCCCTTTAACGATCGGTCGCGGCGGTGAAGGATGACACATGAGCCACCGCACGAAGTTCAAGATGCAGCGCGCCCTCGGCATTGAGCTGCCCGGCCTGGGCAAGCCCGGAGCGCTCGAAAAGCGCAACTTCCCACCCGGCCAGCACGGCCAGTCCAAGACCCGGAAGAAACTCTCCGAGTACGGCGTCCAGCTGAAGGAAAAACAGAAGATTCTCTTCCACTACGGCCTGCGCGAGGAGCAGCTGCGCCGCTTCGTCCGCGACGCCCGCCGCATCCAGGCCTCCAACTGGGTCGAAAGCCTCATCGGCCTGCTCGAGCGTCGGCTGGACAACGTCGTCTTCCGCCTCGGCTTCGCCCGCAGCATGGCGTCGGCCCGGCAGCTGGTCTCGCACGGGCACGTCATGGTCAACGGCCGCATCCTCACCATCGGCTCGGCGGTTCTGCGCGTGGGCGACTTCGTGCGCCTCACCGAGTACGCCACCTCCATGCAGTCCACGCTGGAGTCGCGCCAGAGCCCGCGCCTTCCGCTGCCCGGCTACCTGCAGTTCGCCACCGAAGGCGTCACCGACCACGGCGTCGTGCGCATGCAGCCCGACGCCCAGCACGTCCCCTTCGCCTTCGATCCTCGCCAGATCGCCGAGTACTACGCCCAGCGCGGAGTCTAACCCCCGCACACCGCAGCCCGGCATGGCTGAACTAACCCCCAGCCATGCCAAACCAGACGAAGCTGAATCACACCATCCTGAAATCACAGCAACCTGGAGTGAAACCATGTGCGATGAGCAGACCGTTCACGAGACCCTGGCCACCTGCCCCGGACTGGGCAGCATCACCCTCTGCCCCTGCGGAACCGTAAGCCTCCACGTCGGCGGGATCTCCGTCCGCATGGAGCTGTCGGCCTATATGCAGGTCGCCAAAATGTGCCACATCGCCATGCTCTCGCTCGACAACCAGGTGCGAACCATGGCGCAGGCCGTCCACAACGCCAGCGCCGTCACCCACTAGGCAGCCCAGTCAGGCAGCTCAACGGGAAGTGTCCTTCCGAGCGAAGCCGCGCAGCCGAGGAATCCCCGCAGCTCGCTCGCAATAGCACAAAATGCAAACGGTAAGAGAGTGTAGACAAACGCAGAAGGCCCCCCGCAGCTGTCTTTTTTGGCGAAGCGCCGCGAGGGACCCGAGATCGGCAACCTGAAAGGCTGACGACTGTGTTCAGTATAGATGCCGCAATCGCCGCATCACCGAAATTCCGCTCGTCGTGGGCGCGTGCCACCTGTGCTCTACGGCCAGGGTCTGTGTGGCAGGTTCACGACGTAGCGGAATACCTTCTCCAGCCCGTCATCCGGATCGCCATTGGTTGCAACAATCACCACCCCGCGATAGCTCTCCATCTTCTGCAGCAGGTAGCTGACCTCGGTATTGGCATACTTGTCGTGCGCATCCTTGACCTCGGTGCGTTTGCCGAACAGAGCATCCGCCTCGTCGAAGAACAGAATCCAGTTGTTCGACTCCGCATGGGCAAAGATCTGGTCGAGGTTCTTCTCCGTCTCGCCAATGTACTTCGAAACCACCGAGCTGAGATCGATGCGATAAAGCTGGCGCCCGGCATTTTCGGCCAAACCCTCCGCGGCGGCGGATGCACCGGCGCCCGTCAGCAGCAGCGTTGTCCGGGGAGTCGGCGACGCTGCTGCCGTCTTCACCACCGCGCTCAAGCGGCTCAGCTGGGAACGAATCTCCTCCGGGAGCGACAGCCCGGAGATGCCGATACCAGGCTGGGTCGGCTTCACCGCTACGACCGGCTTGATGGCCTCGATGTTCGGTGTGATCGCGGGACTAATGGTCGGCTTGAAGGGCTTCATACGCTCCTCGCTTACTCAAGAAG
>Ga0307510_10010595_pt1 | contig 10956 bp, 7 predicted proteins | sample 12_EM_MG_FD_207224 | JGI IMG/M metagenome (GOLD analysis project Ga0307510, IMG submission 207224) | Populus trichocarpa ectomycorrhiza microbial communities from riparian zone in the Pacific Northwest, United States - 12_EM | ecosystem: Host-associated > Plants > Roots > Unclassified | place... | reverse complement strand
TCAAGGTCGGCCGAACGGATCAACATCTCGGCGGTGCGCCCGTCGCGCGGCCCGAACGCCACCCCGACACTGGCGCCGATATACAGCGTGTGCTGGTCCATCTCATAGGGTTGCGAGAGGTTGTCGACGATCGCCTGGGCGAGCCGCTCGCAGCGCGCCGAATCGCTCGCGTCGCGCACCACCACGGCGAACTCGTCGCCGCCCAGCCGCCCGATCACCTCATTCTCGGTGACCAGCTGGCCGAGCCGTTCCGACACGCGGCCGAGCAAGCGGTCGCCGACCGGGTGGCCGAGCGTATCGTTGACCGCCTTGAAGCGATCGAGATCGATCATCATGAAGGCGCAGCGCGAGCCCCATTTCTCGGCCTCGGCCATGGCATGCGCCAGCGCCTCGTTGACCAGCAGGCGGTTGGGCAGGCCGGTCAGCGTATCGAACCGCGCCATGCGGTTGATCTTGTCGGTCGAGGCGCGCTGCTCGGTCACGTCGGAGCCGACGCCGCGGAAACCGGTATAGGTGCCGTCCTCGTCGAAGCGCGGCGTCGCGGCGATCTCGAACCAGCGCTCCTCGCCCTGGACATGGACCGAGAGCAGCAGGTCGCGGAACCCCTCGCGGCGCTTCATCTTCTCGGCCAGCTCGCGCAGACCGGCGGTGAAGTTGCCCGCATCCCAGGTCGGCCCGGCCAGCACCTGGAGGAAAGGCAGGCCGTTGATCGAGGCCGGGTCGAGGTCGAACGACAGCGCGAAACGCGGCGAGGCGCGGATGACGCGGCGATTGGCGTCGGTCTCCCACAACCAGTCGCCATTCTGGTCCTGGAACTCGCGCAGCAACAGGCTGACCGTCTCGTCGCGTTCGGCCAGCGAAATCTCGCTCGCGCGGATCACCACCAGCGCCTTGCCGCGCCCGTAACAGGCGATCATCAGCAGCGTCGCGAACAGCGCCGCCGCGGCGGCCATCAACGGCCCGCCGACAACGAACAACATCGCCGTCACCGCGGCGCCGAGCACGAACAGGAAACTCAACGTGGCAAGCGGTAGCGCGGCCATCGCCACCGCCGACGCGGTCATCAGCAGCGACAGCACGATCCACAGGCCGAGCGCGGTGCCGGCCTCGGCGCGCAGGCCGATTGCCAGCGGCGGCACCGACCATACCGCGCCGAGCGCGATCCCTTCGAGCACCGTGTCCCGCACGTCCTTGAGCGTCGCGGTCTGCGCGGTGCGCTCGCGCGAGGCGAGGCGGCGCAATGTGACGGTCGCCGCCACCGCGGCGACGGTCGCGCCCCAGCACGCCACCGCCCAGTGCGGCACCAGATGCTCGACGATCAGCGCGACCAGCGCCGCGCCGATCACATTGGCGCCGAGCATGAACAAGGCGAGCTGGCTGCCGGCATTCAACTGCGCGGCGCGAATCGGCGCCCAGTCGGTCGAATCCGCCGGGTCGTACAGGCCGAGCAAGGCACGCGCATCGATGCGCGGCTGGGCGAATTGGGATGAAGGCCGGGTGCTCACGCGCGATCATTAGCGCAGCGTTGGTTAGCACTTGGTTAGACGCGACGCCCTTGCGACGAATTTATTACGCGGGCGGTGGAGGGGCGCATACCCAAAATGCGCCGCGTGCGCGCCCACCTCTCGCTTCGTCACCCCAGTCCCCAATTCGTCATCCCAGCGAAAGCTGGGATCTCATGCGGAAAGGGCGCGACAGATAACCGGGAGATCCCAGCTTCCGCTGGGATGACGGCAGTTGTGGCAGGCATGAGCGCCGCTGCGGAAGTGTCGTTCGCGATTCAAATGATGGTCATTGGATGTGAAACACGTCTGACATGATGGCCCACCTTGCGATATCGAGATCGAACAAAGAACCTTCCCCGGCGAAGGCCGGGGCCCAGTTGGGAAACGGTGGAAAACGGACGTTGTGCGCTGTTACTTCCACCATTTCAGCTGGGCCCCGGCCTTCGCCGGGGAAGGCATCTGCTTTTCCCTTGTTTGAAGGCCGCTGGCGCCAGGCAAACTCAGCCTCTCACCATCCCGGCCCGCAGCACCCTGAGCACATTCCCGCCCATCACCTTGCCGATATCCGCATCGCTGAACCCGCGATCGATCAGCGCCTGCGTCACCGCCACGACCTGGCTCGAATCGAACCCGGTGGTCACCGCGCCGTCGAAATCCGAACCCAGCCCGACATGGTCGATCCCGACCACATCGCGCACATGCGCAATCGCTGCCGCCGCCGCCTCGGGCCGGGTCGAGCAGATCGCCGCGTCCCAGTAACCGATGCCAACCACTCCGCCGGTCTTCGCGATGCCGCGGATCTCGTCATCGGTCAGGTTGCGGTTGACCTTGCACGTCGCCTGCACCCCGCCATGGCTCGACACGATCGGCCGCCGCGCCATCGCGATCACCTCGGTGACGGTGGCATGGCTGGCATGCGCCACGTCGACCACCATGCCGAGCGCCTCCATCCGCCGCACCACCTGCCGGCCGAGCGGGGTCAGCCCGGCCTTGGCCATGCCGTGCATCGACCCCGCCACCTCATTGTCGAAGAAGTGCGCCAGCCCCGCCATGCGGAACCCGGCGGCGTGCAGCCGGTCGAGATTGGCGAGCTTGCCCTCCAGATCCTGCAACCCCTCGATCGACAGCATCCCGCCGACGACCTTCCACCCCTTCGCCCGGTCGGCCAGCAACTGGTCGAGCTGCGCCGGCGTCTCGATCACGCGCAACTGCCCGCCCGAATTGTCGGCATAACGATGCAGCTTCTCGGCATGCCACAGCGAACGCTCGAGCAGCGAGTTCCAGGTGCGTGGCGGCTGCAGGTCGGCGATCGCCAGCGCGGTGATGTTGTCGGTGTCGGCCGGGTTGGCGTCGTAATTCTGCCCCTTGGGCGTCTTGGTCACCGACGAGAAGACCTGCAGCGCGTAATTGCCCGCGAGCAGGCGCGGCAGATCGACCTGGCCGCGATTGGCCCGCACCAGCGGACTGCGCTGCCACAGCAAGGTATCGGCATGCATGTCGGCAACCTGCAGCGTCGCGTGCAGCGCGCGGGCGCGATCGGTGACCTTGAGCGGCACCGGTTCGACCTTGTTCATCCCACGCTCGACCATGCCGGGCGCGAAGATGAAGAAGGCCGTCGCGCCCAGCGCCACCAGGCCGAGGAAACCCAACAGCAGCTTGCGGATCATGGGGTACGCTCCAGCGTCACGAAGTCATACGCCGGCCGCTCGCCCTCGTCCGGGTGGCTGTCCCGCGCCGTCTCGCGCCAGCCCGCGAACGGCGGCATCACGACATCGCCCTCGGCATCGAGATGCACCTCGGTCAGCTCGATCCGGTCGGCGCGGGACAGGAACAGCGCGAACACCTCCGCGCCGCCGATCACCATCACCTCGCCCGGCCCCGCCAGTGCCAGCGCGTCGTCGACCGACGCCACCGGCTCCGCGCCCGGCGCGGTCCACTGGGCGTCGCGCGTCAGCACGATGTGCCGCCGCCCCGGCAGCGGCGCGGGGAAACTGTCGAAGGTCTTGCGGCCCATGATCATCGGCTTGCCCATGGTCAGCGCCTTGAAGCGCCTGAGGTCGGCCGGCAGGCGCCATGGCAGTCCGCCATCGCGACCGATCACGCCATTGTCGGCGCGCGCGAGGATCAGGGTGATGCCGGGGGTCATAAGCGCGTCAGGCCGGCGAACGGGTCGGCAGCGCAATGATGGTCGCTTGGTACATCCGTCCCCCCGGTCCGATATGAATTACAGATGTAGTCGACGGACTGAACCGCGCCTGAACCGCTCAGACGGCGACCGGCGCCTTGATGTGCGCCTGCGCGGCATAGCCGGTCAGTTCGAAGTCTTCATACTCGTACGCGTCGATCGACGGCGCCTTGCGCAGGATGGTCAGCGTCGGCAGCGCGCCCGGCTCGCGCGACAGCTGTTCGCGCGCCTGGTCGAGATGGTTGGAATAGAGGTGGCAATCGCCGCCGGTCCAGATGAACTCGCCCGGCTCCAGCCCGCATTGCTGCGCCAGCAGCATGGTCAGCAGGGCGTAGCTGGCGATGTTGAAGGGTACGCCGAGGAAGATGTCGGCCGAGCGCTGGTAGAGCTGCATGCTGAGCTTGCCGCTCGCGACATGGGTCTGGAACAGGCAGTGGCACGGCGCCAGTGCCATGGCGTGCAGGTCGCCCGGGTTCCACGCCGAGACGATCTGGCGGCGCGAGGCGGGTTGGGTTTTGATCTGTTCGATCAGCTCCCCGATCTGGTCGATGTGCCGGCCGTCCGCCGTCTCCCAGTCGCGCCACTGCTTGCCATAGACCGGGCCGAGATCGCCGGCCTCATCGGCCCATTCGTCCCAGATACTGACCTTGCGGTCGCGCAGCCACTGCACATTGGTGTCGCCGCGCAGAAACCACAGCAACTCGACGATGATCGAGCGCAGATGGAGCTTCTTGGTGGTCAGGACCGGGAAGCCCCTGGCCAGGTCGAAACGCATCTGGTGGCCGAACACCGACAATGTGCCGGTGCCGGTGCGGTCCATCTGCTCGGCGCCGGTGTCGAGCACCCGCTGCATCAGGTCGAGATATTGCCGCATCGCCTAGCTCAGCTTGCAGGGTTTGATCGCCGCGGGATCGGGCCGCGGGCCCACGGCGCGGAACATCGCGAGGTAACCCCCGGCCGAAGGCATGTCCTGCATCGCGACCTGGGTATAGCCTACCGCGGCGAACTCGCATTTGAGCAGCGCCGGCGGGGTGCCGTGGTTCTGCGTCGCGCGATTGGCATCGACAACCACCACCAGCCCGCCCGGGCGCAGCGACGGGCGCATGCGCCACAGGAACTCATAGGGCTGCTGGATCTCGTGATACATATGGACCATGAACACGCGGTCGAAGCTGTTGTCGGGCAGCTTGGGGTTGGCCGGCTCGCCCAGCCGGACGCTGACATTGTCGAGCCGCTCGCGTGCCACGCGCTGGGCAAGCGCGTCGCGCACTTCGGGCACGATGTCCTCGGCCAGCACGCGCCCCTCCTTGCCGACGCGGGCCGACAGGCGGATCGTGTAATAGCCCTCACCGGCGCCGATGTCCGCCAGCGTCATGCCGGGCTTGATGCCCGAACGATCCATCACCGTGCCCGCCTCGTTGAGCCGATCGCGCGCCTCCTCGTTCGACCAGCGCGGCGACACGATGCTGGCGACCGGGCGGTCGGCGGCGGGGAAGGGGCCAGGCTCGTCCGCGCTGTGCTTGAACAACGGCGTCGAGCCGTCGCAGGCAGCCAGCAACAGCGCCAAGCCGACCACCGCGCGCTTCACAGGCGAGGCCCCCGCATCGCTCAATCGACGTCCTCCACCTCGACCGTTTCGCCGGTGACGCGCTGCGACAAGGCGGCGGCCATGAACTTGTCGAGATCGCCGTCGAGCACGTCGGACGGGCTGGTCGAGGTCGCGCCGGTGCGCAAGTCCTTCACCAACTGGTACGGCTGCAGGACATAGGAGCGGATCTGGTGGCCCCAGCCGATATCGGTCTTGGTCGCGTTCTCGGCATTGGCGATCGCCTCGCGCTCGGCGAGCTCGCGCTCGTAGAGGCGGGCGCGGAGCTGGTTGAAGGCCTCGGCCTTGTTCTTGTGCTGGCTGCGCTGGTTCTGGCACTGCACGACGATGCCGGTCGGCAGATGCGTGATGCGCACCGCGGAGTCGGTGGTGTTGATGTGCTGCCCGCCGGCGCCCGAGGCGCGATAGGTGTCGATGCGCAGATCGGCATCGTTGACCTCGACCTGGATATCGTCGTCGATCACCGGATAGACCCACACGCTCGAGAAGCTGGTGTGGCGCCGCGCCGCGCTGTCATAGGGGCTGATGCGCACCAGGCGGTGCACGCCGCTCTCGGTCTTGGCATAGCCGAAGGCGTTCTCGCCCTTGATCAGCAGGGTGGCCGACTTGATCCCGGCCTGCTCGCCGGCATGATAGTCGACAAGCTCGACCTTCATGCCGTGGCGCTCAGCCCAGCGCGTGTACATGCGCTGGAGCATCTCGGCCCAGTCCTGGCTCTCGGTCCCGCCGGCGCCAGCGTTGATCTCGATATAGGAGTCGTTGGCATCGGCCTCGCCGGCGAGCAGCGCCTTGATCTTGTCGGCTTCGGCACGCTCGGCGAGCTGGCCCAGGCTGGCGACCGCTTCGGTTTCCATCTCGGTGTCGCCCTCGGCCTCGGCCATCTCGATCAGCTCGACCGTGTCGGACAGTTCGCTCTCGATCGCACGCGTCGCGGTGATCGCCTCGTCCAGACGGCGACGCTCGCGCATCACCTCCTGTGCGGCCTTGGGGTCGTTCCACAGGGCCTGATCTTCGACGCGCGCGTTGAGCTCGTCGAGCCGGCGCAGCGCGCGGTCCCAATCGAGGAAGCGGCGCAGCAGCGCGAGCGCGGCGTTGATCGTGTCGACATGGGCTTGCGCTTCGGCGCGCATCAGGAAACTCCAACTCTCAATTCGCTTCTAGGCATGGGCCGCCAAGGCCGCAACGCCGCTCGGCTGCGTTATATGGGGTGGCGGTCAGTAAATGCCGCCCTGGCGTTGCAGGAAGTCGCTGTCCTTGGCACCGTCCTTCTTCGCGGTCGGCGCAGCAGCCTTGGGCGCGGCGACCGCCGGCAGGTCGGTGCGCGCGGCGGCGCGGCGCGGTTCGCTCTCCGGCTTGAAGGCTTCCCAGATCACCGAAGCGAGTGGGTCGTCGGATGGCCAGGCGCCGAACACCGGCTTGCCCGAGGCGCGGTCGATGCGCACCATGCGGATGCCCTCCGGCGCGCGGAACGGGACCTTCTCCATCCCCTCATAGGCCTTGAGCGCGAATTCCTTGAAGATCGGCGCGGCGATCGTGCCGCCCTGCGCGTAACCGCCGAGCGGCGAGGGCGTGTCGTAACCCATATAGATGCCGCCGATCAGCTGCGGCGTGCCGCCGATGAACCACACATCGGTCGGGCCGCTATTGGTGCCGGTCTTGCCGAACATCGGGCGGTTGAGATCACGCAGCACGGTCGCGGTGCCGCGCTGGATCACGCCTTCCGCGATATGCACCATCTGATAGGCGCTCATCGCATCGACCACCTGTTTGCCGCGCGTCACCGGGCGGGGCATCGGCTTGCCGTCATATTGCGCCATGTTGCAGCGCTCGCACGGGCGCCAGTTCTCCGGCCAGATCACCTTGCCGCGGCGGTTCTGCACGAAATCGATCAGCGTCGGCGCATGCGCACGGCCCTGATTGGCGAGGATGGTATAGGCGTTGACCATGCGTGACACGGTGGTCTCGCCGGCGCCGAGCGCGAAGGCCGGGTAGGGCGGGTATTTGCCGACGCCGATACGGTCCATCAGGCTGACGACATGGTCCATGCCGACGGTGGTCGCGGCGCGCACCGTCATCAGGTTGCGTGACTGCTCGACACCCCAGCGCATGGTGTGCGGCCCCGAGCCTTGCCCGCCGCCGAAGTTGCGAAAGCATTTCTGGCCGAGCCTGGCACCCTGATAGAAGCAGAATGGCGCGTCCATGATGATCGTCGCCGGGGTCAGCCCCTGCGACAGCGCGGCGGCATAGACGATCGGCTTGATCGTCGAGCCCGGCTGACGCAGCGCCTGGGTCGCGCGGTTGAACGACTGGGCGGTGGCATCGAACCCGCCCTGCATCGCCAGCACGCGGCCCGTCTGTGGTTCCTCGACGACGAACGCGCCGGAAATCTTCGGGATGGCACGCAGGGTGAAATTGGGCCCCTCGGGCGCGACGGCGATGACGTCGCCGACCTTGAACGCGTCGAACGCGTTGCCGCCTTGCCCACGCACCGGCATCGTCGCGCCCCAGCGCGGCAGGAGGCCGGTCTGGCCGTTGGCGAAACCGAGCGTCGCGGTCTCGCCGTTCAGCGCGACGATCAGCGCGGCACGCCAGTCCTGATAGTCGAGCGAGATATTGGTGTTGAGCAGCGGCGGCAGCCAGTTGGCGCCGGTGATCTCGACATGGCGGATCGGCCCGTTCCACCCGCGCCCCTTGTCGAAGCGGACCAGCCCGTCACGCAGTGCGGTCTGGGCATATTCCTGCATCTTCGGGTCGAGCGAGGTGCGTACCCAAAGGCCGCCCGAATAGACGCTGTACGGCCCGGCGCGATCGTCCTCGCCGAACTTGTCGATCAGCTGGCGGCGGACTTCCTCGACGAAATAACCACCGCCGGCGATCTCGCTATGCGGCGTCTGGCGCGGCACGGTGCCGAGCCCTTCCGACACGGCCTGGTCATGCTGCGCCTGGTCGATGAAGCTGTTGGCGAGCATCTCGTCGAGCACATATTTGCGGCGCGAAAGCGCGCGATCCGGATGACGCACCGGATCATAGTTTGACGGGCCCTTGGGCAGGATGGCGAGATAGGCCAGCTGCGCCAGGTCGAGCTGTTTCAGGTCCTTGCCGAAATAGGCATAGCTCGCCGCCTCGACGCCGAACGCGTTGCGGCCGAGCGCGATCTGGTTGAGGTACAGTTCGAGGATCTGCTGCTTGGTCAGCGCATCCTCGATGCGATAGGCGAGCAGCGCCTCCTTGATCTTGCGCGTCGGCGAATAGACGTTGCCGATCAGCAGATTCTTGGCGACCTGCTGGGTGATGGTCGACCCGCCCTTGGCGCGCCGGCCGGAGCCGAACTTGGTAGCATAGTCGATCACCGCGCCGGCCATGCCGGGGTAATCGACGCCGTGATGCTCGAAGAAGGTCTTGTCTTCAGCCGCGAGGAAGGCACGCACCAGCAGCGGCGGATATTCCTCGTAGGACAGCTCGACGCGGCGCTCGCGGGCATAGCTGTGGATGGGCAGGCCATCGACGCCGCGCACGTTGGTCGGCAGCGGCGGCTCATAGCTGCGCAGCTTGTCGACGGAAGGGAGGTCGCTGGCGAAGATGTACCAGAACACCGCCCAGGCGATGGCGAGCAGCACGCCGACGACGGCGAGCGCCTTGACCCACCAGCGGCCCCAAGCCTGCTGGACGAAGCCGGCAAAACCACCGACCTCGCGGCGGATGCGAAAGTTCACGGAGGATGCGGTGTCGTTCATCGGGGCTGCCGCTCTAGCAAGATTCGCGGGCGTTGCCAGCGGGGGATGCGGTGAATCCGGGACAGATATGGTTGTTCGGACAGATGTCGTGGGTGCGACGGCGCGCTGACCATTCTCTGTTCCGGAGGCGATAACAGGGAAAATAACAGGGAAAGAAAATTTTTCTCGTCATATCCGCACGCTGTCGCTCTGGTGTTTTCGTTGTTAATCAGCATTTTAGATGAAATTCCGTGTTGGAGATAACAGAGCGGGCGCCCGCGCATAACAAGAGACGGAACAGGTAAAACAGAGGAATTAACAGAGCGCGCGGGCGTTACCGCTGACGGCGCGGGAATGCCCGCGTCGTTCGGGAGGGGAAGGATGGCAGGCAAGGGCATCGGCACTGCTTCTCACAACCGGCCGGATCGTTGAAGCGAGCTCTGCCGGGGTGTCAGGCCGTCGGTTTGGTCGCGCGGTGGCGCGCGCGCAGGTCGGCGAGTGACAGCGTGCGAATCTGCTCGATCAGCGGCTCTTTCAATGCGGCTTCCTCCTTCTCCGCCTCCCCGGGCCCGGCGCGGAGCGGGCGGCGCTGGGCGGGGTCGGCGATCGCCGCGCCGCGCAACAGCGTGAAGGCGCGCGCCATGGTCAGCGGCCAGAAGAAGATGCCGGCATGGAGCGAGCGTTCGTCCTGATTCTCGCAGCGATGGCGATAGCCGGCGGGGACGAACAGAAAGTCGCCGGGTTCGAGAATGACGTCGAGCTCGGGCGGGTCCTCGCTGGTGCTGTCGCCGGGTGGGGCTTTCATACCCGGCACGGGATCGAGCGCCGGATCGCCATGGATGATCCAGCGCTTGCGTCCTTCGATCTGCAGGATGGCGAGATCGGCATCGTCATAATGCAGGTCGAGCGCACCGCCCGGCCCGATCGTTGCGATCACGCCGGCGCTGACATGCTCGCCGAGTTGTTCGCCCAAATTTGCGCAAAGCGTTGTGAAAGGTGGCGAGATAGGGCTCGACGCCATTGGCCATGATGCTGCCGGCATGGGCCATGACCTGCTCGACGACCTGCGGCTTCACCGCGTCGCCGTGGCGGTACAAGGCGTTGGGCAGGAACTTGCCGCCCTGGGTGAGGCGCAGGCGGTCGGCCGGAATGGTGCCGTCGATGACGGCGCGGAGCAGCGCGTCCCAGTCGATCAGCGTCTCTCATAACGGCCGATGCCGGCGGCGCGCTGCACCAGGGGCGTGCGGGCGCGGAGTTGGGTGACAAAAGCGTCGTCGGTGAGAGGAGCGACGAGATCGGCGAGGGTGGAGATCATGATGGCTTATGCGACGGGATGACGGGCGACGCCAAGTCTTTGCCGCGCTTGACGCGCCCGCTCGCGGATCGTTGCGATGCTGCGATCGGGTTTTGCACCCGCCGCGGCGGATCGCATATTGAGGTTTCGTGATTCGATAAGAGAAGTGACGCGCGATGGCGAATTTGTCTTTCAGGCTGCGCAAGCTCGACCAGGCGTTGCTCGACCTCCCCTGCGACGATGTGATGGGGCTCAGCGAGTTTGACGGGTTTTGTGCGGGTCTGCTGGTCTGCCCCGAACTGATCACACCCACCGAATGGTTGCGGCGCGTCTGGGGTGAGGACGAGGATAGCGAGCCTCCGTTCGACGACATCGCCGATGCCCGCAAGATGGTCGCGATGCTGACCGATCACTATAATGATGTGGTGATAATTTTAGACCGCCGCCAGGGCGACTATGCAGCAATTTACGACGTCGACACACGGCATGACGAGACGCTGTGGGAAATATGGATCGAGGGCTTCGCGGCGGCGATCGAACTGCGACCGGAGAGTTGGGTAGCGATGGCCCGGAACGTCGACGAGGACATCGTCGCGGCATTTTTATGCATGGTCGCGCTGATCGATATTGCTCGGGGCGAAAGCGATTTGCCG
>Ga0307510_10010594_pt1 | contig 10957 bp, 8 predicted proteins | sample 12_EM_MG_FD_207224 | JGI IMG/M metagenome (GOLD analysis project Ga0307510, IMG submission 207224) | Populus trichocarpa ectomycorrhiza microbial communities from riparian zone in the Pacific Northwest, United States - 12_EM | ecosystem: Host-associated > Plants > Roots > Unclassified | place... | reverse complement strand
GCCAAGGGCCAGTCTCGTAGCGGACCATCGCATCGAACAGGGTGTAGTCGGGCGTGCGGATTGTGTCGGTGCCGTCCCAGGAGGTGCCGATATAGCGCACACCGCCGCCGAGGGTGACGCCGGGCAGGCCGAGCAGGGAAAGGCGGTACTTCGCCCAGAGCGAGGCCTGGTGATCCGGCACGGTCTCGACATGCTTGCCGGAATTGTCGCCGCTTTCCACGCGCGCATCGAGATAGGTGTAGGCACCGATCAAATCGAGATCCGGCGTGATGCGCGCCAGCACCTCGAGCTCGGCGCCGCGGATGCGGACCTTGCCGGTCTGGATCGAGAACAGCGGATTATCAGGATCGTTGGCCAGCCGGTTCCGTTCGGTGGTGTCGAAGATCGCGCCGTTGATCGCATTGCCAGGCGCCGGATTGTACTTGAAGCCAAGCTCGACCATCTCGCCGCGCTGCGGTGCGCAGACCGTGGCGCAGACGCCGCTGCCGAACACCGGATTGAACGACTGCGCATAGGTCACGTAAGGCGTGACGCCGAACGGCAGCTCGTACATCAGCGCGGCGCGGCCCGTGGTGGCCTGATAATGCTCGACCGGAGAGCCCTGCGTGTCACTGGTGACGTAGTCGTGGCGCAGGCCGAGGACGGCGAGCCACGGTCCGAGCCGCAACTGGTCCTGCGCGTAGAGGCCGAGCTGGTTCTGCCGCAGATCCGGTTCAGGCGACATCGCCGGCGCGGTCACACCGCTGTAAACCGGCGCGTAGAGATCGAACGGCGTCGAGTCGGTAGCGAAGCCGGATTGCGCGCGTTCCCTGAACTCGCGGTAGTCGGCGCCGAACAACACCTTGTGTGCGACCGGTCCGGTGTGCAATTTCAGCTCGGCATTGCTGTCCGAGGTGAAGTTGTCCTTGACCGTCTCTCGGCTCCATACGCTGCGTGCCACGGTCCGTCGGCCGGAATCGAGGAACGGATAGTTCGGATCGCTCGGATCGACGAAGTTCAGATCCGGCCAGGTCGACCGGTAGATGCCCTCGACATGGGCGTAACGCAGGTTCTGCCGGATCTTCAGGCCGTCGCTGAAGCTGTGCTCGAACAGGCTGCTGATCGCGCTGGTCTCGGTCTGGTATTTGTCGAAGCCCGGCTCGCCGGCAAAGCGCTGCACCGGAATGAAGCCGTTGGGGCCGGCGAACAGCGTGCCCTCATGCGGCAGAAATGCCGTGGAAGAGCCGGTCTGGTCCTTCTGATAGGTGCCGAGCACGGTCCAGCTCGTATTGTTGGTCGGGCGCCAGGTCAGTGACGGCGCGAGCACGATGCGATCGTCCTTGACGTAATCGGTCTGCGTGTTGCTGTCGCGGTAGACGCCGATGAAGCGATAGAGCCACTCGCCGTCCTTGGTCAGCTTGCCCGTGGAGTCGAGCTGCACCTGCTTGCGATTGAAGCTGCCATATTGCACGCCGATCTCGTTGGCGGATTCGGCTCGCGGGCGCTTCGAGATCAGGTTCAACAGGCCTGCGGTCGAGGTGTCGCCGTAGAGTACGGAAGAGGGGCCGCGCAGCACCTCGATGCGTTCCAGCGTGTAGGGCTCGGGCCGCCATTCGTTGAAAGTGTTGGTGTTCACCATGCGCGTGCCGTCGAGATAGATGTTCGGGTCCTGGCCGCGGATGCGCGGATAGTCGCCGCGCGAGTCCGCGCCGTAGGCGTCGGCGAATACGCCGGGGACGTAGCGCAGCGCTTCCTGCACGGTGGTCGCACCCTGGTCGGTGACGCGATCCGCGGTCACTACGCTGATCGATTGCGGCGTCTCGCGCAGCGGCGTGTCGGTCTTGGTGCCGGTGCCGCTGCGGGTCGCGACGTAGCCGCGGACGGGGCCTGTCGCGGTTTCAGCACCGGCGCCGGTCGCCGGTGCATCGACGCTCGACGGCGCATGCTGGGCCTGACGACGGCGGCTTGCCGCCTGGGCAGCCTGCCTGGAGCGAAGCGGACGTGAACGCGCAGAGGGCCGCGATTGCTCGACGACGACAGCGGGCAGTTCCTGCGACGATGATTGCGCCTCGGCGGGCGCTGCGTCCAACAAGCCTGCCAACAGCGGCAGCGCGCCGCCGATCAATCCTGCTGTCGTTCTGAGATATGTAGTCATTCGCGACCCCATCATTTACGGGGCGGACGACTAACAAGCGCGATCACTGGCTTGAAGTGCAGGAGGGACGCAGTGGTCCTCAATCACCAGATCTGGAATTAGTATATGTGTAAGTGGAACGCGCGCCGCTTGATGGCGACGCGCCGATGGCTGAATGTGAGAATGGGGAAGCGCGTCTCGTCGCGGCCTGGACCAACGCGCCTCGATCGACCTGCGCGATCGACTTGCAGTCGCTGCAATATGCAGGAGCGCGCTACGCGCGGCCTGCCGGCAGGCTCCGTCTGACCCGCGGCGAGAGCGAGACGGCGCCGTCGACCGCGCCGGCACGGGCCGCTTCCGTCGCGATATACTGGTTGCCCCAGGTCCAGAGCATGCGAACGACCGGTTCGAGCGAGCGCCCGAGCGCCGTCAAGGAATACTCGACCCGCGGCGGGACCTCCGCGTAGATCTCGCGATGGATGAGGCCGTCCGCCTCGAGCTCGCGGAGCTGGCGCGTCAGCATGCGCTGCGTGATCCGGGACAGGCGCCGCTTGAGCTCGTTGAAGCGAATCGTATCATCGAGCAGGTGATAGAGAATAACGCCCTTCCACTTGCCGTCGATCAGATCGAGGGTGGCCTCCACGGGGCATCCCACAGCGCAATCATAGGTCTTGCCGCCGAGCTTCTGCATGGTTCACTCCGTGATACTAGGGGACTGGCCTGTGCGTAATTGTCAGCGCCCAGATTAGCGCGCATCGTGACGCTCGCAAAGTGATCGATATCAACGAACCGGTGTTGCACGAACAGCAGCCCCGGATCGTACAAGAATATCTGCATTTGAATCCTGCGATGGAAGCCGGCGTAGACCGGTCGATCGCGCATGGGCATAACCTTAGGAAACACAGGGAGCGAACCGTGAAAAACGTGAGGAGAGGAATTCGACTCGTTACTTTGCTGTCGGCGATAATCGTGACCGGCGCAGCCTATGCGGAGGGCGGGGGCGCGGAAGTGTTCGCCAAGCTCCCCCAGTCTGTCGGCAACATTGCGTTTACGCCGGACAATCAGCTGATCTTCAGCCACCATCCATTCTTCAGTCCCGACATTCGTGTGGCGCGGCTGACGTCGCCGACGACGTTCGAGCCGTTTCCAAATGCGGAATGGAATACGCCACGAAAAGGCACCGACCAGTACCTGGACAACGTCCTGGGCCTTCGTTCCGACGAAAGCGGCGTCGTGTGGATCATCGACATGGGATTCCGGACCCAGATCACGCCGAAGCTGGTCGGCTGGAACACGCGCACGAACAGGCTGGAGCGCATCTATTACATGCCGGAGCCGGTGACCGTGAAAGGCTCGCAGCCGCAGGACATCGTGATCGACCAGAAAAACCGGAAGTTCTACATCGCCGACGAAAACATCGGCCCCGGGGGCGACGGGTCTCACGCTGCGATCATCGTCATCGACATGGATACGGGTGCTGCCCGGCGCGTGCTGGACGGCGATCGATCCACCGTCCCGGAAAACGTGCCGATCACGGTGGATGGCAATGATCTGACGGTGCCCGGCAAAGACGGCAAGCCTTCACTCATCAAGGTCGGATGCGACGGCATCACGATGGATGCCAGGTCCGAATGGGTCTATTTCGCACCGCTCAGCGGCCGGTCGCTGTATCGCATCAAGGCCGCCGATCTCGGCAACGAGAAGCTGCCCGCCGAAGAGCTGAGCGCGCGGGTGGAACGCTACTCGGACAAGCCGAACAATGGCGGCCTGTCGATCGACTACGCGGGCAACATCTACCTGACTGCGGTCGAGACCAAATCGATTGGTGTTGTCGGGACCGATCGGAAGTTTCGCACCTATCTGAGCGATCCGGACATGGTGTGGCCGGACGGGATCACGGCCTCTCCCGACGGGTACATGTACGTATCGGCGTCGCAGGTCTCCGCGGCCGCCATGTTTCATGGCGGAAAGGCGGAAAACAAGACGCCGTATCTGATCTATCGGTTCAAGCCGATCGCCGCAGGCTATATCTCACGCTGACGGCGGGAGCGACGACCCCGGCAAGCAGCGCCGGGGTCGGAAATTGTCTCAGCGCTGTTCGCTTGTCGCGGTCGCGCTGGCAAGCCGCTTGACGCGCGGCGACAGCACCGAAACCTGTGCGGGCGAGGCGGGCATGCCGGCGACGATCATCGCGGGCGCGGCCGACTGCTCCTCGACGCCGGCGCCGCCGAGCACCTGCACTTGCGTCGCCGAGATCGGAAACGAACTTACTTCGTAAGACGGAAGCTCGTTAGCGAATGCACCAGCCGAGCCCGCAATCATCGCACCGGCAATCGCAATCAATGAAAGAACGCGCATTGGAAAATCTCCGTTGAAGATATCAATCGGAGGTTTGGTCGCCGCGATGCCGCAACAGGTTCGCTCGTGTGCGAACATTCGATCGCCGCCTGCGGACTATTTGATTGCGTGATGCGACGGGACGAAACGAAGAAGAAGTGTTTCGCGTCAATGTTTCCGCACGGTTTCACGCAAGGGGCGCAAGGCGCCTCGTCAGTGGGCTTGCAGAGCGAGCTGCGGAGCTTTGGCCGTCGCGGTAGCCTCGGGAAAGCGCAGGCTCATTGTCGTGCCGCGGCCGGGCACGGAGGAGATGACGAGCTCGCCGCGGTGGGCGGCCATGATTTCGCGGACGATCGACAGGCCAAGGCCCGCGCCGTCGCCCGCGCTGTTGCCGGTCTGGAACGGCTCGAGCAGCCTGTGCTCCGCGCCATCGGGCAGGCCCGCGCCGTCATCGTCAATCGAGATGCTGCCGCGACCGAGCGTGGCGACGATGCGTCGCGCGCCATGGGCGTGGATGAGCGCGTTGCCGACGAGATTGGCGAGCGCGCTGCGAACGGCGGCATCCACGCCTTGCACCAGGACGGGACCTTCCTCGGCGCGCTCCAGTGCAAGCTCGATGCCGGCGTCGAGCGCCGAGGGGCCGAAATCGGCCAGCACGTCGAGCGTGATTTCGGCAAGATCGATCGGCCGCTTCTCGATCGCATGATTTTGCAGCCGTGCCAGATCGAGCATGGCCGAGACCAGCGAGGTGAGGCGGCGGACGTCGCGCACCAGTTCGGCCTTGAGGTCCGGGTCGGGCACGTCCTCGATCTTTGCGCGCAGCAGCGTCAACGGCGTGCGGAGCTGATGGGCGGCATTGCCGAGAAAACGGCGCTGCATCCGGATATAGGCGTCGATCTCGCCGAAGGCGCGGTTCAGCGCCTCGACCAGCGGCTTCAGCTCGGTGGGGACTTCGGACAGGGAGATCAAGCCTTGCGGCGCCGATGGGTCGATCGCGAGCGCGCGAAGCGCCACCCGTTCGATACCGCGCGAGACGAAACGCGCAGCCAGCGCCGCGCCGACGGCAACGGTCGCGGCAAAGGCCAGCGCCAGCAGCGTGATCGAAAAGACACTGCGGATGAGAAAGTTTCTTGCAATCCGGCCGAAGCGGACTTGAGGTTCGCCGACCATCATCGCGAGCTGCAACGAACCCCTTTGCACGACGGCGAGGCAGAAGGTGCTCTTCTGGTCGAGCGTGCTGAAGACCGATGAGCCGACGGGCCCGTGATAGGGAAACGCGAAGGGGAGGGCCGGCCGACGTTCGCTGCCGTACTCGCTCACCATGTCGCCTGCGGACACGACGTACCAGAGGTTCGGACTGTCCGCTTTGAGCTCTTTCAGTCCGGGAGTTGAGCGTATCGTCAGGCTCTGCCCGTCGATCACCGTGGCATGATCGAGAATGGCTGCGACCACCCGGCAAGCCCTGAACTCGCGCTCTTCCGTCGGATAGCGCCACATGAAGAGGCCGAGCATGATCAGGAAAATCGTCGTCGCGGCGATGCCAAGCGACAGCGCAAACGTCCGGGCGATGGACTTCATCGAGGCGTCGCCAGCCGCAGGATGTAGCCGATGCCTCGCATGCTGCGGATCTCGACGTCGCCGCCGAGCTCAGTCAGTTTCTTCCTCAGGCGCGAGACCTGCGCTTCGAGCGTATTGGATTCGATCTCGTCGTCGAAACCGTAGATTTCCTCGATCAGCGCTGTGCGGGTGATGACGCGGTCGCGGCGCATCAGCAGTGCTCCGAGGATCAGCGCCTCGCGCCGCCGCAGCAGGATTTTTGTGTCGGCGACCACGGCCTCGTTGCTGCCGAGATGCAGCTCGACATTGCCGAGCGACAGCACCGATGGCGCGAGCAGCCGGGGCCGCCGCAGCACCGCGCGCACCCGCGCGATCAGCTCCTGCGGCTCGAACGGCTTGCCGAGATAGTCGTCGGCGCCTCCATTCAGGCCATCGACGATATCCTCCTTGGCGTCCTTGGACGTCAGCATGATGATGGCGGGGCGGTCCGGCGATCGGCTCAGGGCCGTGACCACCTGGAGCGCATCGCCGTCGGGCAGCATCCGGTCGACGATCGCGAGATCGTATTTGAAATTGTCGAGCGCCTGACGGGCATCGGCAATCGAGCCGACGAGGTCGACAACGCCGTGCAGTTGTCCGAGCAGGCGGCTGACGTAAGCGCCGATCTGCGGTTCGTCTTCGATCACGAGGGAGCGCACGCGGGTCGTCCTTGACTCTGCTGGGGCAACAAAACCCTGAGCGTAATGCTCCCTGGCCGAATTCTGGCGTTTCGGCTCGTGCGCAGGGTTCCCATTAAGGCAGCGAGCTTGGCGAATAGAAGGCAGGAACAGGGGCGCTGAGAGGCGGTTGCGGCCGATGTTTCGAAGCGCGAGCGTAGCCCTGCAATGTTCGGGCAATGTTGGTCCGGCGGTGCGCAGGTCGGGAATGCATGAGGGCGGCGGTTTCGCCCTGCAATCTTGGGGCAATTTTACCGGACCACATGCTGGGGCTCCAACCACACAAGTCGACTAGGCCAGCACGGCCGGTCCGGGGCCCCGTAATGAAGCATTTTGACGAAGCCGCTCTCCGCCTTGCGGGGAACGCGCGGCGAACGACCGCCTTCCTTGCCGCACTCGCTGCGATCATGGCGACTGCGCAATCCGCACTGGCGCAGACCGCGTTCACACTGCCGGCGCCGCCGTTCGACGTGCCAATGCTGCCTTCGCCGTCCGGAAACTGGACCGTCATGGTCGGCATCGGCGGAGAGTACAGGCCTGACTTCGTCGGATCGAACAACGGGAAGGCCGTCCCGGTCCCGATCTTCTCCATCCGCCGTGCCGGATCGGTCGACCAGTTTCGCGGGCCTCGCGACAGCGCCAGCATTGCGCTGATCGACGTCGGCAATTTTCGTGCAGGGCCCGCGTTCAAATACGTCTCGTCGCGCAAGAGCGACAAATATTCCGAGCTGACTGGCCTTGGCGACGTCAAGGCCGCATACGAGCTTGGCGGCTTCGTCGAATATTTTCCGGTCGACTGGCTGCGCCTGCGCAGCGAATTGCGTCAGGGTATGGGTGGCCATACCGGCACGGTGGCCGACGTCTCCGCCGACGTCATCGTGCCGCTGATCCAACGGCTCACGATCTCGGCGGGCCCGCGCTTCACCTGGAAAAGCACCAATGCAACGGCGCCGTATTTCGGCGTCGATGCCGCGCAGGCGCTGGCATCGGGGTTGCCGAGGTACGATGCCAGGGGCGGCGCGCATTCGGTCGGCTTCGGCAGCCAGATCTCCTATCGCATCAATCCGCAGTGGGAGGTCCATGCCTATGTCGAGTATGAGAAGCTGCTCGGCGACGCTGCCGACAGCCCGCTCGTGAAGCTGCGGGGATCGTCGAACCAGACCACCGTCGGCCTCGGCGCGTCCTATTCGTTCGATTTCAGGATTCGATAGGTATGCGCCGCAGAGTCATTCTGGGTCTCGCCTGCGCGATCGCTTCCGTCGTCCTCGGCGCCGCCGCGGCGTTCGAGACGCGCGCGACCAAACTCCAGGCGGTCAAGACCGTCGGCATCGTCTCGGCCATCGGCGAGGAGATGAGCCTGACGCAAGCCGGCCTGACCGCGCTCGGCAACACCGGCCAGAGCGTTTCGATCAGCGCCTGGGGACTGGACGAATTGATCGTCCAGCAGGCCACGAAACTTCTGAGCAGTCGCTATCGCGTGCAGGCGGTGAGCTACAGGCGTGCAGCGTTCGCCGCGATCCGGGATTCGGCGGTCGCACCCGTCAATCTCCTGCGCAGCGATCCGTTCAAGGAGCTGGTTCGCAGCGACGTTGCCCCGCAAGGGCTGGATGCGTACATCGTCATCACCCGGGCGAGATCGAAACTCGGAAACGGCCGCAATGTCGAGGGTGTCGGGCTCGCTCAATATCGGACGCTGCTTGCAGATTACGGCCTGATCCACGCGCTGTACGAGGTCCGCGTCATCGACGGCAAGTCGTTCGACGTGATCGAGAAGCGGGCGGCCGCACCGTTCGACAACACCGGGACGATGCGGCTCGCCGGTCCGAGCGGGCCGGTCGACGCGACGTTCGAGGGGCCGGCTGCGAGCGAACGGCTACGCGCGGCGATCGCGGATCTGATCACGCGTAGCTTGCCGGTCACGCTCGGCGACATGCATTTGATCGACGGTCAGTGAAGCCGGCTGGCCTCAGGTCACCGGCGCCGGATTGAACAGCGTCAGATCGTTGTGGATGCCCCAGCGGTCCGACCACGGCTTTGTGCGGCCGCTGGCGACATCGAGGATCAGGCGGAACAGGTCCCAGCCGGTTTCCTCGATGGTCTTCTCGCCGGTGGCGATGCCGCCGGCGTCGAAGTCGATCAAATCCTTCCAGCGGCGGGCGAGCTCGGTGCGCGTCGCGACCTTGATGACGGGTGCAGCGGCAAGGCCGTAGGGCGTGCCGCGGCCGGTGGTGAACACCTGCAAGGTCATGCCGGAGGCGAGTTGGAGCGTGCCGCAGATGAAGTCGGAGGCGGGCGTCGCCGCAAACAGCATGCCCTTCTGCGTCGCCCTCTCGCCGGGCGAGAGCACGCCGGTGATGGCGGATGAGCCGGACTTGACGATCGAGCCGAGCGACTTCTCGACGATGTTGGCGAGGCCGCCCTTCTTGTTGCCGGGCGTGGTGTTGGCGCTGCGATCGGCGCCGCCGCGGGCGAGATAGGAATCGTACCAGGCCATCTCGCGCACCAGCGCGCGGCCGACGTCCTCGTTGATGGCGCGGCGCGTCAGCAATTGAATGGCGTCGCGCACTTCGGTGACTTCCGAGAACATCACGGTGGCGCCGGCGCGGACCAGCAGATCGGCGGCAAAGCCGAGGGCGGGATTCGCGGTGACGCCGGAGAACGCGTCGCTGCCGCCGCATTGCAGCCCAATGACGAGGTCGGCCGCGGGGCAGGTCTCGCGGGTGCGCTTGTTGAGGATCTTCAGGCGCGCCTCGGCCTGGGTCATGATCGCGTCGACAATGGCGCCAAAGCCGTCGAAGGCTTCGTCCTGCATGCGGACGATGGCATCGCTGACGCCTTCCGGCACCAGCCGCTCGGGCGCGAGCTTTTCGCAGCCCAGGCTGATGACCAGAATCTCGCCGCCGAAATTCGGGTTCTGCGCGATGTTTTGCAGCGTGCGAATCGGAATCACCGCGTCGGGCGCATTGATCGCGACGCCGCAGCCATAGGCGTGCGTCAGTGGCACGACGTCATCGACGTTTGGATATTTCGGCAGCAGCTCGGCGCGGATGCGCTTCACCGCATATTCCATCGTGCCCTTGACGCATTGCACGGAGGAGGAGATGCCGAGGATGTTCTTCGTTCCGACCGAGCCGTCGGTGTTGCGAAAGCCCTCGAAGGTAAAGCCTTCGAGCGGCGGCAACGGCGCGGGGACGGCGGTGGAGATCTCCAGCTTGTCGAGGTCAGGAGCCTCCGGCATGCGGATACGGGCTTCATCGACCCATTCGCCGGCCAGGATCGGCGACAGCGCATGGCCGATCACTTCGCCATAGCGGATGATCGGCTGATCTTGTGCGATGTCGACCAGCGCCGTCTTGTGTCCCTGCGGCACGAAGGCGCGCAGCGTCAGCCCGCTGGCGAAGCGGGAGCCGGCGGGAAGCCCGAAATCATTCACAACGATCGCGACATTGTCGCGCTCGTTGAGCTTGATGTAGCGGGGCTGCTCTTTCGCTGCGACGTCCTGGTCCATGGGCTTTGCCTCAGAAGCTGAAGTCGTAGGGTGGGCAAAGGCGCAAGGCGCCGTGCCCACCATGCTTCACACCTAACACAAGCGGTGGGCACGCTTCGCTTTGCCCACCCTACGATACCTTCCCCGTGGTTAGCCCGGATAGGTATAGGCCGTCTTCACCGTGGTGTAGAACTCACGCGCATAGGAGCCCTGCTCGCGGGCGCCGTAGCTCGAGCCCTTCCGGCCACCGAACGGCACGTGATAGTCGACGCCGGCGGTCGGCAGATTGACCATCACCATGCCGGACTCGCTGTTGCGCTTGTAGTGCGAGGCGTATTTCAGGCTGGAGGTGCAGATGCCGGAGGCGAGGCCGAACTCGGTGTCGTTGGAGATCGCCAGCGCCTCGTCGTAGTTCTTGGCGCGGATGACGGCAGCGACGGGGCCGAACACCTCCTCGCGTGAAATGCGCATGTTGTTGTTGGCCTCGGTGAACAGCGCCGGCTGAAGGTAATGACCGGGCGTCTCGCGCTTGAGCAGCTCGCCGCCAAAGGCGAGCTTTGCGCCCTCGTCCTGGCCGATCTTGATGTAGCGCAAATCCTGGTCGAGCTGGCTCTGGTCGACCACCGGGCCGATATGCACGCCGGCCTTGAGCGCGTCGTCCACTGTCAGGCCCTTCAGGCGCTCGGTCACCGCCGCAACGAAACGGTCGTGAATACCTTCGGTGACGATCAGGCGCGAGGAGGCGGT
>Ga0307510_10010593_pt1 | contig 10957 bp, 6 predicted proteins | sample 12_EM_MG_FD_207224 | JGI IMG/M metagenome (GOLD analysis project Ga0307510, IMG submission 207224) | Populus trichocarpa ectomycorrhiza microbial communities from riparian zone in the Pacific Northwest, United States - 12_EM | ecosystem: Host-associated > Plants > Roots > Unclassified | place... | reverse complement strand
TATACAATATGGTTGTTGGCATATGGCAACATTATTCTTACTATTTTTTAATTAATTCAACCTAACAAGAATGTGCTCTGATTAAGGGCCACCTTCTTGCCTGATTATATTTGTAATTTTAGTCAATAATTGCCATTATTTTTTTTTTTAATTAACGTGGGTGTTCGGGTCAGCTTGCGCGTACCTCGACTAATCCCACAGGCCTTAAAGTTAACGACTATGTAAACCTCTAGTGACCATCATATTAGCAATCACAGGAAAAAGAAAGACTTTAATTCCAAGCTTTTATTACTAGATTATCTACTAAATGGTTCAATAATTGCCATTATATATCGATATCTTGAGTTGTTGCCTTGACTCCACAAAATTCATCTCGTCAAGCGTAAAACGTTCACTTGGTTTCTTCCCCTTGTTCGATCTTCGCACCATTTTAGATACAAAAGTTCACCCCTGTCATGTTTTTCTTTCAATGAATGGTATTTTCATCGGAATTTTAGTAAATTTTATTTTTAAAAAAAATATTTTTTTATTTTTTAAAATTATTTTAATGTACTGATATTAAAAATAAAAATAAAATTATTTTAATATATTTTCAAATAAAATACATTTTAAAAGTCAATCCTCTCAAACTCTCGACCATTACATGAAAATCCTACATTTCTCGGCAACTTCCTGCCTTTGATGACAGACTGGGTCATCATAAGTCGAGCTAATTTATGGAGAAGTAAAAGATTTGTCACTATCTATTTATACAAAGACGGGACTTTGGAAATTAATAAAATGTCTTCATAGTAACTTTCAGGCTTCAGGGTGATGGCTGGTAGTATATATTGACGTCTTGTATTTCAATTTAGATGGTGCTGTTAATACTATTTTATTATTCTTAGTTGAAGAGAAATAGAAAGCTTAACCTATTATTTAATCAATCTTTTATATTTATATATATAGAGCAATATATAATAGTTAATATAAGGATTACAACACTAAAGTAGTCCTATAATATTTCCTATATATATATACATTCTATAATATGTCCTCTAAAGCTGAGGATGAAGGATTAACTTGAAACTTGAATCGAAAAGCAGTAAAAAAAACGGTAGGAAGCGACTTAGTAAAGACATCTGAAAGTTGATCTTGAGAAGATATAAAAACAATTCTGAATCTCTTTCTTTGCAACCTTGTTTCATACAAAATAATAATCAACCTCAACATGTTTAGTGCGAGCATGAAAGATATGATTCGCAGACAAAATGGTAGGAGCAGAAACAGAAGTAATATGCAGATCTAACAATAAATACTGAAGCTAGATAACCTCAATAGTGTCGTCTGTTAAGGCTTTGTATTCAGCCCCGGTAGAGGAGTGGATAACCATGCGTTGCTTGCTTGATTTCCACGAAATCGGTGTATAATTAAAGAAAATAAGGTAACCACCCATAGAGCGATCATCAATACTACCTGTTCAATTTGCATCCGTAAAGCCATATAAAGCAAAGAAGTAACTACGAGTGATATGTAAGTCATAGAAGACCGTACCCTGAAGATAACATAGAATGCGTTTAATGACAGCCCAATGAGAATTTGTAGAAGCATGCATAAAATGACAGACTCTGTTAACAGTAAAGTAGATGTCTGATGAAAACGTGTAGGATAAAAAAATAAGGAATCGGGCAACACTGTAACTTTGAAGGTAGAAATAGGAGTATCAACAGATTTGCAAGAGGTCATACCAGCCCGAGTAAGGATGTCAAGAATATACTTATGTTGTCTTAACATCAGACCCATACCGGTGGATTGAACCTCAATGCCCAAAAAATAATGAACGTCTCCTAAGTCTCGAAGCTTAAACTCTGAATTCAACAATTGTATTAGGCATTGAAGTATAGTAGAGTCGCTACCTATAAGTAGAATATCATCAATATAAACCAAAAGATAAAAGATATCAGCACTCACAGACAAGATAAATAAGGAGGTGTCAACCTTGAAAGCGTGAAAGCCAAGAGAAAGCAGATAATCACTTAGATAAGTATACCATGCTCGCGGAGCCTGCTTCAAACCATATAAAGACTTATACAACTGGCACACATGAGAAGAAAGAGTAAAGTCAACAAAACTTGGAAGTTGTTTCATGCAGACGTCTTCGATAATGACTCCATTGAGGAAGACATTATGTATATTGAAAACCAACATGACAGTCGCCTGCTTAATAACAGGAATAAAGGTCTCAGAATAATCAATGCCTTCTTGCTGGGTAAAATCTCTAGCAATTAATTGTACCCTATACCGTTCAATGTTGTCATCCGCAAGACGCTTTATCTTGTACATCTAAGGACTATAAACAATATTCATTGAAGGATGAAAAGTTACCAATGATCAAGTGTCGTTAGAGTACAATGCCTGGATTTCATCTTGCATAGCATCATACCAAGCCTCATACTTATCAGCATCATCGCATGCAATAGGTTCATAAGTGGGATGGGATAGTACCTGACAAAGAGGTCCAGTAAGCACGGCCAAAGACGTCGTCAAATGTGTTGTCTTGGGTAGCCGTGGGTAAAGGACCATGGGATGCTGGCGAGTTGCAAGACGAGATAAAAGAGAACATAAATCTGTAAGCCACTGAAGAGGATAAGATGAGAGATCAACAATTAAATTCAGGATGACTAGAGAACCAAACCGAGACATGGAGCTCGTGGCAGCAGATCCTGGTGAGACTGCAGCAGAACCAGGAGTCTCTGCAGTTGCAGACTTGGAAAAATGCAACCCTGAAGAAGGAGAACCTGTACCTAGAGAATGATCATTAGAGAAACAAGTAAATGATGACATAGGACAAGGCTGGGGGCTGTTAAATGGTGGCAGACACGGTTAGGCAGTGAATTGTTAGGCTGGGTGGTTTGTTAGTATGGTAGATTGGCGGTACAATGGGGGAGAAAATTGGTGAAATAATCAAGTTTGGCAAGTGAGTAGGATGTATAGGATGAAGCGATCTAATAAAAATACAATTTAAAAAATAGTTTTAAAATAGGAACTAAAATAGTTTTATTTAATATTTTTTATATATTTTATTGAAATTTTAAAAGTAATTAATTTAAAATGAACTTTGTTTGTATTATTGAAAAAATAATGTTTAGAAAAATAAGTAGATATATCTCTATTTTTCACAAATACAACCACATGGGTTTTTTCTCACACACTTAATGTTGACTCAACTGGTAGATATTGCAAATGTTATGATTAAGTTACTCAATGAATAATAATTCTAGGTTATTACTAATACTTTAGTATTATTTAAAAAAAAAATTTACGTACATAGCCATGGATCACTGTAAAAACATTCTTTATGTGCAACAAATAAAAAATTGTCTTAAAACAAACCATAAAGTAATGTTCCTCACCACATAGGAACAAAAGCCCCCTTCAAATACTATTACCAAGCAAGAATAGTGACAACTAGACTAGCAACCTGCCGGGTTGATTTAATTTTTTTTTAATGTAAAAAAGGAATGGTTAGGCTACCATAGTGTTTTTTTATAAAGTAATAAGAACACAACACTCGGGTCATTAACTAAACTACATCGAAATAAAAGTAGTTAATTTAAATCAAAGGCAATAATAGAAAACAAATCATAAAACTAAAAAAATGAGTCATCAATATCATACCTGTAAGGAAAAGAAAGAAAAGATCGCTGGAGATCTACCTCCACTCCACCGTGGATATCGCTCACAACCAAAAGATTTTGCTAAGATGGTTTAAATTTCACTGCAAAATAAAGTAAGACAACATTGAAAGAAACTATATGGTTCGCTAGAGTAATGCCTTGGAAAAGCAAACTGAACAAAACACAATGAAGTGAGTATCCGTATATTTAATCAATTAATTTTATTTAATTTTAAAAAAAATTAATCTTTAAAAAATATATTTAACAAAGAAAAAAATAAAAAGACTCTAGATAACTCAACCAAATAAAAAAAAAGATGTAGAAAGCACATAAAAAAACACAAAGCCCAATCTTAAATAAAATAAATATTGAAGGATAAAATTGAAGAAACATTAGCTTAAAATAATAATAAAAAACTTGAGCAACCCTTAGCGAATGTTCTTAAGCTGAGCTAATTTTTCAAATAACAACCCATGAAATTCCACAATGGGCTCAACCTAGAAGCTTAAATCTAAATCAACTCATTGTTGAATGATGAAATTGAGTGTAAATAAATACCAAACAAATAAATCTAGCAAAGCAAAAAAAAATCAAAAGAATGAGGATAAAATAAGAAAAATTTTAAAAATCAAACAAGGATGAAATCAAAACAAATTTTGATTTTCATAAGTGATTTCAAATAAAACAAATATCAATCAAAAGACCAAGGATTAAATCGAAAATAAAAAAAAGTGAAAAAATCAAACGATGATGAAATTGAAACAAATTTTGATTTTCTTAAGTTATTTGAAATAAAACAAATATCAACCAAAATAACATGAACAAGATCAAAAACAAAGAGAAGCTAAAAGGATGATTTGAAAAATTACAGGGCAGGACACAAGAATCGAGGAAGAAAGAGGAAAAAAAAGAAATAGTTGTCAGAACCAAACTGGAGCTCTGTTTTTTACATGCACCATTGTTATATGGAAGAGATATCGAGACGAATCTAAAGACACCCTGAAAAAATTTTGGTTGCTGGAATCAGCCGCACGTGCTGTCTAAAAATGACATAGCGACCCAGGCATGCCTTTTGATTTTTTTTAAATCCTTTTAATTTATTAAAAGACAAAATTAACCATCACTATGCCCAATAAAAAAATCAAGTGTATAATAACAAAAATACCCTCAAATTTAAAGTATAAAAAATTAAATCCTAAAGACTAGGAGATATTTTAACTATGCAATAAAAAAGATAAAACAGAAACACCTCTCTTAGCCAAACAAAATATTTTTTTATATATAATTAAATTAATTATTTTATTTTACACTTTATAAGTAAAAATACAATCTAACCTTCCATGACACCCGATAATATATTTATGATAATTTACTATGCAATTTTTTAAAAAAAAATATCCATCTCAATGAATTTAAAAATATCAAAATACCCTTTTTGCAAAGAAAACTTATCATCAACCTTTAGCCTAAAGTTCTTCTTTTAAATGGAAAGAAGATATGAATTTACTGTTCATATCTACAGTAAAATGTTTTATGTACAGTAAATCCGCTACCTCTTTCAGTTTTTTTTTTTTTTTAAAATATCCCTGTAACCACAACACAGTAAATCTATCAATACGTGAACGCCCGCCATCAAAGTTAAAATGGCACCATCACCCTCTGCATATTCCATCCTTCTTCTCTGATTCCAAAACCCCCCGTCCCCCCAAAAACAGACCATCGTATCCGTTTCACCGGCCGAAATGTCAACGGCCTATTCTTCCATGCAACACTTCCCTTCTCTGCTTCTTATCTGTTTTCTCCTTCTCTTCTCCAAGATCAAATCCGATGAACTTCAAATACTACTAAACCTTAAAACTTCACTTAAGAAATCAAATACTCATGTATTTGATTCTTGGGATTCAAATAAACCCATATGTGAATTCACAGGAATTACCTGTAATTCAGATAAGTCAGTCAAAGAAATCGAGCTTTCGGGACAGAACTTAGAGGGTGTCCTTCCTCTTGATTCAATATGCCAGCTCCAGTCTTTGGATAAGCTTTCTTTTGGTTACAACTTCTTGCACGGTACCATCACGAATTACTTGAACAACTGCACAAAGTTGCAATATCTCGATCTTGGCAACAATTTGTTCACTGGGCCATTCCCTGACATATCATCTCTCAGTCAATTACAGCACCTGTATTTGAACCAGAGTAGGTTCAATGGCGGTTTTCCATGGAAGTCGCTGCAAAACATGACAGGTCTCGTTACTCTAAGTATCGGGGACAATACATTTGATCGAGCTCCGTTTCCAAATGAAGTTGTCAAGCTAACAAAACTGAATTGGCTTTACATGACGAATTGCAGCATCGAAGGCACAATTCCTGAAGAAATTGGAAATCTTATCGAGCTCACAAACTTGGAGCTTAGTAGCAATTATCTATCCGGAGAGATTCCTTCTCAGATAGTAAAGCTACGAAATCTCTGGCAGCTCGAGCTCTTCAACAACAGCTTGACGGGAAAGTTGCCGGTCGGGTTTGGAAACTTGACAAAGCTGGAAAAATTTGATGCGTCGACGAACAATTTAGAAGGTGATTTGTCTGAATTGAGATTTTTGACCAATTTGGTCTCTCTGCAGCTATATACGAACGAGCTTTCTGGTGAAATTCCAGCAGAGTTCGGTGAATTCAAGAAACTTGTGAATGTTTCGTTGTACCAGAACCAGTTAACAGGTCCTCTTCCTCCAAAGCTTGGTTCTTGGACTGATTTTGATTTTATTGATGTGTCCGAGAATCAGTTGACCGGCTCAATTCCGCCAGATATGTGCAAGAAGGGGACTATGACTCGGCTTCTCGTGCTTCAAAACAACTTGACTGGCGAAATTCCGGCTGGCTATGCAAACTGTAAAACGTTATTGAGGTTCAGAGTCAGCAACAACCGACTTTCTGGCAAGGTTCCTGCTGGAATTTGGGGATTGCCCGAGGCGAATATAATTGACATCGAGATGAATCAATTCGAAGGTCCAGTGACCACTGATATTGGAAACGCTAAAGCTCTCGGTCAATTGTTGCTCGGAAACAATCGCTTATCTGGTGAATTACCAGAAGAGATTTCGAAAGCTACGTCATTGGTTACAGTCCAGTTAAATGACAATCTGTTTTCGGGAAAAATTCCAAATAAAATTGGTGAACTCAAGCAGTTGAGCAGTCTTCATTTGGAAAACAATATGTTCTCTGGTTCAATACCGGATTCATTAGGCTCATGTTATTCTCTCACTGACGTGAGCATGGCTCATAATTCGCTTTCTGGTGAAATCCCATCCACTTTGGGGCATCTACCAACTTTGAATTCTCTAAATTTGTCGGAGAATGAGATTTCAGGTCATATTCCAGGAAGCTTGTCATCTTTGAGACTAAGTCTTCTTGATCTATCCCACAATAGATTATCTGGTCCAATACCTCAATCTTTATCAATTGAAGCTTACAATGGTAGCTTCACTGGAAATCCTGGTCTCTGTAGCCGGACAATTAGCTCTTTTCAGCGATGCTACCCTAAATCCAGTATCTCCAAGGAGGTCCGTACGCTCATCCTTTGCTTTTCTGTGGGTTCAATGATTTTGCTTGCTTCACTCGCATGCTTCTTCCACTTGAAGAAGAGAGAAAAGTATCATGACCGCTCGTTGAAGGAAGAATCTTGGGACTTGAAATCTTTCCATGTGTTAACCTTCACCGAGGATGAGATTCTTGATTCAATTAAACAAGAGAATCTGGTAGGAAAAGGAGGGTCCGGCAACGTGTACAGAGTGGCCCTCGCCAATGGCAAAGAACTAGCAGTGAAGCATATTTGGACTGCAAATTCTACTAGCACTAAGAAGAGCAGGAGCACTACACCAATTTTGGGAAAAGAGGCAAGAAAATCTAAGGAATTTGATGCAGAGGTGGAGACCTTGAGCTCAATTAGGCATGTCAACGTGGTGAAGTTGTATTGCAGCATTACCAGTGAGGATTCAAGCCTTTTGGTCTATGAGTATATGCCAAATGGGAGCTTATGGGACCGATTGCATGCATCAAGGAAGATGGAGCTTGATTGGCAGACGAGGTACGAGATTGCTGTGGGGGCAGCTAAGGGTTTGGAGTATCTACATCATGGGTGTGATAGACCCATAATTCACCGCGATGTGAAGTCTAGCAACATTTTATTGGATGAGTTATTCAAGCCTAGAATTGCTGATTTTGGACTTGCTAAGATGATTCAAGCCAATGGTGGCAAGGACTCCACCCAAGTCATTGCAGGAACCCATGGTTATATAGCTCCTGGTAAGTAAATTATGCTCTTTACTTCGATTTTTTTCGTAGTTTTGTTCATGGGAAGATATGTAGGTATTATCTCTTTATACTCCCCGTGTCAAGTGGCTAATTGAAGCATCATGGAATTGTGGCTTGTTTGGCATTTCATTTTAGCTTCAAGTCCAGTTAATTTAACATATATACGTTTTGATTTTCCAGAATATGGGTATACATACAAAGTGAACGAGAAGAGTGATGTTTATAGCTTTGGCGTGGTGTTAATGGAGCTGGTGAGTGGAAAGAGGGCAATAGAGCCAGAATATGGAGATAACAACGACATAGTAGATTGGGTCAGCAGCAAATTGAAGACTAAACAGAATGTGTTGAGTATAGTGGACTCAAGAATTCCAGAAGCTTTCAAGGAAGACGCTGTCAACGTGTTGAGAATTGCAATTCTCTGCACTGCAAGGCTTCCAGCAATGAGACCAGCCATGAGAAGTGTAGTCCAAATGTTGGAAGCAGCTGAGCCGTGCAAGCTGGTGAGCATTGCGATCAGTAAAGATGGTGCTCTTAACATGAGAAAGGAAGTGAGAGATACGGAGAAGTACAACCCAGATCAGTAATTGACTTCTCTTCCCGATTGCGTCAGTCTAGTTCGAACATCTTCGAAAGAATTTCCGTATGCTGGTCTTTAACATGTATCATATAATTGCTTGTATAATATTAGCTAGAGTCTGTAGTTCTTGTGTGTGTAATCTGCAAAATTAGCCTAGACCCGAGGCTCCTTCTCTACTCTTTTTGGTACTCGTTAGGGTGACGAAGATGCTAAAATCAATAAACAGATGGACCATTTTGTTGTCAAATGCCCAGCTTGGTCGACTTAACCAAGGCCCTTTTTTATTTTCTTTTTGGTTGTCAAAAGCAGCGTGGATCAGATCCTTTAGTTCATCACCCAAAAACTTCCATGCCAAGAGGGAAAAAAACAAGGAAAGAAAAGGTAGGACAAGGATTTCAATCTTCAGGGGAAAATAAAATAAAGAGACAGCCATGGTCGCGTATACTTGAAAACCTGGAACCAATTGTTGGGTCAACAGCTATCCAAAGGGGTACTGTGCACGAAGCTGCTATCGTACCTTATCAATCAAGCAAGAATCGAACCGAATCACAAATAATTTGACGTTATCTCTTCATTTAATATTTTATTAAATCAGAACTAGTTATGTAGAAAGTCCATATACACTACAGTCTAGAGGCCCCCCCCACACACCAACCGAGCCCCATCCATTGAATACGATATATTTGGTTTTGTATTTGAAAAGTTTTTTGCAAAAATTTAATTTTTTAATTTTAATTTTTTTTATTTTCAGATAATTTTCATATAAAAAATAATTTTAAAAAAATAAAAAAACATTATATTTATATAATTTTAAATAAAAAATACTTTAAAAAATTTTCAACTCTCCGCAAACCAAAATATTTCCATACCACTACTATTTTTAAAGGTGTTCTTGGTATGAGGCATGAAATAAATGAGTTGGGTGATGATGGTCCTGGCTTCTAGCTTTGACTCTAGTTCCTTCTGTGTCCATATACATTGTGCACACATGTACCCCCTGTTATTAAAAATAAAAGAAGGAAATATTAACAACAAAAAAAAAAACAGTTGTTTTTATTAATAGTTTTGGGTGTTATTTTAGTGTGGTAATAATTATTTTTTAAAGTATTTTTTTATTTGAAAATACATTAAAAGAATATATTTTTTATTTTTTAAAAAAATATTTTTAACATCAACACCTCAAAATAATATGATAATACCAAAAAACTATTAATTTAAAGTAAAAAATTTTGAAAAACACTTTTAAAACAAAAAATAAACAGGTCTAAATTCTTTGTTTTTGTATTTTAATAGTTTTTTTGAAAAAAAAATTTATTTATTTTTTTCTTCAAAGTAATTTTTTTGATATTTTCAAATTATTTTTATATACTAATATTAAATATAAAAAATATATTTTTAATATATTTTTAAATCATTTATTTTTTAAATTACTATCATTTTCGTGGCCACGAGTATATAGTTCAAATAGTGTTTACACTTGGCAGGCTCTTTCCTTTCAAAAAATCTGGGCTCCGGACCTCTCTTGTGACGAAAAAGACTCGTCATCGCTGTAGAAGTTGGGCTCATGGAAATAGAAGGCAAAGAAGCCATAAACACTAATATGGGCACCAAAAAGGTGGGCATGCACCTAGCCCCAAAATGGCATTGGCGATCCCGTAACCTTGTTCCTGATACTTCATCGATCTCAAGGTTGTCAATTCAATTCCGTTTTATTTGGAATGACTGAAATATTTTATATTAATTTAAAAAATAAAATAAAACGAAACAAATTTTATTTTATTTTAAATCTCGGTCCGTTCCGGATTTTTCGGCTAAATTCCGCCCGGAACGTTCCGGTTTTTTCGGCTAAATTCCGCCCGGAACGTTCCGGTTTCATTCCACATGTTCCGTTCCGCTCTTGAAAAGCCATTGAATCAAATTGAACCTTGTTCAATTTAATTAATTAAATCATCCAATTATAAAAAGCTTTTTTTCATGACTATTTTCAATAACAATGATATTAATAATAATATTGAAAATTATAATTCTATTTTCATTAACAATGATATTAATTTTTTAAAATTAGATTTATCACTAATATATATGGTTTATATTCATGTTGTTTTTTTCATGTTTATATTTTGTAGGAATTTGAGCAAAACAAGGGATGCTTTAGATTCCATTAGCCTTGATAACATTGACCTAACTTTATATTTAAAATATTTATGTTAAAACATTTTACTTTCATAATATTTTGATATTTTGTTTAAGTTGAATTACTTTAAGTTAAAGATGTATTTAATCTTGACTATTTAAAAATATTTTAAATTTTGAAATTATATTTGTTTGGTATTGTGTTTGTATTGAATAATTTATAATTAATTTATCTTGAATTTGAATTATGTTTGTTGAATATATATATATATATATATATATA
>Ga0307510_10010591_pt1 | contig 10959 bp, 1 predicted proteins | sample 12_EM_MG_FD_207224 | JGI IMG/M metagenome (GOLD analysis project Ga0307510, IMG submission 207224) | Populus trichocarpa ectomycorrhiza microbial communities from riparian zone in the Pacific Northwest, United States - 12_EM | ecosystem: Host-associated > Plants > Roots > Unclassified | place... | reverse complement strand
GTCGACATGGTTTGACCCGTATTGACCCGGTAGACTCGGTTTTGATGGAAAGATGCGGTTGACTCGAGAAAAATATATTTTTGAATTTTTAAACTTTTTCTTAATTTTTTTGGATTTTTATAAATAAGAATAGAAATAAAATAACATTCAAGAAAATCTTGGTGAATCCAAAATTGGGTTACAACAGAAGGCTTCTTCGACTATAACACCTTATAAACTAGAAAAATCAGATTTAATATCTTTTACTTTCTTTGTTAATTATGACAACTTTGAACCTTTATTTTAATTTTTCTTTCAATCTTGTTTAATTAAGGGTTTGGGTTTGATCGTAAGTGGGTATTATACAAGTACACAATTTGGGTCTATTAAGCATGGAAGGAAGGCTTCGTCGGCTATAACACCTTATAAACTAGAAAAATCAGATTTAATATCTTTTACTTTCTTTGTTAATTATGACAACTTTGAACCTTTATTTTAATTTTTCTTTCAGTCTTGTTTAATTAAGGGTTTGAGTTTGATCGTAAGTGAGTCTTATATAAGTACACAACTAGGGTCTATTAGAGTTTAGAAGCTTAAGTTTCAGTATTTACAGTTTTCTTATCATACGTGAAAGGGTTAGATTTTTAAATAATAAACTTGTTTTTTTATTGCCATAAATTGTTTTTGTGTGGTGGTGATATATTCTCCCTTTTTTGGTTCTCTAAAGGATTGGAAACGACTTATCGAAGAACAACTGACTTCATTGTGTCATTCTTATACTTCTCGTTCGCAAATTAATATTCGTTGGATGGAGGTTCATTTCTAATAGTACTGGTGTCTAGATACGAGTTATCTTTATGTCACACTCCTATCAAATCTGATTTACTTGAATTTTTGGGAATTAGTGTCATAGCATACGAATTGCTTAACTGCGTGATCACGAGGCTCGTATAAAACCTTTTCTATGATAGTTAAATTTTCTTATCATGTTAATCAAATCACCATCAAGGAATTTATTGAATTTAAAAAGTTTTAGAAAATACCTACGCTAAATGCATGGGTTATCGAACTATTAAGTTATTAATACCTTTTTATTCAAAATTAAAATCAAGTAAATTACTTTTAAAAACAGTTAATTGATAACTTGGTAATATCTTCAAGGTTATTTATTGGTTTGTTCTTTTAATTTAACTAGTAGATGTAAAACAAATTAAACATGCATGTTCCTGTCACCTATCAACAATAGTTTGGGACTTTAATTGCTTGAAAGTGCAGCAGCAAGTTGAGTTGGAAATTTATTTGTTTTTTTATTTTTACTTGAGATCAAGATAAAACAGAAAGGATTTTAAACTTGAGACTAAACTATTTTCAAAATGATTTTAAAAACACACTTTTATATCAATATTGTATATATAGAAAAATTTAATATATTTTTTAATGTTAACTCTAAAAGGTTGTGTTTGTTTTTTGCGGTTTAACTCGCTTTTAAAAGTATTTTTCAAACTATTTTAGCTTGAAATGAGTTTTTAGAGAGTTTTTTTTTTTAATTTCAATCTCCAACATTACATTTATTGAAAATTGAGTTTTATATTTTTTATATTTATTTTTTATAAAGTTATCCTGGTTTTATGATCTATATGAACGGTTTAACATGTTAGTCTGGATTGACTTGAGTTGGTTTTTTTTTTTTGTCATTTTTAACTCATTTTTTTTTATCATTTAACACTAGGTATGTTGAAAATTAGACATCACATTTTTTTTAATGTTTTTCTATAAGGTTATATCGATCTCATGACCCATGTTACAAGTTTGACAGGTAAACCTAGTTTAACTCGGGTAGTTTTTTTTGTTATTTTTTAATTTAATATATATATATATATATATATATTTTAATTTCATCCTATAACATTAGGTTTATTAGAAATTGATCTTTATCATTTATTTTGATTTTCTTTCTATAGAGTTATCATAGTCTCATGATTCGGATCACATATCTAATATGTCGTTGTTTTAATATTTGAAATAAATGTCATTCAATTCGTCATTTTATCAATATTAAAAAAATATATGGTCCAATATACATCATATTTGGAGTTTATTATTAATTTGTTATTATTATAAAACACATCAATAATACTAAAATACTTCTTTTTATATATAAAAGTAAAATTGATCTTACCCCCGACACTTTGATGTAGTCACATCTTAGACTTGAATGGGACATTACACTCTATACTAAAATGCATTAGCATTTCACTATGCAAATCCATAGTGAAAGGTTGATTTTACCCCTTGGTTGGCAAAGTAACATGCCTTGGGTTTAGTGGTATGATGATATTTTCATGAGACACATTGGTCCTTACTTGAAAGGAAAGGGCTAGATGATATTTTTGTGTTTTCTTTGCACAATGTAATTACTTAATTGCCATTGAAAAACAAAAAAAAATCATTTGGGTCAAGAGGATTTTTAGTATTTGAATTGATTTTTAAACAAGTTACTTCATTACCTTTGGAAATTAAAAACAATTGTCTTTGACTTAGGAGCTCTTTTGTCATTTACATGTGGTCATTGTGTAGTTATTGGGTGTCCTTGGAGGTAGTAGGTTAATTTGGTAAATAAGAAAATTAAAAAGAAAAAGAATTGGGTAAACAGTGTTAGCCGTTTTCAGACAGCGCGTGCGGTGCTGTTCGGTGGCCAAAACCGTGATTCCAGGGTTGCTTCCAAATCATCTCAATGTCCCTTTCACGAATCAACAACACATGTAGCACTATGGCAGCTGATGTGGCGCATATGGCTTTTTTTTTTTTTTTCTCTCTCTCCTACTTGATTTTCATGCTGGAATTAAAAAAATCAAATCAGCCCCTAAAGTTTGTTGTACTTTAGATTTCATTTCTATTCTCTATATTACAATTTTTAAAATTTAAAATACTTTATGAAATTAAAGAGTTTTTTCAATTTCATCATTGTTCTTTTTGTTGCAATTTTTTTATTTAGAATAGTTTATTAAATTAAGAATTGTTTTCAATTTCATCTCCAATTAATATTTTCACCTATTAGATTTTTCTATTCTTTTAATTATTATTTTTTTAGATGGTTTTTGCAATTTTATTTTCGCAGTTTCATCATTCTTTAGTTTTTTTTCCTATTAAATCAAATCAAATCCTTTTTTTATTATTATATTTTTTTATTGTGCAAGATGTTTTTAGATTGATTTTTTTTTATTTCATCCTCCAACATTTAACTAGCCAGGTGTTTAGCTTCTTAGTTGAGTCTGGGTTTAAATTTAACGGTATGTGGGTTTAAGAGATTAACACTTTTTTACAAAGTTGACACGGGTTTCTTTGGTTTTTTTTCTTTTTTAATCTTTTTTTTAATCCTCCAACATTTTGTTATTTTTTATTCAGTTTTTATGGTATTTGTTTTTGTCATTTTGAAATTAATACTTGCTTTTTTTTTCTTTGTTGAATTTAGTTTTTTTAAAGGAATTTTGTTTTTAAATTAAGTTAAATTGATTGATTTTCTTCTTTAATATTTAATTTTTTAGATGTTGAGCTCATGGGTTGAATCCAGATCAAGAATTAAATGAATTGCATAAGCCCAAATGAAAACCAAGGCTGAATTGGCCCACTTCATCCATTCTATACAATTGACAAGATGGTATTATGCTACCAGAGAAGATAGGTTGTAAAACATTTTATTTTGTTTGATATATTTAATACATTAGCGAGGGAGATTTTTTTTTCTCTTTTTATAATTCGACGAGTTTGCAAATTGGAAAATTGTCGGATTTTTTTGGGAGTTTTGCTATGTTCTTTTAATCAAGTTAATGATATGGTATTTTATACAATAAGTATTTTATATGCGAGTTTTTGCATATACAATTGACAATAATGGTTAGTCTTTATATTTGTAAATTCGTAAACTAATTATGTAGCAAAATCAATAAAACTTAATGAACATCGAAAATGCACAATTGGTATTTTCTCTTTTTTTATTTTTTTTATTTCATATATTTATGTAAATGATAATACTTTTGTAGCTGTATTAGTTAAATAAACGATAATTATCTAATAATACTTTTTTATGTAATATTTTTCCTTGTTCTTATTATGTAGGGGATAATCTCTATTCTTTTTCATTTTCCTTTTGGTTAAATTAATAAAAAAACATAATTTATATAAAAAAGTAGGTTAAATATTAGTTAAATTAATGCATGATATCGGTGATTGTTGCCTCGTTTGTATTTAACCATTCTATGAAACCTAGAAAAATGTCCATATGAAAAAAGTTGTTTTTATAAAAAGTACTTTTTGTTGAGGTTGGTTTGGAAAAATATATGTTTGGTTAAAACTGTGGTTGAAATTGAGGTTGAACAAAAAGTAGTTTAATGTGTTTGGTTAAGAATGCTTTTAAAATTGAGGTTATAAAATAATTTTAAAATATATATATTAATATTGATGATTTTTAATTTAAATATTCTATATTTAACTATTGCTATTACATCATGAAATAAATAATACTTTATATAAAATAATTTTTATTGTTCCATTAAACTATCTACAATTTCATCACGTATGAAATACATCCAACAAGGACTACAGTTTTCATAAATTTTTTAAGAGCGCAACAACATCAGGTAAAATATAATCAGGAACAAAATTGGGATTGTGATCAAATTCTGCAAATGCTACGTCATCAAGCGATCTCTGTCAAATTTATCAAGTAGTTAAGAAAATGATATTAGAAAAAACCATGTTATTAAACTTTATAGAGTGCATTAATCGGTTCGCAAGTTTAGCAAGTTGACTTGTTCGTGGATTTGGATGGTTTAACTTTTTTTTTCTAGTTTTGTTTTTCAATATCCTTCAACATTGGGTTGATTGAGAGTTGTGCTTCATAATTTTTCGGTTCACTTTCTATAGGGTTATCGCGATCTCTAACTAACATCCTAGTATTGGGTCAGTACTTGATTTTGTGATTGTCTATTTTTGTGATCATATAGTAAAATAAAGAATAGTTTTGGAAAAAAACCAAGTTATTGATCCCAAAGGAGTCCATGATCTAGTTCGCGGGTTTACCAACCAAACCTTATGTGCCTTTGTCTTCTTCTTTTTTTGTCCTTTGTGTTTTTAATATGTTTTTTTTCGGGTTCAGTGAAAAATATGCTTCATGATTTATTTTTGACTGCTTTCGATAGGGTTATCATGGTCTCAAATAAAATTCTAATAATGGGTTGGTGCTTGATTTTAGAAGCATCTATTTTTTTATCATATAATTAAATAAAAAATAGTTAAAAAAAAGCTATGAAACCCAGTAGAGTTCATGAGCTGGGTCATTGAGTGACCGAGGTCAATTTCATCGTCCCAATATTTTAAAAAATAAGTTTTCATCTTGAAAAAAAATTTAAAAGTTAAATCGTGTTTTCACCGATCGTCTGGATTATTTTTGAACCTATAAAGTCAACTAATTCATGTTAAAACAACTCCAACATAGTTTAATTTAAAATTTAAACCAGTAAAAAAAAAATTGAGAGGTTTTAAATTTAAGCTGTTTGATCAAATTTACTTATAAAAAAATTCCCATAACTTTGACATTTAATTTTTATATTTTTAAAAAAATTGATTCAGCCCGTGATGAATTGTCAGTAAATAGACTAGTCAAGAATATACATGAGGTCTTCGTCGTCTCTCTTTCGAGTTTATGTCTAAAAGTCATTTGCAAGGATCCAAAATGGTGAATAAAGAGCAATGCCACTTGTTAGCGACAATTTCCAATTATGAGAAAATTAACCCAGTAAGAGCTAAAAGGCCAACCCATCTCGAGTAAATTACAGGAGATTTTTTTTTTTGGTTAGAGGAAGAGAGCATATTATGATTGTTAGATGGAAGCATTAATGCCATGGATAAATCTCATGTTTGGCTAATAAGTGTGTGGCCGGTGCAAGTGCAAACTGTTCCATTGACCACAGACATCAATTTTGCACGAATGGCAGCGAAAATACCAGTTTTTTTTTTTTTTTCCACTCCAGAGGTGAAAGTCTACTCTAAAGAAATTGATGAACACAAGAATTTAGCAATTAGAATGAGAAATAAAAAAGAGAATGGTGATAAGAAAAGAGAAGCCATGGCTATAGAATAATTTTTATTATGGGGTGCAAGGCAATGTCGAGAAGCAGCGACGACGATCCTTCCTCCTATTTAAGTTAGAATTTCATTATTTTTATTTTTTTATTAAATTAATAAAAATTAAATACAAGATAGCGATGATTTTATACAAGTTTCAAACTAAAAATCTTTCACTTAAAAGAATCTCTTAAAAAATAATATAAAACTATTTAGTAAACCTCATCTACTAACTTTATTTTTTTTTTTAAATAAGATGAGTAATCCTGCTAATATATACATATTTGTAGATAATAACTTTGAGATCCAAGAAAATAATTTCATTGATAGTGTAATTAGCAGAAATTATTTGATATTCCACCCTAGTTATGAACTATGTTAGTATGGTTTTCATTTGGAGTTGGCCACTTTTCATAGAAAATTCATGGATGTTTTAATGGAAAATTATTATTATTATTTGAAGAATAAAGAATAAACCAAACTAATATTTAGGTTATATTTGGTTAGTGTTTCATGATAAAAAAAAATACAAAAATAATAAAAACATATTTAATTAGAGAGACAAAAATAAAAATATAAAATAAATCTTTTTATAACAGCTTTGAAATAATTATTTTATAATATATATATATCCTCTTTATATCCATTATTTTTTTCAATTGCATTTCTATCTCGAGATAAAACTAAATATTATCCGAGAAAAGATCGCACAAGCAACAACTCCTGCAAAGTTGAGAGCATACTCGAACAAATAAAACACTAACACCTGGAGAAGATAGCGTAACAACATCAGCATGCAAGAACCGAAGATGGGAAAGGAGATACCAGTTTTCTTTTTGATAAGCCAATAGACCATATTATTAGAAACATCAGCTTGAAAACAAAAGGAAGAAAGAGGAGAAACAAAAGCAAACTACACAGGTGGAGAAGCTGCAGAACAAACATCATTTAAAAGAGAAAAAATGTTCCCAAGAACCTAGTAAACCTATAATGATGTCCCAAAATTCAATATGATTAGGAATAAGGTTATTTAGTGTTTGGATAGTGGTTAATCAGATATTCATGTCAATATTTCCTTCTCCATAGCCTATGAAGTCTAAAATTGATGGTAGAAGTTTTGATGTCTACAAAACAGTCTTTATCATTGGGACTAAAAAACCCTTAGACGATAGAGTCAATAAATTTAAGTGGGGATGATAATAAATAAAAGAAAGAGCTTTAAATTATAAGAATAAAAATGTTTGTTCTTAATTTTGTGTCGATAGAGTCGATAGAGAAATGAATCTTCCTACTTATCAGAACCATGATGCCTTAGACTAAGTTCATGGCTGAACCCAAGTGTATTGGGTCTCGTATCTTGCCAGACCTATGGTGATGGATTGGCTCGTGGCTGAGCCCAAATATGTTGGGTCTGACATCTTGTAAGACCCATGGTGATTTGGGCTCGGCTCATGGCTAAACTCAAATATGTAAAGTCTAGGAGGATATTAGACACACGGTAACAAGGGCTCAACCCTTAGTTGCACCCAAGTTTATTGGGTTTGGCATCTTGCCAGACTCACGATGTCTTAGGCTTAACTTAATGTTGAACTCAAGTGTATTGAGTCTGGCAGACTTACAGTGACTTGAGCTCAGCTCATGACCAAACCCAAGTATTTAGGGTCTCGCATCCTACCAGACCCATATTTGATTAAGTTAACACCCTATTATGGGTTTGAGCTCTTTTAAAGCACAAAAATATTGGGTAAAAAAAAATACTAAGTCATAAGTTATCCCCTAAATATTTATGCATTTGATACAAAAGAATTGAAAAGTCTCTTGGAAGACAATTGGTTAGGTTTGTCTTGTCTCCCATAAAGAAGAGGGGCCTTTCCATATTGATTTTAAATGTTGTCACGAGGAGGCAAAATAAATCTTACTTAGAAGACTTTTAGCGGCGTGTAATCAATGCAATAGGTGTTTATCCTTCCTAGGGTTATAATGGAAAGCCACAAGTCTTTTATTCATTGCTAGGAGTAGAAGGCGATGATGTATATAAACCCTTTTTTTTTAATTTTACCGAATTTCTTTCTTAAACTTCCTACAATCGAAGCTTTAAATGAGAAGAATAGTTCTCTATGTTTTTGCAAAAGAATTATTTCCTAAGTAAGCACAAAATATACTAATATCTTCTTTCTTATTTTCAATTTTCTTAAGAATGACGTATAGAAAAATCAAGGGAATTACATCTCCTGAGAAAGATTTTAGTTCCAGACCTAAAACTAGAAGTGCTGGCTAGGGATCTACAACTATTAGAATAGGCTCTAGATCTGAAAATGACGCTTCTCAACTGATGCAACCATATTTTTTGATAGTTTCACCCACATTTAACTAGTATTTTTCCTATGTTTTATATATAAATGCCTTGATATTATTTGTTTTACGTTTTGAAGGCACTTTTGGATGAAAGATGCAAAAAGAAGTAAATTGGAGGTAATTGACAGATTTGACCTTTAGTTGATGTTTTATGCAGAGCGTGAGCTCTAGAGGTCGAAATGAAGTGATTCCAGTGGCATTAAAAAGCTAACATCCATACCTTTCTGGAAATCTAAGGCAAGAAAATAAAATAAGGAAGAGCATGGAAATCGCAGCCTTCAAAGTCAAATCTCGCAATCTGCCATTATTGACCTTCGACCATTCTGACTTGAATATCTGGAGCTACAGAAGTCTAATTGATACCAACTCAATTTTTTTGGATTCTTGACTTAAATACCTATCAACGCTCCAAAATTCAGCAAAACAAGATATCATACGAGGGAGATATGATTTTTCAAAGATGACAACTAAATTTTGCTAGCAAACAGGTTTCGTGAAGAAACGAGTCCAAATTACGTTCCGAATCATCTAAACTGATATCCAAGTTTTTATTTCAGAAATTTAGCTCCTCTAAGTCAAAGCTTGAAGATTTCATGGAAGTCTATTTCTTCTTTTTTAGGGAAATAGTTATTGAAGTACTTAAATGTAAACTGTCTACTTAAGGGAGGACTATTTTGTAAAATAGAGACTAAGGTTTCCTAGGATATAAAAAGAATGAGAGAAGAGAAGGGGGGCAGCCAGCCAAGAAGAGAAAAACACCCCCTTCCTCTAAGAAACCTGAAATCATGCATTCCTCCTTTTTTTATTAGTTATTCAACAAATATGCAAGGTTAAACTCTTTTTCTTGGTTGCAAGGACACGGAAACCTTCGGATTTCAAGAACTGTGAGTTTATTTTACCTTTTCTTTCCAGTTTGTATGATGAATATGCTTATTCTCCTATGCTTATTCTTCCTATGATTGTTTATTTTAATTGCTAGAGCGGACTCTAAGTTATTATTGTAGACAATCTATTGCTAAGTTTGATATCAAAACCGGAGTTGGGGTATATGAACTTGTGAAGCAACTGAGTTTAATAATTGTGGTGGATCTACGTTATTAATCTTAGGGAGAATATTCAATCAAATCAAACATAGACTGCAGACAGTTATGTTTTCTTGATTAATCAATTTATTTAGCTCTTAAGGTTGCCATTGAATTAAATTACTAGTATGGATACTGTGGTTGTTTGATGGTTAGGGTTAGTTATACAGCGGATCCGTTAACTAACCAATGTTAAGAAGAGATAAATATTCAAAATATAAATTGATGTCTCATTTCCATGATCAGTTCTGATTTCTGTAGGTGGACGTTTACTTGTGACCAAGGTTTGTTCTCTTGATTATTTTCTGATTTTATTTAATTTCGCTTCATAGTTTTCTGTTTTCTTTTACTTTAGCCTAGATAACATCCAAACCCCCCCAAATTGCATATCATCTAGCATAAAAATCTGACTTCAACCTTCCTCGTGGGATCGACCCTTTACTTGCTCAACACTATCTTGTGTGTTGTGTTTTAAGTTAGGGTAATTAATTTATGCGACCGCAACATCGTAACATCAACCCTCTTCTACTAAAAAAGGTGATGAGACTTTCCCCCAAAAGGTTCCAAACCTTAGGGTACAATTAAGATTACTTAGGACACCTTCAAATTAGGCAAATGTACAATGTCCTATATATTAGTGACCTTGGCCAACTCTAAACAACCAGGGAATTTTATGGTCTTATTACCGAAGGCTGGTGATCAGGTCACCAATAAGCCTGTTAAGGGTAATTTCATCATTAATGCCCTCATATGCATGTATGAGTTTGGGTACTCATTTTCCTTATAAAAGTTTGTAAGTGATCTTCCATATTAGGAGGTCCCAAGATTCCAACTCCAACCTCAATTATCCTGGAGGTTGTCTCCTAATGAATAAAGAGAAGGATCTTTATCGAATCTGATTTTGATGTAGAGGTGATCCCTTCGCCCACTAGACTGGTCCTCATGCTTACTAAGTCCTCAAGTCAGGTGCCTTATGCCGTGGGGTTGAAGGACTTCTTCTTGAGGTTAAACCTGGATCGTGCTCTCTCAGGTTTCCCAACATAAGTTTGGAAGAAATGAGCATAATAAAGACTATTCTTTAAGGGAGGTCTACCCTTGGGCTTGAAGGATTAGAGGTGATGAACACCTTGGACAAACTCCTGACTTTCCCCTCTGATGTTAGAGCGTTGATAAACCCCAGCTACTAACGCTTTAGTTATTACTAGGCACATGGCCTTCCAGGTATGAAGAGTCCTTAAGAAATTTCCCTTTTCTCATGCATTGATTAATTTTCAGAACTTGGATTACATTTTCATTTTTTATTGTTTATAACTTTATGATGTACGCCTATTCAAAAAGTCGATGGTCTAAAGAGAGTAGGGCCACGAAAATAGCTATTAAGAAGTAATGTGCTGATAAAATAGGGGTGCACAGGCTAAGA
>Ga0307510_10010590_pt1 | contig 10959 bp, 8 predicted proteins | sample 12_EM_MG_FD_207224 | JGI IMG/M metagenome (GOLD analysis project Ga0307510, IMG submission 207224) | Populus trichocarpa ectomycorrhiza microbial communities from riparian zone in the Pacific Northwest, United States - 12_EM | ecosystem: Host-associated > Plants > Roots > Unclassified | place... | reverse complement strand
GTGAGTTTTTTGCATTGTTTGTCTATCGATGCAGCCCAGACGCAGGAATGGTCTGATCTGGACCGATCGATCAGCAAGGACAATTTTGAAGAATGGTTCTCTGTCCGTCATGGCAAGGGCCGGTTTCGGATGCTGACCTGTGATGGGAAGGGCGGGGTTGAGGATGTGGTTTGTATCATTGTGGGGAAGGAGGGTAATGGATTGTTCTTTCATATGAGGGGGCGTTTCAGTGCGGCGGATAAGGATCGTATTAAGGCTGCTTTCCAGGATACCCGAACAGAGTGAAGGGTACGAGCGAGAAGGAGCGAGGGAAGTTCCTGAGCGAAGCGAAAGGAATGAACGAGGAAAGGCGAGGGACGACGCCTTTTCGAAGTTCCCCGCCGAAGCTCTGAACGATGGCGATGGCGACCGGTGATTTACGGTTTGCAGTAAACGATGGATATGTGCCGGTGATTCGTTAAAAAATTACGTACACCTACGTTGACTTTTGTCAAAAATTATTAAGCCTAGGTGTTTTTACTTATATCGCTCCCGTTGTTTTGTAAAGAATTCCCTATATCTTGTCATTCAGTAGCCAATCCGGCTGAGGCCCTCCTGTAGCATACCTTGACATTGACCTGTCTCGCTCTATTTCAATAACTTAATGACAAGAAACTTATGATCAGGATTCTATTAGCTGATGATTATACCATCATCAGGAAGGGGGTGAGGCAAATATTAAGCCAGGCATATCCCAATGCGGAGATCGAGGAGATTGAAGAGGGCGAAGAGTGGACAGAAAAATTAAATCGCAGTCCATGGGATATGATCATCTCTGATCTGCCCAGCGCTGATAAGGGTGGGTGGAATACTTTACAACAGATCAAGCAGGATTTTCCGGGTCTTCCGGTGTTGATACTGAGTCTTTATACCAAGGAGCATTATGCGCTTCGGGCTTTGCAGGCTGGTGCGTCGGGGTATTTGAGCAAGGATGCGGCTCCTGATGAGTTGCTTTGGGCTGTTCGTCAGATCCTGTCGGGGAAGAAATATTTGGCGATACCGTCGACGGAGAATTGACGGAGTATGGATAATAGAAAGGGGGAGAGGTAGTTGGTTATGGAAAATCCCCTAATTTTAAGGAGGCCTGCGGATAAAGGCAGGCCGTCGCCATCATGAAAAAGCTACCGCTCCGTAATGACTCCCGCCGTGATTTTTTAAAGAAAGGAATGCTGGCTGCTGCCGGTTTTTATATTTTACCCCGGCATGTGCTTGGGGGGAGGGGCTATGTCGCCCCGAGTGATAAGGTCAATGTCGGGGCCATCGGCATTGGTGGAAAGGGCGAATCGGACGTTGGTTACCTGTATGGCACCGGCAAGGCTGAATTCCCAGTCCTTTGCGATGTAGATGATCGCCGTGCTGCCAATATCCGCAAGAAATTTCCTTCAGCAAAATATTATAAAGACTATCGGGAGATGCTCGACAAGGAGCATAAACATCTGGATGCCATCCTGGTATCTACTCCCGATCACATGCATGCTGTCATTGGAATGGCGGCTATGCAGCTGGGCAAGCATGTCTATATTCAAAAGCCCCTTGCGCATGATATCTATGAGGCCCGGATGCTGACCGAGGCTGCGGCCCGCTACAAGGTGGTGTCCCAGATGGGGAACCAGGGCGCTTCCGGTGACGGCGTTCGCCAACTGGTGGACTGGTACCGGGCTGGTGTTGTGGGGGATATTACCGAAGTCTTTTGTTTTACCAACCGGCCGGTATGGCCTCAGGGTATTCAGTGGGCGGATAAAAAGGCTGATGTGCCGGCGGAGCTGGATTGGAATCTCTGGCTGGGTACGGCTCCTTATAAGGACTATGTAGACAATCTTGTGCCTTTTAACTGGCGTGGCTGGTGGGATTATGGTACTGGTGCGCTGGGTGATATGGGTTGTCATATCATCGCTCCGGCCTTCCAGGTATTGGAGCTGGGGTACCCTACCGAGGCGCAGTGCAGTGTCGGAAGCGTATATGTGGGTGAGTTCAAGCAAGGGTATTTTCCGGACAGTTGTCCGCCTTCGTCTCATATCACGCTGAAGTTCAAAGGTGCTGCGGGCAAGCCTGATATCAAGCTCCATTGGATGGATGGCGGGATACAGCCGGAAAGGCCGGAGGAGCTGGGGCCACAGGAGATCTTTGGCGATGGGGACAACGGAACTTATTTTATCGGAACGAAGGGGAAGATGATGTGTGCGACCTATGGGCGTGATCCGAAGCTGCTGCCCACTTCGCGTACGGCTGTTGTACCTCAGACCCTTGCCCGGGTGCCGGGGGCTGATATCACCGGGCACTATAATGCCTGGCTGGAAGCCTGTATGGCGGGTTATGGCAGTGATAAAGAAAAGAATCTCAGCTCTAATTTTAAAGTGGCGGGCCCGTTGACGGAGACTGTTCTGATGGGGAACCTGGCCATTCGCAGCTATGATGTGAGGAAGCCGCGTGGGGATGGTAAGTTCGACTATCCGGGTCGTCATATCAAGTTACTTTGGGATGGGGCGAATATGAAGATCACGAATTTTGAGGATGCCAATCAGTTTGTGAAGCGGAGCTATAGGGAGGGGTGGAGTTTGGGGGTTTAGGGATACCCGAGCGGAGCGAAGGGTACGAGCGAGAAGGAGCGAGGGACGACGCTCCGCCGAAGCTCCTGGTCGGGAGTGTGTGGGCGCCGGGGGGGACTGGTACGGTGGTGAGGGAATGTGTTGGGTGGGGGTGATTATGGGGTGGTATCGGGGCCGGGGCTGATGGCGGTCCATCCTCCGTCTACGATGAGTGTCTGTCCCGTGATGTGTCGTGCTTCCGGGGATACGAGGAATAATACTGCGTTTGCGATATCCTGTACTGTTGCGGGTCTGCCCATGGGGGTGAGGGTCGACCAGGTTTTTTCGTAAGATCTGTCACCGGTGGTACGTTCGGTCATGGTTGCGCCCGGTGCTACGGTATTTACGGTGATACCATATGGAGAAAGGTCGATGACGAGGCAGCGTGCCAGCATTTCGAGAGCTGCCTTGCTCATGCCATAGGCTGCGAGGTTCTTATGTGCCTGATGGCCTGTTACGGAAGAAGTAAAAAGGATGCTGCCGCCTTGTCCCTGGTCGCGCATCTGTTGGGCTGCGGCCTGTGCGAGGAAGAAGGAGCCGCCCAGGTTGAGCTGCATTACGCGGGAAAAGGATTCTGGCGGATAGGTGAAGAAATCTCCGAACAGGGTTAGTCCGGCGTTGGCTACGACGATGTCGAGGCGGCCGAAGGTCCGGATGGTTGTGTCGACCATTTGTTTGATAAAGGGGATGTCTGCGGCGTCGCCGGGGATGGGCAGACAGTTGGGGCCGAGAGAGGAGGCGGCCTTTGTGGCAAGGGCCTGATCGCTGTCGTTGAGAACGACACTTACTCCGCGTTCTATAAGTTGTTGGACAATGGCGAATCCTATTCCCTGTCCTGCGCCTGTGACGATGGCGACTTTTCCTTGCCAGTTTGTAGTCATACGTTAGGTTTCCTGTTCAAAATAGATCTTATAATAGTGCTTTTGCAGCGCATCGTCATATCCTTTTTCGATCAGCTGCCGGTCTCCGTGAATATAGATATGAAAGTTCTTATCCAGCTTGATCACGCTTTTGAAGACCCGTGCCTGTTTCTTTACTGCCTGTGGGGAGATCTCAAACTCGTTGAGCTGGTCCAGCTCGTTTGCCTTGCGATAGTTCTCGTCGTATTTGCGAAAGGAATTGATCAGGTCTTCATGATGCAGGACCTCTTCTTCAAACTCGGATTTATTGAAATTCCCGTGTGTCTTGAAATAGTCCATGCTCCGGTTCAGGATGTCTATTTGTTCTGTCTTTGACACTTCAAATTCGTCGGGCATGTGCTGGGTGACGTAATTCTTTGTTATTGTCAAAAAGCCATGGGTCTGGAGGAACTCATTTTGCCGGATCATTACGCCCAGGAATTTGTCCTTCCAATACAAGGCTTCTTCACCTTTTCCGTTGGCATCGAAGATCATCAGCTCGTAACCTTCCTGTTCTTCCTGTTCAAGGATAAGGCAGCCTTTGTCGAGACGGGATAATTCGGAACCCTCCTTTAGCTGCAGGTCGAGGTCGTCCATGCTGGGGATGAGGTCGGCAAAGAGCGTTTTTGTCTCGGCTTTAAAGAGGCCGATGGCATTGACGGATCTGTCGTCTATGAGAATATTGCTAAAGAGGGTGATATAGAGCTCTCCGGGCTTTATTTTTGGGTGGACGGAGACTTCGAAGAGATGTGCGGCTATCTTCAGGGAAAGCTCGTAAAATTCTGAGGGTTCCTTAAAGATGCGTTGTACGAAATTATAGATCTCGTTAAATTCGAGGGAGGAGGCGTGATGGAAGGCGTAGCGTTCGTGACAGTTGGTAAATTTCTGTAACAGGGCTTCGCGCATCTTTTCCCGGATGTCATCGTCGGGAACCGACTCCTGTCTGGATACTAATAATGCGCCACCATTCTGTTTGTTACCGGTATAATGAACAGTAAGTCTGTCTAAAGAGGCTTCTGTAAAGATCATGGGAAAAAGCGTAAAGATACTTATATTGGCTACATGAAATTGAAATGGGACCGGTCCTTTTTAATTACTCTCGTGTATAGCTTGTTCACCATCTTATATACGGGCTATATAATTACGCATCGCGGTATAATACGTGGTGCCGATGATGTGGTCTCCTACCCGCGATGGGGGTATTTGCTGGGATTTCTGTTTGTCGGGAATTATCTGTATTTCATCCTGCAGGGGCTGGTGCTCAGGACGAAGAACTGGGGGATCCTGCTCTTATTACCCCCAGCTCTGTTCGTGGCGAACTTTATCACCGGATATCTCCTGGTGGGGCTGGTCCGGCTGGGGGGAGGGAGTCTGCTTGACGAGGATGGTCCGGATATGGTATTGGCAGCGGGGTTGTTGCTTATTGGTACGTATTTTAGCCTGCGTCTTATCCGTCCGGGGGGCCGGAGAATAAATCGGGCGGGAAAAAAGCGGTAAGCTCTTGGAATAATCAAAACGCCTACAGGTCGGCCATATAGGACAATTTTGTTGACAGTCAGGTCTATATGTAAATATATATTCTGCAATAGAAAAATTATTACAACGACTTATACAATAAAATAGGTTTTAAAGCTTTTATTAAGGGTTATAATAGTAGAAATCCAATAACCGTATAGAAGACCCGATTTAAAACCCAATTATTTATGAAACCCAAACCTTACACAACCTCTTTCTGCTACGAGCAACTACAGCGCTACAGGCAGGTATAACATTCTTCTTTCCCAGTTCGCCATTGCAATATCATTTTATGGCATTTTTCACGGCTTTTGATTAAGCCGGTTTGAATCTATTGACATAATTGCTATGTGAGCAGGGACGGATATGTTCAGGTGTGTCGGGTGTAATCTCCGTGTTCTATGACCCTGAAAATAATTGATAATGATGCATCAGCCGTAGCCAGGATAAAGGCGAAGATCTCCTTTATTGGAATGCTGTTGCTGAGTTGTGTACTGCTGCCGGGTTTTTTCCAGCCTGCGATAGCCGCTGATGGCAATCCAGGTCCGGGGACCGGGGCATATACCTATACGGTTAATATCGTCAAGGACTATTCGGTCTTTGCCACCGGAACGGATATCATCTCGGTAACGCTGAGTCCTATTCCGCCATATCCACCGGGAGAAAGTATTACATTCAATGTCGGTGGCGGTTCTTCTTCCTATGTCGTCCAGACGGATGCATCGGGTACGGCAACGCTCTATTTTACTAATAATGCCCCAGGTACTGTTCCGGTAGTCATTACAGATGGAGTAACTTCCATCCAGACGCTCGACATGCATTTCGTCGCAGCTCCTGGTCCGCCGGACCCATCGAGGAGTTATTTTACTGTTATACAGAACCCCGAGAATGCTGACGGCTCCTCCCAGGATATGGTAGAAGCCTTTCTCTTTGATGTGAATGGCAACCCGATCCCTGGTGCTGCGGTAAACTGGACGATCCAGAGTGGTTCGGCCACCTTTGCTTCCAGTCCCAGTCAAACTACATCGGCGGGGCCCAGCCCAACTATCGGGACTACGACCATCGGGCTTACCAGCACGGTAGTTGGAAATGTGAACTTACAGGCTACTGCATCTTATGCCGGAACTACTATCCAGCTTTTGGACAAAAGCAGTCCCCCAAATAATTTCCTGGCGGTTCAGTTCACGCAGCCGCCACCGGTTGCAACGCTAAGCTATATCGTCGCCACGGTGACTCCGATGCCTGCGGATGGCAGCAGCCAGGACGTGGTGAAGGCGGTGGTCAATAATGCTGTAGGTCCTGTTCCGGATGGTACGGTAGTGACCTTTACCATCGAGACGGGAACGGCCACGATGACCACTACGGGGACAACCGTAGGTGGTGTTGCTACAGCCTATTTCACCAGTATGGTAGTGGGATCGGTCCAGGTACAGGCGACGATCAACGGCGGTACTTTTTTAAATGACCAGGTCAACCCGGCAAATAATTTCGTAACGGTCCAGTTCGTCGTACCTCCTCCTGATCCGACCAAGAGCTATGTTGTCGCTACGGTGACTCCGATGGCTGCGGATGGCAGCAGCCAGGACGTGGTGAAGGCGGTGGTCAATAATGCGTTGGGGCCTGTTCCGGATGGTACGGTCGTGGTGTTTACCATCCAATCGGGAACGGCTACGATGACCACTACGGGGACGACGGTAGGTGGTGTTGCCACGGCCTATTTCACCAGTACGGTGGTGGGATCGGTCCAGGTGCAGGCGCAGATCAACGGAACTACTTATCTAAACGATCAGGCCAACCCGGCCAATAATTTTGTAACGGTCCAGTTCACGCAGCCGCCTCCAAGTGCGACATTGAGCTATGTCGTCGCTACGGTGACGCCGCAACTCGCGGATGGCAGCAGTCAGGACCAGGTGCAGGCCGTGGTCAATAATGCTCTTGGTCCTGTTCCGGATGGTACGGTCGTGGTGTTTACCATCCAATCGGGAACGGCGACCATGACTACTACGGGAACGACTGTAGGTGGTGTTGCCACAGCCTATTTCACCAGTTCGGTGGTGGGATCGGTCCAGGTACAGGCGCAGATCAATGGAACTACTTATCTGAATGATCAGGCCAACCCGGCCAATAATTATGTGACGATCCAATTTGTTGTCGGTCAGGCGGTGCCCGGACAGCCCGGTGGGGGCGGAGCGGGTGGTACTAATCCTGGTGGGGGTGGTCTACCGCCCGGCAGTGGTGGTTCCGGTACGGGTGGTTCAGGCAGCACGGGCAATACGAACCCGGGCAGCAACTCCGGCTATACTGTACTGTTTGTCACCCAGGATTTCCAGCTGGCGGATGGCACCCATCAGGATAGTGTCTATGCCTATATTACCGATGCCAGTAAGCATCCGGTGTCAGGCGCCAGTGTTACATTCAGTATACAAAATACGCCGACGTCCGGTACGGCTACTGCCGCTGCGCAGCTGGTGGGTCAGGCGGCTACGACGACTAACGTAAATGGCATAGCTGGGATCGGTGTTGTCAGCACAAAACCCGGGACGGTATATATCGATGCTATACTAACAGTGGGTGGTGTCCCTGTGCTTATCGATGGCAGCTACCAGATAGTGACCTTCCTGAATATGCCTGATGTAAACAATCCGCTGACGGCGCTGAGCGTGGTCATTTATGAAGCGCTGGCGGATGGTTCGCAGCAGACGGAGGTCAAGGCGCATATCGTGGACCTGGATGGCAATGTAATGCCGGACCAGGCGGTGACCTTTACGATCGACTCGGGGAATGCGACGATCGTTACTCCTCAGCCTGTCCTAACGGATGCCAATGGAGATGCCTATATCTATATTACGAGCAAGACGCCGGGGTATGTGAAGATAACGGCTACCGTCAATGGACAGTCGATCATCTATGGTAGTCCGGCAAAGGTGAAGTTTGCTACTATCAATATCTATGTTCCGAAGGTCTTTACGCCGAATAATGACGGAACCAACGATGTGCTGAAGCCGATACTGGTAGGGATATCTGCCTTCCATTATTTCAGTGTCTACAACAGGTGGGGGAATCTGATCTATACGACGCAGGATCCGAACCAGGGTTGGGATGGGACGTTCAAAGGCGTGGCGCAGCCTGTGGAGACATATCTGTGGATAGCGGAGGGTATTGATGTGACCGGGAAGAAGATCGTGCAGAAGGGGATGACATCACTGGTGAGATAACAGAAGGATAAAATGTTTTTTTAAAATATTATAGTATTTAAAATCCAATGTCCAGATGAGGAAGACATATATAATATTGATCCTCTTTTCCATCACAGGCTTTGCCCGTGGTCAGGAGATCAATTTTTCGAGGGTGCAGGATATGACGATCTGGTACAATCAGTCCCTCAAAACCGACAAGCAGAATAGTCTTAAGCTAAATTATCGCAGCGTCCGGTATGGCGGTCAGATCGCCTATAACAGTGTCGCGGCGCTGTTCGACATGCCCTTGTTATCAAAGGAGGGGAAGAACAAGCCTAACTCCGGTTATTTCAGTCTCAGTGCGGGTGCGGCATCCGATAAAACCAACGATGGTATTTTGAACAATACGCTTGGGATGATGGGGCTTTCCTATGCTGTCCCTATTGGTCGTCATGAAACCTATATTGCCGCGGGATTCCAGGCACAATACTATCAAAGCAATCTGAATGTCGCCGGTGTGGCGAATGCGTTTGGCGATCAATACGACAATTACGGACCGATCGAGGGGGCACCCAGTGCCGACCGTCTGGCCAATGGCTGGTCCTATGGTCATCTCAATGTCAATGTGGGCGCATCGGTTTTTAGCAATGGCCGCAATGACAAATGGTATATAGGCGCCTCTGTCATGCAGGTCAATCAACCCTATTCTTATAAGATCAAAGCGGACTCTACCCGTCTGAAGGCGGGGATAGGCGTCCAGGGCGGATATCGGTATACGACAAAGACCGATGACGAAGTTGGGTTTTTTATGTCGATGAGCTGGCAGGGGCCTGCTTACCGGCACTACTATAACCTCTCCTATACCAAGGCTATTCCGGGCGTACAGGGTGGAGCTGCGGTGGGGCTGGGTCTTGGATACCGGTATAATGACGCCATTGTTCCGGATGTGGAGCTACGTTATCAGAAAATGTTGCTTGCGATATTATATGATGTAAATATTTCGACGATCAATGCGGCTGGCATTGCGCGCAATGGCGTGGAACTGGCCATACGCATAGACTTTTAAAACTAACCCCATGAAGAAGGTAATGATTTGTTTGATTGGTTGCTTCCTGCTGGCCCTCACAACCCTAAGGGCTCAGGACTCTGCAAAAGCGGATTCCGCCCGGTCATCGGTGGATACGACCAAACAAACGCAAGGTGGATCTGTCATATCGAGAGATACGACGGCGTCAACGCCCCGGGATACGACTATCCAGGTTCGGGACACGACGGTGCAGATAAAGGACACTGTTATCTCGCTGGCCGATGATCCTGCGCCAAAGCAGGATACTACGATATATGCTTCGTCGAAGAAGGATAAGCCGGATGTTGCGGCTGCTACGCCTGCGGCGGCTAATCAGCAGGGTGGGGCTGGGGTGACTGGGACTGGGGCTGGTGCTGCGGCGGCTGTGGCTCCGAAGGACACTGCGACCAAGGAAGATAAAGCAGAGGAGACGACGCGTAAGCTTGACACCCGATGGTTTATCTCGCCATTGCTGAAATTTCAGTTCCAGGATTTTGCCATGCTGGAAAAGAACCGGAAGGGATATCTCAGTGATGCCAATACGCTGCCTTTCTTCCAGCGGGGGAATGCTTCTTTTGCGGCCTCGGCCTATAAGAATCTGACCCAGCGGTTGTCTGTCAGTGCGGATCTGGGGCTGAGCTTTGGGCATGTCACGAATGATAATGTGCTGATCAGCCAGACCAAATCAAAAACCTATAATCTTCTGAATGCGGCGTTGTACTATCATCTTCTTGCGCCTTCCTACCGGCTGCAGCCCTATGTTACGGTGGGGATAAACGATATCATCAATGACGCATCCTATGCCAGCGTGCCGATGGGTATAGGTGCCAAGTTCAATGCCCGGAAGGTCATGGTGACGGGTCAGGTAATGTATGGTTATGCGCTGAGCAAGAGTATTTCCAATACGACGATGTATTCGGTGGGGATCTATCTGCCGATAAAAAATAAGAAGCAGAAGCAGCTGGACCAGGAGGATAACACTCCTTATAACAGGAAGAAGGATGAAAAGAAAGATACTGCCAATAAGAATAATGGCAATGTGGTCAACAATATCTATATCACCATCAATATGGACTCGGTGCTGAAGGCGAAGGGGCTGTTGGATGACAATGGCAACCCGATCGGTGGCCGGAGAGGTAATGGCGGTGATGATGGGGATGATGACGGTCGTGGTGGTAGCTCGAGGAGCAAGCGTGCGAGGCCGTTCCGGAGTATGGGGCTTGATGATTTCAACGATGACGACTATAAGATCGACTCGCTGGATGGTAAACCGGTACTGCGTTTTGTAATCTATTTTGAGTTCAATGAGTATGGGCTTACGACCAAGGCCTTTAATAATATCGACAAGGTGATAGGTCATCTCAGGAAGACGACGGAGTTTTCGGTCGAGATCAAGGGGTATACGGACTCTATCGGGACGAACTCCTACAATAACATGTTGTCGCGGAGACGTGCCAAGATGGTGCTGGACTATATGAACAGCAGGGGTGTGCCGACGGAGCTGATGAAGGCCAAGGCGTATGGTAGTGATAATCCGGTGGGGGATAATAGGGATCCTAACCAGGCCTGGCTGAATCGCCGTGCGGAGATTATAATCCATCAGAAAGAGTTTGCGGCGGCTGCGGCTGCTGCTGTTGAAAAATAATGTTAATTGTATATGAAAAAGCACAATAATTTTC
>Ga0307510_10010589_pt1 | contig 10959 bp, 9 predicted proteins | sample 12_EM_MG_FD_207224 | JGI IMG/M metagenome (GOLD analysis project Ga0307510, IMG submission 207224) | Populus trichocarpa ectomycorrhiza microbial communities from riparian zone in the Pacific Northwest, United States - 12_EM | ecosystem: Host-associated > Plants > Roots > Unclassified | place... | reverse complement strand
TTTAACACAGGCATCAATTATAACCTGCACACTACTAAGCTTAACCTTTTCGCTTCATACAATTATTCAAATAATAGTATTCCGCATACCATTAGTACCAACCGATTTATAAGCAATGGTGGACAGCTACATAACTTTGATCTTGATTATGACGCTGACGTTAAAACAAGCAATCACAACTTTAGTCTTGGTGCCGACTACCAGCTTGGTTCAAGGCAAACTATTGGTTTCCTCATCAATGGTTTTTCTAACGATGCTAACATCGATAAAAGAAGTACCACTTATATCGCGACAAATGCGGTCAGCGATTCGAGTATCAAAGCGTTGTCAAAGATTTCAAGGAATCTTTATAATTTAAACTATAACCTCAATTATAAAATCAACCTTGACAAAGCCGGGAAGAGTGCCCTGTCTGCAGATGCGGATTATTCAGATTATCATCGCAGTTCTATAGAGGTTTTACAGAATGACTTTTTTAATGCCGCTGGCCAGAACGAGAATAATTCCATTTTCTACAGAGACAATTCCCCATCGCACATTACCATAAAATCAGCCAATATCGATTTTAGCCAGGCTATATCAAAAAACAGCCATCTTGATTTTGGGGCAAAAAGCAGCCAGATAAACAGTGATAACCAGATCGACTTTGATCAGTTACTGAATGGAAATTATAAAATTGATTCTGCCCGTACGGATCACTTTGTTTATAAAGAACGCATCGATGCCGGATATATCGAATTTGAAAGCAAGTTCGGTAAAACAAGTCTGTCAATTAGCGTTCGTGGTGAGCGCACGCACTTTACAGCAGAATCTGTCAATCCAAGCAGGCATGCGGACAGCAGTTACTTTAGCCTGTTCCCAAATGCACAGCTAAGTCAGCAGCTGGGTAAAAATAACCTGCTTACTTTATCCTATTCACGCAATATTGGGCGGCCAAATTACCAGGACCTGAACCCATTTGTAAGTTATGTAGATGAGTTTTATTCAAGTACGGGTAATCCCTTTCTGAGGCCGGATTTTATAAATACCTATCGCATATCTGACTTTATTGCAAACAAATACCGGGTAAGCTTTAGTGCCATTATAACGGACAATTATTATTCGACCATTTTTGATCAGAACAAGGTTACTAATGCGTATGTGACCACCAAAGCAAACTTAGGTACGCGTTATCAGTATATGCTTGAATTGGCTTTACCGTTTGATTTTACGACATGGTGGCATCTTGATGCAAACATAAAAGCATCATACGAGCAATATTATTATACAACTTATCATGTACCCCATAAAAACACAACTGATTTTGATATAAATCTTAATCAGAATTTCAGGATAACATCAAAATTAAGCGCCCAGCTTATGGGTGATTATGAAACACCTACTTATTATGTGATCAGTCAATACAAATCCCTTTATTGGGTGAATGCGGGGTTACGATATGCTATTTTAAATAATAAAGGAGCGATAAGACTGGCAGTTAGCGATGTGTTTAATACCTATTATAATCAATACACAACTACTTTTAATGGCCTGGATATTTATTCGAAAGACAGGGTAGGGACCAGGTTTGTCACAGCTACGTTTACTTATCATTTTGGTTCGACACCTGCAAGAACGCGCACCAAAACTACCGATGAACAGAAAAGGCTCAATGGCAGTGCAGAGAATTAATGGGCTAATCCATTTTCTGCTCCCTGTACCTGCCTTTTATTTTTGTGACAAAATAGCTTCCCAGGGATTCAGCATGAATAAATTTATGGTAAACTGCTGAGGGTAACCGATAATATTGCCAAACGCCTCCGCTATTCTTGAATTCCAGTTCTAATATTTTCTTTTCAGGATCATAGCCAACACTCTGCAAGGCTGATGATTGTACATGCCGTCTTTTCATAAAATGAAACAATGAGTCTGCGTTTTAATAAAGTCAACATTGCAAAAAATAGTTTTAGGAAATTATCCGGCCTGTCCGCTAAGCATGCTGGCAAGTATGATCAGCAATACCACAATGGTAAGGGCAGTATACAGGTAATCCTTTTCCAAAATAAAACCTATGGCCGAAAAAGCTACCCGTAAAATGGGGGTAGCAATAAGTAACATGATCCCAAATTGTATGATGGCCTGGCCTTTAAAATTAAGAACACCATTTATAACTCCACTGGTATTATGAATGAAGTAAGGAACTCCTTTAAATTTTCTGTAATCGGGGATACTTTGGCCATGGCGGTACACGAAAATCACGCCGCCAATAAAAACAATCAGCATAGAGATCGTAACACCGGCCCTTAAAATCCAGCCGATGATCACTTGCATATCCCTGTCTTTAAATCTGTTCATTGATAGTAGTAGTTAAATAGCTATTGTCTCATAAACTATCAGCCTCATTATATTTTCCCTTCAATGCCATTATATATCATTTGTATAGACAGCAAGGTGACCACAACCGCAAATACCCAGCGCAGCCAGGTGGATGATGAGGTATTCACCAATATTTTTGATCCGCTGACAGCACCCAGCAACACACCGATTACTACCGGCATTGCCAGTCCCGGATGGATATAGCCACGTTGAAAATAGACTACTGCACTTGCAGCAGCTGTAACACCGATCATAAAATTACTGGTAGTGGTTGATACCTTGAAAGGGATGCGCATCATACCATCCATTGCTACTACCTTTAAAGCACCGGAACCAATACCCAGTAAACCGGAAATGATGCCTGCAAAGGCCATCATAAAAAAACCTCCGGCTATATTGGTTACACTATATTCCACTACTTCATCATTCATGGGGTAGCTGCCACCTAATTTCAGTTTTTTTGACAAATATGTCTCCTTATGAATTATGTGTTCTGCCTTTGGTTTGAGCGACATGATAGCTGAAAAAACAAGGATCAGCCCAAATAAAATGGCAATAAACTGGGTCGGTACATAAATAGCTAATATGGCCCCTGTAAATGCGCCCGCTGTGGTTGCGATCTCCAGGAACATACCCAGCCTGATATTGGTGATGCCTTCTTTAACATAAGCCGCTGCTGAACCGGATGAAGTAGCGATTACAGATACAAGGGACGCTCCGATGGCGTAATGAATGTCAACTTTTAATAAAAGTGTTAATAATGGGATGATGATAAAACCGCCACCCAAGCCGGTGAGCGAACCGAGTAAGCCCGCAAAATAAGAACCAAGCAATAGAATAGCAGTAAATACTATTACCGACATAGGCAAACAGAATTATTGAGAGCCGCAAATGTAACAATTGTTTTTGGCGACAGATAATTCGTAATAAAATTGATGTGATATGACAAAATTATATCAACAATAAAGACAACATAACGTTATTTGTAATAACATTCACAGTACCTGCGTCATGGCATCAAAAAAAATTACCGACCTGCTTGGGAACCAGGCAGAGAACCTGCTTACCCACCAATGTAAAACATTTTTAAAAAATCAGCTTCACTTACCGTCTCCCGATTTTGTAGATAAGGTTTTTGCCCAAAGTAACCGCAATACACAGGTTTTGCGTAACCTGGAAGCGATGTATAGCCATGGGCGATTGGCAGGTACGGGTTACCTCTCCATTCTCCCGGTCGATCAGGGGATAGAACATACTGCAGGCGCTTCATTTGCGAAAGATCCGCTTTATTTTGATCCGGAAAATATTATCAAACTGGCAATTGAGGGTAATTGCAATGCAGTAGCAACCACTTTCGGTAACCTGGCCATGATGTCGAGAAAATATGCGCATAAGATCCCTTTTCTTGTAAAACTTAACCATAATGAGTTGCTCACCTATCCGACAAAATACAAACAGGTGATGTTTGGCAGTGTTGAGGACGCCTGGAATTTAGGCGCAGCCGCAGTTGGAGCGACAATTTACTTTGGCTCAGAGGACTCTGACCGGCAGATTGTGGAAGTTGCGCAGGCATTTGAAGAGGCACATTCCCGGGGCATGGCTACCGTTTTGTGGTGCTATACCCGCAACAATGGATTCAAGAAAGATGGTGTGAACTATGAAACATCGGCAGATATAACTGGCCAGGCTAACCATATCGGTGTCACTATACAAGCAGATATTATCAAACAAAAAATGCCTGATGTAAATGGTGGGTTTACTGCCATCAATTTTTCTAAAAGCGATCCGCTGATGTATAGTAAACTCGCTACCGACCATCCTATAGACCTTTGCCGTTACCAACTGGCTAATTGCTACATGGGCAGGGCAGGATTGATCAATTCCGGCGGTGAGTCAAAAGGTGCTTCTGATCTGGCAGATTCTGTAAAGCATGCAGTAGTAAATAAACGAGCAGGAGGGACGGGCTTGATATTGGGCCGAAGGGCATTTCAACGACCCTTTAAAGAAGGCGTTGATTTTCTGCATACCATACAGGATGTTTATCTGGATAAGGGAATCGATATAGCGTAAAAAGCTATTCAATTTCAAGCTTTTCCAAAAGTTGCTCTTTTAACGGGGTTAGGTAATTTTTTAAGATAGACCAAACGGTACCATCGTCAATAATGTCGTACCCATGAACTAAAATATTTCTGAACCCGATAATTTCATCTCGGTATTGAATATGCTCGTTCGGGTCAATATCTTTAATCTTTTTTATTGCTTCTCCAACAATGCCAAGTTGCCGCTCTATTGCGCTCTTGGTTTTCAAGTCGACGGTATATTCTTCAAAAAGATTGATTGTGCCGATGAATTCATGTATTAGATCAATACTATTGATGATATCAATGTACAGCTTAACTTTTCGATCCATCGTATATGAGCTGTTTAGAAGTACCTACGTATTCTTCAAATACGGGATTTTTAATTGAACCAGGAGTGATTAAATCCACTTTTTGATTGAAAAGTTTTTCAAACTTCATATACAAGCTAAGTAACAGCTGCCCTCTGTCGACAGGGTCTGGCTCATCAATTTCAACCATCAAATCAAAATCACTGTCTTTCCTTGGATGACCGCCTTTGCCTCGTGAACCAAAAACATATAATTCCCTTACCTTATGCTCTTGGCATAAAGTCCGTATTTCAGATAGCTTTTTTGATATTGTTCGATCCATTTGTGTAAAGATACGATAATTATTCATCACAGGTTACGGGGTAGATTATAGGATGACAAGGTAATTTGATTATTTTTGACAGCTATTCACACCTGCCAATGGGTTACCCGAGTTTACAAGCCTGCATTGCCGATCTCGAAAAAAACGGTCATTTAATACGAATTAAGGAAGAGATTGATCCCTACCTGCAAATGGCTGCTATTCACTTGCGGGTATTTGAACACCAGGGACCGGCTATTTTATTCGAGAATGTGAAGGGGAGTAAATTCCCTGCAGTATCCAATCTGTTTGGTACACTGGAGCGGTCAAAGTTTATTTTCAGGGATACGCTCGAGCAGGTAAAAACATTGGTAGATCTTAAAAACGATCCACTCAAAGCTATAAAGCATCCATTTAGATATGCCAACATCGCTTTAACGGCTTTATCGGCACTGCCCATGAAGGTAAGCGCAAATGCGCCAGTGAGTTTTGGTAAGGCCAGGATCAGTGACCTGCCGCAGATAGTAAACTGGCCCATGGATGGCGGTCCGTTTGTGACGATGCCACAGGTGTACACTGAGGATGCTGATAAACCGGGTATTATGGACGCCAACCTGGGTATGTACCGTATCCAGTTGGCCGGTAATGATTATATCACCGATAAAGAAATAGGGCTCCATTACCAGATTCATAGGGGAATTGGTGTGCATCAAACCAAAGCAAATGCAAAGGGACAGCCTTTGAAGGTGAGTATTTTTGTGGGCGGGCCTCCTTCGCACCCCGTTGCGGCGGTGATGCCATTACCTGAGGGATTATCAGAAATGACTTTTGCCGGAGCATTGGGCAAAAGACGCTTCCGATATTTTTATGATGATGAAGGATTTTGCATTTCAGCCGATGCGGATTTTGTGATTACGGGCACAGTGATGCCCCATGATAATAAACCTGAGGGGCCGTTTGGCGACCATTTAGGTTATTACAGCTTAAAGCATCCATTTCCTTTAATGAAGGTTCATAACGTGTACCATCGTAAAGATGCCATTTGGTCATTTACAGTTGTGGGTCGCCCGCCGCAAGAGGACACCAGTTTTGGTGCATTGATCCACGAAATAACAGGCTCTGCCATTCCAAAAGAAATACCTGGTCTGCATGCTGTAAATGCCGTGGACGCAGCAGGGGTGCACCCGCTTTTGTTCGCTATCGGGAGTGAACGCTATACACCTTATATCGACGAACGCAAGCCTCAGGAAATATTGACCATTGCCAACCAGATTTTGGGCAAGGGACAATTGAGCCTGGCCAAATATCTGTTTATCGTTGCTAAAGAAGATGACCCTGATCTGAGTGTAAATGATATCGGCGGTTTTTTGAAGCATGTGCTGCAAAGGATCGATCTCACCAGTGATCTGCATTTTTATACCAAAACAACCATTGATACATTAGATTACAGTGGCAGTGGATTGAATTCGGGTAGTAAAGTAGCAGTTGCAGTTGCAGGAGCAGTCAGAAGGGAACTTTGGAGTGAGTTGCCTGCCGGATTTGAGTTGCCCCGCCCCTTTGAGAAATTCAAAATGGTAATGCCCGGTGTTTTAGCGATCGAAGTGCCGAAGAATATCAAGAAGAGTGATCTCCCTATTGTACTTGAAATACTGAACGAACATTTGACTGGTGCTGATCTGGACAGCCTGCCTTTAATGGTGTTGTGTGATGATGCCAACTTCACCTCCCAAAGCATCAATAATTTTGTTTGGGTAACTTTTACTCGCAGCAACCCATCACATGATATTTATGGTATCGACAGCTTTACTGAGCATAAACACTGGGGCTGTAATGGTCCGCTGATTATTGATGCACGGATTAAACCTCATCATGCACCGGTGTTGGAAAAGGACCCGTCAGTTGAAAAATTAGTAGATAGGATGGGAGAGAAGGGTGGGGCTTTATATGGGATTATTTAACAATGGTTGCCTCAATAGATTGATTTCTAAAGTTTCTCCCCGTCATAAATCCGGTAAATCCCAGAACTGTTATTAATAAAATCTTTATGAAATAATATGTCAGAATCAGAGCCTTGCTGTAATTTAAAAACCATATACTCCCAGTATTTGTCGCTGTTAAGTATAAAATAATATTAGTGCTGAAATAAAATAGAGCGAGCCCATTACAGATCATTAATACCAAGTTTGCAGGAGTTTTTTTAAAACGGTAATAAGATACCCGGGCTAAGTAAATTAATAATGAAATCCCTATAAAAACTGAAAGAATATTGGTAGTGGAAGACGGTTGACTAATTTGACCGTTTCCCAAAATATAGGTATCATGCATATTAATATCTATCGCTGTATTACCGACAACTATTCCGTATATCAGTATGCTCAGCAGCAGAATGCCTGTCAGCCATATCAACTCCTTTAGTATAGGTTTCATAAAATGATCATTTCAATTCATCCAAAACCCTAAACATCTTCTCCTTTATCCCGCGGCCCGAACCGTTATAATTATTCACCATAATAGAAAAGCAAAGCTCTCTACCGCTGTGGGTTTGATAACCGGCATAGGTTAATACATTCAAAATACTGCCGCTTTTCATTTTCATGTTGTTGTAGACGGGCAGGCTCTCGTAAAAGTCGTGGAACCAGTCTGCGGTTTTTGCTGATTGGAGCACGGCTGCCATGGTAAGGGTGGTTACCCTGTCACCTGGGGACAGACCGCTGCCATCAACTACGTTTAACGAATGCGGATCTATACCTTTTGCTTTCCAAAAATCCTGCTCTACCGCTACGCCATTATCTGTTGTCGGCTGTTTGCCCAATTTCCAGGCGATGGTTTTGAGTAACTGTTCGGCGTAGAGGTTAATGCTTTTTTGATTGAGCCAGTAAACAATCTGGCTTAGTTTGGGTGACAGTACGGTAGTCAGGTTATTGGCAATAACAGGCAAAGGCTGACCGGAGGCGTTTAAAGTCAGTACCGACTCCGGTTCGCCACTAACAATTATACCTAATCGTTTCAAAGTATCGGTCAAACGATAGGCAGCATCATAGGCCGGGTCTGGCACCGCTACCGAAATGCTTTTTTTCTCCTGGTCCTCTGCGTAGGTTCCGCGGAGGTACATCAGCTTAGCGCCGACGGGCAGGTAGGCATAAGCATCGTCACCTGTCCCGGCAGGCGCATTCAACAATTCGCTTTTGTAACTTAAATAAGGTGTATTGGGAACGGTCCTGATCACGCTGATCGGTGTATTTATCGGCCCGGTTTTTAATTTAATGTCGAACTGGTTTTCGCGCCAGCAAAGTCCTGAGGTACCTGCACCATAATAGTTGCCCACATCCATCCATATCCAACCGTTTGGAACGGATTGCGTCCCAAAAATGGAATCATCACCCACCACATGCCCGTTTACCTTTTTGATACCTGCCTTTTGCATCGCAGCTACCATCTGGCTCAAAACGTCATTCTCATGGTGCCCGCTATAACGCCAGCTGCCTAATGTTGGGTCGCCTGCACCTTTGATGATAAGGTCGCCGTTTAGTGTACCATCGGCTGAGATAGCGCCATTGTAACCGAATTGCGTTTGATATTGAAAATCCTTACCAAGAATATTAAAGGCAGTAATAGAGGTGATCGTTTTAAGTGTAGAAGCAGTTGCCAGGCCCATGTTCGGATTGGCGACAAATACCGTTTCCCCGGTTTTAACGTCCAGCACGGTCAAAGAAACTGAAGCATATTTGCATTGACTATCAGCCTGTAAACGGTTAAAAGCTGTTTGCAGCTTTGATTGCAGGGTTTGCGCACCAGCAACTTCGGCAAGCAATATAAAATTAGTTATCAGTAAGGCTTTGATCCTCATGGCTCGAATTTCTTTGGGCAATAAAGTAGATGGGTATTCCAATCAAGACGATGCCCAACCCAAACAAAGTATAAGTTTGTTTATAAATAAGTAATAAAATGCAAAATGCTATACCCATCAATATGTAGATAGCCGGAAGTACCGGATACCCAAATGCCTTGTAAGGTCTTTCAACATCCGGGCGTGTTATTCTTAGTTTATATATTCCAATAATTGTCAATACATAAAATACTACCACTACAAATGAGATCATATCCAGCAAGTCCCCGTATTTGCCGCTCAAACAAAGAATGGAAGCCACTAACGCCTGTATCCACAAGCCAAATTCTGGTACAGCAAATTTATTTAAGGTGCCTGTCTTTTTGAAGAACAGGCCATCCTTTGCCATAGTATAATATACCCTTGCACCAGCGAATATCAGCCCGTTATTGCAACCAAAGGTGGAAACCATAATCATTAGTGCGATCACAATAGTTCCGGCATGGCCGAATATTACATGAGATGCGGCAACCGCTACGCGGTCCCGGTCGGCGGTTGCAATATCATGCATAGGCAACACAGCAGTGTACATTACGTTGGCCGAAACATAGATCAGTGTAACGATCATCGTGCCGAAAAATAAGCTCAGTGCTACGTCCCTTTTTGGGTTTTTCATTTCACCTGCAATAAACGTAACACTATTCCAAGAGTCGCTACTGAAAATTGATCCCACCATGGATGCAGCGATAGCGCCTAATGCAGCTACGGTGGTGTATTCTACAAAGCTGCCATCGGTATTCAGTTTATGTAAGGTCCAGGCGTTGCTCCAGTTCAGGTGCCATGTATCACTATTTAAGGCAACAAAGCCAAAAATGATCAGCCCAAATAAACTCAACAATTTGGTTAAAGTAAAAACAGTTTGAATGATTTTGCCACTTTTTACTCCTCTTGTGTTGATCGCTGTTAATAATACAATCACTACAATGGATACTATTTGTGCTGCGCTGATTTTTATAAAACCCAAATTGAGTAGGATATTATCCTCACTTAGTGGATGTATAATATATGCGGCGAACTTTGAAAAAGCTACCCCAACAGCTGCAATAGTTCCGGTTTGAATTACTGCGAAAAAGCTCCATCCATATAAAAAGCCTATCAGTTTATTATAGGCTTCTTTCAGGTAAACATATTGTCCGCCAGCTTTGGGGAACATGCCGCTCAATTCGCCGTAGCTTAAGGCTGCGGTTAAGGTCATAAACCCGGTGATGAGCCAGACGGCAATGAGCCAGCCAGCTGACCCAACATTGCGTGTGATATCAGCGCTTACGATAAATATCCCCGAGCCGATCATTGAACCGGCTACCAGCATGGTGCCGTCGAGCAGGCCAAGCTCGTGTTTCATCTGTGATGGTTGCGATTCCTTCATGAAGTCAGTTAAGTTGAAACCTCTAAGCTATTTAAAAATTTTATAATCGTGCTATGCATGCTAAAGAAATTAAATTTGCTATTTTGCCCTGTCCAATTATTTTTGTGATCAATCACTCTAAAATACAATCAATTATAAACCAAAATTTTTAACATGGATTTTTTGTACAATAACCTAATTTATTTTATTCCCGTTTTAGGTCTTATCGGCATATTCTTTATGATCGGTAAGTCGGCCTGGGTAGTGAAACAGGATGCCGGCGACGGAGCAATGACTGAGCTTTCCGGCTATATTGCTGATGGGGCAATGGCTTTTCTGAAAGCAGAATGGAAAATTCTGAGCTACTTCGTGGTAGTTGCTGCCATATTGCTGGCCTGGTCGGGCACCACCGTAACAACATCGAGCCCGGTAATAGCAATTTCCTTTATTACGGGTGCATTTTTATCTGCTTTTGCAGGTTTTATTGGTATGCGTATCGCTACTAAAGCAAATGTTCGTACTACGCAGGCTGCCCGTACAAGTTTGGCCCAGGCGTTAAAAGTGTCTTTCACCGGGGGGACTGTAATGGGCCTTGGTGTTGCTGGTTTGGCTATTATCGGTTTAGGTTCGTTGTTCATTGTATTTTATACGGTGTATGTTAAAAATACAGGCGGTAATGTAAA
>Ga0307510_10010588_pt1 | contig 10960 bp, 15 predicted proteins | sample 12_EM_MG_FD_207224 | JGI IMG/M metagenome (GOLD analysis project Ga0307510, IMG submission 207224) | Populus trichocarpa ectomycorrhiza microbial communities from riparian zone in the Pacific Northwest, United States - 12_EM | ecosystem: Host-associated > Plants > Roots > Unclassified | place... | reverse complement strand
GCTCCGTATTATTCTCTGGCTATCGCCTGGCACAAGGGATCAAACGAAGATTTTCTGGTAAACGTTGTGTCGAATAATTGCGTCCATTCCATCGCACAATACGCATCGATTGGCGAAGAGTTACCACCACTAGACCTGCAGTCAAATCTGACAAATTCCAGAGGGGAATCTTAGGAGCAATAACAACAAAGTAACCTTGTCTCGATCTTGAATAGATTCTCTGTACGATGTGCTAGGTACAGGAACAATCGAGGGTGGTGAATTAACGGAGATGGACGCTCCCAAGCTTCACAGTTAGCGCAGTCACAGCTCCAACGCTCCAAACAACCAACTTCCCGTCAACCCCAGTTGTACTAACCTTGGTGATCGCCCCACTCTCCCCTTCGTAGGGTCTCACGCTAGTGATAGTGTTTTGGTGTACTGTATACAACTCGGACTCTCCTTGAGAGCCTCCACCACCAGCACCGGGGCTCGAGAGACCCCTGGAATCTGCATTCTTAAAGGTGTTAAAGGCGGTGCTGTTCAACCTCCCAGGTCCACCAGGGCTGAATCGGGAAGGAGTGAGAGCGGATTTTGGAGCGGAAGTGTCGTCGAGACTTCCGATGAGCCTCCATCCACCTTCGTTTCCGGAGAAGACATAGGGCTGGCAATCGTGACCGGCAGCGACGATAGTATCCTCGGAGGTCCAAACGAGGGTGACAAGGGGGAGAGTGGACACTCTGACGGTACGAACTGCAGGACCGGATCCCGGATAGGCAATGGTGATGGTGCTGTCGTGACCTTTGTGGGTGTGTTAAACGTGACGTCTGTGGAGAGAAACAAAATGGGCTTGCCTGCGAATGCGAGAACGTCTCCAGACGGAGAGAAAGAAACGGCGTGCACCCAACCTCCAGCAGAACTAGCAAATTCACCACAAACGGTACCGAATGGGAGCTTTTCACCCCAGAACGTGGGCGCGGGTCTGGGTAATACAACCGTAAGTTCATCATATCACCATGCACGGGGAGGCAACGCTGACTTCTTGTCCACATCCTTGATATATGCGGAGAAAACACGAGCCTTCATGTCTGCACTGCCAGCGGCAAGTAGGACGTTGTTTGGGTGCCAATCGATGGAAAGCACGGTGGACCTGATAGGTTTCTTAAGGAGTTTCGAGACCCACCAGTCACTCTCTTCGTCAAAGGAGCAGACCGCAATAGCTCTAGTAACAACCGGTTAACGTCAACCGAGATTACAAACAAACAACAGGGAGGAGCGCCGAGAGTCGTACCTGGCTCCACTAGCAACGGCGAACTTGTTCTCAAACGGACTCCAGCGGACGAAAGTAGCGGCACGGTTGATATTTAACAACACCAGGGTCGGCTTCCATTCCAACCGGCCGGTTTGGGGGTTGGGGGTCTGAGACCACACGTAGGCGTTTCGATCTTGGGACGCGGTGACGATCCTGTTTGAAGTTGGCGCCCAGTCGATGGATGTGATCAGTTTATCGTGCTGTCCCGTCGTCAGCAATTGCGATCCCCGGTCAAGTCAGGTAGCCACAAACCTCGGATAGAGTCTCCGTAGCCTTCCAATCGTTCCCGGTCTTTGAGAATATCTGTGCATCTTTCGAGTTCAAGCTGACGGCAATCTCTGATCTCGCCATGAGCGAGCCAATCTCACACTCACAACGACAGAAGCCGGGACTCACGGGATCTGTCTTGGTTAAAAGCATGGGCCGTGATGGGACCTTGAGCGAGAGAGTGGACTTCGGGGGCGGCCATGATGATTGCAGAGGACTCTAGCAGTCGACTACTGCGGCAGGTCGTTGTGGAAATAATCGATGCAGAGGTGATGCGTGTGTGACATAACCCGAACCGGCGAAAAGTTCGCACGGTAGCTCGTCCGACTGCACAAAGACGAAAACGAAATGTGCCGCTGTCGCTCGTCGGAAGCTCACACGCGAACGCGTTGGAATACAAAAGGATAGGATGTCGGAACCTTCTCCTTTGGTCTATTGACGACAAAACACTTCTGGTGTCCCTGACTCTGATTTCCCAAATCGGGGTGTATCGCAGTGACAGACGTCGGCGGCACGGCATGTTAGTAGTAAGGGATGAAACGTCGCAGGATTAGTATCCGATGGCAACGGCCAAAATGGCAAAATGCTGAGAAACGGGGGAAAGAGCGGAGGTGTCTGAAGAAGAATGTTTTGTTGAACCGCACCCCACTTCAAGTGGAACAAGAATTTGAAGCCGGCCTCGGGCTCTCCACCAAAAACAAATCGGGTGCAATTTTTACCGGCAAGAATGGGTAGAAGACCGGGATGACGAATTCGGTCGCTCCCCATGTGGTCATGTACGTTGGACCGAAAGAGGCTCAACGAAATTTCAAAAGAAAAAAGGAAACTTTCAGGATTGGCTAACCACCGTACAAGACATAGCCGGGAATGATAATCGAGATCCAATGCCCCCGCACACGCATATGACACGGGATATCCAAACTGCGCAAAAGGTGGATGCGAGTGTCCGACTGTTTGATAGGCGTGGACTGGTTCTTGGTTCTGGCGCAACTGCATGTCTTAGATTGAGTCACCGCTCGGGATAGACCTGAGGCTCAGGTCCCATACCTCCGCTTGCGAAACGAGACATGAAGGCGGATGGGGTCGTCCGAGTCCAAGGTTTCAACGAAACAATCCCCTAGTTGATCACTAACCATATACGAATTTGTGTGTAGTCCAAGGTCCCACGACTATCTCATAACCGTCTTGTCGACAGTGGTATCGAGATCTACGTCATCACTAGCGTCCGCCGCAGTAGCTTGTTCGTTGATGACGCCCCAGACGGAGGCTTGGAACTATATCCGAACACGGGTGGATCAGCACAACTCGGAGCATGGGGCCAACGGGGAAGTTGATGATCTCACGAGCGTCAACACAAAACCCATCTTAGTCTCGAGGTTTCTCAGATCCTTCAAAAGATGCTCCTCAGGCAATTGGCTGAGTCGCTTGGTCTCCGTGATCATCTTGTGAAAGGGATCGATTTCTGTGCAGTGGGAAGAGCGAAAGAAGGGGGCGCTTACGATCTTGAGTCGCTGGTTCAATTTGGCGTATTCCCATAAGACCTCGGCTTCTGTCTGGGAGAGTTCCGGGTGGTTCTCGTACGGATTGACCTCGAAAATCTGGGTGGACATATTTGCTCGTCGTCGGTGTTGCGAGACGTATTTGGGTCACGTGGAAGACCTGCGATGTGGCTTCCATTCGCGTGCCGGCCGTCTGTTTACCACAAACGGTCAGATCACCGATCTTTTAGTGGGATTGTTATTGTTGTTTTTCCATCTCCGTTAACAGCGTCTCGGGCGGCGAGTGGTGAGGGATTGAACCGGGGAAGGAGCGGGGGGAACCGAGACAATAACGATCGGGCGATCGGGTGGCTCGTCAACGTTTTTGATGAGACGAAGGTGTTTCCCACTCGACCCCTAACGAGCTATTGTCAGATGGAGGCAGCTGCAGGCGATTTGGAAGGAGGGGACCGGAATATTGTACACAGCAGTACACAAGCTCTTTCCGAATTTGCTCGCAGCAAACTTCATTTGGACAATAACTCATCCTCTTGTCTATTCATGCTATCGTTCCTTATAACACCACCATCCTCATTCCCACCTCTCCCTGTCCCTGCTGACACCTCCAATGGCCTCATCTGCCTCTGCTTTTGTTCCCAGGCCCTACCCTCCACCCAGTCTGGCGGGTGTGCCCAACGAGTATATCCTCAATAGGCTCCATGATCTCGCCCCCCACTACTGGAATAATTCCGAGACGGCCGATTGCACAATAGGTGAGGAGCCTCTTCCCACGCCCGTTCACCCCTTCCCGAAGCTCATCTTATCGCCGCTTAGTCATTCACGACGTCTCCAAACCTCAGCCCGCTATCCAAGGAAAGCGGACATCCATCCCTCGAAAGTCATTCGAGGTCGGTCATCCCCCTTTGCTCCTCTCTGATCGTTATTAATCTCGGCATAATCATCAGGCCCATATCGATTATCTCTGTTCTAATTCTCGTCTCCTGAGGCATTTCTTTGGGGGGTCTACTGCCATCCCGAACTCGAAAAATACCCTCCAGGCTCGAGCTCCCCACTTCCTTTCCCCCTCTAACTCCCATCCCGTTGTTTACCTCCCCCTTCCCGACCCTTCCTCTTTTAATATTCTCCTCCACTGGATGTACCACGGTTCTATGAAACACATAGAACTCGCTCTCAACGACGGCGCTGTCACGTGGGAAGGCCTTGCCCGAAACGTCGAATACCTCGACATCCGTGACGACATGCGCCAGTTCCTCGGTAAATGGTATGCTCGTAGGCGCTTCCTCCGCGACGAGTGCAACTCGTCCGGTGCTTACGATTCCGAAGAGGATGAAACCTTTTCACCGGCCAAAAACCCGATCCTGGATCCGAACACATTATGAACCGTACCATTTCTCATTTTTTCGACCTGCATATTTAACCTTCGTTGCGATATCCGAACTCCGCCTTGGCGCGGAGACGGTTTTTCTTTGGGTAATATAGCCTTCTCTAGTTTACATACTACCGAACACTTTTGTAATCTGTACATCATTTCAGGCAACGGCCACTCAAAGAAATGTATTAATATTCGGAAACTAGGTGGGATTTTGAAAATTCCTCGTGTCCCTCGCGCGCCTCCCGAAGCGCGCGGTAAAAAGATCGAGCATCACAAATCAACCCGCCACGCGTCAGATTCGGAGGGCGTGTATGGAACCTTGTGGAAGCATGAAAAATGAAATCTTTGTTCTTCAGGGGAGCGACGAGTCAGCAACAGACACCAGAGCGGCGCTGCTTTAATGGCTCCCGTCTTTCGGAACAAGTTCAGACACGAAGAAGTAACGAGGCACATACACCAGGTGGAGGTTTTCATCATTGCAGTACCATCACAATAGCTTCCTCTTCTCCTCGATTGTGGTACTCGCTTTCGCGAGCTACCGCTGGCTCTTCATCTCATCCGTCGGTTACCAAACTCCCCAAAAATATGAGCTCCAATCGGCCTTCATCCCTTCTCTTTCGGTGACTTCTCTATAGGTCAAACAAATAATTAAAAAATCGGTCATCAACTACGAGGCGACGCCCGGGCTTTAAACCTGATTGATCCGGAACGCTAGTCTCTGGATTGGCACAGCAATTCGTGAAAGCGACCGTCCTTACGAGAAGACGGATATCGGTATATATCCGCTTATGGGGTGGCGAGCCATCAGCAAGTCGTGGCAAGTCCTATATAGACTTATAATCGAAGCACTTCCCCAACAAGGACTTATAACGGTTTATAGCGGGTTATGAATCGTTGTCAGTGTTCCGGAAATGACAGACTAAGACTCCGGCACATCCTGGTACAATGCATTGTAACCCTCAGCTGAGGAATTGTGGAATTGTGATTGGTTGCCTGACTTTCTTCGGTTTTCTGATGCGGTATAGATGCTGGAGCAATAAAAAGATATGTAATTTAATGTATCCGCAACGTTCAATTCCCAACACTCAATTGTGACCGGTGGATCGAATTAAGAGGGTACTGTATCACCGACGGGGCTCAGTAAGCTCTGTCGACTATCCACTGTCCCGCCATCAAAGTTAGGAATCAAATTAGCCTCACCCGGCCCGCGCGGAACCAAAACTGGCAAGTTTCCGGATCTTTCGTTACTTGGAGTTGGACCTGGCGCCGTTCCCGCGCGCGTCAGCGCTCAATCGCTCCGGCGATGACTTCGAGAGCCCGTATCAATTTACATCAACCGCAAACAACAAAAGACATTTCCGTCACCGCGGCAGTACGGAACCAAACGGCGGAAGAAAAAATGATGATAAATCGACAATGTTTTTGTCTGTTGCATCTCTAATCCTAGTCACCGACTGCGCGGTATCGAAGGGGGATGAACCGGATAGATTGCTCGTCTGTGTATGGACTTGGGGGATCCAACCGGGTGCACTCTTATTGTTTCCCCTCGGGTTTCGTTCTTCGCTTCATGACGTCTCACCGACTCATCACCAAGAAGTCGAGCTCTCGGGCCTCAGGCCGCGCCCCCGCCCCCTCACAGCTGATCCCAATTCACCCCAATGTTCCGTTAAGCGGCAGGTATATTACCTGGAAACATCCGATTCCGTTAATGAAACGGAAAGATGCGAAACTTCACGCTACATTTCTCAGACAAAAGGGGGCAAGTCGCCGTTACGACGTCTGTACGTAAAGCCACAACATGAGCCCACAGCACATAAAAGCACACAGAGTGGGAGGGGCAAGGAGCGCTCCAGGTGACCGCGGGTCGGGTGTGAGGTAACACGAGATTTTCGGCACCGACAGCGTATAATGAACGGGATCGTCACGGGTCGTCTGTGGCTGTAGGAAGGGCAGGTTCTGACGACCTATAATTCTATCCCAAAACCCTGGTCTACGACAATAAAACCTCTCACGGGGTATCTGTGATTGTGGCGCGGGTCTCTGACTTTCGTACTTCTCATTGAACGCATCGCCTGCGGGTGTCACTTGCTGCGGGTTCTGCTCCACCAAGGACCCAAAGTGCTCGATGATCATCCACTGTGAGTCTTTGGGAGATCGCTAGAACGTCACACGATGTGCTCCTCTCGTCTCGTGACGAGGGAGGAACCAGACTTTTGCTTTAGAACGCACCTCACACGCCCTATGCCCCATCCGGATTCATTCGACATGAGACGACCAGAGGCATTTCGTCTTCATGGCTTGACTAGTGTCGGAGTATTCGAGCCGGTCCTGCGGGCAGGACGTGAGCAGCCGCGAGGTGATGTGCTTCAGGCCGTTCCCAAATACTAGTCCCTTCGGTCGTTTATAATCGAGCATCATGGTATCGTGGAACACTGAATGGGCTCTATCTCCCTGGAACGTCTAGGCACGATAACGTAAACCATGTTAAACGATCGCTTCGGCTGCAACTATAACGGACCTGCGGACTGTGAATGGGCGGTAAGATGTGAAATACCGTTATTTGAGCGAGCGTCTCGTAAAGCACGATGACTCTGCTGACCCACCAGTTTACAGTCCTTCCAACCGGATGACCTTCATATTGAATCAATTCCGGCGCAATACACTGGGTGGTTCCCATATTCAGCCAAGATCCCCCCTCTCGGCCATACCAAAGTCGGTTATCACAAGGTAGCAATCTTGTCCGACGGGAAAGTTCCCAGGCCATGGAACCAACTCGTGATTGCGAATGAACCCTATCGCGCAAATGACATCGCAATAGTAGAAAGCAACCGTCTATCTGGCTCAAGGGTCTGGATTGGTTAATTGGTTGCCGGAAGCTCCCATCGAGGCATCAGCTTGAGGACGAGAGAGAGGTTCGTAGTGTCTGAAACCGTTGTCACTGCTCCAGTGAGAAATCGGAAGTTGAGACCAAGGTAGACGCGACAGGTGCTTTTTTCCAGTGCTGATTCTCGTGACGATCCATCTAGTTTCATCGATAGCAGATTGAGATATACGTTCAGTGATGTGCGCTTACGGGTATCGGACTTTTGAATAAGGTTCGCGTTCGAGGCACACGGACCTCACTGATCAGGTTTAATTCCCTCTTGGGAAGCACTTTACTGCGGTTAGCGAGTTGGGATCGGCGGCTTGCGCTATAACTGCTAGATCCCATGCTCCAGAGCCCAAAAACAAGGGTTAGCGTCTGTTAGCGCGTGGGCAGATGAGCTGATGCGAAGATGTGTGGGACTACGAGTATACCGAGCGATCTCTCCACAACAAGATATGAAGGAGAGATGATCTGGGCCAACTCGACGGTAGGCTTTTGTCTCGGAATCGGCTTCGGGGCCGGCCTCGGTTCTGTCTTCTGTCGCTAGACTGCAAAGGTTAGCACGCCTCGACTTGGCGGTGGGTTCAGCTTACCGGCTCAGGTTTCTGCGGAGCTGGTTGCGGCATCGGGTAAGGTGCCATACTTTTAGAGAAAACCTAAGATTTTGGGGCCGTGGTGTAGTGGCGATGTAGTGGCGAAGGTGGCAGTTAGAGAGGAAGGGTGTAGACTGACCGCCGTGGGCCGCAGCTCACAGTATCTCGCTGCGCACGCAAAACAATGGCTGGACAAACTCAAAGGCAAACGACCATTCTAAGTTCTTGGGCGTCTGATCGGCCCGCTGTCCACGTGGTTATCGAACTCTCAGCGCTCCCTCTCTCCCGCAAACAAGCAAGCCTCCCCCCGTAGGATTTCAACACAACAGCTGCAGCACAAAGCCGTGAACATAGACAGGTATTTTACGCGTTTCGAAGGGCCGAGAAGAGTTTGAACTAACTTGGAATTGCGGTTTTGAGTTTAATACTCGTCAATTCACCTTGACGGCCCTCGCGCGGAATATTGGAAAGTGCAAGGACCACGCGTCTGAGCACAATGCACAACTTGGCACCCGCCATCGACCTAGCGGCACTTCATATTCAGACTCGCTGCTAAAGCGCAAGATACAGAAAAGGAAGAGGAGAGGGAAGAGTATTCATAGTACGCACTCATTTCTCCACCCCCGAGCGATATCGCGAACTTATCATAGTCCGCCGCTACGATACAGTGCAGCATCGGGTTCGCAGAACTTGCTGCCAACGTTTCGGACGAGCACTCCGCGAACACCATCCCCGTCCTGATCGACACCCCGAAAGACGTTCCACACATTGACTTCGATTCGTCCTTGGCTTAGGAAGGTAATTACTAGATATACATCGCGTTGTTCTGGGTTCGCGCTCACAACTATCACGAGTCTAGATTTGGCACTACCCGACCAACTCGTTTCCTCCGTTGTCTCCTCCCTTCTCCGGCTCGCCAACTATTACCCGTGGTTTGGCAAGCCCATCACCACGTCGTTCCGGAGTTTCCAGCCACCGCCGTTGAGAAGATCCAATCTCGTGTGTAGATTCAACTCTCGCTATCCCTGGCTGCGAGAGTGACGATTTCATTCACTCCTATTTTTCTGGCCGCTGAAGTTGCAAGCCAATCCGCACCCGCGTCCCATGTTTTTTTTTATCGAGCCTTGATATCCGCCGCATACCGATGAACACCTCATTCCCCTGTTCAACCAGTAGTCCATCGAAGCTCCAGGGATCGGGGAGCGACCGCCGAGGACACTGTGACTTCGGTGGCTCAGCACTCATGAAGCTTCAAACCCGAGAGACAGGGGCACAAGTAATTCGGGGATACGAGTCTCACATTCACCGTCGTCCTTTGAGAAGACTGAATTCTTGGAACCATCATCCCACCCACCACCCGTGTGCTCACCCAGTCGCTTCATTCTCGACCCGCTGCCAAACCCGCTGTTAGCACCGATACCACCACCTCTTTTTTCGGCCTGCATTTTCGAATTACTTTGACCTGTGGTTCTAGACGATGCACCTTGGGCGGGTGTATGTTGATGTGAACCCGAATCATTGACAACCTTTGCCAGGCCCCCCTCTATCAGGCACATGTTCCAGGCCACCCGCACATACTTACTTGGTTATGTGGCGCAAGGCTATCACTACACTCTTTCCATATGCAATCTGGCAGGGGCAAGATGGGCAACACAAGTTGTTTGATGTGTGCTTACATGCTGCTAGGGCCTCAAAGGAGAGATTTCTGCAGCATTACATCAAGCACCTTCCCATTAACAGACCATTAAATGGGGAGAGTCCTGTTTCCATAAAGCAGGCCTTAATACTCATGTCACATCACTTATCATGGCAGTGGGACACAGATGAACATCACTGGGTCCAGGTGTGGGCAGTAGCAGCCTCAACAGTTCCATATACAGATGAGATTGGTCAAAGTGTAGCTGCTACACTATTATACATTGCATCCAATACCTCCCTACAATCACACATACCTACTGACATGTGGTTGTGGTTGAGGAAATCTCCCTCTCCCTCCAGTCTGTGCAGGAAGGTCTTGGGGAAGTGGACTAGGTGTTATGAAACTGTCCAAAGAATGGGAGATATTGAGATACTCACAGCACACCTACTTCTTGTCTGGCCAGAGTGGGAGGACCTGGCCACTGATTTAATGAGTACCTTGGTCAGGGATTATTTTAGTGGAATCAGGATGGGGTACCACAGGAACAAACTCCTCCAACATCTAGATCATGTACTGGGGCAGCTGTGATTGGACTCAGAACATCTACAACAGCATGTCCCATGGCTTGAGGAAGACAATATCCAGTGGGGACAAGGCCAATATGGGCAACTCAGGGAGGTATTACTGGAGGTAGACAAGGAAGCAACTGAGCTTTCAATTTGTGAGTCATTGAGGTTATGCATCCTTTTTGGTCCACTCAACTCCTATGCACAGCTGAAGGATCCCACTCAATATTCATGTGTGCAATCCCACATCCATGTTTGTAGCTACATGTCTGAAGCAACTTCCCCTACCCTACAATTCTACTTTGGTGGACTTGAATATCTACTCTGGATTTGTTATACAGTTCATTGTTTCCCTCTCTTCTTGCTACTCTGTACCCCCCATGTTGCTACCATTATGATATGTTAGAGAAAACTGCCGCAGCCTCATGACAATAGTGGTGCCTTTGTACACTGTTTCTTCCAGCAAGACAATATACTCCATTTATTGCATTATTTCTCAGCAGATAGAGCCAAGTGGCACATGACACAAGTGACCCTACCAGCCTCCCTGTTGGTGGAGTGGATCCTTGTCACTCAGGTTGGATACAATCTAGCAACCACACTTTGACAATGAGCTCCCAGTTAGCTAACACCTCTAGAGACCACACCTCTATATACCAAGGAAATTGATGTTTCATAATAACAGGTTTGAGTGGTAAAGAACAAATCAGGGTATCAATGTAGGGAGATCCAACCCAACATGTTGAAGCCGGACGTATCCGCGCTAGTCGATCCGGTACCGGCTGTTAACTATCCCGGAGTGTACGCGATACTCATGTGTCAGCGGCCCGGTTGATAATACCCGATGACTAATCTTAGTCATCTATC
>Ga0307510_10010587_pt1 | contig 10961 bp, 12 predicted proteins | sample 12_EM_MG_FD_207224 | JGI IMG/M metagenome (GOLD analysis project Ga0307510, IMG submission 207224) | Populus trichocarpa ectomycorrhiza microbial communities from riparian zone in the Pacific Northwest, United States - 12_EM | ecosystem: Host-associated > Plants > Roots > Unclassified | place... | reverse complement strand
ATTGATATCTGGTGAGTTTGGATCAACGTCCTCCCGTTCAAGAAGTAGCTTCACTAGAAATTCCTTTCCCCACTCAGCAGCAAACGATAGGAGTGTTCGGCCATTTATATCTGGTAAATTGGGATCGACATCCCCCCGCTTCAGAAGTCGCTTCACTACGCCTTCCTGTCCGTACTTAGTAGCGAAGAATAGGGGTGTTCGGCCATTATTGTCGGATGAATTGGGATCGACATCCCCCTGTTCTAGAAGTAGTTTCACTACACCCTCATGTCCCCACTCAGCAGCAAACGATAGGGGTGTTCGGCCATTATTATCGGATGAATTGTGATCGATATCCCCCCGTTCTAGAAGTAGCTTCACTACACCTTCCGATCCCCGCTCAGCAGCGAATGATAGGGGTGTTCGGCCATTATTATCGGATGAATTGTGATCGACATCCCCCCGTTCCAGAAGTAGCTTCACCACACCTTTCTGTCCGTACTCAGCAGCGAACGATAGGGGTGTTCGGCCATAATTATCGGATGAATTGGGATCGACATCCCCCCGCCCCAGAAGTAGTTTCACTACACCTTCCCTCCCTTTCCCGGCAGCGAACGATACGAGTGTTCGGCCATTGCTGTCTGGTGAATTGGGATCACCGCTCCCCCGTTCCAGAAGCAGTTTCATTACACCTTCATATCCAGGGGCTAACGAGAATAAGTCCCGAAAACCGTTGAGCTCCCGAAATCGCTGGGCAACAAATGAAAAGGGTGTTCGGCCATTATTATCAGATGAATTGGGATCGACATCACCCCGTTCTAGAAGTAGTTTCACTACACCTTCCTGTCCCGACTCAGCAGCAAACGATAGGAGTGTTCGGCCATTGATATCTGGTGAATTGGGATCGACATCCCCCCGCTTCAGAAGTCGCTTCACTATGCCTTCCTGTCCGTACTTAGTAGCGAATGATAGGGGTGTTCGGCCATTGATATCTGGTGAGTTTGGATCAACGTCCTCCCGTTCAAGAAGTAGCTTCACTAGAAATTCCTTTCCCCACTCAGCAGCAAACGATAGGAGTGTTCGGCCATTTATATCTGGTGAATTGGGATCGACATCCCCCCGCTTCAGAAGTCGCTTCACTACGCCTTCCTGTCCGTACTTAGTAGCGAAGAATAGGGGTGTTCGGCCATCATTATCGGATGAATTGGGATCGACATCATCCCGTTCTAGAAGTAGCGTCACTACGCCTTCTAGTCCCCGCGCAGCAGCGAACGATAAGGGTGTTCGACCATTGTTATCCTTTGAATGGGGATTTACATCTCTGCGTCCCAGAAGCCGTTTTACTGCATCTTCATTCCCCAGTCCGGCGGCAAACGAGAAAACTGTGCGACCGTCTTTGATAACCGTGTCGGGTTCGATATCCTCCTGCTCTAGAAATAGTTCCACCATCCCGATATTTTTATATTCAACAGCCCACATTAATGGTGTCCGGCTCCAAGAATCCCGCCGATTCACTTGCCATCCTTTCCTCTCCAGCATCGTGCTTGCAATTTCTACAATCCCAAATAATGCGATGCAGTGTAGCCCAGTAATTCCCTGAACAATACCATCCCAGTACCCCCCAGTTATCTTCTTTCCCCCGAGAACAGCGGCAGATACATGGTTTTCGTATCCGTCAAGCAGTTGCAACGCCAGAGATTTCACTGGGTCACTCACCCCCCTGGTTGCATGGTCTCCCCAGAAACATGTGGCATATTCGAGAAATGGTGTTTCCCTAAGGGCATCATCAAGGCCCGGGCATCGGTGGGGTTCGAAAAAAGATGGCCGAATATCAAGATTTGGCCGCAACTCCCGAATCGATCTGGAGTTCAAATAGGTGAGGCAAATTTCGGCCATCATCGAGTGAGCCGTTACGAATAGGGTGGGATGTTGTCCTAGATACTCTTGAAGCGTGAAATGCAGAAGACGGGGGGTTGATGCCTTTTCGTCAATAATCGCAAGCCCCAAGGTGTAGCCGAGAACTGTCTTTATTGAAGGGACGTTGTGGATGCTAAAGTCTTCCGCCCCGAATTCTACTCCAAGGGCATGGCACAACTCCTGAGATCCCAAGGGCCGCTCACAGTGGGAAATCCACATCAAGGCTTCCATCCCAAGTCGCGATTTGCTTCCACCCTGCTGCCTTATCCGGTTCAATGTCGTGTCGTATGCATCCTGTAAACCTATGCCCTTGGTAATCCTATGAAGTGCTTTCCTCCTTTGGTAAAGTGTTGCCTCCGCAAGAACTGCATCCATATTGAGTGAAGCGAGCAGGAATCTAGAGATCATAATTAGCTCTACCTTTGCGACCCGTCACCACGAGAGAGCACATACGTCCCCGACACCACCTCCGGGATAATTCTTAGAATATCAGCTTCCAATTCCTCGTCCACCACATCGCGCTCCGAGTCTCTGTTCAACCTCATCTTAAGATATAACCCAATATCATGCGTTCTTGAAATGATTGGTAACATCTCGGCAGTGCTGGGGAAATATTTCTGCACCTCGGCTCGTATGTGAATCCTGCCAGTAAGGAATAGCCGGATGTTTGGACACCTCGATACGATTTTCTGCAAAGATTCCCAAAGTTCTGGCCGGTGCTTCGTGGGGAACTCGTCTAATGCATCTATGCAGATGAATACCCTCCGTAAACATGACAAAGACCCGGTGAGCATCTCGAGAATATCAGGCAGCAGGAGTCTGCGACCGCCAACCCCTCTCTTCGAATCCTCAAACGCCTTCTGTACTTGATCCGGGATAGGCCCCAGCGCGAGGACAACCTGCTTCAACAGTGCTCCAAGTAATCCCGTCGCCGATTGTGCATCCTGAGTGTTGAAGTCGCAGTACACGCATGCCACAGAAATGTTGTCCACATCTGCCTGGTCCCACAGTCTATCTATCACAAGGGAGCTATTATGCCTTCTATTTAGCCTCGCTTGCGCTCTTTAAAAGTAGTCGCCATCCATACCTAAGATAAGTCTTTCCTACGCCGGGATCTCCAGAACAAAATAAAATAGGCTTGGCAACTCCTTCCCCGCCTTGATTCCATTGAGTGAACTCGTTGGTAAGAAGAAGCCAGTCGCCCACCCCTGGCATCCGGTCCATACCTATAGCCAGGTGTCTTTCGCGAGGTTCGAGGGGAGACAGCCATTCCAGAATGGCACGTTTCTCATCGGCTACCGATATATCGCAGTTATTCAACACTTTATTGTAACTGCCCGTGACATTACCACAGTTGCTGGTTATTGAAATAACGGGGTCCTGACGTGCTATCGGATCCATTTCGTCTAGCGTATCGGTTTTGTTGTTGAAATTTGGTCTCGGGAAGGGTAGGTAGGGTGTTGAGGTATGGTAGTCGATGGATTTGGCGAGGGTGGGAGATTGAACAACACATCTTCAGCCGCATTAGTGTTACACAGTGCTGTTGTGCTATCCAATAGATTGGCAGGGGATATCCCAACTCAAACACAAAGTGTAGCTATGTTCTAAATTTATTTTATGAGAGAGGTTTACCTCTCCAAGAAGCTCCCTAATCCCGGAGTCAATACATGGGGTGTCAAAGTGGTATCCGGATGACCAGACAACAGTTTTGCAAAATTTTGTATGCGCTGCACTAGCCCTCTGTGGCCAAGATTTCAAAACCCTTGGGTATATGCGCCCAATGCTTTTTCTCGTCCCAAGCGAGCCAGCTCTCCAAGTTCTGAACAATCCGGATGCCACGCTGCCCCACATGAATTTCCGTGGGTTCTAATACGGTAGGTTTACTCATGCCATAACCTGATCTGACTTACCTCTCCGGATCCCCTACTGTGCATAGCAAATTCTTACAGGCTAGCCTCCTAGGATAGTTTGTCCGATTATATATATACGGTATTGTTGATGCTCCTTTTGTTTCCCGGCGCTCTTTGATGGCAATTTCGGCAAAACAAGTCAAGTCAATTAGTTTTTCAAGTTCACAGCCGCCAGGAAAAATAAGATGAAAACTGTGAAGGAAAACAAAAAAGTTGATGGTCGATTCTGGATGTCGCTGCGTTCTCTTCCTGCTCGTTTTCCCCCCTGAGATACCGCTTCGTCTATCATACAAATGCTACTGAATTCACTGCGTCAAACATAGGCACTTGCCAATGAGTCCATTCGCGTGCCTGATACAGTAGTACTCGTACAGTGCTTGCGCATTGCGAAAGTTTCGGGAAATGTAAAGACTAGGCTTTGCACTTTTTATAAGACTGCGACACCTAAGTTAGCCCCAAGTTAAAGTTCACACCCCCGGAAACCTTTGCAACTCGCAAGTACTGCATGTGAACTTCTTACCCTTATACTTGTATTCATGAATCAAGTCCAAAAGCCAAATGGGAAATGACAAAAGTCGAGGGTGCAAATAGACGCGATAAGGAAGTTCAACCAGATGAATCAAACTATTGTTCAGAAACTGGAAATGACGATTCCATTCATGATGCAGACAAGTGTGCTACTCCTTCTCTTGGGCTAACGTACAGTACATCAAGGGAGATTTGTATTCATATTATCCGTTACTCACAGGGAAGCAATAACAAGGTTGGTTAGTTCCACCGGGCGCAAATTAATGGTCGGACGGTGCGATAAACTACAAGTACATCCACGGTCGCAACCAAGACATCAGGTTCACTCTGCCCAAATCTTTGGTTTGTGCCCAAGTCCCCATATGCGCGGATTGAAAAACATTCGCGAAATGTGAAATCCGGTCTACCTTTAGCAACCAAGCGTTACTTCCCAACACAATCCTCGGGCAGTAGACCCTTTGGGAGAAATGTCGGATTTTATGAGACGTCTATGGCGCCAATGCAGTTCTTGAGAGCTAGCACAAAAGAGAGATTGCGCATGCCAAGGTTGTGACATAGCGCACAACCCTAGAATGCTCCTGGGCTCACAACTGGGCACTCTAAAGAATGACCAATCACTCTGTTCGTATATGTTTCCTTATTCCTCTCAAATATGGTTTCTTTCTTTCCTCTAAGTCTTTATATTTGTTCCTAAGCCGGGTACAAGTTGGGTCTTCTTTATACTTTTATTATTATTCCTTTTGTCCTTATACGCTTTCTTTGAAAGCCTTTGTTCATTGTTGCAGAAGTTTGATGGAAGTGGAACCTGGGTGAAGCGGACCCAAGCCACCTCACTATATAGTTTGCTTGTTTCTTTCCTATCATTTAATTAATTTGTCGACTGAATGTTATTGCCTTGACCGGTTTGATATTATCACTTCTCTGTCTGAGTTCCAACCGCTTTTTCCAACATAGTTCCGACTGCTTTTTCCAACACACTCAACACAACCAGCGGCCTAACCCCACCTTTATCCCTTCGCATAGTACTTGTAACTTTGTGGCTCAACAGCTGCAGCCGGCTCGGGATGCAACAAAAAGAGCGGAGCATAGCGCAAGCCAGTACTTGATGAAATAAAGGCACAAGTACAAGGAAGATATACTATCCAAGCCTATATTCCACCCAATAATTGCATGTACCAAGCCACAAGCGAGGTTCCGGAAATTGGGGTAGACTCTTGTTGTCGTTTGAGCCACAGAGCTACTAATTACTAAATAGCATACTAAGCCACAGCAGTGTTATGTTGAGCCGCAAAACTTTGTCGAGCCGCCAGACACCCCTGAAAGCACCCGAATTGTAAGCGCCTAGCCCCAGCCTTGGCACATGTAAGAGCCTCTTTGGAAAAACGGAAGAGGGGGTAGACCAGGAGGGGGGTCAACAAACAGATGGCTCACGAACAGACCAATTAACTTTTATTAAGTGACTTTTGTATGGGGTAACGAAAAGGAACCGTCGTTATCCAAACAGGCTCTACATAATTCCAGCTGCCCGAATTAGGGCCCGTTTACCTATAGACGTCCGTCTAAAAGCCTGAAACGATGCCCACCGTTAAGCGGGACTTGACAGTGGGGGAGTGTGCGGCAAAGTAGATGGCGTTTAGCTAGAGTAGGCAACGGAACTTTCTGACGGTCTAGCTACAAGAATCTAGGACGGTGGAAAATTTGTCAAACACTTTCACACCGTGTACCAGATAACACTTGAGACACCACCGTCTAGTACAACAATTATTACAAATTTAATTTTTAGCAAGAGACAGACAGTTGAATGTATGTAAAGAAAACACAATTGTCGCATGCCCAGCCAATATACTGTCTAGTATATAACTGAAAGCCCGTTTACATAACTGACTTTCTTTGACCGTCGGCACTGCCTCTGGTTGCTAGACGGCCGTCTATAGGTAAACGGGCCCTTAATGTTTTTTTGCGCTGTGCTTGAATGGCAGGCATGGTCAGCTTCCTTAGGGCAATTTTGCTAAGTTCGCTTGAAGCCATATATCGTAATCTCTCATCACTGGGACCGCATATCCCTAAGTATCGTCATACGCAAATCTTCATATCTATTACCAGCCACATCCAGACCATAAAATTTTAGGGGATTCCTATAACCTCTACTGGTACAGTAGATTTTCAACTTAGACCGTTGGATATCAGGAAACACGTGAAAAGCCAAGAATCCAATAGCGTACAGTACCAGAGCAAAAGTATTTGTCCGATGTCCTTTTTACACCAAAAGTGCCCATCTTCACCATCCTCTCTCATTGCGCAATGTATATGAAAATCAGTGAAAATTTATCCTTGCAGTAGCAAACCCGTAGATATCCTGAAGAAGGTTACAGAATCCTTAAATATTACCAAGTGATGGAGAAAAGGTCGTTTAAGTATCTGGTAGTGGTTGCTATATTCTTTTTTGTGTGGAGCCCCATACAAAAACATAAGCCACTTTTACACTTGTTGACACAATCATGAACACTAAAGGCAGCATTGATCCCTTACACTTCTCCTTGTAGGTGTTTGAATAGATAGTGATTTCCTAGCTGATGGAAAGATTTCAAGTCTTTTCATATAAGCAGTGTTGAGAATTGTTTGTTTAAAAATGTCCATTTTGGGTGTAATAAGGGGGTCGGACGAGTATTTTTGCACCCATACTTTTTACATTAATTACCGGTGAGTGAATATAAGTCTATTTATAGAGTTCAAGGGCCACATCTCTTCATAGCATAAATGTATAGGTTATTGTGGCTGATGATGCGTTGGGTGTGGCTGAAAGCCTCTTGACATTCCTCAAAACACTTATGTAGTGTCTGACAGGCTAATTTTGATTTGAAATCGCGATTTTTTAGATTTGGTAGCAATAATTGGAGTCAAATCCGCCAAGACCTGATTTTAAATTGGGATTTCAAATTAGAATTGGTGTGCCAAACACCCCCCTTCGGCTCCGTTCCTCATGCTCGAAAATTGCCCTTTTCCCAACACGCCGTTATTCTTCTTCACCGAAATTCAAACAAATAGACGTGGGTTTGGTACACATTGTGCAGTACTATCGTAGGAGCTCACCGACGAAGTCTTGCATCACAGAATATCACTCTTCTACCTCTACATTAAAAACTGAAATAATCGAGAATGATGCTAAGACGTCCAGAATCACCCCCCTTCGGATCAGAGGATGAAAACATAGCTAGAAGGTTCCCTTCCACCCATCACGCTCAATGAGACAAGGAAAAAGACAAAATACGACAGACCTTACTAGGAGAGGCAACTCCAACGTCCCAGTGAGATTTTCAATTACTCCCGTTTTCAAGGTAGGTTCCAACAGCATACCCACATTGCGCACGGCGCAATATCATACAATAGGATAAAGAAAGGTAACTTACCAGGAGATATTTGCCGGATCACCATAAAGAGTACTTTCTCCAATGTTTACTCTAATGGCAAAGGACAATGTTATGATACTCGGCATCAAATATTACCTTGTGAAATACCCCTTCTCAAGGGTTGTAGTTTCCCGTTCTAATTTACGGTAGGGGATCAATTGTTTTCAATATGAGAATTAATTAGTGTTCAATTCCAAAGAGTATGAGTATTAAACCTCCATCACTCCGCTCCCACCTAACCAACCAAGGATGGCCAAGCGAACGCGGGTGCGTAGAGAACGGGTGAACCTTTTCAATACCATGCTCTTGGCGCGAAACCCTTCCGGATACCATTGACCGAGAAATATACCATCGAAAAAGTGAAACCATTGCATGGAACCATCACTCTCTTCGGCCACCATTAAACAACAAAGAAAAATTAACAAATAAAGTGAAAAAGGAGTAAATGTGGCCAATGTCTTGCATTTATTTTTCCAACCTCAGAATGGCTTTCTATGGGATAGTTTTTTAAGCCAAGAACCCCTAGAAAATTGCTAAAAAATAATTGTAAGGAGGTTCTAGAAAAATGCTAGGAGGGTTGAAGTAATTCTTTATTTTTTCTGGCATTTTTTTCAATTTCCCTGTATTGTTTAAGGGATAAAAAGATACCGGTATGCTAGAGTGTGTAAAAGTCTTCATTGTTCGTCCAATTGGGGTTGCCCCTGTGTGGGTTTCACTTTCTCGATGGTATATTTCCCGGTCGATGGTATCCGAAAGGATTGACCGCCAAGCGCATGGTATTCAAAAGGTTTTCTCGTAGAGAACCGAATGGATTGGGCAATATCCCTCGATACCAGCGCGGCTATTCCCTCGGTTACGTGAATTAAGGGCACAAACCTTATTGCTAAAAACAGGATATGTATTATTATTGACGAATACTCTGATTGATACACCAGATGCACTACATGAACAAAATATCCCCCAATCAATACAGGAAGTGAAAAGAAAAAGAAATAAAATAAGTATTTCGCAGACAAAATTATAGAACACACCCGATCTAACCAAAGTCAAAATATCTATCACAGGAAAGTACTGTGGATGGCGCACAAAGAAATCCCTACTCATAGGGGGTTGAAAACGAGAGAAATATGAGCGAACAGCAAGATGAAAATATAAATGAAAAAAGAAAGGGAAGACTAGTCTGGGAGAGGGGGGATAGAGATGGGTGGGGCCGGTGGTGAGTCCAAATGGTCAGACTAAGACGACTTGAGCAGTGGGGTAGTTCTGGAGGAGACCTGAGCAAGACGGAAAGAGAGACGGAGGCGCCGAGTGGGAAGTCATCTATTATGTGAGGAGTAACCTCTTCTAGTACCGGTAATGGTTCTTTTTCTTCTGGTTCCGGGGTGCGTTCCCCCCCCCCCGGTTGAGGTCCTCGCTTGAATGGGGACCGAAATTTCGGGGTTCCGAGGGTAGATTCACTACACCTCCGGTTCTCTGGGGATGGCGATTGATACCGGTTTCGTTCCAGAAGTAGCATCACTGCGGGGTGGTATCCCCTCGCTGCAGCAAATGATAGGGGTGTTCGGCCATCAGTATCCGCCGAATTGGGCTTGGCAACCGCACGTTCAAGAAGTAACCTAACAATACTCTCCCTCCCACTCAGTGACAGTAGCATATAATATGTTCGATCATTGGTATCCAGCAAGTTGGGATTGGCGTCCCTCCATTCCGGAAGTAGCTTCACTGCGCTTTCATGTCCCCCCGAGGCAGCAAGTGATTAGGGGTGTTCGACCGCTCCGATCCGGTAAATCGGGCTTAATATTCTTGTTTTCCAGGAGTAGTCTTAGAACAACTTCTCGTTCCCAATAGGTGCCGGCACGATAGGGGTTTTTGGCCATTGCTATCACACGAATTGGGACTACCAGCCTGTCCTTCCTGAAGTAGCTTCACCACATTCTCTGCCCCCTCCTCCATAGCATATGATAGAGGCGTTCGGCCATCGTCATCCTGTGAATCGGGGTCAATATCCCTTTGTCGCAGAAGTAACTTGACTACGCCTATATGTCCTCCACGGGCAGCAAACGATAGGGGTGTCCGGCCGTCGGCATCCACCGAGTCGTGATTGACATCCTCCCACTCTAGAATCAGCTTCACCACACTTGGCGCCCCCTCCCGGGCAGCAAATGACAAGGGTGTTCTGCCATCATAATCCGCTAAATCTGTATCGACACCCTCGTGCTCCAAAAGCAGTTTCACAATACCATCTTGCTCCCAGTCGGAGTCGGAACCAGCGGCGAATGATAGGGGTGTTCGGCCATTACTATCCAATGAATCGGGATCGACATAGTTATTCTCTAGAAATAGCTTCACGACAGCCTGTGCCCCTCCCTCGGCGGCATATGATAAGGGTGTTCGGCCATCGCTATCCGATGAATCAGGCTCGACACCAGTACGTTCTAGGAGCAGCTTCACAATACCCTCACTTTCACGCTCAGCGACAGCAGCATATGATAAGGGTGTTCGGCTATCAGTATCGGCTGAATCGGGACAGGCACCTTTCTCCAGAAGTAGCTTAACTACACCAAGTGCCCCCTCTTCAGCAGCGTATGATAGGGGTGTTCGGCGGTAGGTATCTTCTGAATCGGGATCGACATCCTCATGCTCTAGGAGTAGCTTCGCTACACTCAGTGCCCCTTCTTCGGCAGCGTATGATAGGGGAGTTCGGCCCTCTGTATCGGCTGAATCGGGCTCGACATCATCGTACTCCAGAAGTAGCTCCGCCACACGCAGTGCCCCCCGCTGGGCAGCATACGATAAGGGTTTTCGGCCATCAGTATCAGCTGAATCGGAGCAGGCACCCCCCTCCAGAAGTAGCTCAACTGCATCAAATGCGCCCTCTTCGGCAGCAAATGATAGGGGCCCTCGGCCATCTTTATCGGATGAATTGGGATCAACACCCCTCCTTTCTAGAAGTAGCTTAACTACACCCTGTGCCACCTCCGCAGCAGCAAACGATAGGCAGGGTTCCGAATAGTCCGACTGGTCAAGTCTTGGAGGCGGGACCGGGCTGGCCAGTCCTGGTGATGGCGATGACTGGACCCGACTAACTTGGGTGGTCCGGTCCGGTTTGAACTGGTCCCAGACCAGTCTTTATAAAAAGATCCCATGAGTCTGAATGGCACCAAGCCCAACACTCGCTAAGAATAGAAGTATAGCTCTACTAGGATCTTAAAGTCGCTTG
>Ga0307510_10010586_pt1 | contig 10961 bp, 10 predicted proteins | sample 12_EM_MG_FD_207224 | JGI IMG/M metagenome (GOLD analysis project Ga0307510, IMG submission 207224) | Populus trichocarpa ectomycorrhiza microbial communities from riparian zone in the Pacific Northwest, United States - 12_EM | ecosystem: Host-associated > Plants > Roots > Unclassified | place... | reverse complement strand
TCGATCCTAGACCGTTGCGCCGCTGAAGCAAGCGGCTAAAACCGATTTCTTTGAAATTATTGAGGCCCAGTCCTCATACCGGTAATGATTCCGGGCCCAAGAGAACAGATTGAGTCGCAGCTCGTATTCAGGTAATCAATCGTCACATTTTTTTTTTCTCTCGATCAATAGGCTAATCATAGAACCTACTATATTTTCCCAATCCGTGAGGAATCCTCTCAACAGGTGGCTCAGCACCATAACTAATTCCGGCATGTGAGTACCAGCAATACCCGTTTTCTATATTGCATCTGTGCTTCTCTCGGTAGCACATGAGGCTACCCTGGATACTCAGAGATTTCACATGACACAGTTTATCCTTTCTGGCCCGACGCCCCAGAACAACCATTGATTCCCCGGTAGAGCTACCAGCCCGACAATTCTATTCTCCAGCTACAGTAACTTATGGTCGGGGACTCCCGACGACATTTAAGTAGTACAGTGCGCGCAAATTTGTGCCCCAATGCAGTTAGCAGCCAGTTAGCATGGCTATCTTGACATTTGAATACTCGCCGTGCCCCTTAGCATTTTTAGCAGCAACTCGTGTGTAACACCGCCAGCCTCAACCCAAACCCTAAACCTATAGTGCGTCTAAAAGTTATTATATCATTATTTAAAATCTCTCCCAATTTCCTAACCTTCCAGCTCATTTCCGATTAAAAGGCAGAAAGAAACCAAGAATAGCAATTACTACTGGGGAGCCTTAGCACTTGGCGTGGGCGTTTTCGAGTCGAAAGTGCTCCGGTTAAAAGTTTGTCCCACGATACGATTCGTTCATTGTGTAACCAAGGCAATTTGCTCACAAGAACCCGCCACAAGTGACAGCATACAAAACGTGGGGAAGCGGGGAGAACCGGATACCGTTAAGGTGAGACTCACTCAATCTCTCGGCAGGTTTTCATAGTTGACAATCGCAGGAACAGGAGGATACCGATCCATGTCCCCGCAATACGAAGTCCAGGCGGTGCTAGACCGAAAGAATGAACAGAAATTCATCTGCGGACAACGTGCCGTTAGCTTCCTCCTTCAAGTTTTTATCCAAGTATTATGCCACCAACCGTCGGAGAAAGGAACCGAAACCGGTCGACCTCCTACACGCACAGATGTTCTTCCCCATGCTGTGGCCCCCGAGCTCCAGGCTGTACGACAAAGTCAACACCGCGATTTTAATGCAGGGCACTTTATTATTTACTATCATTATTCTATACTATTAGTTGAGGCTTCAGATTCTAAAAAAAATCGATATTGAGATTTTCATACATGGAACAACACAGGCAATTAGCCTAGACTAAGCGAATACGATAAGATCGGCTGGAATTCGCTATCAGATCATAACTGTAAATCACCACATCATCCCGCGATATGCTTAATTTGACAGCTCAACAGAATTGCTGATATCAATCAATGAGATCCAGCACCTCCAGAAGGCTCGAGTTAAACCGTTTCAAGATTAGACTAGTCCTTCTCCGTCGCTGTTAGAAGCCTGCCAGCGATAGCGAATTACAAGAGATCTCACGGTTCAACAATTATCACCCTTGAATAAGCAGGGCATTAGGTTGGTCTAGGCCTGTCCCCCCACAGTTGCCATATAACGGCAGGAGCATACCCTGGTTGACCGCAATAACCCGCATATCCCCAAAACCCTGATAAACCTAGCTTACCAACGAAGCAAGAGAATTTACCAAAAATCCAAAGCCATACATTAGTTTGCGGCGCCTTAATTACTCGCAACTTATTTCTCGAATTTCTATAGCTTTCAGAGAGGTAATGGATATCGTTGTCAAGGTCACTTTTCCGGTCGTTTCCGGCTGCACTTTCCTCATGTGCCGGTGTCCTTACCCCCAGCAGGAGCGAGACGGCCTCCAGAGAAGCACTAATGCCCTTAACTGACAACGTTGAAATGCCCCCGCCGGCACTAAGCCGCACCTCGTATAAGAATTGCACTCCGGCCCTACCCACTTATCTCAAGCCGATAACTTTGTTCACTTGGCTTCAGAGATTCTCAGCTTCATTCAAATTATATCAATCCCGCAAATTCCGAGGTCGGGAACCAGCATCCACGCAACCACATGGTTCAATTCCTGTGTTAGGCCTGTGAGTGAATTCAGACCCGCTGTGAGCTTACCCACGCATGCGGATCAAAGGCCGAACCACGACATGGGCGTACTTGTCCTCGGCATGTCAGCGAGAGTTCCTTCGTGCTATTGGTAGCTAACACCTTTATATAACAGATCGCTATACTGTCATTGTCTGCAATACATCTATCGCAGCCTTGGCCGACCTGCCCACTATCAATCGGGTACTCTGTACGCTCTTCCAACCAGATTTAGCCTACAAGCACTTCGGTAAGTTCTTGAGGATACGGTGCCCTGTTCAGTAAGAAGCGGGCCCTAGTCGATAGACCATAACACGTCCCAACCACTATATGATAGCCTCTCAGGGGCCCTTCAAATTGCCATCCACTCCCGCAGATGCTAGTGTGCCCAAAAAAACATGCAATTTCGATCCTAGAACTCCCTCCTCGTATTCCTGCGGGGTAGTCAAGATCTCCCGTACGTTTCCGGCTATTCTAAATAAAAAAATAAACCCGAATTGTTCTTACCGCACTCTTATGGGCTTGTTTTTTTCGGTTATTTTCTTGAGGTAATTCATGATCAATCACTCGTAATATCTTCAATGTTTCTCTAGCTCCGGAGGTTGGCGACCACAGCCCAGCTATACATCCCCAGACAAATTCCCCGCCGCGGAAATACGAGATAACTGGTAGTGGAAGTAATGGCAGCAGATAGACTGAAGCTAGGTTATTCGCCAAATGGCACCCGGATAACTAGAAGCCGAGAGGAAATGGCACAGACTAGCTGTTTACGAACATGATATCATTGTCTAGCTCTTTTGAGCCTAACACTCACATGCCGACTTTCCCGAACATCTTCACTAACATATTGCTAAAGGAAAAAAATACACACGGAGTATTGAACAAAGGAACAAGACGAACAGCGGCGATATCCAGGCGGGGAAGCACGATAATATCCACAAGACTCTGACGCAGCATGGGAGAGCGCAAATAAAATCTACATATCAAGCTTGGCGGTGAAGCCGGATAATTCGATTGCGTGAATATCGTTATTCACCTTGCATTAATGAATACGAGGCGCACTTCCATGGCCTGTGCGAGATGCTCTAGACAAGGTCACGATGATTGGAAGGACCTTCGGAATACTTCTAATTGCCGCATCATGATCTGCCGGGCTATCTGAGGTAGTATTGTAAAGAATGTGGTGTTTGGAAGCCCGCTGCGTCCCCAAATTGGCCCTGCCCACTCCTTTCTCCAGCTCACGGGCAGAAAAATATCGACACTATCCTCTCCTTTCAATGCAAAAGGCAAAAGCATAAATAGTAGCCATATCCTCCCACAAAACTTCCCTCCCCATCGGTTCCTCACTGCCCCGATCTGATCCAGAACTTCCTAGTAGACAAAAAACTCAGTTCAAGTATTCTCGCCCACACTCCCCATCACCTAGAAAACAGAAACTGACACAATCATCATCATCAGCGCAAACTCTTACACTCAAATCACCAGTAATCCTCTCTTATTCCACCACTCCTCCCCCCTCCTCTTCCTCAATCGAATTGACACTAACTAACTAAAACCCCTCCAGTGCTTCTCAAGTCCCTTCCCGTTTTCGCCCTCTTCCTAACCCTCACCCATGCCGCGGCAATGGCAAACCCCTTCACCGAGCCCGACACCAGCGATCTCGACAAGCGCGCTTGCGTGTACGACGGCTGCAAGTGCAGCACCGCCTATAGCGCCGGCAAGTACTGCGGATACTGCAATGCCGTCGTCTCCTGCCCGGTTGGGGGAGGTTGCGAGAAGAACGTGTACCAGTGCGGCAGTGGTGGTAGCTGCTGCAACTATGGAGTTAGAACCAGCTGCAAGAGCCGCGATGGCCCTTGTGGTTAAATTACGGCCCTTTTCCTATCTCAAAGAATCGATTGAGACTCGGGGTGAAGGCGGGGGATTTTTTTCCAATAACCTGTTTTGATTTTCCAACTTGTTAGGAGGAAGGGGGATATGTCTTCACACTCTTTTTCTTTCCGAATTTCTTTCTTGATGATGGTGGTGATGAGGTCAGCTGTTTTGGAGGATTGATTTATGCCGAACTTTGCTTTCCTTGAGCTGTTTCCGATGCTCTCCCAGTTGGTTATAGTCATGCGCTCTCACTCGAGAATGAACGATGTGTTTTTGGATTTACTAGGAATGGAATATGAATCTGAGTCGTCTTAACTGAGCAACGCCCAACATAGCATTTAGTTAGTAAAAGAAGTGATCCACCGGGCCATTTGATTGATTCAAAAACGGGAAATTCCCATGTAACTCATATCACGTGCAATAGTGATAGTCAGGAAGCTTATTTTCATTTGGAAAAAGATCCTCTTGGCGGGATTAGTCTTGAGCCGGCACTTTGAGAGGTTACCGCACAAGTGCTACTGTAGCAAGCCTAAAAGAGGTGCCAAGGGCCCGAACCACGGGCCGCAAGAAACGGGCTCGCCAGCTAAGCCTTCTCCTGCTGACCACCTACTTGTAGCTTGACAGCTTGCGTTGTTTTCGGAGTTGCCGGGAATGAACTGAAATCGCACTTTCAGGAAATAGCTGCCCGTGTAGACCATTTGCATAGCGCCGCCGCCACCACGAGAATCAGGTCACGGCCGGTCCCACTCTGCCCAGCGATATTGACTAAAAATGTGGGGAAATCCCTCAATAACTGCACTCTGACCACTGCGGGGGAGTGGGTCTGCCCACCCCCCAGTGACCTGCTCGTATTCTGGTAGAGGGTATGCACTAGATTCGGTGATGCCTATCTGCGATCGGTCAGCTCTTGCGAGGATATCCGTGAGTGACCCAACCCACTTCCGACCACTGGAAGCCAAATCTCTCAGCAATGGCCCGCTCTATCTCCTGGATATTTAAGCCCTGGACCGATGCGGGATCTGGAAGCCCGCATAATTAACAATTACTTGAACAAAGATTTGCCATCCCAAGTGTCCCAAAAGCGCGGTAAGCATCTCCAAGTATCCGAAAAACAGGGTTTAAAGAAATACTCGAGTATGGCACTTGTGCCGGTTACTTGCGCCAAAATCTGCGGGGTCAGCGCCTCTTCGCGAAAATATGCCCCACTTTTTTTCGGCTACCAGTTATCTCTTGGCGCAAGAGCGCCACTGGTGCCTGCAGTCCTTCAGCCGCAGGTAACCCCCGTCGATCATGTGCACAAGTTAGCTGCAGGGCTCCCCCACCCGTCACCTCGCGATCAGCGGCAAATTCCGCAGTTGGACTGGGCATTTGGGTTTATTAGAGCGAGGATACCAGTACGTTTAGGAAAGTTAGAATTCAGAATCCGAAACCTGGACAGTCATGCCAGAGGCAACGCCACAGAAAAGCAAGGAATACCGGAGGAAGTGGAGCTTCTTGCTGTGGGGTTATTTCCTTCCCTCGCAAATATCTGCCAAGAGTTCCGACCTTCCATCTCTCTCTGCCGGGAGCAGCGCCATCACTCGACGGCCCAACACTCCAGAGGCGAGTTGGCCCGTCATGCAAATGAGGATTCCAAGAGGGCATGCGGAGGCTTGCCAGAATTCTCCAAAACGAGCTAGCGAAAGCCGCCAACCGAGGACAGCTCATCAACAAAAAAAAACCCCGACGGAAAAGTCCATTATTACCAGAGATGTTGACTAAAGATCAAGTGGGAGATACCGTATATCTCCCTCACACCCCAACACTTCCGGTGAGCTCGTAAAGCTATACCAACGACAGAAACGAGAGCCCCCGGAAAGTGTACGGATACTGTTGGATAATTAATAACCAATCCAGTGCTCCGGGACAAGCACGCTGAATCAGGGGTCCAGGACCTGAGGAATTCGAGGCATACGACCGCGGCGAAGAATCCAAGCCAGCATGAACATCCGACGATAAGGAAGCCGGCGAGCGGATGTCGAGGAAAGCAGATACATTGGAGAGTGGGATGGAATATACCTCCTAATTTTCTCGAACGTGCACGGCTGAAAAACGCGAGCCACCGGTTCAATGGTACTCGAGTACGGGTTTCTACGGCAAATGGAATGACCGAATCTAAGGGGGGGGGTAACAATTTTGGGTGCTCTTGATTTCGTTCATAACCCAACAAACAACAGGGTCGGAAAAGAGGGAATGTAGCAAAAAAAGGGGGGGAGAAGAAGGAATGGAGGGAGAAGCAAAGCAAAACACATGCAAACCAAAGTCCCATCTCCAGTTAGCCGCAGGAGTCTAATCTTCGTAGCATCTGAGCACAAGGCAATGAAGAATATAACTAGAGATTATTCTCCGAGATTCCCAACAAAATAAACACTGAGCCAACATTCTCTGTTCCCCAGACCTTTCACTAAGCTATCTAGAAGTGCCGAGGACTGTCAGATCACATAGCGCAAGTTATTCGCAACTCTCCCCACGACCCACTCGCCCCCAAATTCCTATACCAAGCCTATTTAAATACCCCAGAACCCCCAGGTACGTAATAAGAGCGCCACAGCTACCCCTGAGGACATGATATATCACCACCCAAACCACCACTCAACGCAACAGCTTCATCCATGAAAAGGCTCGCCACAAAGACTGTCATGTTCCGCACGTTGGCCTGCCGCAAGCCATAGTCGGCCCAACTTTTTAGAAATCGAGTTAATCACGAGTAATTAGCCCCAATTCCACTCGATTTGAGGTTCTGTAAAACTCCATGATTTAGTACCCGAAGCCCTAGAAGTTGTATCAGCAATGTCACCATCTACCGGTTGCCCACAACATTTGCCCCTTTTATCGGTTTCTTAGAAAAAAACGTCACCTCCTCGACGGCCCAGCCCGTCGGCTCGGTCTCGCCCGAACTTGGTACTTGATCTCATGCTGATATACCGGTATCGATACCCTTAGGGCCTTGGTATTGGTCCCTGATATACCGATGCCGAGTATCGCTTGTCTCAATGCCCTAGCCGTGAAAGGTCGGGGGGGTTATCAGAGCCGCTATTTCTCATTGGTGATAAAGATAGATGTCCAGCACCCTACGGCAGACTACCGCCATTGATGGCGTTGGAAGTTTGTTGACTATTGTAGCGAAGAGTATCATAAGGGGGAAAAAAGAGAATTCGCCAGGCAACTTTAAGCCTCTGTTCACCCTGATGCATGGGATCACAATGGGTGCCGGATGCGCTTGCGGGTCTCAGGTTCTCCACCGGTTCGTAATATCTCCTCCCACGGCATAAAACCAGGTGCACAGCGAGGTCCGATATATGATACTTGCGCATTGAACTTTGGCTTGGTGCTAACTTAGGTATCGCCACCTAATAAAATGTGCCAAGCCATGTCTCCACATTTCAGTAAACTTTTGCAATGTGCAAGTACAGTACTCGGAGTAGTTTTAGTACTGTAAAACCCGAAATAATTAGGCATCATGCTAAGACGTTGGAGTTGCCTCTGTTGTCTCAAGTGAGGGCTGAAAGAGAATCTTCTCGGTGTGTTTTCCCCCCCTAATCCAAGGGGGAAATTCTGGACGTCCTAGAGCCATGCCCAATTATTTTGGTTTTTACGGTATTTGAACGAACCACTAAGGTTTTGTTTTTATTATTATTATGTCAGTTTCAAGTCTCTAGACTAGCAGCCAGCTTGGGATATTACTCCTAGATTAATTCCAAGTTATACTCATACTGCCCGTAGTGCCGTGGTCTAAAATCGCAACCTGGTAATTAGAACGCAGCTAAGCCTCAATAAGGCCAATATGTCCATTTGCATGCATAACACTATCCGAACTGAACCCGTCTCACCCGATTCCCGTGACAAGATATAACTCTAAATCTCCCACTAAGATATGTTAGGGCTCAACTGCGCTTAAATGCGGGGAGATAGTACCGGTAGACTATGTTGAGGCGCGGCTCTAAGAAGTTTTTAAGTTTTCAGTGATTACCTTCCGAGATATTGGCATGATTATGTCACTACCGTACCTCCTACCGCACAGCACATTAGTGGTTTCATTCATGAAACATCACCCGGCACCTACGACGTAGATCACAGGCAGGGGGAAATACCTCCGTTACGAGCTTCCCCTCACATCAACCAGCGGTAATCTCTACCGAGAGCCCTATACAACAAGATTTATACACTTTATTTCAACAGCGATTGTCTCGCTTTTTCAACGTAGTCGCACAAAGGATAGGATTGGGGGCACCTGATTTGTTGGGGTTTCTTCACTTAGATACTAGTGGGGGGCACAACCAACGGCGGGATGGGCTCTTGAACCTTGATCGGCCGAAATTCCGTGACAGCGACCCGATCTACGAGTACCGGTAGCCTGCGGTAGCTTGTTCGGCATTTCACGTGGTTTGCGTTCAGTGCGGATGGTATTATATCACTTCCAAAGGTTTCACAGGATGATTAAACTTGGGAGCCTGAGTATCTTAGCTGAGCAAGTACAAGCACAAAATACTGCATGCCCACACTGTTAGTAGCCCACATTTTTAAAAAACCCCTTCGAAAAAGAACAGTACCATAAGAACCCCCCAAATATTATATACATGTATAATATTATGCATACGAAAACCAAAACGGGAAATAGAAGGAAAGCAAAAAATCATGGGAAAAAGAACTACGTAGTCTACATCTCGACTTTCTTGGTCAAATCCCACCTGCCCTACCGGCGAGACGGGACTCAAGCCCTCTTACTCGCAGTATCATACAAATATCACTGGCATGCTACTTATAATTCCCCCGGAGCTTCAACTGGAGGCACCGAGTGCACCATATCCGCCATCAACTCAACCTTCGGACGGGAAGAGTCCTCCATCTCCGCAAGGGCCGGAGTGCTGTAGTCCTGCCCGGAATTTTCCGGTTGCCGGAAAAAGAAGAAATACAAGAGCGCGCCCAGAGTGATAGTCCCGGCAAATGCCCCGATGGCTACGCCGGCAATAGCCCCTTTCGACAAATCCCTATTACTACTACCGCTGGGTGTAGTGACCGCGGACGAAGAGGTAGGTGTGGTAGTAGTGGATGGCAGCGGGGTCGCCGTAGAAGTAATTGAGCTCGTAACCGTCCGGTTGTATTCGCAAGACTTTGAATACCATGCATCGTACTCAGCCACCCCGCTGGTATCGCACGTTGTTGTCAAAATGGTGCAATCAGGCTTTCGCCCTGAGCACACACAGTTGGAAGTAAATTCATAACAAACATTCGACCCGTTGAAGCAGCTGCGCGCGCAACTAGGAATGCCTGTGATGTCGACAAGAGGCTTCCCAGGACACTGGGTATCATACCAGTCTTCCGTACGGTTCCAGCAATCCCAGTCGACGCTACCTTCTGTGAGCGGAGAGGAAAAAAGAAGCAAAAGAAACAAGTGAGGAACTTGTGGAGAGCGCGGAAGGGCAGTGCAAAAAAAAAACTTACACCCAAGCACATTGTAGAGGATTTGGTTTTCCGCAGAAACAGCCAAGCGTTACCCCCGATCCGCAGCCTAGCGATGAACCAAATTTCCTATTCAAATTTATCAGCTTATCGCACCAAAGCTTAAAGGATAAAGTGGAGCGGGGGCGAAAGAAGAGAGGAAGAAGCATACGGGATACAGACTTTAGACGAACACTCGGGCATTCCGCTAAAGTCAACATTAACGTCCCTCGGTTGAAGCATGACCCCCGCCCCGGATGTCAATGATGATATCAGGCTGACCAGACATAGAATTCCAGCAGCTAACTTGAATTGCAGTTCCATCATATCGCGAGATGGGTGAGATGTGTCCGAAACTGAGACCGGTAGGGGGATTCGTCGAAAGAACTGTGTTCATGGGAAAGGAGTTACAATGAGGCTCTGTAGAACCCCCCCCCCCAAAATCCAGCTAACTAAGCGGGATAACAGACTAAAAGCAAAAACAAGATCCTGGCATTCTACAAGTACATAAGAGAAAGTGGAAATAAAAACCCTTCATGTTGGACCAACAGAGGCTGTTTTGCTGTTTAGGTAGCACAGGCCCAATCCTGTTGAGACCGTGAGCACTCGGGCACAAGAGAGATGTGTTAGGTCACTGAAATTCCCTATTTGATAGAGAGGCGGAGAAACCACGGCAAACCCAGCCCTCAGCTGAGACCAAAGATGGATCACACCACAGTCTGCAAGAGGAAACCACAACATCCCATCACATTTCACTCCCATTTGAGTAGAGAGCTAATGTCGCCCGATTGAAGTTGCTCCCTTTTTGCTGATGGCGCACAAAAAAAAACGCGACTTCAATCCTGCGACATAAGCGGTTACTTACGAAATACCATACCAGCTCAGTCAACTGGATTGACAGGACTGTGACCCGCAGCCACTCACTCTCCAGATTCAAACAGAGGAAGGCAGACTATGTGATAGCAATTGTTTATGATGGCGCAGTATTGTCTGATACCGGTTGCAATTGATAGGAGGATGCAAGCCAAGAGTTATGCTGTGGACTTATTTACTTATTCTTGTCTTGGGATGGGGTGACCCCCCCCCCCAGGCCCCATGAAATACAGCTCGAGAAGAAACGTACTCGCACAGTACTCGCACAGTACCAACGCTCAACATCAACCAGAGAACTCCGTAGCTCAATTCTTCAAAGATATTGTGCTCCAGCCGAGCAATTCATATGAAGGGTAGACAATTCACTCTGCTAGTACACAGGGAGAGGAGTCCTCATACTAAAGTGGCCTACTAGCAAAAAGTCCTTTAAAAATTGGTGAGGTCACAAATTTTTTTTGTTCGATCCCCATCGCATACAGTCGCCCCTGGCTATAGTGAACGACAAAAACAGGGCCCTAAGCGTTCACTATAGCCAGGTGTTCACTATACCAAAGCTGACTAAGGTGGTGTTGGAATGAGGAGTAGTAACAAAACGGTGAGG
>Ga0307510_10010585_pt1 | contig 10961 bp, 4 predicted proteins | sample 12_EM_MG_FD_207224 | JGI IMG/M metagenome (GOLD analysis project Ga0307510, IMG submission 207224) | Populus trichocarpa ectomycorrhiza microbial communities from riparian zone in the Pacific Northwest, United States - 12_EM | ecosystem: Host-associated > Plants > Roots > Unclassified | place... | reverse complement strand
TCATTCATTAAATTTTCTAACATTAGACTTTAATCAAGAAAGAAATCTTTTAAAGGAAACCAAAGGGTGGGCAACCAAGAAAATAGATAGCACAGTAGAAGCATGAGAGAGAGAGAGAGAGAGAGAGAGAGAGAGAGAGAGAAGAAGAAGACAGGAGAAAACAGGAGAAAGAGGGGCTAGGATTTTTCAAGGTAAGTTTTGTTAAAAAATACCTGTAAAAAGTAAACCCAAGATAAGGTTATGCCAATTCGCACATCCTTCAACCGAGTTCCACTCACTGCAATTTGTACTGTTTGTGAGTAGTTGTAGAAAGCCAATAAGCATGTAGACACGCACCAACTTTTAGATGAGCTACTCACAGGCTATCCAAGCCATCATAAAGAAAACCAAAACATAGAAGTGATAAATAACCAAAGACAAAACAGAACAGCAAAACCAAGTTTCAATTCAAAATTATAAGCACCATCACTTGATTTTTCAAATTAACCAAATTCAGATCCTGGAAAATATAGAACTCTTTCTCCACTGGAAATCAGTTGCTCCATATTCAATCCTAAAACTTGAAATACCCCGTACTAAATAAAACACCATCTATACATATTACACCAAGACTGTGATTTAATAAACATGATTTCAGAAGAAAATAAGAAGGTGCCAACACCTGTCAAATGTATACTGGGTGGTCAAGTAAATACCTTTTGTGAAGGGCAAAGCCAAATGCCTCTGCAAACCACCTTCTAGTTTTTTTGCTGGAGGAAAAGGACCTTTTCCCCTGGGTTGAACCTAGTAAAAGACAACAAACTATGAGATAGCAGAAAGGAAAAGAAGGAGGGAAAATGGGGGCCAAAAAAAGAGACATGACAAGAATCACATGTTTTATGAATACCTGAGCCTCTGGATTCATTCCAAGAGCTAGCAATGAGCCTAGTGCTTCAGAAAATGCATCCCTGACAAGTGATACAGGATCCTCAAGGGCCTACTAAGAGCGACAGAAATTTTCATATCTTCATAACATCAGATTCTTAAATATTAAATGTCTGGAAGGTAAAATAACAAGGAAAACATCACTAAGGAAAACCTGCCTTGACACAATAAGAAGCTGAATTCTCAATTTCACCAACTCCTAGGCATGGTCCACCAATGCTAGCAAATACCTTCAGACAACGAGCTCCAGCTATTCTAACAACAAATGATTTATCTCCTATAGCAAAACGTGTGATGAGACGGAATGCCTCCGTATATGCTGTAGATGCAGCACTACCACCAGACCCTTCCAAAGCTTTTTCAAGCATCAGTAGAGCCTCTTGTCTCACAAAATCCTAGAGTTTAACATATCCAAAAGCATAGTTACAGATAAATGAACAGTTAAGAAGCAAAAAGAATAAAGAAAACTACCCCTGTGATAATTAAAACAGTTTTTTCAGCCAAGTAAATAGAGATCAAATATGATTTAAGGATTTCAGACAACCATAAGAGTTCAGAAATTCCAAGAAGCCCAAGGAAATAAAAATTCAAGTCAAAATTAGCACACGGCAAACCAGTTGCTTAATAATTATTTCACGCCTCAACTCACTCACTAAAGGGATGCTCAATGCTTTCAAATGCCTTTGCAATTTCTCTCTCCAAATACTGCAAGACTTAGAAGGGCTATTTGCCATTCCATTAATTCATACCACTTCCAATCCTCACAAATATCCCTCTCAAGCAAACTACCTAACAAATCACTAACTTTGGTGTGATCCTAAATAATAAATTAATGAAACGAATAATCCTCAATTCTCTTGGGATTTAAGAATATAACATTGGATACGCTAATTGCTTCACTTTTGCAAGAAAGTTAGATAAGATTATATAATATAATCAATGGTAGTTAATATTTAACATGTTGCTTTCATTAAGGTTCTCATGACAAAAACTATTGAATCAACAACCCAAAATTTAAATTGTGAGGCATTAGATCTTATCTCACTAAAAAATCAAATATATGATAACTTTGGTACATTAAAAAGCTGGATAAATCATGCATTTTAAGTTTTCTTTTTCTTTTTTTCATATAGTTGATCTACCAAATCAGATCTATCCATCTATCAATTTTGAGGTGGTCCAGCTTAGAGCATCTCATTAATATTAAGTGTCAACCACTTAAAAAGGCAGAGCAATGCTAGCCAACCTTACTTCCTTGAGCATTCAAGAAAAGGGTTTCAAAGCATCCAAGTGACTTTCATCCAAAGTGGAAGAGAACAAGCCTCCATTAGACTAGAAGATTCCTCTACAAGCCCCAGACTTGTGATGTTTTATCTATTGACCAAAGGAACTAACACTACTCCTCACATTGAGAATCTCAATCTGAAGAAGGAAAGTGTCAATCAAGTGGCATAGCAACCAGAATAACACGTAAAGTTCTATCCTCTTGCATAGTCCTAACTATTCTATTCCATTGGTCTACTTTAGACAGACAACCTCTGTCTCTGACTACCTTTTTGCAGCAGCTTTCAATTTAAAAATTTCAAGGCCTAAATCTTACACAAGGAGAAAAGACTTCCATACTAAGGCATGTAAGAGAGGATAAACACCTATATCAATGTGCAATAAGGTTAGCAAAAGAAAAGGTAAAGGTCAATATGTACATATAACACATTGAGCTGGACTACCTCATGAAACTTCATAAGTTTTGAGGCAATAATAGTTGTTTCAGGCAATCCTGAGGTAATTTTTCTTCCGAAATGCTGATATAATTCTCCCAAGCATCGCACAGCACCTACAAATATTCAAAAACATGATGAAGATCAAACGATAAAAGTTTAACAAATAAGAAAAGGTGAAAGGGTAAAATGCTTCACTAACTGACTGCAATAATGTAACACACTTTTTATAGCTAAATTCTAATCCTATACAAATAAAAGGTTTCTGATAGAATGCCAGGGAAGAGCAAATAGTTTTTCTATAGGTTAGACAGAGAGTTGGGTGCTGCTTAACATCTAAATTTATGTATGATATAGTAACATTCATATAAAATAGTTACCCAACATGAACTATTTAGCTTCTTTTATTTGTGAACACTAGAAGAAATGAAATCTGAAAAACACTAGAAGATTATGGCATTGTGCAAAAAAAAAAAGTAAAATGTAAGGAATAATGCTGACAAAAAGACAGGCTTTCGCGCCTTGCTAAAGTTTAGCTAGAAAAGTTCTCCTAGAAAGCCCTTAAAGCATTACACTATAAAGATTTGAAGATGGAAAAATCCTTAAGAATTCTAGAATTCCTCTCTAACAAACACTAAGGAACTGCAAACATCGCACAACTACACAAAATTTTACAATCCTTTCTCCTCCCAAAACCCACCAAGTGCAGCAGCAATAAGCCTTCCACCCTAATGGTGCAAACGCATTGCTCATTGCAAAGAGCAAATGACCTACTCCAAATCTCCCCACTGTTATGAAACACAGAGCACAAGGAAGACAGCCTTATACCGCCTTCTATATTACAATAAATCCTTCTTACTAATTTACAATTCAACATTGCCCATGTGAAAGCACTGACATACCAACGATGGCATCTTGACTTTCCAAATAAAATTAACTACAAGGAATCAAGTTCAGAGAAGAGAATGGAAAGCCTTGCAGGAATAAATAAATAAAAAAGATGCTTCCAAAAGTTCACACCCTACTATTGGATGTCAAGAAGAATCTAAAAGATTTAAAAAAAAAAATGAAAAAAGACATGGACACTCCTTGTTTAGGACTTTGGAGAAGTCCAAATCCAAAGCTTTACCTTTTTCCATTTTATAAAAATATAAATGGGTGCTTTGTACAATTTAAAGTGTAGAAAAATGAAATAAGTATCAGCTTTTATTTGCATTAAGGAAACGTTGGTTTTGGGTGGAGGGTGGTTACATATGAAATTAACTCCATGGTCTCATGAGACTGGTATTGGGGACTCTTAGAGATTCACCCAAATGTTGAATCCTTGGGGGGAAAAATTGTGCATTAACCCATATGTAATCCCTGGATTTCAAAGACCACAACTACATCCCCTGAATCACTCAAAGTGCCATCTACAACTTCTGTAAAAAGCACCATAACTAGCACAATGAAAGCCATTGCACGAATGCATACAAATCATTTTTTGGCATCCAAGAAAAAAAAATCCATTCAAAAGGATTCTCAAATCTTTCTGCTATCTACTAAAAAACTATTTGAAAACACTTTAAGCACTACACTAAGATCTTATCCCACAATAGTGTTAGCACTACACCAATATCTTATCCCATAACCAGTGTTGTCAAAGGCAAAAGGCACTAAGCCTGTAAAATGCCCAAGGCACTAGGCGCTCGCCCAAATGAACCAAGGCGATATGCTATAAATAAAAAAAATATATACGTAATATTATATTATATAAATCTAAAATATATATATCTTCCCAGTTAAGATTAGATCAATAGAAAATCAAAAGAAAATATAAAATACCATAACATAGTCATATAAAGTTATGTTTTTCACCTTTAAAACAAAATAAGATAATTTAAAGTAGTGAGTAGCCAAATAGATTAAAATGCAAAATTAAATATCATCATCTTTATTCATTAATCTTCAAAAACATCTTCTTCCATGCTTTCTTCTCCTTCACTTGAATCCTTCATATCCTCTGTTTCATGATTATAATCCAAGTCCTCATCTCTCAAACCATACTACACTTGTACAGATGTGTTGTTCTCCGACTCCCACTATTGAAAAAAGAAAGTGTGGCTGGTGTTTCTCTTCTAAGTGCCCTTCATTATCTGTTTGTCTCCCGCTTTAATGATTTTTTTTTTAATTTTCTTACCCTAATCTTTGTTTTTTTTTTTACAAAATACCCCTAATTTGTTTCTTGTGGTAAATTAAAAAAAAAATGACAAATACGTCAAAACGTAAATAAGTTAAAAAAAATCCAACAGAAAAGGAACTTCAAGCAGGCACTAGCCTTGATGCCTTGCACCCACTTACAAGGCGCTCGCCTAGGCGATGCTTCATTGAAACCCAACGCCTGAGGCTAATAAAGGCACTGGGGCCTCGCCTCGCCTGGAGCATCTCTTGACAACATTGCCCACAACTCCCCAAAACTCCCGAAAATTCTAGATGCTGCAATAAGACCTAATCTTACCCGTTCAGACTTCAAACATACATCTAAGCCAATGTCGTCCTGTCCCAGTGACAAGATTGACATTTCACTCAGGAAAGACTTAGTTGCCCGAAAAGTAAGCAGCACGCATACAATTACTGCAATAAATACAAACAGCTAGCAAGGAGTTTCAACACTGAAAAATGTATCCATTGATAGGGGGGGGAATTCAATTTACGATCAACTTGCATAAAATGCTAGAAGTAAATTTATATCATAATTTTCCATATCCAAGAAAAAAAAGTGATATTTTGAACCAACCGGCAACTCTTTGAGGTTCGCTTCTCTTAGCATCAGAAAGAAACCCTTGGAGACTACTCGCTCTGGAGTATATCGAAATACTATCCCCTCTAGATATGATCTTAGCCATTGCCACTGATGCCAAATGCCGCACTGGCCGCCGCGCGCCAAGCTTGAGCAATGAATACAATGCATCCTCGCATTTTCTTTGCCATAACAAAATAGATTCCTGACATTATTAAACCAAAAAAACAAAACGATAATTCAAAGAAAATCCAAAACGCACCGTAAAACAAAAAAAAAACTAAAGACCTGCAGATTTTCGAAGAATTAAAAAACAAGGCGTTTTAATAAAAGAAGAGAGAAAGGGAAGGGAAGGACCCGTGGCTCTTCATCGATGGCGGAGAGGAGATCGGAGAGGAGATCGAAAGAGAGGAGAGGGTCAGGGGATTGTTGGGAAGCGGAGGCTCCTATGGATTCTAATTGTGCGACTAAAACACCGAATCGAGAGAGAGGCACGTTCTCTCTCACGAAGTTCTTTGACATTTTTTGTTTCTTTCTTTCTTTCTTTTTAAAGATCTTGTATTACAGGGATTGAAGAGAGAGGGATTGTAGTTGAAGAACTAGACGCATTGTTGTTGTTGTTGTTGTTTAAATTTCTCTAAGAAAGAATTTTACAGGCTCGGTTGGGTAGAGACGAGAGAGAGTGAGTTGGATTTGATTCGAAGGGATTTGTGTTTGTTGCTCAGACTTGAAATGAATTGAAAGTAGACGTGTAAAAAAATAAAAAATAAAAAGGTTCAGCTATGGCGTTTCTAAAATGGTAACAAAAATTTGTACCTATTTGATTAAGAGTATTTGGCTATTTGATTAAGAGTATTTCGTATGCAATTATTGTGATTTAAAAAAAAATATTTTATAAAAAATATTTTTAATAAAAATTAATTTGATATTTATATATGTTTGGTTAAAACAATGGTTGAAATTAAGATTAAAAAAAAATAGTTTAATATATTTAGTTAAAAAATTGTTTTTCAAATTGAGGTTATATATATATATATATATTGATGATTTTAATTTAAATATTGTAATTTTAACTATTGCTATTACATTATGAAATAAATAATACTTTATATAAAATATTTTTTATTGTTTAATCAAACTATCTACAATTTCATCACGTATGAAATACATCCGACAATACTACAGTTTTCTTGATTTCTTAAGCGCGCAACAACTTCAGGTTAAATATAATCAGGAACAAAATAGGGATTGCGATCAAATTCTACAAATGTTACGTCATCAAGCGATCTCCGTCTAATTTATGTAGTGTCATTGAATAATGTTAAACACTAGTTTTTTGAATAAAACACAATTAAAAAATAAAAAATATTTTTTTTTTTATTTTACTGGGTCGGACCCGGTTCAATGCATTTTGCGCTTTGGACCAGACCCGATCCGGCCGGAACAATGGAGCATGCCTCCACTGTTCACTGAACAGTGAAGCATGGTTGAACTTCTCATCCACGCAAGAAGCAGCACCTTGCTGCTTTCCTTCTCCTTGCATTTCGCACGCAATTTACCGTGGAACTCATGAACAGTAAACTGTTTTTTTTTCCTTAACCAAACATGTTGCATCTGCATTTTAAGTAAAACGCAGATGCAACCGCCTAAACAAACGCTGCCTAATTATAAAATAAAACGATAAATAATAAATTTGGTTAGATTAATAATATAATTATAAAATAAAAAGTTAATGATAATAAAAAATAATAATAACTAATTATAAATATTATAAAAAACACCCTCTAAATATTTCTAAAATTAATTTTATTTGATAAAAAATATAAAATTAAATAAGAACAGGATAATTTTTTTCTAATAGGATTATGAATGAATTAAATTGTTTAATTTATTTTTTTTAGTTTTATAATATCATAATGGGATTATGATTTATTTAATTAAATGGTTTAATTAAATTTTAGAAAAATAGTTTTTCTAATTTAATGAGAGTTTTTAAGCCAAATTTTTTTTTTTAGGAAATTATCAAATTGAATTTGATTGGATATTTCTAAGTGTTAAAAATATTATTTTAAATTGCACATAAAGTCAATAATTAGAATAATATGCAATATATTTTAATTATGTATATTAAAATATTTTATGGATGATGAGTGATTGTGGACATTAAAGACCAATGTGATTGTATTTTTATTTTATGGTTGTGATTTTTATTAAATAGGGCATGTATGTCTTGTCTTATCTCTATTTTTTCTTCTAGATTCTAATTTTTTTCTCATCTAATTCCCCTAGAATATAACTTATGGTTTCTTAATTAATTATATAAATGTTATGTAATTTAGAAATTTAGAAATCTAGATAGGAAATTATAATGTAATCAAAATGCTAGTGGTGAACTTATGAAAACTTATTACAGCTACCTAGAATTTGACCATCTAATTCCCTTCAATTGCTCGAGAAAATTAGCTTAGATATATTCATAATCATCCAATTAGAATGACATACTAGGGGTGTGTGTTTATATATAAATTGTTATGTATGCAATGTATATATGTTATATCATCTTATGTATGAGACCTAATTAATTGATAATAAATCTCTCATTAATATATTAAGTACATGTTGAGAACATGAATAGTTGCCTTCCAATTTTATATGCATAAAAAAAAAGTTCTATTCATGGATAATTTGTTGAGTCGCTCAAGATTATCATTAATCGAATATGTTTAATGCTATAAAATTGGATCTTACTTAACTAACTTGTATGATTTGAATGTATCACTTATGATCATATGAAGTTAGGCGAAATATATATGATATGTTTAGATAAAGAATTTTTACCTAAGTGATATAGGAGTCACATAAAGATGTGATTAATACATTATATTATCTATCTAATTTAATTTATTTTGATTTGTTGAGTCACTCAAAATCAGATAAATTAAATAAGATCATAACCCACTAGGAAAATCTAAAAGAGATTTCTTGTATTAATAGAGAGAGCTATTAATTTGCAAGAAAAATAGTGGGAGACTAAATTAGAATTAAAGACCTTATCTAAATTTGAAATTAAATATGTATGCATGAAACTAATACTTGCTCTCTTTACATTAATTGGTTGATAGATAAAATAAGTAGCAGCATATCCCTATGAAGCATACTTGATGCTAACAAATTGACTGGACTAAATTTCTTAGACTGACACTAAAATGTGAGAATTGTTCTCAAGCAAGAAAAAAATATTACATGTTCTTGAAAAATCCAATTTCAAATGCCTATGCTAATGATGTTGAAGAAGAAGTTAGGAATGAACATCATGATGACAATGAACAAACTGTATTTTTTATGTTAGCCAGTATGTCACCCGAACTTCAAAGGTAACATGAGAATTGTTTGATAAGGCTAGTAGGACTGAGAGGTATGAGACCTCTAAGAAATTGTTCCACTGCAAGATGATAGAGGGTTCTTCAGTGAACACCCATGTTTTGAAAATGATTGGCTATATTGAGAAATTGGGCCAATGGGGTTTTGTCATGGACTATGAGTTAAATGTTGACTTGGTCTTGTAGTCATTACCCTAAAGCTTTTCACAATTCAATATGAACTATCATATAAACAAGTTAGATATTATATTATCAAAATTACTTAATATACTTAAAACTGATGAAAGGGCCTTTAAGCAGGAAAAAGGTTCAGTTCTTCTAATTTAGTCTTTTAGAATGTCTAAGAAAAAAGATAAGAAGAATAAGAATGTTGTCTTTAAAGAAAACGAACATATTGGAGGCATAAACAAAGACATGGGCACTTATCATCATTGTGACAATAAAGAACATTAGAAGAGAAATGACAAGGAATACCTTGCAACTGTAAAAACAATGAAGCTTAATGAAGCTTCTCCTTTAGACATGTTTATAATTGAAAACCATTTTACAACTTTGCATTGTAGTTCTTGGGCATTAGATACCAAATATGGTTTTCATATTTGCAATTGCATGAAGAAACTAAAGTATAAGATTAGTTGAAGGCAAAATAAACCTACGACTTAGTAATAAAATAAGGGTTGTTGCATTATCTGTAGGAACTAATAATGCATTAGTTGTAAGAACTAGTTATTTTGTTTTGTCTAATGGGTTGATACTAGAACTTTATAATTGTTATTTTGTTCCAATATATTAAGACATTGTTTTCATTTTATTTAGTATTAAATGGATTTGAATCTATTATTGACAATAAATGTTATTCTTTTATAATAATGATGTTTTTATGGATCTGGTAATTATACAAATTGTTTGTATATACCCAAATTTAAAATGCTCAAGTTCAATATAAACTATAATAAAATATAAATACAAATTGTAATAAGTATTAAAAAACTTTGATTGGATCGAGATGGTTAATATTTGACCAAATATTTCAATGATTATTTAAAAGAGAATGAGATTCTCTACACCTTTTAAAACACTATTTCTAGATGAAAAATATTCTCAAGCATAGTTATTAAACTCGGCCCGGCCCGACGGGTTGACCCGGAACCCGGTCGACCCGGTGGCTGGATTGGTCTGGGTTTAATAAAAGACCAGCTGGGGCAACAACCCGGCAAAACCCGGTCGACCCGGCAGGTCGACCTATAACCCAGGCGACCCGGGCAAACCCGAACGAGACCCGTTAGATTTTGTATCAAGAAATGGAGAAAAAAGGTTGGTGCTGTGGTTGTGAAGGAGAGTGAAGACTCTTGTGCTGGTGTGTCATGTTGTAGTTTAGAGAAGACTCTTCACTGAAGAGAGTTGTAACTGTTGGCCAGAGCTGGAAGGAGAGACCTTGTGATGGGAGTTGTCTGATTATCACCGTTGACTTAATCGAATGGATGTAATGCTGCTGAAATTCCTGTGCTGGTGTGTCATGTTGTAGTTTAGAGAATCTGTTTTCGTTGTCTGATACAAGGATTTTGATGGGGTCTAAGTCATCTCCAACCTTCTTCTTGCTGTTGAGGAATTGCCATGTGCCGCCAAGGCAGAAGCTTTCACTTTCCTTGAAGTGTTGCTGCCTGGGTGAATTTGATAAATTAGGGCTTTGATTTTGAAAGGGTTATTTATAATTTTATATATATGTTGGCTATGCATGGGTGAATTTCCTATTTTGCCCTCTATCTTGTTTTGCCAACATTATTGTTGGAGAAAGATTATTTCACCTTGGTATTTATAAATACGAGTAAAATAAAATAATTTGATAAAAAAATTTAAAATATTTTTTAAAATTTTATTATTTACAACATGTATAGCTTATATTTACATGGATTTTTTTAAAAAAATTTCATATAAAATATTAAAACTTTAAATATTTTTTTTATTTTTCCGGGTTGACCCATGAAACCCGGTCCCTTGGCCGAGTTAACCCCCGAGCCGGGTTTAATAACTATATTCTCAAGGCTAAAACATTGGATGTTTAGCCTGAACCTTAAGAAACACGAAATCTCTATAAATTTGGTAGGGCATGTCATGCATCAATGAGATAAGAACATCTCATGGAAACTGTGAATGACATGT
>Ga0307510_10010584_pt1 | contig 10961 bp, 3 predicted proteins | sample 12_EM_MG_FD_207224 | JGI IMG/M metagenome (GOLD analysis project Ga0307510, IMG submission 207224) | Populus trichocarpa ectomycorrhiza microbial communities from riparian zone in the Pacific Northwest, United States - 12_EM | ecosystem: Host-associated > Plants > Roots > Unclassified | place... | reverse complement strand
CGGACTCTAAGTTATTATTGTAGACAATTTATTGCTAAGTTTGATATCAAAACCGGAGTTGTGGTATATGAACTTGTGAAGCAACTGAGTTTAATAATTGTGGTGAATCTACGTTATTAATATTAGGGAGAACATTCAATCAAATCAAACATAAACTGCGGACAGTTATGTTTTCTTGATTAATCAACTTATCTAGTTCTTAAGGCTGCCATTGAATTAAATTACTAGTGCGGACACTTTGGTTGTTTGATGGTTAGGGTTAGTTATATGGCGGATCCATTAAGTAACCAATGTTAAGAAGAGATAAATATTCAGAATATAAATTGATGTCTCATTTCCATGATCAGTTCTGATTTTTGTAGGTGGACGTTTACTTGTGACCAAAGTTTGTTCTCTTGATAATTTTCTGATTTTATTTAATTTTGCTTGATAGTTTTTTGTTTTTTTTTTTGCTTTAACCTAGATAATGTCCACCCCCCCCAAATTGCAAACCATCTAGCATAAAAATCTGACTTGAACCTTCCTCGTGGGATCGACCCCTTACTTGCTCTATACTATCTTGTGTGTTGTGTTTTAAGCTAGAGTAATTAATTTGTGCGACCGCGACATCGTAACAAGGATTCATCACCCTTGGTGAATTAGGGAAAATGTTTCATCTGTTCTCAAATAGTATTGACTGAGAAATCCTTGACCGAGGTGGAATGAGATTTGAAAAGAGTTTCAAATCTTATTTAAATGATCAATGATTATTATTTAGATAACAAACATGATTTAACTTGACAGGCATACTTCATGCTTTAATTACACTAAGAAACCGATCACTAAAAGGTTAATTCAAACCACTAATGATTTTTTTTAATATTTGGGGGGTCATAACACGTTGCTAAATGATACACCCGATTTTCAAATATAAATTAATTAATTGTTGAATTGATAATAAATTAAATTGTTTATTTATTTAATTCTATTTAATTAGAATTATAATTGATATTTGGACCAACATATTAGGAACCTAATAAGTCACACACATTAAGAACCATTAGTAAAAAATTAAACTAGAATGATTTCATTAAGTATGACTTAAATAAAATATATTTTAGAAATTAAGGACTAGAATATAATTAATACGGGGATTATATTTTTAGACCTAGAAAAATCAAGTAAAGACTTAATTGAGTTAATTTCTAAAATTTCCCTGAATTAATAAATGGATATTATTCAAGAGGAAAATTGATATTTTGCCAATTTATAAGGTTTTTTAGATTTTCCTATAAGTAGTAAGCTATGCCTCTTATTTTTTTTTAATTATGTCTATTAGATAGAAAAATTAAGTAAGTCATAAAATTGAGAGCTGACACTTTAGGCATAGCAATCCCTCTCTTCTAAATAGAAATTTAGGAGATTTGTCACTAGTGATTTATGTGGATTACCATTGGAGGGCAGAAAAATGAGTGACTTGTGGTTTGCGACAACCTAGCCTTTAAAGAATTATTCAAAGCCAAAGAAGATTAGATCTTCAAGTAATAAATCCTTAGAAAACTCTAGATCTGTCTAACGGGATCCTAGAGACTCCCGAATAATTTTATTTTATTGTTTCCGCTATGTCTATGCTATTTCAGAAACCCAACAGTATTATTAGAGCTTTTGTTAAAATATTTAGGATTGTTTAATCGCATATTTTAATTGTTATTGGTTTTAATTAGGAATTAATTTTATGTGCGAAATAAATATTTTTCTAAAAATTCAATTTTTATCTTATTATTTTTTGAAATTAAATTTTAAAAATATATATATGTAGCAGCATTGCGCGTTGTCGTTGGTGGCAATGCCAGATGCGCTGGACACTGCCACTGCTAGCAGCGCCCTGCCGCGCAGGTGATGCTGGCTGCACAAGGTAGTAGCCTCGCCCTACTACAGATGTAGCTCGAGGGGGATATGCCTTGTGTGGCTGTAGGCAGCGACAACCTTGGTCGTTATTGCTGGGTGCAGCAGGAGCCTTGGCTGCTGCTTGAAAGCATGCCAGTGACAAGGGCAAGGTGCCCGGTCAGTGACACATGGAAGAAGAAGGGGAGATAGAGATGATTCTAGGTTATTTTATCCATTTACCCCTTCCCTTTTGTGTTATGACCATAGGGTATAATTTAATGTAAAATATAATTTTACCTTTCTTTTTATATCGTTTTAACCTCACAAATAAAATTTTGATTTTATTTAATTGAAACCTAGATTAAATTAATTATAGAATTAATTTTCCTGATATGATGAGGATTTAATTAAATAAAATTTGGATTTTATACCCTAAATTATTTTAATTAAAGAATTAATTTTTCTAATAGGATTAGAAATTAATTAAATTGTTTAATTCAATTTTTTGAGTTTTATGATATCCTAATGGGATTAGGATTTATTTAATTAAATGATTTAATTAAATAATATTTAGAAAAATGGTTTTTCTAAAATAATGAGTTTTTTAAGCACGTAAATTTTATTTAATTAATCCTAAAACAATTTAGGATAATAATAAGAATATTAATGTGATTAATTTTCTTTTCTTATTTAATTTTGAAAAAAACAATTTCATGGAATTTATGTTAAATAAAATTTGTTTTGTTTGAGAAATTATCAAATTAGATTTGATTAAATATTTCTAAGTATTAGAAATATTATTTTATAGTAGCACCTAAAGCTAATAACTATAATTGAAGCATGCAATATAATTTATCATGATATTAATTTTTTTTATGCATGAAGGATGATTATGAACATTAAAGAACAATATAATTGTGTTTTTATTTGATGGTTGAGTGGTTGTAATTTTTATTAAATAGGTCTTGCGTGTCCTGCCTTATCTTTATTTTTCTTCTTGGTTGTAAATTCTTTTCTCATCTAATACCCCTCAAATATAACTCAAGGTTGCTTAATTAATTATGTAAATGTTATGTAATTTAGAATTGTAAGAATTTAGATAGAAAAGTAATCCAAGACGAAGAAAGAAATGGCGATGAAGGCTACAACCGAGGTGCTTTCAAAGGACTTATGAAGATTTGCAGCAGATACCTAGGATTTCACTATCTAATTCCCTTCAATGGCTCAAGGGAATTAGCTTAGATATGTCCATAATCATCCACTTAGAATGACATCCTAGAGGTGTATGTTTATATATAAATTGTTATGTATGAAATGTATATCTGTTATGTCATGTTATGTATAAGACCTAATTAGATGATAATAAATCCCTTATTAATATATTAAGTACATGTTGAGAACATGAATAGTTGTTTTTCAATTTTATATGCATAAAACCAGAGTTTTATTCATGGATAATTTGTTGAGTTACTCAAGGTTACCGTTAATCGAATATGTTTAATGCTATAAAATTGAGTTCTTCTTAACTAACCTATATGATTTATATGAGTCACTCATGATCATATGAGGTTAGAGGAATGGGTTAGGGAAATATATAAGATATGTTTAGACAAAGAGTTGTCACCTAACTGATCTAGGAGTCACATAGAGATGTAATTGATAAATGATGTTATCTACCTAATTTAATTTATTTTGATTTGTGAAGTCATTCAATGTTGGATAAATTAAATCCTAGCCCACTAGGAAAATCTAAGCCAGATTTCCTGAATTAATAGGGAGGGCTATTAATTTTCAAGAAAATAGTGGAAGACCAAATCAAAATTAAAATATGCATGCATGAAACTAATACTCTCTTTCTTTATATATAGGTTGGTAGATTAAAATGAGTAGTAACATATCCCTACAAAGCATACTTGATGCTAACAAATTGACTGGACCAAATATCTTGGATTGGTGTTGAAATGTGAGAATTGTTCTCAAGTAAAAAAAGAGGTTTAATGTTCTAAAAAATCCAATTCCAAATGCTCCTGGTGAGGATGTTGAAGAAGAAGTTAGGAATGAACATCAGTGTCATGTTGATGATGATGAACAGGCTGCATGTGTGATGTTAGCCAGTGTGCCACCTGAACTTCAAAGGCAACATGAGAATATAGATGTTCATACTATGATTATGCATCTCAAAGAATAACTTGATAAGACCAGTAGGATTGAGAGGTATGAGACTTCTAAGAAATTGTTCCACTGCAAGATGAGATGGGTTTTTTTAGTGAACACCCATGTTTTCAAAATGATTGGCTATATTGAGAAATTAGACCAATTAGGTTTTGTCATAGACCATAAGTTAAGTGTTGACTTGGTCTTACAGTCATTACTCCAAAGCTTCTCACAATTTATTATGAACTATCGCATGAACAAGTTGGATAGTACATTGCCAAAATTGCTTAATATGCTTAAGACTGCTAAAGGGGCTCTTAAGAAGGAAGAAAACTCAATTCTTCTAGTTCACTCTTTTTGAATGTCTAAGAAGAAGGATAAGAAGAATAAAGGTGTTGTCTCTAAAGCAAACAAACCTACTGATGGCATCAAGAAAGACAAGGGCACTTGTCATCATTATGGCAAGGAAGGATATTGGAGGAGGAATTGCAAGAAATACCTTGCAACTATGAAGACAATGAAGCTTCTACTTTAGGTATGTTTATAATTGAAAACTATCTTACTACTTTGCATTATAGTTTTTAGGTATTGGATATCGTATGTGGTTTTCATATTTGCAATTACATGAAGGAACTAAAGAAAAGTTGAAGATTAGTTGAAAGAAAAGTGGACCTACAACTCAGTAATGAAGCAATAGTTGTTGCATTAGTTGTAGGAACTAGTTATTTTGTTTTGCCTAATGAGCTAATACTCGAGCTTTATAATTTTTATTTTGTTCTAGTATTTTAAGACATTGTTTCCATTTTATTTAGTATTAAATGAATGTAAATTTATTATTAAGGACAAATATTGTTCTTTTATAATAATGATATTTTTATGGATTCAGTAATTATATGAATGATTTGTATATACCTAAACCTAATATGCTCAGGTTTAATATAAACTGCAATGAAATTGAAATACAGATTGGAATAAGTATTAAGAAACTTTGATTAGATCAAGATGGTTAATATTTGATCGAATATTTTAAGAATTATCTAAAAGAGAATGAGATTCTCTACACCTCTTAGAACACCACATCCAGATGAAATATATTCTTAAGGCTAAAACATTGGATGTTTAGCCTGAACATTAAGAAACACCAAATATCTATAAATTTGGTAGAAAATATCATGCATTAATGAGATAAGGACCTCTCTTGGAAGCCATGAATGACATGTTACTTATAATTGATGATCCTACCAATTACTTGGAAGTAATATATGATATTTATTCCAAGAAATGACTTGAAGGCAGGACTTCATGTACTAACCAAGTTTGGAACTTGGTTGATCCACCTTAAAGGATAAAACCCAATGGATCTAAGTGAGTTTTTAAGAGAAGGACTAACATGAAAGACAATGTAAAAATGTACAATGCAAGCTTTAAAATGGTAGAATATCTATTTTTTTTATGGTATAATGAACAAATTTGATTTCATCAAAAAATATGGATAAACCTTGTGTTTACAAAGGGTTAGTGGGAGTGATGTCGTTTTCCTAATATTATATGTAGATGACATATCATTATTAAGAAATGACATATCTTTAGTTTAATCAGTAAAGTTTTGGATGTCAAAGATTTTTTTCCATAAAGAAATTGGGAGAAGCAACCTATATACTGGATATAGAGATCTATAGAGATAGATTTAAAGATTACTTAGATTGTTTCAATCCATGCATATAGACTAGATGCTAAAATAGCATAACATGAAATAATCTAAAATTGGAATCTTATCTATTTTGCATGGAAAATCTCCCTCCAAAGATATGTGTTCTAAGAAACAAATTGAGAAAGATATGATGGAAATGGTATCACATGAACTATATGAAGGTACTTAAGTGATCAAGAAAGGATTCATCACCCTAGATGAATTAGAGAAAATATTTTATCTGTTCTCAAATAGTATTAACTGGGAAATACTTGACCAAGGTGAAATGAGATTTGAAAAGAGTTTCAAATCTTATTCAAATGATCAATGTTTATTATATAGAGAACAAACATGATTTAACATAACAGACATACTTCATGCTTTAATATTAAATCAGAATATTATTGATAAAAGAATATTAATTACATTAAGAAACTGGTTACTGAAAGGTTAAGTCAAACCACTAATGACTTTTCTAATATTTGAGGGACTATGACACGTTGCTAGACAGTGCTCTCGGTCTTCAAATATAAATTAATCAATTGTTGAATTGATAATAAATTAAATTATTTAATTCTATTTAATTAGAAATATAATTTATATTTCGACCAACATATTCAGAACCTAATGGATCACACATATTAAGAACCATTAGTCAGAAATTAAACTGAGATGATTTAATGAAGTATGATTTGATTAAAATATATTTTAGAAATTAAAAACTATAATATAATTAATACAAAAATTATATTTTCAGACCTAAAAAAATCAAGTAAAGACTTGATTGAGTTAATTTCTAAGATTGTAATAAATTAATATATGGATATTATCCAATCTACAAATTGATATTTTGTCATTTTATAGGGTTTTTTTAAATTTTCCTATAACAAGTAAACTATGCCTCTTATTTTTTAATGGTTGTTTGTTAGACTTAAAAGCTACGTAAATCATAGAATAGAGAGCTAGCACTCTAGGTATAGTAATCTCTCTCTCCTAAATAGAGATTTAAGAGATTTCTCATTGGTGGTTCGTGTAAATTACCGTTGGAGGCCGGACAATTAGATTGCTTGTGGTTTGCGACAAACCAGCCCTTAAATAATTATTCAAAGATGAAGAAAATCATATCTTCAAGTAACAAATCCTTAAACAACTCTAGATATGTTTAACAAGATCCTAGGGACTCCTAAATAATTTTGTTTTATTGTTTCCACTGCGTGTTTGCTATTCAGGAAACCTAACAAAAAAAAACCTTTTTGAAATAATCTCTTATACTTCATTATTTACAACATGTATATCTTATATTCACATGAATTGTTTATTAACCTTTTCATATGAGATATTAAAACTTGGAATATTTTTTTTTTCAAATTGATTCAAATCAACCCGTGTAACCCGAAATCTTTTTTCTTCATCAGGTCAACCCCTATATCAGGTTTAATAACTATAAATGTAACAGGTACGACATGAAAATCTTGCTTAGGGTAGGTAATGACCAGGAAAACACTTGAAGAGAAGTTTCCCTCCTTTTTTTTCTTTTATTTTTTTCATGAAATATACAAAACAATTAAAAAAATAACTAACCTAACCTTACCGGAAATTATAAGTGTTTTCTCTTTATTTATATTTTTGATAAAATATAAAAAAATAATTACAAAATAACTAATCTAACCCAATCAAGAAGCTGAAATGTGTAAAATAACACTAAAATAACATCTAAGTAAAAGTTCTATACCTGTCTGTTACACTTTAAAACTTCACTTGATTGTTATGGTTTCGAGGGTCACACATTCATTTATAAAAAAAAATTAAATTTTAACGTATTTGATTATATATTTTTTTTAAATACACATATTTATTATGTTATTATCTCTTTCTTTTGTTTTAAAAGACAACACATGTTTTCTATATTTCAGATTATAATAACTCATAATGTTTTTTGTTATATAAAATAATACAGTTACCAATAAAAATTATTATAAATAATATATTTCAAGAAAATGTTTTCATGAATTTTTCCGAACTCCATTCGTTGCTTGCAAAAAACAAACAAATTCTAAGTAATTTAATTTGAGTTGATTTGATTTGTTTTGTTTTATTATATAGAACAGAACCTCGTGACAGTATAAACATAAGACAACAGAATAATTAAATACCAAACAAACATTAGTTGTGCTGAACCAAACATAAAGAATCTATCCCTATATTTTAGGGATGTGTCGACTCAACCTAATATTTCATGATTGTCACTTTAAAAAAAAACAAAACCTTGGATTGAATTTTGTAACCAAAACAAAACTTTAAAAAATAATAATAATAATAATAACTTGAACGATGCTAGTCTCTTTAGTTTGCGACACAAATTCCTCTTGTTTTTATAGTAAAAGTTAAATTCTCTCTCTTATTACCAAAAACTAAAAAAAAAAAAAGGTTGAAGATCGCTCATTGTTTACATAGTTTACATAAATAGTTAACCTCTTGCAATATATATATAATTCAAACTTTTTTTTAGTTATATCATTTTACAGTCTAATTATATGAAATTAAGCTCCAAATTAAAATATATAAAAAATACATGGTTCATCTTAAATTCATGATATTTTTTATTTTAATCAAAAAGTTATTTTGTTTATTTTGCTGTTTCTAAATTAGAAAGAAACGAGAAAAAGTTGCAGATAAACGGTGAAAGAAAAGGAAAATAATTGGTTGTCATGATACCAACAACAAAAATAATCAAACTTGACATTGACAAGTTCCATTGACATGAGGAGTTGGATGGTGGTGGATTTTTCCTATCCATAAACATGTCTGAAAAAGAAGCTCGAATTCCGTTTTGATTTTTTAGGTTAGATTAATTTTGGTTTTCTTGGATAATTCTGGGGTATTTTGAGGTTAGTATGTTGTTTAAGAAGATTTTTATGGTGCTTATTAGGTGTTTTTGGATGAAAATAGATTGAAAAATGGATTTCCAACCCAAAAAACCCAACCTTGTAATTTTCCAACCACCACAGTGGTGGCTGGATTTTGGGCTAGACATAGCAGGCAACACATTGCTTGTTGTTTTTTTTTAATATGTTAAAAAAAATTTAGTCCAACCTACAACATAGCGCGAAAAGTAAACTAATATGATACTTTATAATTTATTAAAATTGGAAACAATTACAGTTAAACCTCTATAAATTAATATTCTTAGGACTATAAAAATTTATTAATTAATCAAGATATTATTTAATCAATAAATCATTAATTTATTAATTTATACATTAATTAATAAAAAATGAATTTATCAAGGTGTTCTTTATTCATTTTTTTCAAAACATGTGCATTGTAATTATACAAATATTATATAATTACCGAATTATGAATTATCATTATTCTTTTTATTTGTTTAACTAAAACAAAGTTATGATGTAAATAGTCATATTAATTATAACTCATGAATTTATCTATTTTTGTAAAATCTAAAATTACATTCAATGTATTTTTAATCAATATACTTAAAGAACACTAAGTCAAGCAAAAACATCAATAAAAGGAACATACATAATCATAAACAGTAAAGCTAAACACAATAACTTCTCAACTCAAAGGTGTAAAGAGTAAAGAAATCAACAATGATGAATGGAATGAGTAAAGCATTGTATGAGTATAACATAGAAAATCCCGACTTACGCCCAAAAGTAATTGCAATAGAGGGTGTCAAAAAAGTTTAGCTTGTGAGCCTATCATATACAATCAAGAGGTTATTAGAGTATTTATCAACCAATATTAAAAAGCTCATGCCAAACAACATAAAAATATAAAATTCTCGGACCTATAAAAGGTTCTTTATGAATAGTTTGTTCAATACCCAGAATATGTGAATGCCCAAGGAACTAATCATTGAGAAGGAAAAGGAGTTTGTAAGAAAGATTTAGCTTGTTGATATGCCAGAATATAATTTTTCACAAGGTTAGCCTGATTACTTCAAATCAAGACATGACATCAAGATGTATTCTTGTTTTGGAGAACATAAATCAATTAATATAGAGCTTATGGAAAAACTATATCAATTCTTTATAAAAGATGTTTTAAATATAGATAAAACATGATTCTTTTATAGGCTACAACCAGATCATTCTCTTGTAACAAATCAATTAAATGGTAAAAAATAAGACAAGAAAGACTTATAATTGTTATTTGCTATAATGAGGATGGTTTCGAGAAAATTCCTTTATGGTTCATTGGCAAAAATATTGATGTAAACCTCTTGATCATGTAGTCAAGCAACCCCTAATGAAGTAGATAACAACCTGGAAAGTAAAAAATTAGGTTTTATAAAACCCTGCACCTATGAACCAAAAGTATTGGGAAAAAAGACTTGGACCTAGAGATAATTTTGTATCTAAGAACTAAGTATGCAAATGATATCACGAAACCAGTTAATCTTCAATAAGTTAGTATACAATCTTTGTCCATGCAAAGAAAAGTTGTTTTGTCACAAACAAACAAAAAAAAACTCACATTTATTCTTCCAATTGCTGCTGAAATTTGCAGCTAAAAAAACATGATATAGTCTCCTCTAACTAACCCTAATGGATCTCTTTTAGGTTGCAAGCTAATGGGCCTAACTAGTAATCAACTAACATAATTTTAATAATAAAATGAACATCTGAACAATGTCTAATGAGCCAGAACAAACCCAAAAATAAAAATAATTAATCAACATTAAATAAATAAATAAATAAAATAGGTTAATAAAAAAAGTCTTCATGCTAAAACTTTTCTATGGAGCCCAAATCTCAAATTTCTGCATATTCTTGGCAGATTTTAGTTTTGACTTCAAACACATTGTTCTCTCTCGTCTTGATGAATTACTAGGCCTAACATATATGGTTGGAAATCTCAATGTCTAGTCTCCAGCCAATTTAAATCACAACAAAATTCCACCTATAGCTCCAGATATGTCCCAAATAGTACACTAATGGCTAGTGTGACAGATTTGATAAGATTTGTCTAGTAACTTTGACCCTCTGAATAATATGTTCCCAAACTCCATTTGACTTGAGACTTTTCCACAATATATTTCCATGTGTCTAGTATTTTCATGAAAAGTTTAAGCTTGTTCCGATGTACGGTTTAAGAGATATGTTTGATCTCGCATATATGGTCAACAAACATTTTAAGGCCAAATCCAAACCTAACTTGGAGTGTATCATCCTCCCCTTCTTATAAAAGATTCAACCTCAAATCTATATCATGAAAAACATATTCT
>Ga0307510_10010583_pt1 | contig 10961 bp, 15 predicted proteins | sample 12_EM_MG_FD_207224 | JGI IMG/M metagenome (GOLD analysis project Ga0307510, IMG submission 207224) | Populus trichocarpa ectomycorrhiza microbial communities from riparian zone in the Pacific Northwest, United States - 12_EM | ecosystem: Host-associated > Plants > Roots > Unclassified | place... | reverse complement strand
AAACCCCCTCGCCCCCCCTTGGCCCCCTTGAAAATTGCTGTCGACGGACTTCCGGTATCTTCCGTCGCACGAGAGTGAAACGGTAAGAATATGGTTGTTATACCAGTACTGGTAATCTCAGGTCCTGTTAACCGCTTTGTTGTTGATTTTTTTTGTTGAGGCACGGTACGGTATGGTGGTCGTAGCAGTGAAAAAAAAACTACCGTACCACGTGTGATAGCAGCAACATATTTTGAACGAGAGGGAGAGAGGGAGGAACGCGAAGGGAGAGTGTGTGAGTGAGTGAGCGAGCGAGTGAGTGCTTGCTGGGTGATTCTGACGATGCATGCCGCGGGGTGAATAAGAAAAGGAAAGGTCAAAAGGAAAATCTTATGACACTTCCCGGAATGGGAATGGTAATAGTAGATTACCACCACTACCACCATCACGAATGAATGAGCGACAGTCTCGCGCAGTACCCATTTGGGGGTGTCGGTACGGTAATTTATTCCGGTATTTACCATTTTATTTTATCTGCTCCCTCCCTCTCAGGGAAGGACACCACAAGACCACCTGTTGTGTCGCACGTTGACCTGACCATTGCCCAGTCTTAGTTTTCCAGTCGGTGAATCGTCAGGCGGTCTTCTCAACGCGCTGAAAACTTCCTTCTGGTTCGTGCAGTACATATCAGGGTATAATAGCTTGCAATATAGCACTCTGTAGGGCTGTGTTCGTGATACTTTCCCCGCGGAGAGGTAAGACTGGAGTGGGCTCTCGGTAGTGGTACGGTAGGTTTTTGTTTTGTTGTTCCGTGCAGTACGCAGGGTATGTTGGGTTAGTGCGTCCTGTCCTGCCTTTGGGCGATCAAGAGGAGGCGAAAGCCTTTAGGAGGATGGTTAATATAGTGTTCGAATGTGGTTACGTTGGTTACAGGGGATTGCTAATATGATACCATATTATGACTTTTGGCCCGTACAAGTGCAAGCGGAGTACCGTCCAGTTGTTTGCACCCATACTCTTTGGACATCCGTAATATAGGGAGGGAGATTTATATTAGGACATAGCTCTTAGAGGATGGAAGTGTGTGTGTGTGTGTGTGTGGAAATATCATAGCCCCCGGGTTTGTTATTGTAATGATTTGCCGGTATCTCATTTGTGCTTCCAAGAATCGACCAAAGGTCCGCCGCGCGCGCCCTGCTTTTCCATTCCAAAATGGTTTTTGCTGTGCTGCTGCACTTTGTCGCAATGCGTGTCTTACAATAAGATAGTTTCTACGCACGATAAAAGTTTCCAATCCAGACTTTAGCTCAGCTGTTTTTTTTCTCTTACCATGATGAAAAAAAGTGACTCATCACCCACTCACCCACCAAAGGCAATTCACTTCCGTAACATCTTGGATGCAAATGTTTCTCTCCTCTCCCCAGCCTTCCTTGTGTTTCTTGTTTTCCCTTGGAAGTATTCACGACCGACTCGACGTGTGATGACCTCTCTCCACGATACCGACATTTTCATATCGAGATGCCTTGGCGCACGAGGTGTAGGTGAATTGTGACACCCCGGCAGCAGCAAGGCAGGCAGCCGGCCGAATACATGATGAATTGTCGAGTTGTTGTGCGCACCCCAACCCATATCCTGTCCCACGAAATGTATCATACTGGTACTCGTCCCCCTCAAGAAGTACCCGAAAACAGGGGGGGTATATTTTGTATGGGCGCTCAGACACGCACAGACATTTTGCCATATATGTCTTTAATCCCTGTTTTCGGGTACTTCATGAGGGGGACGAGTAACTTAACCGTATGCCTCCAATATACCGTACCGTAGAGGTAAGACCCAGCTGTCCGGCACTTCCCACTAAACAACCCTATTTCGTCCGGAAGCGCCCCCAAATTGTTCCATCGCCCGGTGAACAGCATGGTAGCGGAGCCTGGCACCCACCCAGCAGTTGGTAGACTTTTCGGAATAACCCGCGGGGTTGATATTATAGGTATCATAGGTGGGTGGCCGCAGCAGAGCATCAATATCACGAACGAGTGATATCAAGATGGTAAGCAGGAAGCCCACGGAAAACCAATCGGCATACCACGCCGTGCAGAAATAGCTATTTACGATGCCTTAATATACAAAAAGGAAAACGAAGTATATACGAGTACAGTACCTATCAATCAATCACTCAATCAATCTAACCCAACCCCCAACCCCCAACCCCCCCCCCCCCTGTCCTATCCAGCGCGGACCTGTGGTCTCTCTCTCTCTCTGACGCACATGCATTATTATATACGCACCGTACTCGAGTATACGAATGCTATCGAAGAAGTGGCAACTCGGGCCGATCCGATTCCCATTCGAAGGCGCGGCCGGCCAGCTGCAGTACTGACCACTGGATGTGCTTTCCCAGTTCAGGGTAATGGATTTATACCCACCGCCCAGTTACCGATATTATACCCTACCTACCTATTATCATACCTACCTCACTTTCACCGAAGGCAGAGATGATGTTGTCGGTATGGTCTTTTTGTCTTTTTTACCCAATCTTCCGCTTACCATTTGTACGGTTTTTTGTATTTCGAACGGGGCACGGTTGCGAAAATATTTTTTTGCCCCGCTTCCCCTTCCTCCTCGCGAGGAGAGGTGGGGGGGGTAGGGAAGCGTGTGCGAGTCAGGAAGTAATTGGTGCTGCATTTTTACCTGGCTGACGTGAGCGAGGTAAAAGATTGGAGGGAAGGGAGGAAAGAAACACAAGTCGGAGAGTGAAATAGCCTCTCTCTCTCTACATAGTAAATTGGGGGGTTGATGATGCACCGGTATGATACAAGTATACTTGCTGATATTAGTGACTATAGCTACTTTTTATATGTATAATGTGGCAGAGCGGGGGCCAAGTTAAGGAGTCGTTGAAAACCCGAAAGGTGAGGCTTGTGCTGTATGTTTCTTTCGGGCAGGTATATATCATGGATTTGGGGAATTTGTTATGCTATGCGAAGATACTAGTAGAGTTTAGTAGAGAAGAAGTGGAGGTCTCAGGAGAGTGAGCTTGAGTAAGCGACCGGGCACGGCGAAGAAGGAAAGTGGGATGGAATCGCACAGCAAACGGATTTGTGAGGTCGCGGCGTGTTAGATGGAGAGATAATGGCGACCGTTGATCTTCTGTCACCCTTCTTCCGAGGTATCATACAGTGCAGACCGTACTGTACCAGTACAAGGCATTTCATAAAGCAGGGTCTATCGATGAGTTGTAGTTGTCTCGCTTACATGTAAAAGTGAAATGCCCCCCACTCTGCAAGTCTACGGGGGGGCCCAGTCCTGAGCTCCGTAAGCGATATCCTCTTATTTTTCTTTGCAAATAACAACTCACGAAGGTCGTAAATGTTCTCGAGCACGATAGACTAGCCCCTCTTGGAATGTTAATGTGGCAAAAAGTAGTTGTCTGAACAGCAGCAGCAGCAGACGATTCTGGATAGCTTGGAGCAACCGAATGGCTACCGGAACATAATTTACTCGGGTGTTTCCATACGGCCCCAAGTAAAATCGGAAAATATAACCCTTGTCCTCCATAGGGATTTGTCTGGCATCGGCGGAAATAAGTTTTCCGAAAATACCGTTCTCGAACACAAGTATCGTACCTGTTACCATGCAACTTCCCCACGAGGTTGCCAAACTGTCATCAGACAATTAGCGATATCGCACAAATGAAATTTCTCTTCAGGGCGGCATCGTAAATTTAGCGTGGCATGATATCTGAGCATAGATGTCTTAGGAGTGATTTTCCGTGAAACAAGCAAATATTGTTTCTACAAGTCTCCCCCCCATGGATGCCCTCTTTCGGCGCGGGGTGCCATAGGGAAATGCCGGAAAAAGCAATTTGCTACTGACTTTCTTTGCTTTCGTTCTTTTTTCTTTTCTTTTTATTCCATTTTTGCTTTCTTTTTTCCCTTTTGTTCGCCGTTCAACAATTTCCTTCTCTTTTTTTTTTTCTTTTCTTTCCCAGAGGCTGGGGAAGGAAACGTGGGATTTTCTGAGGAAAGCCGGGGAGGCTTTGCAAATCACTTAGCGCAAACGTGAAGACCACGTTGGACCGTGCGTTTTTAAAACCGTACTTGCACTCGTACAGCGCAGCAGATAGTACCGTAGTAACTCGTACACTGTTGATGCTGGTTTTAGTATCGCGCTGAGCTGTAGCTGGTACGGTTTTGTTGCTTTGGTTGTGATATTTTTTCCCTTTCTGCTAGCACAATTCTGCCGTGTTTGGGATATGATGGCAATTAAAGCACTTTTGCGCGCAAATTTGTAAGGTAAATGGATACCGTATGTACGAGTACAAAGAAGGGAGAAGAAGGTGAGGAGGGGAAAAAATAAAAATAAAAAATGAGCGCAATTGGTACAACAACAACAATAAAATAACCCTGACTATCGTGAAGATAACAAATGAGCCATACCAGAAATTTATTATTGGTCCCCCTTTCTTTTCCCCTTGCTCTCTCTCTCTCTCTTTTCACACTTTATCCTCGCTTGTCAGCGTATCGTGCTACGGGTCTAAATAGCCTCTAGTCACGAGGGCAAAAAAGCACAAACCACCCACGATTCCCGAACCATACCATTTCCTATCACAGTCAAGGAAAATTTCCTTCCCCCCCCTTTTCCCAGCTCCAACTTTTCGATTCCTCCCTGTCCAACTGCGCAAAGTTGGTCCAGGGTTGATGATCTAGTCCGTCCCCTCTAACCCTGCGTGGGGTCTCAGCCTTGCCTGAAGGAAAGCTCCAGGAAACGGCATATCGCACTGGGCAGGTTTATTAGCGGGTACGGCACGCAAAAAGGAGAGCCAAGAGGGGGGGGGGGGAGGGAGAAAAAAAAAAAAAGTATGATACTTTCGAAGCTTGAATTCTTCCTCCCCCCCACCCACCCACCCACCCAAAATATAAGCGAGGTACCCAAAAGGGAATTCTAAGACAACCCAGTATGCAAATCCTTCCCGTCTAATTGGGCCCTGCACGCCCGACACCACGGATCACTCGAGGAACCTGGAACCAGCTGAAGCCCCTCCCTTTCCCATCCACCCCCAGCCAGAACTCCTCAGCCGACAGTGAAGAGGGAGTTATTAAGAAGCTTTGCCAAGCCAGGGCTGAGGGTGCTACGCCCTATGATGGGTTTTTTTTTGTTAATAATAGAATAGTAATCTATATTAGATACGGAAGAGGAGCGGTACAAGCCATTCGGCGGTGCTCCTATCGCGAAACGAGATCTACTGGGGGAGGTGTATGTGTGTGGGAGTGTTGCAGTAGCGGGTTGTTGGAGGAGGAGGAACGGATTATTTACTTGAGTGTTCTCGAATCTTTTAAGCCTCCGCGCGTCTCGGCTTTTTCCCTTGCTTTTGCTTGTCTGGTTGTGTTACTTTGTGCTAGGGAAGGGGTGGTTGGGGCGGTGTCTTGGCTTAGTACGGCAGGGTGCGAGTTCCGGTAGCCTAGCATGATAACTTCTATGCACTAGTGTGAAAAAGAGGGAACGCGTGAAACTAGCATACTGTAGTTTCTTTTTTCTTTTTTTCTTTAGCTGTGTTTCTGGTCATTGGTTACTGGCTTTAGCGCGGGGCACGAGCACAGCGGTGTTACCACCGTAAGGTAAGGGGGTGGTTTCTTATCTGCTTGTCATCTTGGTATAACCACGAGGGATCACTCGTAAAGTTCTAACGGCGCTGGGCTAAGCTCCATTTTATGCGTTAGCTTGATGGGTTATACGATGCGATGCGATGCGACATGATATCGAGGCTGCGGTCAATTCGGGGAGTGTGATTTCTATCCTGTTAGAGTTGGAGTTAGCGGAACATTATATCCATGCATGGCGTTGAGATCAATTGTTGAAAATAAGATGGCTCCTAAGTCATCTTTTACCATGGATGGGGATTTAGACTATGGATTAGTGTGGCTCGGGGAAATGAGGTTGGGGCTGCGGTCCGGTGCTTAATTGGTGAGCATGAGCGGCAGACATGAAGAGACGGGTCATATATCCTCACTCGTGAATATGCTGGACATTCAACATCGGTACTGCTATTGTGCGTTATCTATTGGGTAGGCCCCTCTTTTGAGGTTTTGGCGCTAGGGGTTTGTGTGTTATTTTCCCCGGCTGGGTATTTCTAGCCTTGTTCACCGGCTTTCTCTGCGTATCCCTTACTGTGTCCTCCATCCCCTTGACTCGTTTCTGCCTGTATGCCTAGAGCACTCGGGCTTGCTTATGCTATGTATGATATGATACCTCACGAATCAGAAGAAACAAGTACGACCAGTCCTTTTTAATTATTTTAATTTTAGCGACCCTGGGACCAGTACCGTGGTACTGGAGGAGATGTATCTTCCTGTAACGGGCCTTCTTGCATGCCGAGACGAGGCTGCCTTGGTACGATATGCGTTTTATCTTGGCTCAAGGCGCTTTGTTGGAGCTTGGAAGAGCCAAGGCGATACAAGTAATGCTGGGCACTGGTTTGGGGGAAGAAGGGGGTAGGGTCAAGCGCGGTATACCGTAATGTAGGGGCGAGGTTATCTATACGTTTCTGCCTAGCTTCATTGACTGCCCTTTGGGTCTGTAGTTCTCGTCATACGCTGTCACTCGATATGCATCGTTATGTAATCCACATTGTGGGTTTTGAGATTATGTGGGGGTTATTTCTGGACACTGGGCGGTTGGAGGAGAAAGTGATTTGGAGTATGGTACGATCTTGGTGACAATTCGTGCCCCCCCCCTCGCGATTTTGCGCCAAAAGTAGTTGGTTTTAAATACTCCTAACCCATCTGAGAATAATGCAGAATTCATGAAATCAGGCTATGGTGTAGGCAGTTATATAAGCCTTCCAGGTAGAAATTGCGAGATGTTTCCCACTCCACCATGAGGGCTGGGAGATTAGGGCTGTGGCTGGGTCTTTTTGCAACGTACCTTTTGGGTGGGAAACTTATAAGATCAGAAGTATGATATGATAATAGTTATGATATATAATATCATACATTTTTCCCACTATTATTTCTGGCATTGCGCCATGGGAATCAACTAACAGAACTTGTCATATATAAGTGATAGTATCTAGATGGCTCTAAAGACTCTAGGAGTTTTTAACACAGTTTTGCGAAGCAACAAGGCTGAGATTTTGGGGTGAAAGTGCTCATTTTTGGTGTGAAATTGGGGGGGGGCAACGAATTTCGTCGCTAAGATAGTATTGTAGGCTGCAATGCATATGGTGCTGCTGTGTGGTCCTGTTACGGTGCGCGGGGTATCAATGCCTCTTTGGGGTTCTAGTCGCCCGGTCACCCTTCCTGGCTTATGTCACCTTGTTTGCTCTCTTTGCATTTTTTTGTTTTTAAACTTCCTCTAACTCCCGGGATAATTAGAATTGAGAATTATCGACAAAAAAAATCTCTATTGAACGCCTGTTTTCCGTTCTTCCATCTTGTTTGTCTCATCGGTCTCCTAAATCTCCGCTATTGGTCAGTTTTCCTCGGGAGCCTCCCTTCCATTACTCTGACCACTTGAGTGTCTCAGAGCTGCTAATGCTCTGAAGGCTTAGTCTACAGTATTAGTCTCGACTCAGGGTCGATCAAATGTATCCCGCAAACATTAAATACCCGGTTCATTCCGGCGTACCACTTGATCTCAGGCCCAGCCTCAGCTCTGATTGTTTGACGCGGAGCTTCAACGAACCTCTATGCCTATCATAAATACATTCACCAAAGAGAATTCCTAGATTAGATACGGTGTTGTACCCAAGCTTGGTCTTCGGGTCAATTACTGAGCTGGGATGACAACTCGCCTCGTATGTGTTCGGGACGAACTGGTGACCCCACGGCCTGGAGGGGAGGTGAGCAGGGATGGAGGCAAGGCAATCAATTCACAGTGTATCACTCGAATAGACATGCGAGACATGCGGGTAGCGGAGGTCGGCGGTGGGGTATGGCCGGTACCACAAATTAGGTCTGGAACATCCGGGATCTGTGGGGAGGATTCCCCCGGAGACGCACATGAGAACGATTTTGGGTTTTTGTGTTCTGAGGGGCCGAGTCGCCGGTGGGATGATTCGAGCCGTCGAAAATGGGCTACATATGCAGCTGCTGTTCGGAATGGAATACCAAACTTGCCATCCCTGCCACTTTTTCTTTTAGGCTTTTTGACATGTGTAACCGTGGGATGGTGAAGGTGCTGCATTGTATTACATGCTGTATCGAATGGAAGGGAGAGGGGCTCCCTGGGCCTGAGGGCCTTTGTGTAACGTTGAGACAAGGCATTGCACCAAACAATGCGAGTGTCGGACCATGGGAAGGGGTCCAAGGATTTACAGGATTATTGCCCTTGTTTGACCCAATCCTTTATGCGAAGTCAGGTTTAACACCGGGATACCGTTCCTGGGAGCTCGAATGGGTTCCCAAACACCACAAGTGGGGATGATTGGTTATTCTCGTCGACGGGTGTCCCAACCAGACTCTGGATTTTCTCTCTCTCCCGGTATTGGAAAATTCAACTTGGTTTCGATTACCTTGGGTTTTCGGTCACGCTTTGCACGGGGGTATGACCGCTGAATGCGATAAAAGAAACGAGATGCGCTCCGATGTGTGTGTGGCTATCGCTATTTCGTTACTCTCGACCTCTGCTGGTGTGCTGGTTTGCGCGCTCTGTTCTCCCCGAAGGGGCTATTAAAATCGGAAAAAGTGATCGTCCGGATTCTCTGCTAAGCCGCGGGACCACATCAGAAGTTGGGGACTAAAGGCCTTTTGGAGACAAGAGCAGCTGGGAGCATATAATAGTGGATATAACACGTGTTAGAATCCGAAATCACCCAATTTTATGCGCTCGTTGCAATGCAAATTCTCTCGAAGCCTTGGATTCTCGCTCATTCAATTGCGTGTAACATCAAGGCAAATAGCCTGGGGGGGTTTGACATCTGTAACATTGTATTCCCTTCCAGGCAACATCATCGTCCCTCAGATAATCCCTAAATCGCGACCCTCTAGTTTCCGGTTTCTAATGGCCTCGCCGAGTGCGAACAGAGATGTTCGAACCGGTCGCCCCTTTTCTTTCGGGCCCTCCACATAGTCCCGGGCGGGTCGCGGCATCAGCTAGCCTTATATTCAGGCGGACTCGGTGGGTCTATCTGACGGATATGCCCGGAATCCCGCTTAGCATGTGGGCGCATTATAAGCCTCTGCCCCTTGCCAGTATCTTGGTGGCGAAGGATTACACCCGGTCCAAACGAGAGCCTCATAGACAGGGGCCGAGTTTTCTGGCAGGTGAGTTCGGTCCTTTTCAAGGCCCACAGGATGACTGATCGCAGTATGTTGCTAGGAAGATGGCGAAGGCCATCGGGCAGATAGATACCCCGTTATTATTGCAGTTGTCATCGTCAGTCCCACCCTCCTTCGGTGGACTCCTGTCTGCGTCTGTTTATGATTGCCGCGGTATTATCATAAGCCACCGGCAGCCGATCCGTCGGTAGGAACTAAGATCACACCGAATCTCACTCGGCGACAGCGTAAGTCCGTTTGAGAGGTGATATGGGTTGTGGCGGCAGAATGTTGGTTTATTTTCTTTTCTAAGGAAGCAACGAACACGGCCGTCATAGAACCTCCTCGCAGTGCCATCGGAGAAGAGCCTTCGCCCTGGTGCTTGGACTATCGGTGGACTCTTATGGCTAGGACTCAGACTAGTGACAAGGAAGGGGGTGCTAGATTCGCACATCGCAGCACTCTCTTTCCTACTGTCGCTCTGGTGAAATACCTGTCTCATTCAACTGGCTCCTGCCTAGACAAAGGGCATTGAACCGAGTAAGGGGCGGACAAGGGTTTGGCTAGCCTTACTAGAGACTGGTTAGGATAGAGTAATAGGGGAAAAAGTGCTGTATGTAGGCAGAACGGAAGAAAGAGCGAGGGGTGGGGCCCAAGAAGAAGAAGAGAAACTGGGGGGGAGAAGGCATGTACAGCAATGGGGCGAAGTGGGTGGGGAACGAATGCAAAGATAGTATATTCAAAAATAAATCGAAAACGGCTGTGATCCAAATCCCTTGATATACTTCTGATCAGTACTGCGATTAAGAGCTTTTTGCAAGGCTGTTGCTGTCATATTTGTGGTGTCAAGGCACTTGGGAGCGATTAGTCCCTTTTTGTAGGAGCAGTAAACGTTCGGGCATGGAATAGCAGCATTCTTGGAGAATTGGATTGTTTTGTGAGCTGAAGTGTACACCCATTGTTACTATATAGGAGCAGTTGTATATGTAGGGGGTAGCTACTAGTATAAGTTTATGTCAGAGTTTCCACAGCCAGATTAGAGCTTAAGGGGCCTGGGGATACTCAGTAGATCCCGATTCTGTTAAAGAACGTAATGCATGATTCTGCATGTTGGATTTTTATGACTCTCATATACGTAGAAGTAGGCTTGTGATAAAAACTTGATTCAGGAACAGGGTAGTTGTTAAGGTGGGCTCGGGGTTACAAAATCTCTGAAGGGATGGTAGTTACCAGACCATTGTCTTTGTGCTGGGTAGTATCAAGGTTGTTGGTACCATTATAGGCCGCGACACTAGACTAATAGGTCGCAACACTGCTTTTCTGCTCATAGACTGGGCCGTCAGTGCCCGCGGGCCCATTGTTTCTCGAATTCTCTTTGGTCCTACTATCTAATTTTGTGGTGGTTGCTTTGTTTCTTTTATTCGTACGGATGAGGAGGAGTGGCTGCTAAATTTGGAAGCAGGTATCCCGAGGAAACCGTTCTTTGCTGTTTTGTCGAATCCATCGGATGTTCTCAAGATCGGTGGATCATTGTGAGAGAACTAGAGAGCGAGTGACGAGTGGTGATGAAAGGGTATGATTTCTAAGGGTGGAAGTTGCGGAGGGGAATATTCGCCCAGATTTTGGCCCGGGCCAGGACTTTTGGTCAGGTAGCGTTTGGCTAGCCCGGACCAAGACTGGATTTTCTTTCATAGACTAGAGCGTAACCCCTAATCTTGACTTTGGAAG
>Ga0307510_10010582_pt1 | contig 10962 bp, 5 predicted proteins | sample 12_EM_MG_FD_207224 | JGI IMG/M metagenome (GOLD analysis project Ga0307510, IMG submission 207224) | Populus trichocarpa ectomycorrhiza microbial communities from riparian zone in the Pacific Northwest, United States - 12_EM | ecosystem: Host-associated > Plants > Roots > Unclassified | place... | reverse complement strand
AAAAAAAAAAAGCATTGCTGAACAAAACAAATTAACACGCAATTTTGTTCTGAAAGAAACATGAAGATCGTACTGTACTACGAGAGTAACTAATTAAAGAGAGAAAAAATTACTGTTTTAATGACAAGATGATCATTAATTAAACAGTGACTGATATTTTATTTATATCACATCATGGGCGATTCATTCTTATCTCGATGAGATCCCATGTATTATGTATATAATTAGGTATTTTTGGCTAGATACGCAGTACTTATAATTCATTCATGAAAATTTGGAAAATCTGGCAACATAATATATACACATATATGAGGAGATTTAAGACAGTACAGAATTAAAATCTTAATTAATAACTTCTGCATCTTCTTTTCATGGGACGAAATTGATTGACACGACTAGGTACCTCAAAGCTTGATCGAAAAAACGATTCTACCTCATCTTTGTTTGTAGTATCGAAAAACTCTGGAATTTTTCTCTTATGCGCAAAAACTTGCACCTTCTTTCTTGGTGTTGGTGGGCAACTTCGAATGGTCGGTATCTTGTGGTCACTAGAGGTTGGTGTTCTGCACTCTTCTTGATCATCAACAGCCTGGTCAATAGAGGGTGGTGTTGGCGGGCAGCTTTGAATGGTTGGTATCTTGTGGTCACTAGAGGCTGGCACTGTTCGGCACTCTTCTTGATCATCAACAGCCTGAAGCCCGAGCTCCCCCTCTCCTTGTTCATGACCTTGTGGTGCAGATTGTAGAAGCTTTGGTAGATCTCTCTGGTTTATGTGATCTTCTGACATGGGAGTGTATCGAAACTTGCAACGGAAGAAGTTTGGAGAGAGAGACTTCACAAGTCTTTTGACAATTTGTATTGTTGAAGGGATATTTCCTTCTTATCTTTTGAAAATTAATTATATATTACATGTCTACTACAATTTGCACCCCCTTCTTTTGTATTTACTCGTTGTTTCTTACACTCTCTGTCGTGGCTTTTTTTTACTGGCTATCTATCTTTACATGGCTAGGAAAAGCACAAGAATTAACGATAGTTCAATTACCCTAACTAACAATCAAGGTTCCATTTGTTTGTCCGAAATCGGATTCTTTTTAAAATGAATCTCATAAAAAACGTATTCTAGGAAAATAGATTATTTCCCAACACTTGATTATAAAAAATGAGTAGGAAGATATTTTTTTATGATATTTAATATAAATTGAAAAATTAATAACTAAAATATTCTATAAAATTAGTATGATATAACAAGTTGAATTTCATAACATATTTTCTATCAATTTTATATAAATTAAAATATTTTAAATATAAATTATATACATTAATATATTAAATCAATATGATGTTTACATATTATATATTGATATATCCTAATATATAATTTTCTTAAATATTATATACGGATACACACTTTTTACAATATTAGAAAATTAAAAAATATTGATGGAATATTTTATCAGCGTTTAGGCTAAATTCTTTTAGTATTTTGCATTGCCGATGGAAACACATTGTTGAACAATATCTCGTTAGGGTTTTTATTTTCTTCAGCAATACAAAATACTGACAAAATATTCTCATAAAAAAAAACTTTCCCACCATTTTCCATCGAAAACTCCATCGACAATGAAATCACTAATATAAAGTTTTTGTTGCCAATTCCATCGGTGTTTTCAATTTTTTTTTTTTTTTTACTCTTGTTAGTTGTTACAATCCTCAAGCCTAAAATTCTCATTTAAACACACAACAATAACAACCACTACAATAAATCAATAAATCACAACCACAATTCACAATAAACCACAGCCATAATAAACCACAACAAAAACACATATTGAGAACAAAATGTACTATATAAAACATTTAAATAGCTCACAACAATAAGATAAACAATATTCTATACACAATCAATTTTTAAACAAATGTATATATGAACAACACATTAAAATTCCTAAGATCTTAAACCAAAAGGTCTAGGAGGGGAAGGAAAAGGTCCAGGAGGGAGAGGAAAAGGTAAACTTATATGCACTCATCTGAGCCCAATATATCCTAGTTTTTTGTTTGAGTTCTACTCTCATTTCTATCCTTATTTCTTCTATGAGATCTTTTATCATTCATGCTCTAATAAATATTCTGCATCTCAACAAACAATTGTTTCTAAATCTTTTTTTGAACAAGTTCATCAAAGTTCTGCAAAGCATTGTTTAGGCTAAAATATGGTGTGCCTACAATTGAAATAGTCCGACACGCCTTCATTTCTCAAGCAGATGCCATAGGCATACCATAAACCTTATTCCTACCAGGTCTATGAATTTTAGCAGCCTCCAATCACAGCTGAGGGTCATGAGGATGATGGGTTGAAGTGTCTTCGCTAAATTTCGTAGTCATGTTGGCATTATATATCTTCTCTAAAACTAAACAAAAAGAAGTCAAATTGCTAAATTCAATTACATTTCATATTATTCATGTAAATAAACATTATCAAGGCAATGATACCTAATAAAAGACTTACAACAAACATTTTCGCTCTTGTATCGATAAAGTTTTTCTCTATTTCCCCTATCCCGTTTTCTTTATAAGAGTTTCCTCATATAACTCTATTGGAGTTCGCGCCTAAGTTGTTTTTCCTATAAATTAAATAGTTTGTTAAAAGTCTCACAAATAAACACTTAATTAAAACTTAAAGAAAAATAATAAAATACATAACAACGAGCTCTTGCTAGGCGTTTGGTATGGTTGACAAACATATGCTCTTCTTATATGTGTTTGCTCATCGAACCATAAGTTTCTTTATTTTTGTTTTGTGTACTGGATCATGAGCGTTTTCTAAAACTATTTGATTCCATAAATTGTTGAAACAATACCTAATTACTCTCTGTGACATGTCTTAGTTTATATCTTTTCTACTTTTCAATATCATTAGAGCTAACTTTCCTAATTGATTATTTATGAGAATTGTACAATAGATCATGCAACCTGTTATTGAAATTTGTTAAACAAAAACAAGATAAGAAAATAAAAGAATATGAGTTTACAATAATATAATATTAGTTTATTTAAACTTACCTAGTTGTATTGTGGTTTTCACGAACTCTTATGACAAGCATCTCGTTACTCTTGCACCACTATTTTTTTTTTCTTAATTGATTTCATACATTAGTTAATTTTCAAATTTGAAAAACAAGTAACTCAAAGTAAAGATTATTTAGTCACCCAACCTGTTAATGTCAACCGACTTCTATCTAGTAGCATTAGCTTCCTTGTCTTGGTTCTAATTCTTGTCAAGCTTCGCTCCACTAAGAAAACCCTCATATTTTTATTGTAACTCATTAATGCTTTAAGTTAATTTATTAAAATCTCTTTGTAGCATTTGTAGTTTGCTTGTATATTTAAGTGTTAAACTTATTTTATAATGATAACTTTGTTGTATTAATGTATAATTTGTATTTTAAGGTTTGTTTGGGATTTGGAGAAATAGATTTAATTTGTCACTTGATGAAATTGAGTGTGATTTTGTAACTTAGGTGCATTAGAATTAAAGAAATGACGAGTAATTTAATATGTACCAATTATTATTTTTTGTCAAATTTATGATTAAGTTAAAAATTTAGGGATATTTGATTTTTTACGAATTGATAATAATTAGGGTATTATTTATTGATGATAATAATATATAATTAAACTGAGTTACCCTTTGATATTGGTATATACCAATGTGTTTGTTTTGGATGAAATATTATTTGCTTTAGTTAGTTTTAAGTTTTGAAGGGTATGTGTAAATTTGTGTAATTACAAAAATGAAGGAGTCAATTGAGTTTGTATGTAAGTTGTTCAATGACTTGCAAGGAAGTATAATATGCAATGTGATTTGATCAATATGGCTAACCAGGCTAACCTGAGGGAATTCTAGGACCATTTAGTAATGTTATTTGCATCTCTTTTTCTTCAATAATGTTAAATTTTTCTTAATTTGCCTATTATAATTACTTTATTTTATGTTTTTTTGGAAGTTTATTGATTTTTATAGTGGTTTATTAGTTATTGGTTATAGATTTATGAGTGGATGATATTTTAACTGTTTAAAGAAGTGTTAGCTTAAAGACATCGAAGAGTTTGGTTGTTTCATGACTAGAACACATACTTTCTTGAAAATACATGTCATTTGAATAAAGTAGATGAAAGTTCAGGTCATGGAATAAATTCCCATCTTGATTATTTTTTAGAGGGAGTTGAATCAATCAATGATAATCTTAGAAATTATATGGCTGCACTAATTTGATAATTGTATTTGTATGGTTAAAACTTTCCTTCTTGGTTGTTGAGAAATTACAGAAGAAAAAGAAAAGAAGAATTTAATTTTGCTTTTAACTATGCTATGATCTTTGAGATAGTTTGTTGGATAAGGTTATTATTTCACAATCCTAATATTCTTGCAATTTTTTATTTCTTGAACATTTATATGACAATGGATATCATAAATGTCTTCATGTTTTCTTTTCCTAATTTACTTACGATAACAATAAATGTCTTCATGCTTTTTTTGGAATGTGCACATATCATTTTCTATTTTTCCTTTTTTGCATGTCTCTCTTAATTTCTTTTATACCATATATAAGTTGAAGAAATAAAGTTTATGAGTAACTATGATTTAAGTTGATAGAATTTATTTCGTTGTGAGAAGTGATGAAGAAGAGTAAATTGAATTTAAATGCAGAATTTCCTTTTTTTAAAATAAAAAAATAAAAACACCAAAGGAAATGCTGATGGAATAGAAAACTTTAATGAGAACGTTTCTAACGATGGTATTTTGTTACCTATTTTATCAATCAGAATATTCATATATCTTAATTTTCTAGTAGTGTATACATGGTAGCTAAAAGAAAACAATGAACACATTCCGCATGAAACACATAGAAAAAGCAATAGAATCATATTGCTATTAGCAACAAATCCTAAACATGCTCTGTTCTAATTTTAAAAATCATAACCTAAAATTCAAAACCAAACAATTGTATAAGAAGTAGCAAGATTAATCTAGTAACAAGTAGTAAGTAAAACTTATATTAAAACCAAAACTTGCTTTCACATCAAAACATCATGTAATAAATAGTAAGAAAAGAAGAGAGATTTGTAATTTTGAATCAATTATCAGGCTAGGAAGAAATGTAGAAGATTCAAACAAGAGAAGCAAAAATAAAGATAAGTGAATTAACAACAACAAAACATTAAGCAATATTAAATGGATTGTTAAAATAAAAGAAGACCAATATTTAGAAGTTAAAAAAGGAACATGCAAAACTTAGCCTAATTGGTAATTGAACTTTCAAGTTTAATATGAAAAATTAAACAAGCTTTTTAAGGTAAACAATATCATATCATAACACCATGACTATCTAAGCTTAGAAAGATGCATCATAACACCATGACTATTCAAGCATATAAAATCTACATGCTTACTAGTTTGTAATGAGGGAAATTCAATCGAGGCAACCAATATAAAAAAAAAAACCTCTATCCTATAGGCTGCTTACACCCACATACTAATTTCAAAAACCTATGCCAATCAAACATGATTTGTCCATTTCAAAACGCAACTAACAAGTTTGATTATATGAATTTAAAGTATTCAATCAATGATAGCAAGCAAAATGAAAAAGCAAAACAAAGTGCAAAACTTTCCTTTTCATATAAAAACATAAAGACTTTGTACAAAGTAAGTTAACGCCAGAAAATAACTTTGCTAATCTAGTAACATATAACTCAAAACTATTCAAGCCACCAATTTTTCTAGAGCATAACAAATGAAATTTATAGCAGAATCAAACTTTTTTTTTCTCTTAAGAAGATCTGGTGAACCCTTATCATTAATATCCTTTTTTTTCTTCTAGTTATGTGGTTAACTCCTTAAAATTGCATTATTGGTTAGTCTCTCCTCCACGACTGATTTACAAGAGGTGTTTTTCCCAATTAGAAGCCTAGAAAAAAATAAATAATTCACTTAAGCACTATTATTTTCATAATGATAGCTAAATCTCAAAATAAGTATATTAATTTTAAACTCTAATTTATTAAATTTCAACCAACAAAGGAAAATCATTCACTTAATACACACACACATATATCAAACAAAAAAATAAACCTGGAATGAGTATAGGAGAGGTGATGCTAGATTTGTGAGTTGTGAATTGTGAGTCGGGAAGAGTGACTGCTATATGATACTGCTAGGCCAAAATAGGTAAATGAAGAAGAACAAAAAATGAAGAAAGGAGAGAGACTGTCGGGTTTTAATTCAATTTAAAATTTTCAATAAAATTTCCACCAATAATTTTACATGTCATCAATACTGATGGAAATTTTCCATCGCAATTTTCATTGGAAAACAATGACGACATATTTTCATATATCGGCGTTTCCGTTACCTTTTTCCAATTTTCTAGTAGGGTTATCAATACATTATATTAATATAACATTCATATATATATATATATATATATATATATATATATCAAATTTTTTTTAAAAAAAGAATCAGCAAGCTAGAGAGAAAGACTTATAATATATATTATTCTAAAGTTAAGAAAAATTAAAAAAAAATACTTTCCAATAAACAAACTTAACATTAAAAGTGAGGAGTATTGAGGGAGGTGAACAATATTTATACATGTGACTTTATCAAATATAATTTAGGCTATATTATTTCCTCATATCAATGAATGACTGTGAATTAGTGGTAGTTTGAAATTGATGTCAACATATTCATCTCATACTTTATGTTTCAACATCATGAACGTGAATATATAATTGCGAGGGTTTCCTTATAGTTCACGGAATTGAAAGACATAGAGTGGTAGAGAATAATGATTTCTTGTTTCCACTGGAAAAAAAAATGAAAGAAAGAAAGAAAGAAAGGGAAGAATATATATATATAGCTTGAGATAATATATGATTCTTGTTTTCAGCAAAGAAATTATAAAACTATGTTGGCAAAGGAAAATCATCAGACAATCCACGTGTTTATATATATATATATTTTTTTTACAAATTATTTATGTGCTACAGGTCATGCGATTGTGTTTTTAGGTGATATTAATATGTATACACAAAGCTATAAATGGTTAACCAAGCTCCTTGAACCTGCCTCCTGAGAATCCCATGAAACACAGTGTCTCCTCCTCCTCTCTCTCTTCACCTGTCATGTCAGCTCCTCTCTCCATTTATTTGTCTGCATGTACACTATAAGCATAGGATACCCTTTTGGACGTCTTTGACACTCGAAGGAGACGTAGAATTCCCGGCACCGATCCATACCCTTTTCCCCATTTATGCAGTACATATATATTGGTTGAAATTCATTAGAGTACGGGTATGTATTTATGTTATTTGGACTAGCGGATGCACATATAGTTGAACTGGCAGAAAAATCCATCTTTTCTAGGAAATTTTGTGTTCCAGCCTCTTCTTTGTAATAATAATAATAATAATAATAACTATAGGACTATGATACTGATTTATGCCATGAAATTTCTTGAAGCAGACGAAATTAAGGTGTACTATGATAGGAGTGCACTAAAAACGAAAGGGCAAGAGGCAGAGGGCTTCAGCGGTTTCCTCCTCTCTGTTTATTTCTTAGATCAAGAGTTTCCAAAAATGTACGTATGGCTATGTTACAACTATATATCCAATATGTTGCCTCGAGAATTTAGCTACCGTTTGGATGTCATGAGCGAAAATTTTGGATTGAAAACCAAGGAATTGAAATAAAAGATAATGAATCATAGTGACGTTTTAATTTTAATATTACGTTTGAAAGAATGAAAAAAGAAGAAGAACGAAATCTAAGAATTTTCAACATCAGTTTTTTAAAATAAAATAAAAATACTAATTAAAAAAGTGGTGGTAGCATAGTGTTAATATTGATAATAGTACAACAATAACAATAATAATTTCTTAAAAATTAAATATTAATTATGATGATAGATGTAGTAATATTAAGAAAAGAAATTGCATCATCATCATTGACAGCAAAAATGATGACAATGGTCGAGGAGAAGGCGCGATTGGAAGTTGAATTATTGGTTTAATTAGTAATTTAAATAATATAAATAAAAAATATAATAATAATAAATAAATTGATAAAAAAACAAAAAAAAAACTGACTCCAGCCCATTTAAAGTATAAAAAACTCAATATTGAAAGATAAAACTAGAAAAATAATAAAAAAACAATAAATAAATCTCAGTTAAACCAAGTTAATTCGTAAATTACATGACCATGAGTACAAAATTGAGATAATCTCATATAAAGAAAAGAAGGGAAAAAAGTTTAAAGACCAATTCATAATAAATCAAATGAGAATATGATAATTTCATAGAAAGTAAAGTAAAAAGAAAAACGTTAAAGCTCAATCTCTAGCAAATAAAATGTTATAGGATGAAAATTAAGAAAAAAATATAATTAAAAAAAGATTGAAAAAACTTGATACAAACCCGCCCAGGTCAAGAAACAAAATCTTTAAACCAGTCGCGATACCAGGGTAACCACGTTCGTAAGCAAACTGAATAAAACCATGAAACTCAATTATCAAACAACCCAATGTTGAAGGATAAAAATAAAAATAAATTAAAAAAGGCATTGGAAAAAATATGAGTCAACCCGGTTTAACTCATATTTAATGTTAAAGGATGAAATCGTAAAAAAAATCAATATACAAAAAATCTCAACGTAAAAAAATAGCAATTGAAAAAATAAAGATCAAATTTTATAGAAAAAAAAAACTCAAGGAAGATGAAATTGTAAGAACAAAAATTTAAAACCATCTTAAATAAAATAAATAGTAATTAAAAGAATAGGGATCAAATCTGATAGATAAAAAAAATCCATGGAGGATGAAATTGAATTTTTTATTTTATAAATTATTTCAAATAAAAAAAATATTAATAAAAATACATGGACTAAACCTGGATAAAAAAAAAATAATTGAAGGGTTGCTTTGAATTTTTAGGTATGATTTTTAAGGATGAGAGAGAAAAGAAAAGAAAAAAAATAATCATTGACAATAAAGCTGAGACAATGAAGTTACACATGTTGCCTGGTGAGGTAGGGGCCACCGAGGGGATTCTGTCGCCACCTTAGAAGCCATCAATTGGCCACACAAAGTCACCACACCCGCCACCATAATTTTTCTTGAGCTCTTATGTGCCTCCTAATTAATTATTTAAATGATATTATATATCTAGTAAAAGATGTATTTGACCCTTTATCAATCAACTATGCTCGAAAAATCAAAGTGAAAAATACATAAATGTCCTTGCATGCTAGTTTATTTATTTTTGGCTTCCAAGGATAGTTTCGATAATTTACTTCGCAAACAAACATGAAAAAATAAAATTAACTCCAAGTTAAAGATATATGTTATTTTGATTTAAAGATTAATTCAAAACTTGTACTGTGTAAATAATAATAAAACTACTCAACTAACCCTGCATAAATTGTTAAAGATAATTGTATTATGGTGAAAAAACCACTTTGATCTTAGTGACTAGTCTAAAGTTTTTCATGACTAGGAACAATATCGTCAAATCACTATTTCAATGAATAGTGATTTGTTTCTAGGAACACATTAAAACCTCTTTCTCCTTTAATATTTTTTGTAATATATCATTTTTTAAAACAAATATCATTACAATTCTTTTTTTCTTATTCCTACCTTCTATGTAGGAAGATATTATGTTTAATTTTCATTATTAGTCTCACACTTAATTTCATTCCATTTGTTTTCCAACCAAACACTTACGAAGTAGGAATCAAACTTTTATTTGAATTTTCATCATTTTGTGAAATTTGAGAAGATTGAATAAAATAAAATAAATGGTTAATCTACCTATATGCAACAAGGAATTGTAATGACCCAAACTCGAGAGAGGGCTGGTATGCAACTAAACAACTTTTGCGACAATAAGTTCAACATTGAGTTGGGCATCCTGTACCCACCATCTAAAAAGAATATTCCTTGTTACACATGGATTCATTAATCAGTTTTTTTTTTAATCTTATTCAATCTTTCCATAATACTTAGATGTACGGTATGAAACATTATATTTTTCCTCTCTTTAGAAGTGGCTCTTATGAGTTCACGGCATAGCTCCCAACTCTTATAAGGGTGTACCACTTTGTAAATTCAGATAGTATTTGGCTACTGTCATGAGATATAAAAAATAAAAACAATAGAAATAAAAATATATTTGATAAAAAAAAATAAAGAAAGAGATATAAAAATAAATATGTATTTAGGATAATTTTGGAGTGAATTTCTACACTTGCATAACAGGAGGTACAAAGAAGACTTGTCTTCATAGATAATATTTATTTTTTTTCTAAAATATTCTTGTAAAAAACTCTCAATCCCAAAATTACCTAACTAAGATGTTGCACGTGCGCACGCGGTGTTGCGACGTCGGGATCAAGGAGTTGCCACCTAGTTGTATGATTAATGGTTATTAGGAGACTCGGGTGGACTTGTCTTATTTGAAATTTCAAGGTAAAGAACTAATTGTAGTTAGGATAGATATAAGCCCCCTTAGCATATTTTACTTGAGGTAAGTTGAATTATATGGTCTATACATGATTTAAAGGTGTTATTGGGTTCGTAACCGATGGTCCGTTTATGAATCAAAATGAAGATTTATGCTCGTGAATAAATTTGGCATTTCAAATTTATTATGGGCTCATATGCCTACGTAAATTCTTATAGGAAGAAGCCATATAGGTGCTCTATCATGGTTCACCTATCTTGGAAGGTGAAAGTGTTTTTCACACCTCATATATTGTGGTGAAAATACAACCAATTAAAATTGGTGAATATCCAAAATAATTCTGAAAATTTTCTTGTCAATTCTTGGTACTTAAATACCAATCTACTGGTAGATCCAATATTTATATTAGAATATTGACTATTAATTTTCATGA
>Ga0307510_10010580_pt1 | contig 10963 bp, 5 predicted proteins | sample 12_EM_MG_FD_207224 | JGI IMG/M metagenome (GOLD analysis project Ga0307510, IMG submission 207224) | Populus trichocarpa ectomycorrhiza microbial communities from riparian zone in the Pacific Northwest, United States - 12_EM | ecosystem: Host-associated > Plants > Roots > Unclassified | place... | reverse complement strand
GCATCGAACAGTAATTATGACAGATTTTATTACGAAAAAAGTCGGAAATTAATGAGAGTTACTGTGCATATGAAGTTGCCCACTTGAGCAAAATACAAGGAGGAGGTGAGTGGCAACCATCATGATACTTATAGTATATTTGATATCTAATCTTAATTTTGGTTGTAGGGATTGGTTTTTAAAATATTTTTTTTATTTTAAAAAGATTATTTTTAATATCAACGTATCAAAATAATATAAAAATATTAATTTAAAATAAAAATAAAAAATTAAATTTTCTCAAAAATATTTTTGAAATGTAAAAAATAATAATTTTTGAATGAAATAAAATAAATTCTTTTGTAATATCATGAAGTCTCCTACCTTAGTGATATTATTTTGCAAACTGCTTTTTCTAAAAGTCATTATTATTATTATTATTATTTATTTTATTTTGCATGAGATGCACTCACAAGTATCACGCGGTTCGGGCACTAGAAATCCCCGAATAAGAGAGGATTTCTCCATAACTCCATGTAATTGGGAAAAGATGATTAAATTGCAATTTCCACCCTTTCTTTCTTTGTAGTTTCCAATAATAACCCTTTCTTTCTTTGTAGTGTCCAATAATAACCTTCTAGGAATCTAGGCGTGCGGTAACTACAAATAGGATATTTGACGTTTAACTTATTTTTTATTTTAAATTAATTTTTTATATTAAATTATTTTAATATACTATATAAGAAATAAATTTTAAAAAATAAAAAATATATTATTTTAATACTTTTCAAAATAAAAAATACTTAAAAGATACTCATATAAAACATCTTCCGTACCCTCCATCAAGTAAAAGTCTCTCAAAACCTAGTCAAATTGCAAGCTACTATTAAAGCTCCGCAAACTTCTTCCTTCACTCTTCCGCTCAGCCTCTCTCTTTCTCTCTCGCCCACACGCACGCACGCACCATTCTTTTTTCTCCTCCTCCATCCATGGCAGACACCACTAGTTTCTCTGCTCTTTCAAAGCCTTCTTATTCCTTGAAACCTAACCCTCAAATACCCCAAAAGGCCCCTCTTTTTATCCTCCCCAAAACCCTTCAAAAACCTTCTCTTTTCCCTCAAAAACCTTGCCTTTCCCACAACACCCACATCACTCTTTCCTCTAAAAATCCAATCTCTGACCTTGTTTCCACAAATGAAAAGAGCCCAGATGATTTTTCTTCTTATTTTGACGATGATGACGATAAGCCTCGCGAAGAGTGTGGTGTTGTAGGTGTCTATGGTGACCCTGAAGCTTCGCGTCTTTGCTATTTAGCCCTTCATGCTTTGCAACATAGAGGTCAGGAAGGAGCTGGTATTGTTGCTGTTAATGAAAATAAGGTCTTGCAATCTGTTACTGGTGTTGGTTTAGTCTCTGAAGTGTTTAATGAGTCAAAACTTGACCAATTACCTGGTGATTTAGCTATAGGTCATGTTAGATATTCGACTGCCGGGTCTTCAATGCTTAAAAATGTGCAACCTTTTGTTGCTGGTTACCGGTTTGGTTCTGTTGGGGTTGCCCATAATGGGAATTTAGTGAATTATAGGAAATTAAGGGCTACGCTAGAAGATAATGGTTCAATTTTTAACACTAGTTCTGATACTGAAGTTGTTCTGCATTTGATTGCTACATCAAAGGCTAGACCTTTCTTTATGAGGATTGTTGATGCTTGCGAGAAGCTAGAAGGGGCTTATTCTATGGTGTTTGTCACCGAGGATAAGTTGGTGGCTGTGAGGGACCCTTTTGGTTTTAGGCCTTTGGTGATGGGAAGGAGGAGTAACGGTGCTGTTGTGTTTGCTTCTGAGACTTGTGCTCTTGATTTGATTGAGGCCACATATGAGAGAGAGGTTTATCCTGGTGAGGTTTTAGTGGTGGATAAAGATGGGGTTCAATCACTTTGCTTAATGCCCCACCCTGAACCGAAACAGTGCATATTTGAGCATATTTATTTTTCTTTGCCTAATTCAGTAGTATTTGGTAGATCTGTTTATGAGTCAAGGCACGTTTTTGGGGAAATACTGGCTACCGAGGCTCCTGTTGACTGCGATGTGGTGATTGCAGTCCCAGATTCTGGGGTGGTGGCTGCACTTGGCTATGCCGCGAAAGCTGGTGTCCCTTTTCAGCAAGGGTTGATAAGGTCGCATTATGTAGGAAGGACTTTTATTGAGCCATCCCAGAAGATTAGGGACTTTGGTGTTAAGCTTAAGCTATCTCCAGTGAGGGGAGTCTTGGAGGGGAAGAGAGTTGTGGTAGTGGATGATTCAATTGTGAGAGGAACTACCTCGTCGAAAATTGTTAGGTTGCTTAAGGAGGCTGGGGCTAAGGAGGTCCATATGAGGATTGCTAGTCCACCAATTATAGCTTCTTGCTACTATGGAGTAGATACACCAAGTTCCGAGGAGTTGATATCTAACAGAATGAGCGTGGAGGAGATTAGGGAGTTTATTGGATGCGATTCGCTTGCATTTCTACCATTGGATAGCTTGAAGAAATTGTTAGGTGATGAGTCTCCGAGCTTTTGTTATGCTTGCTTCTCTGGGAATTACCCTGTGCAGCCAAAGGAGGTTAAGGTGAAAAGGGTCGGTGATTTTATGGATGATGGATTGAATGGAAGTCTCGAGTCCATTGATGGGAGCTGGGTGCAAGCACCCCTAAATCAGGAGGTGCATAAAGTTAGTGAAGTCGGGAAGTTGTCTTCTTTGCAGAATTGATGGATTTTGGGTCATGACAGCAGGATTTATTATTATTTATTATGTGATGTGGTCAGGTGGTAGATGACTTATCTAATGATCTCAGTACAATCTATGTGTGCTGCCTTGGATTAATAAAGGTTCCAAAAGTAGAAGCTACACAATTTTGTTTGGTATTCTAAATTTTGCAAGATTTAATCCTAAAAGTGCTTGGTTTTATTATTTTTTCTTAATGGTGTATCGGCATCGACAGGGCTTTTGTATACAGGGATAGGTGCTCCATCAAAGTTCTATCTGTGGGAGTTTTCTAATCTTTAGTTCCCTGTTAACATTCCCTTTTTGGTTTATAAGAAATTCAGCATCTCACCGTGCATCAAATCACTCGAAATTTTACATGATTGGTTACATTTGCTTCGGATGAATGTGAGTGAATTAGTTCGGTCATATAATTGATGATGCTGAATGATTTTCTGTTTCTGCGTATGGCATTTATTTTCTAATGGAGAGCCTGAAATAACTAGTCATTGTTCGTGTTACATCCAACAGTAAAATAATTGGCAGCATTAAACCTTCTCATATGTGCCAAATAACTCGCAACAAAACCCTGTGTAAATCATGTAACTTTTATCTTTAAAATACACTGTTTCAGACATTATAGAAAAACAAATGATACAAAATTCAGGTGAAGATAACCACCTCGTTCCTCTCAAAATACCACGTTAAAATTAACTCTCAAATTTGTGCTTGCGTTGCTACAAAGAAACTAGCACCACAGAGCCCTTGCGGGTGCAAAAGGCACTGAAATAAAGTGAGTTACTGACATGGAATACAGATTTGCTCGGTCTGATGCAAGTTAAATGACATGTATGATTTATGTTTTGGTGCACATGTAGAGCCATCTGGGATGACATCTAAAAGACCAACTGGTACGTATCTGCATGTGTAGCCCAGCCATTCCAACAAAAAATGCCTGGTTGTCTCCACTCCTGCAGTTGTTGAAACAAGGAATTGCTGTTACATTGGAACCTCTTTTGAATCACCCTTCGGAACAAAATTACTTGTTTGACACATATACCTTTGGTGTCAGAGCCCCAATGTTCTAGGCCAGAACGCACATAATCCTTTAGAATGTTCAACCGCTCTCCAGAACTGATGTCCCAGCGCCTCTGTTCTTTGATTTCAGTAAAATCCAAGGCTGAGAAACACAGTGAATATTATTCAGGCAACAAAGCTTGATTTTGAGGAAACAAGGACTTGATCCAATAACAATTACTTAAAATGTTGAAATCTACAAGTCATAGCTCCAGACTCCAGACCTTAATCAATGCACCTCTAGCTATCATGCATGAAGAAAGCTCGGGGCAGTCGGACTGTGCTTGTTCCAATCTACACGTGAAAAAACATCCCCATTTCCAAAAACTTGCAAATATTCCGGGGCCTTTCTAGCACATTGGTAAATGTAATCCCAATCAGCAAGATTGCTATAGTGTTGCTGACATGATCGGCCATGAATAGTCACAGCACCGGCTTCCCAGTTTCCAATATCCGCAATTAATGAGTCAACACGATTTTTTCCTTCGAAATAACCTGTTCGTACCTACATAATGAAAAGGCAGCATGAGCCATCAAAATTAAGCTTAGTCAGAGAAGCATGAGAGTAACACAGGCTGAGCGCTAGAAACACAAGCAGAAAAAACACAAGGACAACACGAGAATCTGCATTTCCCTAATGGTAAAATATGCTGAGCTATGAAGTTGCAGAACAACATAACAGCATCAGCAAGGGGTTGGCATGAATATTGATTATTGCCTTGACAGTTATAGGCTTTTCCAATGTACCAGAAGCAGCTTCTATAATGCTTTTCATCCGCATTGGTTTTGTAAGAAGAGATGACCCCGCACCCTTGCTGACAACAATATCGATCGGGCAACCCATTTTTATGTTAATGAAGTCCACTACATTCCTGGTCTATAAGCTCAACAGTACGTGCAACTGTATCTGGATAAGCTCCACATATTTGAACACCAAACAAATCCTCAAATGAATGACGTCTCAGCAGTGCCCATTCTGAACTTTGACCCTATATAATCAATAGGAAATTATGATAAAAAAAAATGTTCCAAGTCTTAAATTTAACCAAATCATCCACAACTAAGATAATTTTATTTCAAACATGAAATTTTATTAAGAGATATTCAATTTAATTAAGGCGGCTCATCTGAATTTAATTCATTTCACAATTAAAAGAGTTTTAAACAGTCTATAATCTTGAACATAGTATCTACCAAATTTAATGTGTTTGAGACTTCGGTAATTTTTGTTTTTAGATGTATTTCACTTAAAAATATATCAATTTGATGTTTTTTTAGTGTTTTTTAATAGTCTTGATTTGTTGATGTTAAAAATAAAACACACGCACACACACAATATATATATATATATATATATATATATATAATATTTTAATGTATTTTTAAGCGAAAATATTTTTAAAATACACTCTGCATCACAATATCAAACACACTTAAACTAGTTGGCTTCTTCTGTCCCTCTATTCTCTTGCATATTTCAAAACTAGAAACATAACATAGCAAGAACTAGCTATTTGACTCTCGCTTCACCACGTGTCGGATAAACTTTTTTTTCAACATAAAAAAATGAATATGATGGCATTTCATACATGTTCTTTTAACATAAAAAAATCTCAATCGTAAATTTAAAAGTTTATCATACATTTAATTACATAAATTGAGAATTATTTGTGTAACCAAAATAAATTATAAAGCCTGATTTGTAACCAACATAAGTCAATTAATCAAATCTATGACCCGAGTCATGAACTCAATCGAGTTCAATAATTTTTTATTTAACTATATGATAAGAAAAATAGATGAACGTAAAATTAAAAACCACCTAAAATTGGATTATTTATTTGAGATTACGATGAACCTATAAATATCAAATCAAAACAAATTTCGCTGCCCAATTAAAAACCAACAAAATATTAAAGGATAGGATTGGAAAGAAATGAAGAAAAATCAATAAAGGTCAATTAAGAAGGATTAACTTGAAAAACAAAAACTATAAAAAAGGTATAAAAAAAGGCTCAGATGCGCTGACTTGTATAATTTTTTTTAACGCGGTAGACAACTTGTCGCCCTCCTCCTTAAAATAAAATAAAATAAAGACAAACAACATGTCACCTATATGATTCCATCCAATATAGTGCCAGGAAAATCATGGCTTATGTTTTTTATTATCTAGAAACCCATTTTGACCCAAAACACATTGATAAACTTGTATGTGACTTTAAACAATTAAAACATTCATCTAAAAATTCAAAATCAACTCAAAACTAAAAAAATATATAAGTCCATATCTGTCATCTCAAGTAAAGTTAAAGACAAGAAACACATAAGATAAATTTCTTTCATTAAATGAAACTTATTGACACATAAATATATCTTTTTTATGGTCAAAATTGATTTTAACTAATACATCCAGCCACTCTCTCTCATCTCTTAAACTGAGAATAAAAAAAAAATATAGAAAATAAAATTAAATAAAAAATAAATTTTAAAAAAGATTGATGGATCAAAAGTTTATAAATTAAAAAATATAAGGATAAAAGTGTATTTTTTAAATCAAATTTCAAAATAACCATCTATTTTCGTTCTTTTCATGCTTGTCCTCCTTTCAATCTTATCATTTGTGACAATAATTGAGCTTCAATTAGACCAAGGAAAAAAAAACACCACAATCAAATGATAAATAGTGTTTTTAGCTAAGTAAAACTCCCAAACCATTTAGGATCTATTTATTTTTTTCATTTTAAAAAAAAATTAATTTTTTTTATTTTATTTATTTATTTTAAATTAATATTTTTGATATTTTTAAATTATTTTAAAAAATATTTTTTAAAAAATATAAAATTATTATTTTAATACATTTTTAAATAAAAAACATTTTCTTGGTTGGGTTAAACACAAAATAACAAGTCTAAAGGCATACAAAAGCACAAGTAATTATAAAGGAATCAGCCATTCTTTACTGAAATAAACAAATAAGAGTTTTCAGTTCAACTCTTTAAACGTCTTAACAAAACATGTCACGTCTAAGAAATGTTCTCTTTATGGATTAAATATCTACCAGAAACAAGTAACAATCATAATCATGAATAACATATATATATATATATATAAAGGCCTGTATATATATCACTTTAAACGAAATTCCGAGCTGGAGATATGCGATGCAGGTTGAATTTGTAACTACCAAACCATAGAGACGTCGCTTGGAGATGGAAAACAAATGAATGAATGCATTGTAAGTAGTAAATGTAAAGCACCGGAAGTTGATGAGACGATTAATAATCAACATAGCCATCTTTTTCTTCCCAGCCTATTGATTTGAATCTGGCTTTGGGGTAGTATTTCCATTTTGTTGAGGCTGTGGCTGGGAGGACTGCTGTTGCTGTTGCTGTTGCTGTTGCCGTTGCCGTTGATGCATGTTGAATTGGGAGGCTGATGACTGCTGCTGCAATTGATGCATGCCAAGTTGTGAAGGTCGTGGCTGCTGCAGGTACATCTGAGGGTTGATAGAAAGCTGCTGCTGAACCATGCTCTTGGATGGATCAGAGTCCCCACCCTGCTCCGCAGTCGCAATCTTCAACCGTCGGACCTCAGCAGTTAATGCCTCGTTTAAAGCTGTTACAGTTGAATACAATTACCAACAAATCTACCAAACATGCTGAAGGTCAAAGAATAAGTAAATAATCCATGAAATGAAGGCCTCCCATATTTTTTCCATCAACAAATCTACCAAAGAATATTAGCCATGTAATTCTTTCAAGTTTCAACAGGTTACGCTAACCAGTTGCACACTGTGACTATATGTTAGAAGAGGAGTTACATCATACACTAACAGATAAGACTTTCAACGAAAGTGATTGCTCACCTAACTACATGGACACAAGTTAATAATAGAGAAATGTCCATGGCAGCATGACCACGCAAACAAGAGAGCTAATCACCATGGACAAAACTTACTCACCATAAGGCTTAATTCTGGATACGCAAGTTCTTCATACAACAACGAACAGGAAATAACCAAGGATAGTACATTCACACAACAGGCACTGACGCTATTCGCACACTAACAGAACATATAAATGCAATGAGAAAATATGCAAAAAAAAATGGGGTGGGAGAATCCATACCATCTCGGAGTTGAGCTTGTTGCTCCATGGCTTGGATGCGAAATTTCAATTCATTGTTCTGGTTAGTAAGACCAACAGAATCTCTCTGGATATGTAGAAGAAAATAGTGAAAGATTATAGAAAAGATAACGCTACAATTACATGGAAACAAGTTTCAATATTTCACATCGCTACCTGTAAAAGAGTAAGCTGGGCAGACAATGTGGTAGCTTCTGTCTGCAAAGTCTGAACCTTGTGTTCCAGTTCTGAGATATATCTCATCTTCCTCTCCTTGGAACGGGCAGCTGATTGACGATTTGCCAAAATCCTGAAATTGGAAAACAAATGAGGAACATGAAACAATGAGGCAAAGGATTATAACATCATGTATCTGGTTAATTAGTGATCGATCCAAATTGAACGTACCTCTTTGCACGTTTTGGGTCAGCTAAAGCGATCTCAGCAAGTTTCTCATTCGCCATAATTTTCTTCAGCTCAGCACCACTAAATTCACCATTCCCAAAATCCAAGCTAAAGGCATTCCCATCTATTGAATCGGTGGGTGATAGCTGTCCTGGACGAGTTCCTGGGGAGGGTGGCAGCTTTGGTGATTCGTTACCAAAGTTCAATTTGCCCATGAAACTATCCATTGACACACTTCTGTAGTGTCTGGTGGTAGGAGCAATGTCACTCCCAGCACTCCTTTTGATCCCTTCCCTCTTCTCTGTTGAAGAACTCAATCCTGCTCTTGGCAGGTTGCCACCACTTTCATTCACGCTGCTTTCTGCCTCATTATCGCTGCTATCACCACCATTCGTCTTGGTCCCACTAGCTCTACTATCCAAATCCTCACGATTCTCATTACCATTCTTATCATCAGTACCCGAGGAGTTCAACACGTCAATGTTATCTAAATTCATGTAAGCAGAAAACAAATCATCCACGACTTCCCCTTCAGATTTCCTCTCACCCATCCCCTCCGCATTGCTGTCACCACCTCTCTCCCATTCCTTTTTCACCGATTGTGCTGGCTTAGCCATCCCTAAATTTTCTCTCCCAGACATCGACCGCTCCAACCCACTTGAACCCCTCGACGGAATAAGGGGCGGTGAACATTGCAACACATTAGCAAGTCCAAATGGAATATCACTGTTAGACCTTCTATGCGCTTTCCGTGGAGGCAAACTCTCAACAACCCGTGGAGCATTGCCCCTATTAAAAGGCGAGGGAGGCAATAACGAATGAGAACCACCATCCTTCTCCTCCATGAACACGTCAGTAGAAATAGGGTCCGAAACCGAAGGCGAAGAGGAATCCCGGAAAGGGGCCGGACTCAACGGGGGCAAGGAATCAAGGGAGAAAAACGATGATGGCTGCGACAAAGATCGCGAATGAGCAGGCCCCAGACTAAAACTCTGCGGACCCATTTGCTGGTTCACTGGCCTGGACACTGGGATCTGGGAATAAGGCGAAATGGGTGGGATCTGATTAGGATGGGAAGGCGGAAACCCTACTCTTTTGTTACTATCCCCACTAAAATTCTGAGAAAAATTCGTAAAATGCCTCGCCCGCATTTGGGTTGGGTTCAAACTCAACTGAGACACATCTATTTGGTTTATCAAAGAAAAGGGTTGCTTAGCCATGGTAGTAGATGATGATTGCGTTGTTCCAAAAGAAGATTGCAACCTTTGTATCATTTCACTATTTGCTTCCTCAGTATCACCCATTTCTCTTACCTCTAAACCGGCAATCAATATTTCACCAATGCCACTTCGAAAGCTTGATACTCTTAACAGACTTAAGCCCCAATTTCAAGATTAACCCACTTCACTTCCCACCAAAACTCGACGAAATCAACAGGCAAACCCTTAAAGATCTGCAAAAATAAGAGATAGGAACAAGAACAAATTAAATAGTAGAATACTGAAATAAAAAGAAATGAGAGCGCGCACAGAATTCTTACTTAAATAAGTAAAGAGCAGACTACCTCGTTAACTCAAAACGTTCATTTCCACAAAATGACACCAACCGGCGAGACTGCTAAATTAAATAAACAAATAAAATTCTCACAGATTTTCTTTATCTCACTTTGTTTTTCAAGGCGGAAATGGCAAAGAAAACAAGCATAGCAGAGGGCTCTGTGTGCGCGCCTCTCTCTAGAATTTGTTCTCTCTCAAAGAGAAACGAAAAGGGAGTGCGTGATTTCAGTGAGGGTTTTTTTTTTTTATTATTTACGATGGCGAAGACTACGACCCCCCGGATTTTATTTTTTTATGACGGTAGAGAGAGACGCGTGAAGTTAATAAGAGTTTGTAGTGAATTTGAATTTAGTGTGAATTTGAATTTCATTCCGACCTCATTTTTTATATCTTTGCTCCCTTTGTCACCGCAGCTTATTGTGCAATTAATTCGATTTGTTGGATTTATTTCCCCATTTAGGGAACTCTTCCTCCACGTGCTTCCCGTCTGTGTCCAATCCACGGAAGGTTCCTTTAAAAAAAAAAAAACAATTTCACCCTTCTTTTTTATTTATCTAGATTAGATTCTTTTCATATAACTGGAATGATACGAGTAAATCTATTTAAAATATAATATATTTGATCCTTGATTATCTTTATTCTCTCTGAATTTTATTTGATTATTTCTTATAATGTTATGGTTATTTTCCAATATTTGATTCATATATTTTTACGCCAAGGATTTACCTTCTATAATCTCCTTTTAATATCAAACTATTCCTTAATTAAATACCGTCTCTGATTTTCTAAGATTTAAAACAACAAATCAACTTTGAGATGTATAATTCAACTGATCAGATTCTAGATTTACTCTCTAGAAATTACTAGTTCGAGTCGTACAAATCTTAAGGCTACTAGAAACTTACATGGTCATTAATTTTAAGGCCCATAAAATTAGTTAAGGTACACGCAAGCTAACCCGAATATCTATATTAATAATATAAAAAAACCGCAAATCACATAGATATTTCTTAAATGTTCACGTTAAAGAAAAATGCAAATGACATTGCAATTTTTTTTTTTTTAACCCTCTCTTGTT
>Ga0307510_10010579_pt1 | contig 10964 bp, 11 predicted proteins | sample 12_EM_MG_FD_207224 | JGI IMG/M metagenome (GOLD analysis project Ga0307510, IMG submission 207224) | Populus trichocarpa ectomycorrhiza microbial communities from riparian zone in the Pacific Northwest, United States - 12_EM | ecosystem: Host-associated > Plants > Roots > Unclassified | place... | reverse complement strand
GGGAACCCAAGTGCATGCTGGAAGGGGCCCACCCGGAGAGGGCTGGATGGATGGATAGGTTGCGGAAGTTGGGCCTTTTGCTTAAGCCCAGGGGAGTTACTCGCCCGGGGGTGTCGCCTAGGAGGATGGGCTGGATCAAGTGCTGCTGGGGCAGCTACCGTATGGCGGAGTGGATTTGATGGCTGCGTAAAGCGCGGCGTGTTATCGGTGATGGTGCTAAGATGTGTACTCGACATCTCTCTTCAAGGTCCTCGCAATCGGAAATAAAGAAGCGGTCCACTTACAGTATGATTCACGGCTTCATAGCACCAGACTTTGCGAGTACTATCGTAACCTGGGCCGCTGGCACATAGTTCAGTTCCCGAGACTTTAAACAACGCCGAGCAATGCAGGTATTAGCAGGTGCTCGAGAGAGGATTTTTGAGGAGGTTTTTAAGGGGATGGATTAGGAGGGCAGATGCTTTAAATGGCCGGTTAGTGAGGTGACTTATCGCCATGAGTTTTGTATCTCTTTCTCCTCCCCCTTGTCGAGTTTTTAGTTGGTGGGGAAGCTATGGCGCGATCACGAGCTTAGCTCAGAAATTCGCTTCCCTTTGCTTTTGTTTATTCCTCTTTTATGTTAAACTCGTAGATGCCGCATTTTTGTAAAATGCCATCCATGTGCTTAATCACAAATACCCGCGGTCTATCACTTCCACCGCTTGGGGTGAGATCAAAGTAGGGGCCCAAATACACTCAGCAGAAAGGTTTTGCAGTTCTTGCTCTCGTGTTTGGTGTATAGTTGTGCTGGGTGGTAGCTTTATGTCGTGAGACTTGGTACGCATATTGTGTACCCCACGTTCGAGTGCCGGTATACTTGTACACCTTCCCTCCCTTTTCCTTACCATTCTCATCACACCCAATTCCATCCTGTATATCCTACACGTTACATTCAATCGCTCTCTCCCGGTCTCTACCTTAACCATTGCCTTCGTTTCCGACAATCTAGCCCCACTCCCCCCCCCTCTCATTACAAGTGCCAACCCGACAAACAAGCTTCTGCAGTACCGGCAGTGCCATCCATAAGCGGCACCTCCAAAACCATGCCGGGAAAATGCAGGCCAACCACACAACACCCCCTCCCCTTACTAAAGTCCTTAGTCAGCTCTCCCCCATTCTCAATATGACACTCCCGTAGCACACAATACAGCAGGATACAACGCCGAAGTACCAGTCCGGCGAAAGCATACGGTAATATCAAGAGGCTACGATATATCGCACAACACAAAACAAACAAGACCAACAACAATGGCAAGGTAATACAAGGCAATAACCATAATAGACTAACTCACACCCTAGACCAGACTTGACGACCGAATTATCCCAACGAAACCATGTTGAAAGAAGAAACACAGCCACAATCCAATCACAATATACCCGTATCCACAACCCCTCCCTCGCACAGGGGCAGACAGGTATCGTGCAAATAAGCAATAACACCACCACCACCACCACCACCACCACCACCACCACCACCACCACCACCACCACCACCACAGCACACATACCCATCCATGGCACAAACACAACTACCCGGGGAAATGTTTTTCTCTCAAAACAGGGATCACTATCTGGTTACCATTCCCTTTCTCGTACAAAGACATTCCTCCCGGTACCTGGAACATAATATAATACCAAGTATTATGATTAGAAAAGAGTTCCAGTCAGTCGAAGTTGAAGGAGAGCGTGGGGGCTGTTTCAAGCCACTAGCCAAACCTTACCAAAAAGAGCAAATTTTATGACGGCGGTGGATCTCAGGGACCCCCCGAAGTTCCTATTCTAGCCTCGTTAGTGGCTTTTTTTGTGGAGGCTTAAGACTTATCGCCAGCTCAATTGACAAGAGCTTTCTTCTAATGATAACAAACTTCTTATCCCCTTCCTTCTAAAAACCACCCACTCACACTTCGAAGCACTGTGCCATCGTATGATACTCCAAAGTTAACCGACAACAACTAAACCCCATCCATCTATCATGTCCAATAAGCAGCAACAAGCAGCGGCTAAGCTCATCCTCACTTTATTTCACCCTTGCACCTAAATTTCCTTTTCGCAAATACAAGGTAAACCCCTCCCTCGCCAATACTACGAGTAGTGCTTCCAGTCACCGACCAATTAGATATCCGTCGCACACATACTGTGCCCACCCCCACCCCCCTTTTTGGAAATTAAAAGTGAGGTATTTGTTACACCACCGTACAAGTGCCCGCAAGCGTCTACTAGTTCGACCCCTTAATAGTTAAATTAGTTACCGTGGCACTAACGTTATTATGCAATGCACTGTAGATTACCGGTTCGATCCCACGCTTTCAAGTTTGGTTCAATACACAGGTACAGTACCGGTCAGTAGACAATTGTGGTTCTAGCAAGCCATGCGTATCACCATGCATGTCTAACCACGGAGAAAGAAAGAAGAAGAAAAAAGTGAATCCAAAATATTGTAAAAAAGTTTCATCATTAATTTAAGTCACCAGTACCCAAGTGACTTCGTAGTAGTATCAACCGCCCGCGACTCCGTCGAAATATATGAGGGTATAAAAAAATAAAAGAGATGTATCAAACAAAAAATCGCCAAAAAAGATGGGAAGTAGAATGCAAGACCATTAAGGTATGTATATGTAAATAGAATTGAATGGAATGAAAATCCATCCCCCTTTAGAACTTTACTTGACAGGTTATTTTCGAAGTAAGCGGAAAAGGAAAAAAAAGAATGTAAAAAAGGCCCGGAATTTTCTCGCTCAAGTCGGTCCCCAGCGGGCCAAATGATATTTCATATTCCACGTGGCAAGGGTTTCTTTTTTAAAAGAATTTTTTAGATATCTCCGGGATTCCTTTCTCCCCTCGCTTCGAAAAAAAACAAAAACAAGGAAAAACGTTCATTAGAGGCTTTGGAAAGAGGGGTGGTGGTGGTTTCACAGGATGAGAGCTTGAGATACCCGCAAGTTAGCAATGACGGTGGTGGCAGACGAGGGGAAGCGTTAGAAGTAAAACGTACCGAGACCAGCGACCATGACTACGAGCATGGCACCACCAACACGAACCTTGTCACCAGCGCCTGGAGACACCGGAACGATAGGGACAGAGGGCTTGGTAACATTGCCGGAAGGAACAGCGGGGGCGTATCCAGTTGGGGCAACATACTTGCTGACGGTTGCGTTCCAGGCCGGGCTAGTCCAGACGGACGGCTTAGGAAGAAGAGCAGTAGGGGTTTGTGGCTTGCCAGGGCAATTGGTGACTGCAGGTCCGCACGAGGTTACGGTGATCATGGAAGTGGAGTAGACAACAGTTCCGCTGGTGACAAGTCCGCCGGTATGAGCATAGCCGCCCGAGGGGGCACCCAGGGAAGTGCAAGATGGAGATGGCACTGAATAAGTGGGTGCGACGGAGGATGGAGATGAGGGCTTGGACGGGGGCGGGGAGGAATACGAGGACGGGGGGGGGGGCGGAGAGGAATACGAGGACGGAGACGGAGATGGAGATGGGACTGGTGCAGAGTTGGAGATACCAAATTGCGTGGTATACTGGTACTGTCCGGTGGTATCGTCAATCAACTGGATCCCATAATGGGAGACGTCGGCCTCGAGGTCGGAGGACGGAGTCCACGAGTAGGTACCAGTGTTGGCAACCTTCTCAACGATGGCATAAAGAGGGACGACATTGGTAGAAGGGCCACGAAGAAGGACGAGGGTGACAGTTCCCGGAGTAGTAGGCTACAAATCGATCAGCAAATGCGCAAAAATCCTATGTTATCCGAATCTTAAAAACCCACATTCCAAGTAATGGTGTATGGAGCGCCAACTGGGACAACCTCGTTCAGTCCAGGCTTAGCAATTGGGTTCCCCATTGGTTCTCCAACCGGAGTGGTGTACGCGTTTGCGAAAGAAGTGAAGGCAGTAGCCAGAGCAGTGAAAAGAGTGTACTTCATTTTGAAGAAAGAAAAAAAAAATTCTGAAAGAATGTGAGGCAGTTGGAGCAAGGCAAAAGTTGAAACCCGAAGGCGAAAAGAAAATTTTTCCAAGAGGTTGGCTTTGAAGGAGAGAAAAATGTGGTGAAGGAAGGGAAGAAGGAAGGGGGGGTGGAGTTGGTTTTATGGACGCTGTATGCGGCGCCCACCCCTCAGCACCCTCACCCTATCCTCCTTTCTCGAAATGTCACGACCGAAAAGGCTGAGATTACTTAGTGTACGGTACTAGGGTCAGTAGCTGGGCTATGAGCACCGCAACTGGGATATTTAGTGGGTGGAGAGGCTGCGTGCTGCCGGTACTACACTTGGGCTATCAATTGGCGCAAATAACAATAAGCTCATCATTTCCCCCATTCACCCACTGGTCCCATGCTCACTACGGCACTCGAGTATTCGCTCCCCTCTGCCCCCTGCTCGAGCACCGTACTTGTACCGTACCAGCACTTGTACATCCATCTCCTGGCACAAGACAACAGGGAAAAGAAAATATGTGCTTGTATTAGCACAAACTCTCAGAACCGCACATACCCGTTCTCGCCGGGAATCTTGTGCCATTCAGCAAGCTTCTTCCCTCTCGATATCATACTTCCTCAATTCTTTGTCTGGCAAGGGACTACTGGGGCTGGTGACTTCGACGAGTTGCTCCCGCTCCCATTCGGCCAAGCAAGCCTGGGTATCATGAGACGAGCCTCATCCCTTGACTCAATTGGATGAAAAAGAAGGAATTATTCCGAGCCACCAACACCCCCCCCCTCTATCCCCCCCACTGGTGTTGAATTTCACGAGCTAGTATTGCGCGATAGGTTTGTCTATTATTGTGCACTAGTCGACCTATTTTAGCGTATTTTCGCCTATTATTACACGGAGTTTGGAAGCGAATTGTTCGGACCATGATATTCCACATTTCCACATTGAAAAGGGGGGAGCCACCGGACTCAAACTTACCAGCCGTCAAGCACAGAAAAGTCTCTGAGCCCAGTCGCAATCCGAGGGAGTCTCTTGTTGCGATGCCCAGTGATGGACAGGCACGCTCCCCCTTTTCGTCACAAATCTTTATACAAGTGTACAGCACGAAGAAAGATCGTGTCCGGTGGGACAAGCGCGTGGAGTAATAAAGACCCAGCCTTTAGTCTCAACCCCGTCACGATTCAGATGTGTTATGCGCAGCCTCTTCCCCGCGCCTCACCGTATCCAATAAATGCTGTCTACTGGTATTAGGTTTCCCCCCTCAAGGGGCGCCGAACCCAGTAATCCCGAATAAACCATACGGCATACCAACATCGGTTTGTGATAATACCGTACTCGTACTAGTACGGCACCGCAGCATCAAACCTCTCCTATGATAGAGGAGTTTGGCCCCCGTGGCCTAATCCACTCTCCCCCGTCAAAAACCTCCAAGACAAAAGTTATCAGCCTCAGCGCCCATAACCCAAAAGAAGGCGTTTAAATAGATACTAGCAGTTGTTGACCCCTCCAACTTGGGCTCGCATTGGTAAATAATATCGTCCTGCTTGTGCCTAGGACGGGCCTTAAGGCTACTTCCCTTCAGTAAATCCAAAATTTTCAAAACAGTGGGATTTAACGTCGGGACCGGAATGCTCGAATAACAGCTGGGTCTCCGACGGGGTGCTCTGTTATTGTCGGGGGCACCGCGTGAGTCAAATGCAACCAACCCCGCATCAAAACACTGCAGGAACGAAATGAAAGATTAAAATTCCCGGAGAAAAAAAAAAGGGGGAGGGTCAAATGTCCCTATCAGGAAATTCAAGGGGCTATCCCAGGTCTCTTCGCCTTGAGCACGTGCACAGAGAGACAAAAGATCCCTGTGTGAAAGAGTTGACGAGCCATTTCATCCAATCTCTTGCATCACGCTAACCCCTTCGGGTCAGGCACAGGCTTGGACTCGTATAAGCCGCATTGTCTGGAATTAAGGTTCATTATTAGAATCACATATTGTGAGTACACTCACACCCCCGCCCACTGGACCTCGACAATCTGGATACCTCACCGTCTCATCTGAATCTCCCTGTATTCTAATTTCTAAATTTCTCTACCCAAACCCTGACCGGACAGATTCTTCCCACTTTAGCCTCTGTATAGAGGATGCGACTGTCAACATCTCAAGACCATTCGGGGACAAGGTGGAGCGAACCATCATTGTCAGCGCGCGATCGCAAACAAGACATAAAAAGAGCGCCGATGTCTCTGTTATTCGCGAAGAGTTCTGTTTTCCGATCAGTGGTCACCAATGAGAGCTTCTCCCAGCGATCCCCGGCCCCTGGTAAGCTCTCAGCCAATTGTGGTAGCAATCGCACCCGGAAATTGCATCATCTCGGGGTCTTGGCCTCCACGCCCAACCCCCGGGAATGATCTTCCTAGCAAGAGCCTATTAGTCATTTCTCCGTAAGTAGCTAGATCCTGTTTCAGAGCGACACCCGATTATGCCTCAGACTCAAACTCGATGCGGCTCTAGTCTAATAAAAGTCATCTGGTACCGATTAGACTGCCGCTGGTATGGCAGGTGCCAGACCTCTTTCTCTTCCTCGATATCGCCACAGCCAAACCGTGAAGCTTCTCACTGCTTGGCTAACCATCATGACCTGACTCCAGGGGTGGTAATGCGCAGTACCGACGCTCGAGCACTACTTGTACCGGCAGTCTCATTGACACCTTAGGCCCTGGGGTACAAGCACAACGGCTACAGCACCGCAGTCTTTACGAGTACTTTTTTTTTTTTGTTAATTCCGTGGTATGATTTTAGGTACATGACTAGCAACAGTCTTTACGAGTACCGGTATGGGGAAATTATATCATAATGACAGTACCGGCACACTTCATAAATACCGGTATTATCGCACGGGAAAACACCAGGGTAATGATGATTTGTGTTTCGCGACAAATTCGTGTATTGTACTCGCTCCTGAAATGAGTGCACAGACGACTGCCTCAAAAATGAGCCGGAGTTCTCGGCATCACACCTGGCGAGTATCTTTATTCCCGTCGGAGAGTGCACCAAACTCCGAACAAGTCCCCTCAATAGTCAATTCCGTATACTGTACCCGTATGGTCCGGTGGATCACCAATAACCTCTTTTAGATGCTCGTACCAAGAAGCGTTTGCTACAAAGAAGAGACGTACGGCCCCTTTTCGAGTAATGGATTGTGAATTGAGCTGACTGGATCGAGTTATATCTGCTTGCGGAGAGGCTAGGCCGCCTGGCATATCAATGGGGTCGGCTCAAACTCAGAGAAATCATCCGCAAGCTGGAGTTGTTTTTCTGTCGCGGAGCACACGTGTGAATTATGACTAGCCGGGGATAACGGCTCTCCTTGAGGCTTTCTACCATATCGGTATCAATACATTATAGGTTCCCTAGAGAGAGGCTGTGCAAAAAGCTTGCTATACAAAACCCGTTTCCCCCCCAGGGCTCTTTGTTTACGTCAGCATTGGAAGGTCGTTAGATTCGAGAATTAACAGTGTGTCTGATTCTTCGGAGCGAAGCTTTCAAAGCTGCCCCCGGTAAACCCTATCACGCAATCAGGCTTCTGGGAGTTTTGGAGCTCTGGGCTCCCTTTCGCGACTTTTAAGATCTTTGCAATAATCTCCGACCAGTACCGTAAAAACTCTTGCGATTCACCATCTCGGTTAGGTCTCTGATCTTGGGGTGAAGGGGCAACGCTTCTTGAGAAGGATTAGTGCTTTCCTGATGTGGCATAGCCCCAAGTGCTTTGGCCTTTTATGATCTCTTGAACTTGCCAAACTAAACCTATCTTGGGCGATGACTCGATTCGCGAGGATAATCCGATGGTGAATCGCAAGAGTTTTTACGGTATTCCTTGAGATCGGTCTTTCGGATCTCGCCGGAGGCCCAGAAGCGTGTGGGATCGGAATGCTTCCCAGTCTAAGTTTGCCTGGTGAGAGGCCAGTGATGAAGCAAAGTATTTTTGTGTGGAACATGTGTGGCCTATGATGTGTGTATCACATCGGACGATGGTGATCTTGCTTTCCCTGGGAGATGCCAAGTTTATACCTCACACACCTCTCGGAAGAATTGTGGTTTCGAGAGCACAAACTTAGGGCTGGCTCGCTGATGTTTTACCCTTTGGGACTTCTCACCCGGATTCTTCTAAGAAAATTAACAGAGATTGCAGATCTAGGGATCCTTGATTCAAGGGTGTTCGTTGGGGATGCTTAGTACACGACCTGGACCTAGAAATCACTTTTCTCGAGCTTCTGGTGACCAAAGGGCGGACTTACCGGTATGCTGAGGAGAAGCGTCCGACACCGGGAGATGTTTACCTGCAGGCGAAAGAGGGTGGCTGTAGAACAGGCGGCGAGGCAGTGGAGAGGATTGAGGGATAGGAAGCACGGCACGGGCAGGCGGTTTACTTAAAGGGGATTCCCGGCAAGAACATGGTGCTCTGCTACACTTAGGACTCTAGCAAACTCTATTCCTACCGTGATTGATGACGCTAACTTGGCTGGCCACAAGGTATCGGCACTGTACTCGAGCACTAAGAGTATCCCTATTTCCCCCATTTCCCGAATTGTTTATTTTCATAACTAACGTTTTCAGCCTGGTATAGGATACCCTAGCCTTTGGAATATCGCTCAGGATACAATATACTATCGTATTCGATCATAAACCGGACTATTCCTCCTTCGCAAGTGCGCAAAGGCTCTAGTAGGAGCAATTGCATTTGCTGGGGCTGGCTATTGGGTCTGCGCAGTCTCGGGCTTCCGATATCTCAGATTTGGGAGGAGGTATCTTGCTCCTATCAAACATGGTGTTATGTCGTCTAGTAGGTGAGACAAAATAAATATAGGGTTAGGGCCCGTCAGCCTTGGAAATCTTCCACCGTCGATTCTTGCGTCTCCGGAACAGGTGAATTGGGCTTGCAGAACTTGAGGTTCAGACTTCTGCCCTGCTCGAGCACTGTACTCTAGTACTCGAGTACTTTGCCTTAGACTAACTTATAGGGGAGCTGTTCTTTTACCGCAACAGGCAGTTTACCGTGCTCTGCAGGTACGGTATCTTGGGAGGGTCCACCGTACAAGAAACCTTAAGGAACGAACCGTGGGCCTTTATCAGTTGGTTCGATCATAACGTACTGTTCCCTGCCAGCGCAGGTAATGTTCGTCATTGGTCAATGGCAATTGCGGCATCAGTACCGGTACCGCTGTGTTGAGCGCAGAAAAGTGCTGGAGGGCTGGGACCCAAGCAATTCACTTCGAGCAGGCCTCAACTGAACCTGGAGGGGTTTTTGTTGCCCGATGGACCTTGGGAACTTTTGGAGTGAATTCTTTCCTTCCCGCTAACTACGCGTTCAACATGTACTGGTGAATTGCGAGAGTATAGTACTGGTAGGTTATTATTTCGTGAATTTTCTTCTAAACAAGTACCGCACCGCTCTTTTCAAACATTGGACGATCGGGGGATCATTGAGCAAGCATCATCTTCGAGGCATAGACTTAACTTTAATCTTGTACGACTCTGTTTGGACCACCAACCGTCCGCTTTGATTTTTGGAAACCCTTTTCCAACCGGTCTAATCTTGGTCCGAGCGCATCTCAGCACACCTGGAAAATCCAAATTCACTTGCGCACGCGACAGAGGAGAAACTCGGGATGATACATGCGATACAATCCAATTCAATTTGAATAGCGCCATCATACTTTAATAATCCCAGAGATTGCTCTTATAAAACATCGTATCCTGTCTTAAAACAGGTGAATAAACAAACGTCCACCCCCAAACCTAGCCTAAGCCTAATACACGAATAACACCGGCCCTAAAAAAACGCCCAAACCCAAACAAACACACAAACACACCCCCTCCCTCAGCAAAACCCACCCATCCGTCCATCCGTCCATAACCACTCAAACAACCGCAACTAAAACCGCAACCGCAATTCCCCCAACGACCCTCCGGAACAACTCCCCGTCCGTCGTCCGGTTCACACGCAGTTCTTCAGACTTCCGCTCGGGAGCCGTCGTTGGCGAGAACGAGAGTGTGTAACTACCGAACGAGTTACCAGTCATTGCCACGGGCCGGAATAATGAACGGGAAGAAATCCGGAAGGGAAAGACTTACTCTATAACACCCGTATCACGACATACCGGAACCGGTACCCTAGCGCTGGAGCTTGTGCTTCTGGCGATAGTAACGGACGGGAGGAGGAGGAGGATGAGAAGGAGGTATTCTGGCGTCTTCATTTAGGTGTGGCAGAACTTAGCGTGGTGAGCACTGGTGCTGGTATCGTGGTTGATGGGTGTTTAAGGGAGGGAGCGAACATGCCGGTATTATTATGAGTTAGATAAATAAAGCGGAGCTAGTTAAATTATCCGTACAATTCCCCGCACCGCTTGGGATGCGATACGTGCTGTAGGTGGGTGAGTGGGGAACAGCACATGAACCCAGATACGTATGCTGTGGTCTGTGTAACGCAGTCTTCTTATGACTTGATCTTGCACTATCGTGCTGTACGGTACCCTGCTCTCGCTATGTTTATTCTCGTTCTTTGTTTACTTTTATTCTGTGCGGTATTTGTTTATCGAGTTATGCCCTAGTGAATCTATTCTTCACTATGAAGCGCTCTCGAGAATGCCCACATCATAAGGCTGACGGTTTTGGATGCCCCAGCTTATCTGTCGAGGGATAATGCCGGGATGGGGGGGTGTTTGTGCTACTCTGGGCTGGTATTGACACCGGTATCATATTCTCCCGGTACCCGGAGTGCATGATGCTTGTTCTTGTGCGGTATTGTCAGGCACGTTAGTAATGGCCACGGCATGCATCACGACCGAAGCGCGTGGACAGCATGGGGGACCGGACAACGGGTGTTGAGCGTGTTATTATCATATGTTGAGCCGCTCTTTTCCCATCGCTCTTTGTCAACAACAAGGCTCCTCTCAACACTATCCTGGCCGGGTTCTCACACCATACGATAGTATTGCAGGGATG
>Ga0307510_10010578_pt1 | contig 10966 bp, 14 predicted proteins | sample 12_EM_MG_FD_207224 | JGI IMG/M metagenome (GOLD analysis project Ga0307510, IMG submission 207224) | Populus trichocarpa ectomycorrhiza microbial communities from riparian zone in the Pacific Northwest, United States - 12_EM | ecosystem: Host-associated > Plants > Roots > Unclassified | place... | reverse complement strand
AGACGGCCGGAACCATAGAAAGAATTGCCGATGCCAACGCCATGGAAGTAGACGACCTAGGAACAACAAAGAAGGGAAAAAGGAGGTTCAGGTCAAGCGACCTAAACCCTCAACGATCCATCACGGCTAAAGAAAATGAAGTCAAAATATGCTTCCTTCACGCTGATACCAGCAACAACGAATTCTCTAGCGTGGCCTATGTTGGCTTTCACCCCCGGTTAATGAAGGAAAGTGAAATACTGTCAATCACTCACATCAACACGGCCATGACGTGAACGATGAATGATTTATTTCTAGAGAAAATTAGAGTGGCCGGGAAGGAAGATGAAAAGTGGCAGCAACGAGGCTGTGAACTGGTCAGGTTAAGAGAAAGCTGAAAGAAGATGCTGGACAAATGGATAGAAAAAGACAGGATACTATACTACAAAAATCGATTATACATCCGTGAAGACGAATCCCTACAGACAGACATAGCCCAAGGCTATCACGACTGCTTGGTAGCGGGAGACTTCGGACAAGAAAAATCAATTGCAATAGTCACAAGGGATTTTTACTGGAAAAGACTCGCAGAATGGATCAGAGACTACGTATGATCCTGCGATGAGGGTCAACACAGTAAATCCCCACAGCATGCAAAATATGGATTACACCAACCTTTGGGAAACCCGTATGGTGCCTGGAGCTCTATTTCGAAAGACCTTATCACGGAAGTACTGGAATGTTAGGGTGAAACCCAGATAATGGTAGTAGTAGACCAGTTCATAAAGATGGCCCATTTTATTGGCCTGTACCAAAATGCCACTGCAAAAGATGTTGCAGACTCCTGCCTTGTGGGAGTTTGGAAACCTCACGGATTGGTGGAAGAAATCAGATCGGACATGGACGAGAAGCTTTCCGGCGAATTTTGGAAATCATTCTGCAAGATGCTAGGGCCTAAACGACGCATGTCAACAGCGTACCACCATTAGACTGATAGACAAACAGAAAGAACCAAGCAAGTGCCGGAAGGTTACTTACTAACATTTGTCCAGTACAATCAGAATAATTGGTACCAACTATTGCCCTTAGCCGAACTTGCCTACAATAACACGGCAACCAACGCACACAAAATGACCTCATTCTTTGCCAACTACGGCTTTCACCTACAAACAGAATGGATGAAAGAGTGAGAATCTGATAACCCCGGGGCGATGAGCTAACCTAACTGGATGGAGGACAGACATCGACAGGCGAAACAGACTCTAGAAAATACACGAGAATCAATGAAGAAATATTACGACCGGAAAGCGACGGAACACCCGAACATCGAGGCGGGCGTGTTGGTAATGTTGAATGGAAGAAACATACCTCCCAAACACCCATCGAAGAAGTTGAGTCCGAAACTGTATGGCTCTTTCAAAGTCTTAGAAAAGGAAGGAAGTCGGGCACAGAAGTTGGAAATCTCGCGACAGTGGAAAATACATGACGTATTTCATGTTTCCCTAGTGGAATGCTATGGAGCCGTGAACCAACCAAATCGCGAAAACCCGCCCCGAGATCCTGAAGACATTGAGGGAGACCTAGAATGGGAGGTAGAAAGAATCGTCAAAAGCGATATTATTTCTTACACGGGAAAGGTTTGAGGAAGGAATAAACCAATGAAAGAATTTCGGTACTTTGTGGAATGGAAAGCCTGCGCAGAGGATGAGAATACTTGGGAACCACGCGAAGGTAGGAAGAATGCCCCGGCAGAGGTGGAAAGGTTTCATAGAGAAAGGGCGGAGATGCAGGGCCCTGGAGAAGTCGAGTAACATAGAAAGGTTTTTCATCGGTGGACAAGTAAACGCCAGTGGCTTTTACCGCTACTGTGTAGAGCTTGAAAACGGAAGTTAGATTGTTTAATAGACATAATGTATTCAGGACGAACACTATGAAGAGGGGAGCTCGTCTTAGGCGCACGGACTTGCCGTAAGGATTTCTAGGACAGAGTTACCCTACCTTGATGCGCACGAACTTTGATGAAAAAAGGTAACACCTGCCTCCAGCCCCGGCCTTGGGACGGCGCGTCATCACCGGCCAAGTTGCTAATTGCGTCCCAACCTCAAAGCCCACTATGATTGGAACACATTTTATAACATCGTATACGTTGTGGCCATCTCTCCGACCGGATCCTGTTTGCAGGGTGTATGAGGGGATACCTCCGGGCACTATATGCAACTGGAAGCAGATCAATCCCACGATGGCGCATAAGGTTACAGACACTCGATGACAGACTGTCAGAAGAGTGTGTCGATCGTAATGGGACGTTTTGCATACAAGTTAGACTCCTGTTTTCTACAAAGACGGGTAGGGTATGATAAAGATAACTATGCCTAGTAATGGGAGCAGGTGACTCCAGAAAGGACGAGGTGGCAAAGGATGGAGTCCGAGGAAAAAACCCATAGTTGCGATCCCGAGGACAAGTCAAGTAATGGCGGAAGACAAGAATTCGACCTGCTGTCGCCAGTCGAATTCTCTATGGACCCAATCAAAGAAGAAGGTCCATCGTCTGTCTGGCGAGTTAGACTACCTTCGTAAAGCACGGGGTAAGATAATTCGTACTTATTGCTGTCAACGGATAAACTGATGAGCTGACACCTGACGTAGGCTCCATACCATCAGTAATAACGCGAAGCACAGACATATAAGTTGACCATGGGAGCAAGAAAGTATGGTCGGACGTTTTCAGGGTGTACAAGTGTTCGCACTGGAGAAGTCTTCGCAGAAAGAGAAGGACCATACTTGGTTGGCCTCGAGATAGCATGTATACCGCGATTGCTCAAACGGCGAATATAAATATCGAAGCATCTTCGCTGCTATTAGACACAACAAGTACGCAGAAGACGTCTTATTCAATATAAGAAGTTTTACTTGATCGCTACCAATACTTTGACGATCTATACCCAACTCCTCTATTGTATCTAGCCTACATTACTTGTGTCTTCTTAATGAGTTCTCTGATACAAGATGATCCAGGTCCTCGCTGTTGGAATACCTCATGCTGAAGCTACCACCTAACACTTGCATTTGATGCATTCTGTGTGTCTGATGCATATGATGACAGAACACTAATTCCCAATCAGGATGAGACCTCCATTTGACCTTGGGTAGTGATTTTTGTTACACAGCATTCTCTATTCTAACTCCAGCCATATGGGGACCGCTACGCACTGTATGTTATGACAAGCACTAGTGCTTAGCCATTGTATCCTGATGTTGTCTGATCTACCACTCTCTGGCCTTGTGGTTATCGCAGCCACTACTCTCCTGCTCTGCTCACCCCTGATCTTCGACTTATCCAGCTTGATGAAACCTGAACTAAGACTGTCGTACCCAGATGCCGTTTCCTTCTCACTATACCTCAAGTCTTGGTAGATCTTATTACCTCTTGCTCAGATTCTTTCTGCTCTTGCCTGTCTTGTCCAGATCCCACGATCATTATCTTTCCCTTCCTAATGGCTATTCAGTTGTTCATAATCTTACTACGAATACATACTACGTCTTGATCCAACTCAGACTTTATCCGAAATAGTCTTATGATTTCTGATGCATGGTGAATTAAGGCTAATGCTATTTACGTCTAGATGATTCTCTTCTTCCTAAAGCTGTCAGTGTTACCATGGGTTTAACCGTATCATGCTTGCATAGCTGTAACGACCCTATCGATAGGTAGCTACAGAGGACTAGACTCAAGCTCATATGTTATACCAAGAGGTAACCAGATTGAGGATAGACCAGTATACTTAGTATACCACGGGTAGGCATGAGTTGGTACAAGCATCAACAAAGTAACTTGGTGAGATAGAGTTAGACAGGGTAACCCAGGAAGGCCAAGTTACCCTAACAGGAAGGGTAACCTTCGGAGAGCATATTCGCGTAGAGGTCAGGCACATAGTAAACATTGCACGGGTCTCTGGGGCAACATTATGTGTGGTTGCCTTGACCTACAAAGGCAATAAAGGCATCAAGGGGTGAAGTTACCCTACCTTGGAAAAATGATTACCCTACCTAGGGGACCCATTTACCCTACTAAGGAACACAAGTTACCCTACCTTAAGTGATGAAGTCATCTGCTAGCTTAGGGGAAAGTATCCTCACTTCTACTTTGAGGCTTCGTTGTAGTCGCAATCTTAGGATCCATCTTCCTACAAAGTGCCCCCATTACAGTAGCTTTCCCTAATTCTACTCTGAATTCCTGGAGTTGGCTTGAAGTTCTTATTTGAATACTAAGCGCCTTAGTGTACCCTTTTCCACATGTAATAGCAACTGCATCCAAACATTTATTACAGCTATCCTACACTTTCTCAATTGCGTAACTGGGCAGATTATTACTCCTACCTTGTCGCTGCTCCATATCTGCGGGCTGGCGATTTATAGTAGCCTTCTCTGCCTGCTCTAGATCTTTAAGGCAGAGCACGAGATGTCTCAATATAGTAGAAGTCACAGTATTGTCCAAAGTTACTGGCACTGATACTTTCTGTAAGCTGTCTGGGGACTGTGAATTGGAATTGAGAGAGTTAATGAATCTGGTCACCTGCGGGTTGAACTTGAAAGACACGATAGTTTCTTGTGAATAGAATTGGTTACCCAAGAGCCTATTAGCGAAAAATATGTCGAGATTCTGATGCATTCTAACGCATGCTATGCATCCTAAACATACCAAATTATCTTCCAGAATATCCTCACACTATATTTTGGCAAGATTGCTAGTGGTTGATTTCACTTTATTTGCACTTGGTGGTATTTCCAATGGCCAACTGCTTTGTGTATATGCAGGAGTTCAAAGTTAAGCGGTCAATTTTCTACACAGAATATTCCAATCTTCTATTAGTCTGTTATCTGTGCGATATAATGTCTCAGATTTTAACTATAACTACAATAAACCACTATTTATCTTATAAACTACTGGGTTTTGTCCATAGAGCAATTGTATTCTTATATATCCTTCTCAGGTTGCAAACAGGGATCAGAAAATGCAAGTTGCAAATCAGGAAAAGTTAGGATGCAAACTCATTCTTTTTGCCGATGGGGGCCTCTAGGCCACCCATGTCTGAGTTGCTGGGAGTTTGAATTTCAATTTGAGGAGTGGGGCATATCGGGGCCTGACTTGAAATCAGACTCAGTACCTGTTAGGCACACGGACTCCCCATAAGGATTTAGGGCGCAGAGTTACCCTACCTTGATGCACACAGACTTGGAAGAATAAAGATAACAGTTCCTCTCCAGCCCGGGGTTTGGAACGGTGCGGCATCACTAGCCGCCTTTGTAGTTGCGTCCAAACACCAAGGACCACTATCATTGAAACACATCTTACAACATCATATACGTCGCGGCAGTCTGTCTCACGTGATCCTGTTCTCAGGGTCTATGAGGGGAGACCTCCGGGCACCTTATGCAGGTGCAAGCAGGTGAACCAGATCACGGCGCATAAGGTTACAGACACTTGAAGATAGGCAGTCACAAGAGGGGGTCGAAGGTAACAGGACGTTTTGCATGCGAGTTAGGCCCCTCGTACCTACAAAGACGCATAGGGTATGAAGGAGGTAACTATGCCTAGTAAGTGGATCAGGTGAATCCACAAAGGACATGTTGGTAAAAGATAGAGTCCAAGGGGAAAAACCCATAGGTGTGATCCCAAGGACAAGTCATGTAATGCTGGAAGCCAAGAATACAACATCCGGTGGCATCCCAAATTCTCTATGGAACCAACTAAAGAAGACTGGCCATCTTCTGTCTAGCAAATTAGACTACCTCTGGGAAGCCCAGAGGCAAGATAATTTGTAACCACTGCTGTGAATGGACAAATGGATAAGCTGACACCGACGTGGTCTCAATACTATCAGCGATAACAGAAGCGGGGACCAACAAGTTGATGGTGGGAGCAAGAAGGTATGGTGGAGAGTTTTCAGGGTCTACGAGTGTCCGCACTCAAGTGCAATTCGCAGAACTGTGAGCAAGATACTTATGTAGTATAGAGTTAGTATGTATACCACGATTGCTCAAACACGGAACATACATAACGAAGCAGCTTTGCTGCTATTAGAAAAAACAAGCACAGAGAAGAGATCTTATCAATCTAATCAGTTTTCTATTTTAACATTACCAACACTTCGACGATCTACACCAAAGTGCCCCCGTTTATCTAGCTTAGGTTACTCGTGTCTTCTTAATCAGTTCTCCGATATAAGATGATTCAGGTACTCTCGGTCGGAATACCTCACACTGAAGCTACCACCTAACAGTACCTCTGCACTGACTGCAGCCCAATTGTCAGTCAACTCTTTCCTGTGATTTTCCTGTATGCCATAATCCATCTCTATCTTGGCTTTAATTGTCTCGCAAATGTACTTAAGGATTATAGCTTTTACACAGTCTAAGCAAGGGCCCCCTTCTGGTGCTGGCAGCCAAAAATGTCTTCTGATCTTAACGTAATGTTAGCATTGCAGCCAGAACGAGAGGTGATAGGGTTTGGGGTCAGGTACACCTCCTACGCCCTCTAGCTTGAAGGTGCATATTTTAAGGTGTATCCTAGTTTGCCATACTGGCAGTTTATGGCGGGGTATGGTACCGGTTATGAAAGCCATGATGCTATTGATGCGAGCAAGAAATCAGGTTTGGACATCCCACACATCTTCTGGCCCTTTGAGTGCTTTCCCCACCTTGTCTTGGACATCTGGGGTGCAAGAGATCGATTTGCTACATAATGAATCCTGTTTGTTTAACTCATATAATCGATATTAACATACAGGAACCTCCTTGCAGCCCTAGCTATGTTATAAACGAAACATTAATTGCAATCAAATAATACAATGGAAATAACTGGGGAATATTGTTCCAGGTGGAGAGTATTCGCCCTCGTACTACGAAGAGTGTCTTATTACCCAAGTAAAGAAATATACGTGAATTAACCAAAGAGCTTATAACATGTAAGGGAAGTCTTAACTCAACAGCTAGAAAAGCAACCTGTTAGAAAGTGAGTTGGCAGGTCGTGAGTGTGTGGGATGGCCACTTCCAAGAACCATCAAGGGAGGGAAACCAGTTTGAGTGGCTCGGGTATAGTTGGCAAAATCTGATATTGAGGTTTTGGTGGCCCAGATGGGTGACTCTTGGCCCAATTCAAGCGTATTAGGAAGATGATCGGTTCTGTGTTTGGCTTTGACGTCGCAGTACCGGACTATGTATTTGAAGGTCTCTTGGTCCTGTTGGTAGGCGGGGCAGGTCTTGTCGGGATCTTTCTAGCCCGAGATTGGATTGGTGGCCAGGTAGGATTTTCCCGCCCGCATTTGATGTATTTTCCCTGCTGTGAATCTGTCCAGCCCCATGAAGGGGTGAGGGATCAGTGTTGGCGTGTAAGGGTAGTAAAGGGGGGTGGTGACAGCAAAGTCCAGTCTTGTAGGAGTTGTACTTTTAACATTGATTGTAGTTTGGAGTAAGACCTTCCCGGTTGAGGGTCAGGAGGAACTCTTTCATCAATCGGGAGGAGATGTGTGCATGAAGCAGAGGCAAGGATTTGGCCAGCGTTACTACCGGGTGGAGTTAGGAGCACAGGGTATCAATCTGCAAGTGGGACTGAACTGCAGGGACTGGTCTATATTAGTCCCAGTGAAGTGGTTTGTAGTTTTGTTTCAGTCAAACCAGTAGTGGCCTAAGAGAGTTGGTGGCCCATTTCTGGCTGTATGCGGGCAAAGTCGCAGGCATTCTAACTGCCTGTGGGTTGATCAGGGGTGATCAGCAGGCGATTCTAGATGCCGCCATTTTTCTTTTGTGTGGGAGAAGAGAGTCGAGTGGAGGGAGACATGCCTTACAGGAGAGGATACTAACAGGCATTGAGTAGAAGCAGTTGGTGACCCATCTTAGGACCTTGTTCCAGAGGACGGCCATCTTACCAAGAGTGGATGCATTGGAGGCAAATAGGTCAGCTGCGTAGGTTAGGATTAGACAGATCAGTCCAGACATGAGTCTGCGGTTGATATAGGATGCAAGACCCGTTCCTGGTGTGGATAGTTGTTTGAAAAAAGAGAAAGCTCCTGGTACCACGGCTAAGCGCTTTTGAAAGTGAGTGAATGTTTCTATTGAGGGTGTGAGCCAGTATCCAAACCACTGGACACTGGAGAAGGGGTGAAATAATGACATATCTAGTGAGACAGGTGAGCGCAAAGTCGTGTCTCCGTCCTTTGATGCGCGCCAATGGTACAGTTTGGTTTTGAGAACTGAGAAGGAGACACCTATTCTGGATCTCCTGCGTTTTAGTATGGTGTATACATGCTGAAACATCAGACAGTTCCTCCGGTACGACAATGAATCAACAGTAACCCAAAATTATCAATATGAGAAAAGATAATCCGGTGAGGGATGCGCATGTGGAGTACTAAAACATATATCACAAACAACAAAGGAGAAACAGGGGACCCCTGTGAGGTGCCAACTTGAGGGGGAAGAAAAAGATTCGAAGAGTCTTGCAAAATCAAGTGACACTTGCGATTCACGAAAAATGAATGAACTCAAGAAACCAAATAGTATGGAATGCGATTGCAGCACAACAATGATATTAGCACGACTGATTCAATGTTATCGAAGCCTTCCTTAATGTCAAGAAAGAGGGTAGAGGCTGTGTACAAGGGGCGCTGGAGAGTGCGGATCTTATGGGTTAGGGCGGAACAGGCATGGCAACTGCTGAGGCCAGGAAGGGAGCCATGGTGGTAGCAGCTCAGCAGGAAGGCAGACAACACAAGCGGGGAGAGTAGAGAGGCTACAATCTGTTCCAAGATTTTGGAAATTGTCACGAGGAGGACTATGACTTAGAAGGAGAAAGGGGCTGAGTAGTCTGGTTTACCTGGTTTGGATAGAACTATCCCATTGGCCTCCTTCCAAGAGGAGGGATGAAAGCCATAGGTGAGCAAGGAGCCAAGGAGCGATACTAATAGGGTGGGATTAGTCTTGTTTCAGTGAGGCTCAGGATTTTTTTTCCATTTATCAGATTGATTATTTGTTTAAGGTACAAAACATGCATGCAGCGCTAGTGATCGCAAAAGAAAACCTCCAACTTAGTCCATCCCGCTCCCCTTCCAGTAGGAAAACACTCTTGGCAACGCGTGTGGGTAGAAAAAACTAACAGCAGAAAGACAAGCCTAAAAACAACGACAGATTTTCCAAAAACCTCCACAGACAAGCAAATTAAGAAATACAACACAACAGTGAACAAGAACCAATAACAAGTAAAGAAAGCCAAACCCGTAAACCAGAAAACAGCAAGCCGACCGCTCATTTAGGGCTGCAGTATAATATCCTTAATCCAACTGATCCTAGTCCGGGCTGAAGGGGCCATAAAGATTCCAAGCAAGCAAAGGGAAGGAATCTAGCGGAATGAGTGAGGACAATCAATCTAGGTGAGAGGGTGTGTGTGGCAAGTCGCATAACTCAAGTTCTCCGGAATACAACAGTGAACAGCAGTAAGGTGCGAGCTGGAGAGTGGGCAGCAGTAGGGTGCCAGCCGGAGATGAGGGAGTAGAGTGACAGCCTAGGTGAAGAGCAGTAAGATGCCAGCCAGGGAAGGTATGATAGTAGGGCATCAGCCTTGGGGGTCAGCAGTAGGATGCCAGATGATCCAAGGGTGTAGTGAGGGGAGAGGAAGGGTAGCCCAACTTCTTTGCTGTGGAAACTATCGGTAATCGTATTCGTGTCTGACTACGCAGCCAGCTGCTGGCTCTTGAGAGGATAATGGGCGAAAGCTACCATGGCCTATTAACATTTCGCCTACTGCAAACCGTGTTCCCAGCCGTCTGTAACTTGGGAATTGAAGGAAGCATTTCTGACTGTGCAAGTGCTGAGCGAGGCAAAGAAACAGCTGGGTATGCTGAGGAAACAACATCACGAGATGATGAAACCAACCACGAAAGGATAGAAAGAGCAAGAGGATCAACTCAAAAGGAGACTTACGAAAGTGGAGTGAATGGGCAGAGTCCAGCATCCCATAGGGACAAACCTATGATGGGAGGTGTGGAGGGAAGAAGTTGTGATAATCTTCTGGGGTTGAGATTTCGATCGCAGGAGATGCAGAATAGAGTGAGGATGTCAGTAAGGCTCAGGATTCTTTTTTTGTTTTACTTATATATTCTCTGTTAATGTACAGGAACTTGCTTGCAGCACTAGGTATGGCATAAACGAAACGTTAATTCCAAACAAACAATACAAAGGATATAACCATGCAAAGTTCTCCCAGGCAGAAACATTTCGCCCACGCACCACAGGCGGTGACATCTCATCCAAGTAAAGAAATAAGAGCTAATCAAAACAAAACCTTATAACAAGTGCAGAAATATCTTCACAGGCCAGCTGGGAAAGCAAACTAATCTCCAACTGACGAAAGAGTGGGGGTGTGGTGATTACTCTCGGGGAGGATCAATATGGGAAAGCCGGTATGGGTGGCTCGGATGTAGACTTCGTTACGGGGCGGACGGGGCCCTGAAAAACGCGGGCCCCCGGCTGTTTTCCCCGCCCCGCCCCACTCAACGGCCTGGGGCGGGGTGTCTTTTTCGGCATTCCCTGCCCCTGTCCCCGCACAGGCCCCCGCCCCACTCATACCCCAGACGGGTCCCCGGTAAAAAATAGGTGGTAAGAAACCGGGCCCCGTCCAGGGAATAAGCGCGGGTGGGCCCCGGACGGGAGCGGGGCGGGTATTACCCCAAAAATACCCCCCCGGCCCCGTGTAAGGGCGGGGTCTGGCGAGTGAAAACCCACCCCGCCCCGCCCCGTAACGAACACTACTCGGATGTAGCTGGCCAGGCCTAACATTGAGGCCTTGCTCCTTCAGATAGGTGACTCTTGGCCAACTGATAGCAGATCAGGGAGGTGACGGGCTCTCTGTCGGGCTGCAGAGTTGCAGTGCAGGAGCTATAACGTGTTTAAAGGTTTCCTCTTCGTTTCCACATGCTGGGCAGGTTTTTTCGGG
>Ga0307510_10010577_pt1 | contig 10966 bp, 7 predicted proteins | sample 12_EM_MG_FD_207224 | JGI IMG/M metagenome (GOLD analysis project Ga0307510, IMG submission 207224) | Populus trichocarpa ectomycorrhiza microbial communities from riparian zone in the Pacific Northwest, United States - 12_EM | ecosystem: Host-associated > Plants > Roots > Unclassified | place... | reverse complement strand
AAGCTTCACTTCTCCCAACACTCCTGCAATGAGCATATCATCAACCTAGAGTACCAGTATCGTTCCGTTGTCGTCGGTATAAACCCAGCAATCAAACCTGCCTTGGCGAAACCCCATTTTTGTGATTAGAAAGTTGTCGATCGTCGTGCACCAGCATCGTGGAGACTGTTTTAACCCGTAGAGATTGCGATTGCGAGATGCCAGCTTCTCCTGTCCAAACACCCAAACTGGTAGCGACACATACACCTCCTCATGCAGCTCGCTGCCTAGGAATGCCGTAACTACATCCATTTGACGTACTGAAAAACCCTTTGCTGCTGCAACAGACAACACAACACGAACCCTCGACAGACTCGCTACCAGCGCAACAGTATCCCTAAAATCCAAGCCTTCCTCCTGGCGAAAACCCTGAGCCACCAAGCGTGCTTTATACCTCACGGTTTGCCTGACCGGATTGAACTTGCACTGTAAAATGAGTTTCATATGCATTGCTTTCATTGTTTCTGATATCTCATGAATGAACGTCAACACCTTATTCTTCTCCAAAGATGCGCACTCAGAGTCGATAGCCTCCTGCCATTCGCACGCTTCATCTGACTCAATAGCTGACTTATACGTATTCGGACTTGCCTCCACCATGTAGACGGCCAACGGCCTCGCTTCACTAGTACCTGTGTTTGATGTGCTGGACCCACTCTTGGAATGTGTAGTTCCCATTCCCTCCGTAGTAGGGAGTTTTCCCTTCTGGGATTCCCAGTAGGAGCTATTCGTGTCTGCTCTCAGCCCCCTGAGCATTCCTGCAGTGTCCGATTTCCTCCTCTTCTTTCTCGTTGTCACAAATGGCATCTCTTCCCTGTCCGCATCATTATTATCATCACCATCACGATCACCACCATTGGAGGCTTGTCCTGCCGATGACGACTGGACTTGTGGTTTGCATAGGTGAAAGGGTGCCAGTACCTCTTCGGCGTCTCCCCAATCAAATACTTGTTCTTGCTCCTCTTCCCTCGCTCTCCTCTCAGGTGCGTTCTCCGCTGGTGCATCCTCCTCGTCAAACTCGTCACCCCAAGCCAGCTGTTCCTCCCATGTCTCAATCTCCGACGCGTAGTAGAGTCTCGATCCTTGACCCACCGTATCACTGGTATTGTAGTATGACGTAGACTCCTCGAAGATAACATCGTGGGAAATCACAACGGGTTTTCCAAACGGATCGTAGAGGCGATATTGCGTGGTAGTATCAGTGTACCCAATGAAGATGCATTTCCGCGCCGCTTTGTCCATCTTCTTTCTTGTCTCTTTCGGAAACTCGGCATAGGCTACACAACCCCATACCTGAAGATGCTCGTAGGTGGGTTTCCTTCCAAGCCAAAGCTCGTATGGGGTAAAACCTGTCTGAATCGCCCGTGTAGGAAGCCGATTGCGGACATATATCGCTGTCATCGCCGCCTCAGCCCACTATTGGTTAGGGGCACTGACTGCATGTAAAAGTGCACGCGTAGTTCCAATGATGGTACGGTTGGCTCTTTCACTCACTCCATTAGATTGAGGGGTATATGGCTTCATTCTTTGGATCTGTATTCCTTCTTGTTGTAAGAGATGACAAGACTCATTTGACGTATATTCCGCTCCCCTATTGGTGTGGAGTTTCCTAATAACCTTTCCTTGTTGTTTCTCTACCAAGGCTTTATATTCCTTAAAGCGAGCAAACGCCTCCGATTTGCGCTTTAGTAGATAACCCACATTGTACCTGGTAAAGTCATCTGTAAACATGAGGATAAGGAGAGCTCCCCCAAGTGATTTCAGATCAATCGGTCTGGCTATATCACTGTTGACAATCTCGCGGGGTTGCGTCGCTTTTGACGATGGTAAAACTGACGCGAACGGCTTCCTTGCTATTCTTCCATAGACACAACCCGCGCAAACACAATGTGGTACCTTTGGTATACTGTGAATATCGTTATCCTCCAGCAACAGCCTACCCCCAGCTTTTGCTCCTAAGTGCGCTAGCCTGAAATGCCACCGTGTGGCCTCCTTGACTGCTCCTTCACCAGTGTCCAGAGCAAACGCATTATTAACTCCAAGGTGTCCCAATACTTCACCCCTTATAGGTCTCAGTACATAGAGCCCGTTTGCTTCTGCCACTCCCACCAAAGAGGCGTTACTATATCTCATAGTAGCTCCCCCACGTGTTGGAAACTCAACGAAAATACCCAAGCGCCGTAGTTGAGAAACTGAAAGTAGACTGTTCTCGCCGCAAGCTGGAACGTGCAACACATCTTTCAAGAGTAACTCCATCTTGCATTGCTTTCCATCATGCGATACCAAGAGACTGACATCGCCTCGACCGAGCGCATTGATCTCTGCATTGATGGCAACACGAATCCTGTGTCCACTATGGGGAATTTGTTCGTAGGTGGTAAAACAGTCCCGCAAACCCGTAAAGTGGGTACTAGAGCCACTATCGAATAGCCGGTGATGTCGGCTCGTAGGGGCCACGGTTGAACTGAAAGCTGTAAAAATAGAGTTCTTTGGTTAATTCATTGAAGCCACCGGAGCTGCTGTCGTGACTTTCTGCCTACAAATCCCTTTTGCTGTGTCAGAGCTGAGTTTCAGACATTCACTGCGCCGGTGATCATTCTTCTGACAGTAGTAACAAACAATCGACTGTCCATGGCTCGCTTGTCAATTGCCTCTGATCATCTGACTACTAGATGCTTCCCCAGACCCCAAAGCCGAAGCGCTATAGCCATATTGTTTTCCTCTAACCGCCAGAACGGCATCATTACCAGTAAACCTCCCTTGGTCGAGATTCATGGTAGATTCTCTTACAGTGATAGCCGCGATCAAATCCTCCGGTTGGTCTGGTTTAAGAATCGTGGCTTGAAGATCACGCCACTCTTGCCATGACGCCGGTAGACCATTTAACAGGTAAATGGTTTTCTCGCGAGGGTTGATCTCTTCCCCTGCCTCGCCCAAACATTCTATATTTCATTCGATCTCGTGAACATATTCTGCTCCTGTCCTATAGGCGTCGAAGGTGCAGTCAAACAGAGATCTCCGAAAAGCGTCGAGTTCCAGCCCAAGAGCTTTGCGATAGCCTTCTTCAAGCGTCTTCCATAGGGATTCTGAATCCTCATCATAGGCAGCCGACGTATATTGGACACAAATCCGTGGCTCCATAGTGTTCCGAATCTTTGCTTTAATCCGAAAACACTTCAACAAATGCTTGTTGTAGGCGGCATGCACTGCCACATCCGTGCTATCTTTATCAGGTGACTTTTCACGACGCGATACGATCCACCAGGGGTCCAATTGTTTCAATTGATCTGACATTCTCTGCCTCCAAGGCCAGAAATTATTACCTCCCAAGAGAGGAAACAAGACACGGCTCGACTGCGTAGACTCGTAAAGTTCCGTCATCGTACGAACGAGATAAGTTCAACTAGAGAGAGACAGAGAGTGAGATATCGATAAAACAAATGGTAAGAAAAACGATTCGAAAAAGGACACGGCGTAGATAGCCGCCTATCAAAGGGATGATTTTTCTCCTTTCCTCAAGCTGGGTGAGAAGAAGGATTCGAAAAAGCACATGGCGTAGATAGCAGCCAATCAAATGGACGATTTTTCTCATTGGCTTAAGCTGCGTAGAACGGAAAGGCTCATAACCTGTTGGATGGGTGGATGTGGTGGATGTGAGAGAACTTATTCAATTCTCAGATGCGCGCCGCTGGTAACCAAATTGGACTAACAAACATGTGTGCGCAACTAGTGGTTTACTTTCAACGCCGTCCTATCTTCTCCACAACACTACTAGGGTGGTTTCCCGTACCCTACTAGACTCAACAGCGCTCGCAACTTGTTGGGGTGAGGGGGGCTTAGAGGCTTTCTTCGTCTTGCCACCAGAGCCAGAGCCAGAGGCAGCCTGGGCATACCAGGGTGAGGAGGTGTAGTCAGTGTGGAGGTGGCTGGGGGTGAAAGAGGCTAGGTCATAAGCCCCTCTCCGGATCTCAGCGGCTGCATAGGAGGGGGGGAAAAGCTGGGTGTAGCGCTCACGATCACCGAAAGTGTTAGGCGCACGGACTCTCCGTAAGGATTTACAGGGCAAAGTTACCCTACCTTGACGCATACCAACTTCCAAGGAAAAAGATAACACCCCCCTCCAGCCCCGGCATTGGGACGGCGTGTCATCACTGGCCGCCTGGGGAGTTGCGTCCCAACACCAAAGACCACTATCAACGGAACACATCTCATAACACCGTATACGTCGCGGCCGTCCGTCCGACCGGAACCTGTTCGCAGGATATATGAGGGGAGACCTCCGGGCACCTTATGCAAGTGGAAGCGGGTGAATCGGACGACGGCGCATAAAGTTACAGAAACTTGAAGACAGGCAGTCTGAAGCGTAGGTCAAAGGTAACGGGACGTTTTGCACGAAGGTTAGTCCCCTCGTAACTACAAAGTCGTGTAGAGCATGAAGGAGGTAACTATGCCCAGTAAGTGGATCGGGTGCATCCACAGAGGACAAGTTGGTAAAAGATGGAGTCCGAGGGAAACAGCCTATAGGTACGATCCCGAGGACAAGTCGTGTAATGCCGGAAGACTGGAATACGAGATGCAGTTGCATACCGAATTCTTGACGGAACCAACAAAAGAAGAATGGCCATCTTCTGTCCAGCGAGATAGACTACCTTCGACGAGCACGAGGGCAAGATAATTCGTAACCATTGTTGTCAACGGATAAACGGATGAGCTGACACCTGACGTGGTCTCCACACCATCTGGAATAATTGAAGCGCAGACCGATAAGTTGGCCATGGGAGCAAGAGGTGTGGTAGAGAGTTTTCAGGGTATAAGAGTGTTTGCACTCGGGTGAAGTTCGCAGAGTGGCGGGCAAGGTACTTAGTTAGTATAGAGTTAGCATGTATACTGCGATTGCTCAGACGCGGAATATAAATATCGAAGCATCTTCGCTGCTATTAAGAACAACAAGTACGGAGAAGAGATCTTATCAATATAATAAGTTATTCTATACTTTTATATCGTTACCAATACTTCGGCGATCTATACCAAAGCGAATCGTTATATCTAGCCTACATTACTCGTGTCTTCTTAACTAGTTCTCCGATATAATTACGACCAAGGTCCTAGCTGTCGGAATACCTCACGCCGAAGCTACCACCTAACACTATATTGATACTTCTCATCGTTACCGAGACGAATGTTTGGCAGAGACACTCATACTCCCAAACCCACAAAACCTTTCGAACCAAGACCGCTGAGGACTATCTCAATACAAGAAGTCCTCATTCCTATAACCCAATTAGGGACTCAAGAGCCCTACTACGAATCTTATTTCTGGTGGACAAACCCAGAAAACACCGTTACTCTCAAAGATATCGCCGCACTATACCAATACCAGTACGGAGAAAACGTTGCCTACCACACACCCTCGGAGAAATCAAACTCCATTTGGCACACCCAGTACCCAGATAGCAATCAACACTCAAGCCAGTGTTTTGAAATACCAATAGTCTGGGGAGGAAACAAAAGATAAGTTTTCCTTATAGAAACCAGAGAGATGGCTTCTGACCCCAAAGCGCCTGAAGTCATGGACTGGCGACAGGCAGAAGGAGGCGAAGCAAGCGAAGGAGGTGATGAGCTCTCCTCCGTCCAAGCTCCAAGTGTGGAAACCACCGTCACCCACCTGGTTCGATCACATTCGGCGGATCGGACGCCACGATCCACAGTCGGCCTAGGCTTCATGGTGAAATACAGGGGCCGAGTGCAGAAACCCGGTCGTCGAACGACCGAACCTACCGGCGAATCCCTCATGGCCGTTCGGATCAGAAAATTAGACCTGATCCTCGGCCGATTTGACCCAAAACTCACCACCAGCCAAGATAGAGAACATCTTGCGTTCAGCTCCCTCCCGACCAATATCTTAGTAATGGCCCAAGAACTGGTAACCGTAAAAAACCAGTTGAAATCCGGGGTCCAGATAGTGGGTCCAGAACTCACCCAAATAGACGATCAAGTTCAGCTTTTGGACTTGGAATCTCAGAAGGTCCAAGAAGGCTTCGCCACCCAAGTCGCGGAACGACTTGGTGAAACAGATGAGCGACAGACAAGACATGAGGCTGTCACATCCCATCTCCACGAAGCAGTGCAATGGACTGGAAAGCAGTCCATGCACCAGGACCTGCTCCTAGACCAGGAAATTGTGCGAATAAACGAGCAGCACAAATGGGAAATAGAAACTCACGAGATAAGCATTAACCTCGTAAGGGATGAGCTACAACGGCAACAGGAGTCTAGAGAAGCCCAAGATGGTGAGATCGCGGTACTTAAGGCTCTGGTGGAACAATTGTTGGGACAGGTCAAAGGAAAGGGGAAGGTGTCCGACCCGACAACAGAGGCATCTGGGGCAGGTGGAGGAAGACCACCACGGCTACGACAGGGAGCGACAGGAGCTCCAGGAGGAGGAGGAGGAGGAGACCCCACTGATAAAGGAGAGGGATCTGGTGGGAAACCAGATGAGGGTAGAAAAGGAAGATGGGACGAGAGACCCGCACCCCAGCCAGAGGAAGATGGTTATGACGCCAAAAACGACAAACAGTTCAACCTGTTCTCACGGGTCATGGCCAACGCCTTGGGACAATGAACAAGAGTCGCAGCGGAACCCCCTGCCATGTTTAGGAACGAGAAACACCAAGATATCCGCATGTGGTTAATGACATGCACGGATTACTTTGGTCGAAACAGTTGGCAGTAGGATGACGAGGCACAACGAATCCAATACGCCATAACCCGAATGGAGGGTAAAGAAGTCGCACCGTTCGCGTTGATCTACCGACGACAAATGACCGGGGAAACAGGTTAGACCAGACAACAAGGATACGAGTTCTGGCATGTTTTTGCAGAAGAAGTGCTGCGACGCTTCGGACCCACCCATGAAGCGGAAAAATCCTTCAGAGAAATGGGATCGGTCAAATATCGCGGTGATGTCACCAAATTCTTGATGGAAATGGAAAATCTCAATATCCATGCAAGAGTCACCGGAATAGCCTGGAGAAAAATGATTGAAGACGAACTTCCCATTGAAGCATTGCGACGGCTCTGACAACGAGAATATGTCGACGATGGGGAATGGTTAGAAGCAGTCAGGACCGTAACCCGAGCGGAAGAAGATTTCAAGCAAAGAAAAGATCTTCGAGGAGGAGGTCCCTCCGGCGCGACACGAGGCGAAAAACGGAACTTCGCGGATTCAAAGCCCACGGTTGCAGCAAAGCGTGTAAAACAGCAGTACACGGCTAAGGAAAAGGCGGACTACCAGAAGAAAAAGGCTGGGGAAAGAAAGTTGAAGAAAGAAGGGTCGGTGGCACCGACGGGGGAGGTTAGACATACGGTGTGGTCGGAAGCACACCAGGGCGTCGATCAGAAAGTTGTCGATAAACGGAAATCTGACAACGAATGTACGCGATGCGGGATGAGGAACCATCTTTGGAAACACTGTCAAAAACCAATACAAGTATCGGCGGTGTATCGAGGGCAATCAAAGCCCAAACGACCATCGGCATTCGCGCCAAAACGACGCCCCCAGGTTGCCACTGTTGCCGTTGATGGCAAGGGAGAAAGCTCAAAGCGAGCGGTGCAAAAGCCCCCAGCATGGGCCTTTGACGATGACGACATTTTATTACAAGTCATCCAGGTACCGACAACCACGGTGAGCGGGTAGTGAGGTTGCCGCCTCGAATCGAAAGACCTGCGGCGTAGTCGGTGATGAGATCCCAGTGGAAGGCTAAAAGACCAAAGGATCGCGGTTGCCAATTTACGTCCAAAATTGGGTAGTCCGTGCTTACCACGGGAGCCATCAAAAAACGACAAGTGAAGAAAGCGGTCGAAGAGACTAAAAGGGAAAAAGAAGATTACCATTCGTCGGAACGGAACTTGAGTTGCACGACACGCGTGAGGAGGGTCGAAATCCAGGGCAACCTGACTTTCCCTCCGTGTAAAAAGGCCGGGCAAATAGAAGCTGGGGGCGCCTCTATTGGGCACAAGGTTCATGCCCGACGAATGGTGTCCGAGGGGGTCTTGGGAGTGAGACCAAACTCGAAGGCGGAGGTAGGGTGGACTCGTCACAGGGGACAGTCTCATATGAGGGCTAAGACGACGATAAAGGACCGCGCATCCTAGTCGCGAACTCGAGAGGTACTCTAGTGAACCACCACTGCTGTGATATGGGAACTCCTCGGCAGGACGTAAAGACCGCTAGTAGTGGGATGCCCAATATCCAAATATTAGACACTTATTGAAAAAGTTTGTCTGAGGAGGCTTTAAGAGCCGAAACTGCGCAGGAAGCGGTAACAAACCCCCACATTTCTTGAAACCGCGACGATGCAAAGATTTCATCCTGAATCGAGCGAGAGCTCTAGACCCATTAAAGAACCAAAGCATTACGCCTGCCCTGCGGGGAAGGCATTTATCGAAATTAAAGGACGAAAACACGCGATAAACGTCCTCCTAGATTCTGGTTCAAACATCTTTCTCATGAACCAAGATACTGCACGACGGCTTGAAATCCCGACCGAAGCTAGGGATTCACCGTTAAAAATTACCACCTTCGATGGCGAAACCACGCCTAAGGGAGGAATATTCTATACCAACCCTATTCGCGAAGAAATCGGTGTCAACGGCCACCGAAGTATGATATCCTGCGAAATTGCGAATGCAGGAAGGTATGATTTAATCATACCCTTTGGGTGGTGGCATGATGAGCACCCCCTTAAAAATATCGCAGACCCACGTAAGTGGGCCTTTCAAGAAGCAAAGTGCCACGCTCATATAGAAGATGAAGCGGTGGCGGATCTGTTTGAATGGGATGAAACTGTGGCTTATGATGAGGAAGCACAGTAGGTAGGAAGGATAGAACGGGAAGACGAAGGGGGAATACCGTTGGAGACGCTGCCAAAACCATATTGGCGGTATAAGGAGCTTTTTGAAGAGAAAAAGGCAAAAATTTGGCGCCTCGAAGGACTTTCGATCACGCCATCAACCTTACAGAAGGGGCCGAACCCCCATGGGGTCTGATTTACCCCATGTCAGCGCACCGGTTAAACGAGCTGGATAAATACCTCAAGAAAATGATGGCTGAGGGAAAAATAGCTGACGGCGAATCCCCTTATGGCGCTCGAATCCTTTTCGTCCCGAAACCTGATGGGAGTCTACGGTTGTGCGTAGATTATAGCAACCTCAACAAATTGACGATCCTGAATAAATACCCCCTACCGCTCATGGATGAGCTATGGGACCGCGTCGCTGGAGCAAAGGTGTTTACGCAGCTCGACCTAAAAGATGGATATCAGCTTATCCGAATGTGGAAGGGCGACGAACATAAAACTGCCTTTCGTACACGATGCGGACAGTACGAATACAAGGTCATTCCTTTCGGGCTCGTTAACGCTCCCGCAACATGTCAGACAATGATGAACAAAATCATAAGGGAATTCTTGGACCACGGGGTGGTCGTCTATCTAGATGATCTCCTAATATACTGCGAAAATAAGGACGACCATATAAAATTTGTCCAAAAAATCCTTGACCGGCTCGAGCAACACGCCTTAGCAGTTTCGTTGAAAAAGTCGGTGTTCCATCAAGAGGAGGTTGAATTCCTAGGATATATTGTCAAAACAAGCGGAGTCACCATGAGTGATAGAAAAGTGAAAAGCGTCCAAAACTGGGCACACTCGAGGTCGGTTAAAGAACTTCAAATCTTTATTGGATTCGCAAACTTTTACCGACGATTCATTAAAGACTTCTCAAAAGTTTGCAAGCCAATAACCGAGACGTTGAAGGGAAACCCAAAGGATTTTCACTGGAGAAGAGAGCAGGAAGAGGCATTTGAGGAGTTGAAAAGAAGGTTCACAACAGCACCAATTTTATCGCACTTTTACCCAGGAAGGAAAACGGTGGTTGAGACGGACGCAAGCGACTTTGCGCTTGGATGCGTATTATCTCAGTACCAAGGGAGACGGCTTCACCCAGTGGCTTTTCATTCTCGAAGGTTGAACAGCGCGGAAAGAAATTACGAGATACATGACATGGAATTACTCGCAATAATGGAAGCGTTCAAAGAATGGAAAAGATACCTCTGGGGGGAAGAAGAACCCGTGACGGTATACACGGACCACCAAAACCTGCAGTCCTTTTTGACCAAAAAAGTCTGGAAGCACCGATAGATTCGATAGGCACCGGAGTTGACGAACTACAACTTCAAAATAGTCTATGGACCGGGGAGCAGGGGCGGGAAACCCGACGCGCTAAGTAGACGGCCAGAGTACCGTCCTGAGGAGGGAGCTTGTCACAGTGAACAATCGATTTTGACATCGGAACATTTTCAAATTTCTGTAATTCATCAGAAACGAAACGCAGAGACTGCCCTCCTTCCAGAAAAACGCGAATCTACAAGCCGCAGGATAATGAAGCTTTCGGACAAGGCTATAATCCCGACGAAAGGGTCACGGTTTGCGGCCGGTCATGACATCTACGCCCTGACAAAGGGCGTTGTACCAGCAAAAGGACAGACAATGGTAGAAACAGGTATTGCGATAGGTTTGCCGGAAGGAACCTATGCAAGGCTAGCCGCAAGAAGTGGTATGGCTAGCAGGATGGGAATAGCAGTGGGCGGTGGTGTAATAGATTCAGATTACACCGGAGAAGTCAAGGTCATACTTCGAAATCATGGTGAAGCGGACTGCGTATTTAAAGCAGGAGATCGGATAGCACAACTCATAGTTGAGAAAGTTGCCAATGCCGACGCCATGGAAGTAGACGATTTGGAAATAACCGAGCGAGGAAAAATGGGCTTCTGATCAAGTGACATGAACCCCTAGCGATCCATCACAGCTAAAGAAGAAACAGTCAGAATATGTTTCCTTCACACAGATACAAGCGAAAACGAATTCTTTAA
>Ga0307510_10010576_pt1 | contig 10966 bp, 8 predicted proteins | sample 12_EM_MG_FD_207224 | JGI IMG/M metagenome (GOLD analysis project Ga0307510, IMG submission 207224) | Populus trichocarpa ectomycorrhiza microbial communities from riparian zone in the Pacific Northwest, United States - 12_EM | ecosystem: Host-associated > Plants > Roots > Unclassified | place... | reverse complement strand
TTCGGCCATGCTAAGGATCTGAGCTTTAGAATCTTTCCCCAAGCCCAAGAGCAATTCTGTGGCGTCTTGATTGTCCAGAAATTCCTACCTCGCAACAGATTGGATCTGATCCAAGTAGACCATATTAAGCCATCTGAGTCATTGCACAGGTTCCAAATGTGTTTCAACAAAGCAATCCAAGTAAACAATCTTGTTCCCAATCAATTCCTTTTGGATCTTTTTAGTTTTAGATCTTGTAATTAGACTAATTGGCATCTCTAATGGATATTTCTAAACTATACGCAAAAGTTCAGTATAGCATATTGTAACTTCTTAACTCAAACATTCTGAATCAACCCAATCAATTCCTTTTGGATCTTTTTAGTTTTAGAACTTGTAATTAGACTAATTGACATGATGCGAACCTCGTGATCACATGGTCACACAACCCACACGGAAAGACACCAATTCCCGGAAAGCCAAGTAAATCAGGTGTGATAGGAGTGTGACACAAAGATAACTTGTACCTAGGCACCAGCACTATTGGAAACGGAAACCCCCACCCAACGAATATTGATTCGCGAACGAGAAGTATAAGGATGACGCCACGAAGATAGTTGCTCTTCGATAAGTCGTTTTTCAGTTCATTAGAGAACCATGGAAGGGAGATTATCTCACCAACACACACACACACAAAGTGCGGCAAACAAGAAGTTTTATTAATCTGAATTGTCTAACCTACATGTCTGGTTATGCCTTTATTTATACTCACTCTAGACTTAAACAAACCCTAATAGACCCCCTTTGGTGGACTTATATGAAGCCCACTTACAATTGATCCAAAAAAGTAATAATAACCCAAAGACTAAGAAGAAAATAATAAAAATAATACAAATCCGAAAATTACCATCTTAAATATGCTAGAATCAGATTTGTCACCATTAAGAAGTTCCAAATAGACTAGGAAATCTAATCTGAAGGTAGAATTTATTCTGAAGTCTTCTTCTTTCCTTTTTGTAGCTAGGATGAATAAGGAATCCTTGTAAGAAAAGGATTCTGAACATTTATGAATCCTTGCCACACATGGAAACTATGCTGCAGCCCATTAAAGATCTTTGGAGAATTAGGAGATTCCCAAAATAAGCTGCCACATCCTTTTAGGAAAAGAATCCTAGCCAAATAGGAAGTCCACAAGTTAAAAGGAAATAACAAAATTCATACAGCCTCTGTTGACCCATATTTCGATGCCTTCCCAAACTCCGATTGACCTGAAATTTAAAACCAAGGTAGGACAACATGTCAGGAGACTCCACGTAAAATTTCAGCTCGATCCAAAGGTCGGATTGAGAATTATGACTGTTTCCGTAAAACTGGATAGGTGCACTTTTTACGTCAAAATCCGAATTTGACCTTGCCTAGATTGTATCAGGAAATCTCTAATGGATCTTTTAGTGATGCTAGCTAATTCTTATTATTCCCTTTTCCTTACAAGGATTTGTCCTCGAATCAACAATAAAAACATCATTTATGGGTAATACGTTTTCATAATCCTACAATAAATAAACAAAAAAACTATTTTGCATATGATTGTTAGTATAAAAAACATTCTCAACAATATTTTTTTCTTGCATAATAGCTCTCATACTTCTTTGTTTTTTCCCCAACAATATTTTTTTGTTTTTTCCCCAACAATTTTTTTTCTTCACAATGAAAAACATTCTCAACAATACGTCATCATAATCCTACAATAAAGAAATAAAAACACTATTTTGCATATGATTGTTAGTATAAAGAACATTCTTAATAATACTTTTTCTTGCATAAAAGCTGAGTACTTTTTTGTTTTTCCCTAACACTTTTTTTTTCCTCACAAGGAGCTCCTATTTTCTTTCTCTCCTCTTAACCAACCCATTATTTTCTCTCATTTCAACCAACTATATTGTTTCCTCTCATCCCAAGGTTTTTAGCCAAAACATCATTCCAACAAACTTTCATATTGTTCCATAAGACCAGTTAAAAGATCTATTTTATTATAATTATTAGCTAGTGCATCTTATATGTACTCCAAAACTAATGAACTCTCATTATTGTCTTCATTTTGTTCATCTAAGCCTTTCAAATTTAGATTGAAATAATCCACTTCATAGTCATTATTCTTGCTTGCTATCCTCTTCAAGTTCGTTGTTTATTTCACTTTCATTTTCTAATGAAATAACTTCATAATTATCTCAAATTTCAGAACTTATCTCATGTTTTTAATTGTGATCTTTAACTTTATAGACATCATTGTTACTCTCCTCTTCATGTTTATACTTGATTTCCCTTTTATCCTCTAGTGAATGATCTAAATTTTGGCATGAATTTGTTGTTGTATCAATAGTTTTCGATGAACTCTTTCCCATTTTCTTTTCTGACAAGTCATAAGAACCCAACAAGCTTTCAACCTTCTCTCTTAGTTTTAAAATTTGAAATTTTTTAATCACCATCTAATCATCTTGTATCTTTTTGGCGTGGTCTGTAGCTTCTCATTCATTAAGTAGTTTATTTGTTTTTAAATTAAGCATTATAAGTTTTTCATCCTTTCTCACCTTGATGAGTCTCATACAAGTTTCTTTATCATCAACATTCATGACTTAGAGCCTCAGTTTCTCTTGCCTCTTTATATTAGAAGCTTTTTTGGATCGTCTTTTTTACATATTAGTAAGCATAACTTCATTTTTGTTTATTCGATTCCCCGTATTATCAAATACCATATCCATGTTCTCAAATTCCTAATGCAAAGCCTCTAACAAAGAGAAAGTGTTCTTCTTTTTCTTAGGTGATAATCCATTTTTAGAAGACATCATCAAATCTAAAATATTATATTAGTAACAAAAAAATCATCACACACTCCCTCACATGTTTATACTCAATACTTGTTCACTCATGTTTCACTCAGATTGTTGGCTTTCCCCTCTTTAGTTCTTTAGGAAACTAATATAAAGCAATCAATAATTTCAGTTTCATAACATCTAACCAAAGATTTCAAAAACAAGACAGTCAAGAACAACAATAAAATGAAGTGAATATGAAATAAAAAAAACAAATACAAATTCAAAAATGAAAACAAAAACACAAAGGAAACAAGAACAAATACAAAAATGAAAACAAGTTCAAGAAAGACACTATGATTTTCTATGTTCTTTAAGACCCAAATCAAAATTTTGTAATTTCAGCCACCTAAAATCAATTTTCAAGTCCAACAATACCTACAAGTTAAAGACAAACTGATGCAAATTGCAATTTCTCAAGAATCAGAATTCAAATTATGTAATCTTTATTTTTGCGCCAGAAAATAAATTGGATGTGATTTCTTTTATTGTGTGTGTGTGTGTGTGTGTGTGTAATTGATTCGACAATAGCTAAATCTTGATAGAAATTTCTTTTAAATACTAGCTGCCTAAAATTCAAGACTGAAAAACAACAAACTATAAAGAAACAAAGAAAGATAGATAGATAGAGAAAACTTAATTTTAGTATCTTACTCTAATACCAACGTATACAAACCTAGAGTGTAAGAACTCTAAAACCCACAAACAAGATATAAATAATTCAAGAAAGTTAAAATTAGATTGATAGAAAACTAAACTCAATAATCACTTGAACCAAGAAACCAAAGTTATTGAATGAAAGACCCAATCCTTTTAATTATAAAAAATCAAGAAGTTGAAGTATAAGGATGAAAGCCACGAAGATAATCTTTGATATGTCCTAAAGAGTTCAATGAAGAACCAAGAGTATGAACAACCTCGCCACACACAAAATATTATTCTGAAATAAAAACCAATCTAATAAAACTAAATACAAGCTAAATAATCTTTTAATATACTACATAAAACATCCTAAATAAATCTAAAAATAACAAAAGAGTTCTAAATAAAATAGGAAAAAGAATCTCAAACCAACTAGAAAAATAATGTAAATCTCACACAGTAGCTTTTAGACCTTATCACAAGGTCTTCCAAAACTTCAATTGTTATGAAATGTTTACCTTATAAAAAAAACAAGGCCTTTAGAATCTTTTGGAAAACTTTCAACCTAATTCAATGGTTGGATCAAAAGTTATGATTGCTAGTGTAAAAATATGCATTAGAAAAAACAAGCTCAAAACCGCCTCTAATATCCTTGAATAATAAAGATAGTTGTGGTATAAGAAATCCTTGCAAAATAAGGATTGTTGCCTAATTGGTATTCTTAGAAAGTAAGTAATCCTTATAAAATAAAGACTCCACATGCAGTTAAATCCTTACCTTGTAAGAATCTATAAATTATATGGAAAACAATCTTTTCCTGACTATCCTTGTTTGTTCATAGATTTGTCTGAATAAGCTATTTGGCATGCGATATATAGATAGAAATCTATAAATCCTTGCAAAATAAGGATTGTTGCCTAATTGGTATTCTTAAAAAGTAAATAATCCTTATAAAATAAAGACTCCACATGCAGTTAAATCCTTACCTTGTAAGAATCTATAAATTATATGAAAAACAATCTTTTCCTGACTATCCTTGTTTGTTCGTAGATTTGTCTGAATAAGCTATTTGGCATGCAATACATAGATAGAAATCTTAGGATATCTAGTTTTCATCCCAACTAGAATTGCAACATCATTCTACTTGTAGATTCAAATATGGCCCAAACAAGTACATGAAGGTCCAATTTGACAGATTTGCAACTTTTTAACCCAAACATCTTGATTCAGACCAATCAATTTCTCTTGGGTCTTTTTAATTTTAGACCTTGTAATTGTCCCAATTGACACCTCTAATGGATTCTTTGGTGCTCATTATTCTCATCATATGGTCTTTATTTTCCTTTCTTTCACTAATTGACACAAGATGATAAGAATGGAATCTTCTTATCGTAAAATGCATGTCTTTTCCTTATAAATGGAAGTGGCTCAACCTTTATTTTTAAGAAACCATCATTTCCCTATACACCTCGTGGTTTCTGTGGTTTCTTTTTTTATTTCACAAATCATAAGTCCATACCTTGTTTGCTGCTCTTTCATCCTGATCATCCTTCGAATCCATAAAATCAATGCTTTTTAAAAAGGGAAAATGAGTGACAATGACAAATAAAAACAAAACATAACAAGGTCAAATAACTTTTTAAGTCATGCAGGTGAAATAAAAAAAATCCCACCAATAACAAATAAATCTATTATTAGAGTTTTCGATTTATGATTTGCTTTTCTTTATATATTAACTAGGTTTGTTTTGGATCTTAAATTGAAATTGGGTGAAAACCTAATCAATTAGGTTTATTTTATGTTTATACCAGTTATTGTTGATATCATTATTAATGGTTGTTATTTGTTGCTACCACTAGTTTTGTTATTCATTGTTGTTATTGTTGTTAGGATGGCTACTATTAATACTGCTACTAGTGGATGTTGTAGTTATTACTTCCACTACTTCTGCTACTGGTGGTTAACATTGCTATTACGGTGGCTACTATTGAAGTGGCTACTAGTGGCTTTTATTGTAATAGTAATTGTTTTTGCCTTTGATTTTGGACGTATTAAACTTGTTCCTTGGGAGATAAGATGCATCCATCATTAAGAGTGACCTTTATCTACGTAAAAAAATTGCAAAATTAATGATGCATGTAACATGTTCAATAAAATATCTCACATAAATGGGAAGGTTGATGAAGCATATAAAAGTGTTTATTATGATGCCTCGAAGGAACATATTTTCACTTTACATTAACTTATTTTTAATTGAGATGGTTGAAATGGTTTGATATATGATGGAGAAAACGAGGATGAAAAAAATTTAAATTTAATTTTTTTTGTTTTTATCATGTTGATTTGAACCTGGAAGGCAAAACCCTAGAATCCACAATCAAGAAAGCTAAAATTATATTAGAAAACCTCGATCATTGATTATTTGAATAAAAATCAAAGGTATATGGTTAGAACACCACAAAGATAATCTCTTTGATAAGTTCTGAAAAGTTCAATGTGAATTCAAAAGCAAGAGAGTTCACTTAAACCTAAATAACTAACTTAAAAGTATTAGTAAAATAAAACACAAAGCCCAACTCTTGTATAAATAAAAGGCCATAGTTAATTAGGGTTTATTTTTGTTTTAAGTAAACATATAAAAATACCTTTTATTTTTTGGATGTAAAAAAACATATTAGATTTTGAATTAAAAATTGCATGAGTGCTTTTACTTTTGATTCTTCATTTAACTTGTCAGAACTTATCAAAGAGATCATCTTTGTGGCGTTCTAACCATATACCTTCAGTTCTTGATTCATATAATCAATGGGTCGGGGTTTTCTAATGTGATTTTAGCTTTCTTGTATGAGTATTTCAATTCTTAATTGTGAGTTCTAAGGTTTAGTCTTTCAAGTTTGCATCACATGGATTTGAAAATAATAATAAAGTCAAGAGATCCAAAATGTTAAAAAAAAAAGATTTTGATTGGGGAAGGAAAAAAATGCAATGATGTTAACTCGAAGGGTAAGAATCTTAGAACCCATACAAAAGAAAAAACAATCCAAGAAAGCTAAAATCAAATTTAAGGATAAAGAAAACTTAACACAATGGTTAACTGAACTAAGCACTAAATTATTGGAATGAAGACCCCAACCAATGATTATAAGGAATTACAAACTGGAAGTATAAGGAAAAACGTCACAAAGAAAGTTGATCTTTGATAATTTGAAGATAGTTCAATGAAGAACCAATATGTATGAGCAATCATCACACAAGCACATAAAATTTGCGATAAAATCAATAATAACCCAATCTTTATTGATTCCTTACAAAAAAGTATTTATAGAGTCAAAATAAACCTAACCCTAATGGGCTAACATCAAATCCAATTTTAAAAAATAACCCAAAGTATGTGAAATAAAACTCAAAGTATGAAAATAATAAACAAACTAAAAACTCAAGTTTGTTATTTAAAGCAAAACTCAAATGTTGTTGTAAGTTTGTTGTCCAAAGAACAATTGTTGAATTCCTGAAAAGAAAGCCAAAAACATTGAGGCTTGTGTATGTATGTGTATTACTAACTTGCATGTCCTAGGGATAAAAGAAAAAGTTGCTGACTTGGAATCCTTAATTAACATGGAAACTTTTGTTTGGAAAAGTTGACTTTGACTCCTTAATCAATATGGATTTAACAATTAACTTCTCCCTTTGCTGCCAAGTTTTCCTTATTGAATATGGGAAAACTGCTACCTATGTTGTCTAAAGACAAAAAAGAATTCTTGCCTTTTTTGAAATTCATAAATCAAAAGAAAAAATAATCTTAAATCAACTACGAAAATAATACAATTCTCGTATAGTATCTTCTGATCTTTATCACAAGGCATTTTCAAACTCCCAATGCTATAAAGTCTTAATCTTGTAAAAAAAACAAAACCTCTAAGATCTTCTAGTAAAATTTCAACTCGATCCAATGATCGGATTGAAAGTTATACTTATTAGCGTAAAACTACATATTATAAAACATAAAGCTCAAAACCACCTCTTTAATCTTCTTGGCCATTAACTTTGTAATTGGCCCAATCAACACATATAATGGATCTTTTCATGGTGCTTGTTGGTTCTCATCATGCATAAATGGTGGCAGGGAGGGATGAAGATGCAAAAATTATAAGGGTACTTTGGACATTAAAATAATTATAACGACAAACTTGTAATATTTTAGACTTTTTTCATTGATTGAGTTCACAGATTTACCATGGTCAAAACATAAAATGTTTTTAGTAATTTCCTTAATCATTTGCTTTATAGTAGTATAGATCATGTGTTGATTGATTAATGATGATATTAATAACTTGACTCTAATTAAAAATATTATTGGTGATTAGTTATTAGGAAAATAACTTATTCAGGATTAAGTTTGAAAAAAGAAAAAAAAAGGGTGGCATTCTTCACTAATCCAAAAATAAAATATTTAAAATTTGGTAAAAACCATATTCATACATATATAGTTGAATATAATACAACCAAAATCCCCTTACGTTACTTTAAGAGGGACCTCCCTTGATGCGAACCTCGTGATCACGTGAGACGCAACCCACAATCAAGATTGAGATCTGATCCCGGAAAGCCGAAATAGGTCTGATAGGAGTGTAACACAATGGAAACCTGCCCCAAGGCACCAACACTATTGGATCGAGTAGAATGACGCCACGAAGCCAGTTAATCTTCGATAAGTCAGATTCAGTTCGTTCAAGAACTGAAGAATGCAAGAATCACTCTCACACGTTAAAACTGAAAACTTCAGAAGTAATTGTCATCAAAGCTGCCGAAATTTTGACTTACATGAGTTTAAATAGTTCTTGAAAAGTTAACCCTAATGAACCCCTTATGTGGACTTAAATGAGGTCCACTCAAAACTGACCCAAAACCCTAAACTGAAAAGCCCATAACTTAATCCAAACAAGCCTTGGATCCTAATTGAAAACAAAGTATTAATTAAGCCCAAACAAGCCTTGGGCTGTAGCTAACAAAATAAAACAAAGCCCATAATATTAAATCCATGTTCTGTCATGAGAAGAAGAGAAGGAAGTAAAATATTATAGAACTGATTCAAGGCTTCTTTATAGCCTTCCATGCAGCCCCTTAATCCTAGAAGCAAAAGGAAAAGGTAGCCACCCATATTGTTTCCAAGTTGTAGAAGGATTTTTTTGTTTCCTTTGCTGTCTTCACCTCATGGCCCAAATAAGGTTGTGTTGGACCCCTCTTGCACATGGATAAGATGTACTAGGGTCTCCTCTTGATACTCTAATGGACCTTTCAATTCTGACTTGATTGAAACATTCAAAACCAATGCATTCAATGTCTCTTTCAATGCCTTTGTCTTGGACCGAGTCATTGGACCATTTGGAACATGTAATGGGTCATTGCTGGTGTTTCTGGGCTGCTCCACATCATCCCTCTTTCTAAAGCCTTATAGATAGGGTTGATGCTTGCGAAAGGAGGAGTTCCATAAAGCAATACCGAGATGGTATGAATATGGAAATGTAACAAGTCACTCACACAAATGATAGTTCTCGCTCACTATTCTAAGGTACAAAACTGAAGAGATATTGATGTGAACCTTTTAATTATGTGATCAAGCAACCTCCAACGAAGATGATATTTCCCCAATAAAACTGAAAATCAGGTTTGAAAAGTGTGACACAATAGAAATCTGTTCCAAAACACCAATACTATTGGAATTGAATGGAATGACGCCACAAGATCAATTATACATTGATAAGTCAAATATGATCTTTGTCCCAACAAAGATAACGTGTTGCATCACGCAAAACACAATTATATTTCATGAATCCATGACTACCTGCTTTTCAGCATACAAAACAATTATATAATGCTTCAAACAACCCTAATGGATCCCCATATGTGGGTTGATTTGAGTCCACTTACAAAGTTGACCCAAATAAGTAATAATAAACCAAAAACTAAGAAGAAAATAATAAAAATCCAAAATTAATATCCTAGATATGCTAGAATCAAATTTTCCATTCCTAAGAAGTTCCAAATAGACTAGGAAATATGATCTGAATGTGGAATTAATTTTGAAGTCTTCTTGCCTTGTTGTGCTTGATTTCTTTATTTTACATGAACAATTAATGAAGAAAATCTCCCTCTTTTATGCCTGTCAATTTAGTTTCCTTCTTAAACTAGGAGAGGAAATAAGATCTAGCAACCCCCCTAGCATCCTTTGTTAACTAGGAAACTTCCTCATTTGTTGATAAATATTCTCCTAAATAATAGGAAAAATAATAAACAAAATTTTCTTGAATTTTAGGAGAATATTTTGCTGATTTAAGTCCTTGTAGAATTAGGAAATCAACCCCGAATACATCTGATTTGATCTCAATATCTTAATTAACTCAAGCCAACTTTGAACCCCATGTGGCCCAAACCCATATTCGTTAATAATGACAAAACCAGACCCAAAATACACTCCAAATAAACTTTCTTTAACATCACATGCATAGCCTGTCCTGATCTAACCGAATTATGCACCAAAAAAATTAGGTTGAACCCATCATCCATATGAACCTCAATCTGATCGAATGCATCCCTGGTAAAAACCATCGTGAAAAACCCAAGGATGAACCATATACTAAACCGTATCAATAACTAATTTCAAACACATAAGCAAATGCTTATTATAAGGAATCCAAAGTTGAACCTGAACCGTATCAGATACGAAAACGAATAAACTCATTATTTTAAAGATATAAATTACTCATCACTTTAAAAATACAAAGTTAAGAGAATAAGCTCATCACTAACAAAGGAGATACATGACTCGTAAAATTTTCAAAAGGCCAAGTCAAAGACTTTTCAATTCAAATTATGCCAAAAGATCTAAATACAAGGTCTTATTCAACATTATATACTTGGAACAAGCCTTCAAATCTAGAAAAACACTAAAATGATATAATTGAGATCTAAATGAATAGCTTTTAAAGAAAATTAGACAAATAATAATTATCACATGTTTTTTACTCACAAGAAACACAAACATATATTTATAAAGCTTAAAAATTAAAACAGATATAATTTCTTGTTGAAAACTCTAATGATGCTTGGACAATCTAAAAATATCACTTTTTAAACTTAAAAACTGCACAAAATAAAATTACTTTACTATGTAATAAAAACATGCAAATTTGAACTTAAAATCGATCTATGAGTTGATCAAAATAAAATTTATTTGTACTGCCAACCAGAAATTAATAACCCAATATCAATATAACCATTAGGGACACTCTGTCATAAAGCTTACCACGTACCATCAATTAATTAACTTTATAGGGTTTAGAGATAGGTTAAAAGCTAAACTAGACCAAGAAGAGACGGTCCCTTGTTTTAGTACCTTAACGAAAGTCAGCTGCCTTTCCTTTACCAAACATGGTTGACAATAGCCATAAGGCTTTAGCCAAAACAAAAGGGAGGGG
>Ga0307510_10010574_pt1 | contig 10967 bp, 6 predicted proteins | sample 12_EM_MG_FD_207224 | JGI IMG/M metagenome (GOLD analysis project Ga0307510, IMG submission 207224) | Populus trichocarpa ectomycorrhiza microbial communities from riparian zone in the Pacific Northwest, United States - 12_EM | ecosystem: Host-associated > Plants > Roots > Unclassified | place... | reverse complement strand
TCTCAGACCTGATTGGGTATTTGAGGTTTAGAGGGGTTCTTCCTATGACGATTCGCTTAGCTGTCTACCAGCCTGCATCTTTTGCATATCGCGTCTCTCCCGCCTCCGCTATCTCTCTTTTCTTCCACTGGTGTGGCTATTTTGACTAAATACTGATAGTTCAGGGGGCTTTTGTTTGCTAGTGCCTCCTTCCTTCGGATGAGATAAAAGTTGGAGCTGTTGGAAAATCGTGAAAGTGCCCCGTGCTTGTATAAGTGCCCCGCGCTTGTATGCTGCCATGATGTCCTGTGGTGGGGGTACACTATTTAGTGCTTGCTAGATCTATTTAGTGTGATACCGCGGAACAAACTTGACAAGACAGGTTATTTTAACTACTATTTACAAACCTTGTGTGTGGACATGCCACTCGGAACAGCCACCTTGGGTAAATGAGCACTATTACCGTATAATCTGGCAAAAGTCGGATTGACGCGACTGAGGATTTTCTTGAACCTGCCCAACCACCGTGGTCTATATATTTAAACTGCGGAATTCGCCTTCTTCGTGCCCTCCTGTTGGCTCGGTTGCGTTAGTTTCGCTTTAGCTCTAGTCCGACGTTTGCCAAATGAGAAGGTATGCGCCTGCAGTTGAAATCCTCTCACTCGGAAGAAGTCTTTGTGAGGTTATACAAGTACTTGTACAGGTTATTAGTCATACACCTTGGCCAAATGGAGATGATTGGATGTAATTGTGCCACAATAAGTTGTGTCACCCCTCTTCAGCTCTGATCACAGAGTGTTTACAACCCCCCCAGTGTCCTGCAGATCGCTACACTGTTTCTACATTCACAAACATTCCAGGTAGAATATCATGGCCCAAATTTCACTCAACTTCGGCGACGGCAGCACCCGCTGCGGCAACTTTGATCATAGTTTCAACAACTTCTATATCTCCGACGACGATGCTCCTATTATGCGTTGGCTCTCTCCACTGGAGCCGAATAATAGACATCAGGGCGTTCGCACTGAGCGGTTCGATGGGGTCGGTAATTGGTTGTTAGAAACGAGCGAGTTTCGGGAGTGGAGATATAGTGGGGGTGGAGCCGGCAAGGCAGTCTTGTTTTGCTCCGGGAACCCGGGAGTGGGCAAAACATATCTCAGGTAAGTGGCGGGACTCTTTGAAGGAACTGAATACCGCTGACGGTTGGGAATATTAGTTCCCTAGTGATCGACAGCCTGTGCGATCGGGCGCAGGAGGACAATATCGCAGTTGTAGGCTTGTACTGCGACTCCCTCTCTCAACAAGATCAGACAACCACCAACATTATGGGAGCTCTTCTGAAACAGCTGGTAGGCAGAGGCGGCATCCCGGACCATCTACGAGTGGCTTTTCAAAAAGCGAAAATGGAATTTGGTGGTAGAGGGCCGCGACTTGCGGACCTAATGGGAATGTTGAAAACTGCTATTGCTTCGATACCACAAGTTTTCATCTGCCTCGACGCCTTGGACGAATGTTTACCGGAGCGCTTTCCAGAGATTCTCGAGTTGCTGAGAGATATTCTTCGGGAGTCCCCCGGGACGAGAATATTCCTCACTGGGAGGCCCCATGTCAAGGAAGATGTCCAAAGATATTTCCCCAAGGCGGTTGTGGTACCTATTAGCCCTAACCCGAATGATATTCGGAATTATGTGGAGATGAGGTTAGATAAGGATTCCGAGCCAGAGGCGATGAGCAATGACTTACGGGTGGATATTGTGAGAGTGGTTTTGGAAAAGATATCTAATGTGTGAGTGAGAACGTCGGGCACCCCCACCCCCATCAATGATGCATACTTACCAAAGGCGTGTAGATTCCTCCTGGTTTCGCTCAACATCGATGCTATTCTAGCAGAGGTGACAATTCGTCAGAGAAGAAAGAAACTTGAGGATATGACACAGGGCAATGGACTGCGGGAGGCCTACACGGCAACCCTAATGCGAATTAAAGCGCAGAAGGGATATAAATCAGTACTCGGATTGAAGGCCCTGATGTGGGTGCTGCATTCGGAAAGGCCGCTACGGACCAAAGAGCTCTGCCATGCCTTGGGAGTGGAGATAGGATCTGCGGATCTGGATCCGGAAAACGTTCCTGCCTTACGGATAGTCCTAGCATCTTGTCTAGGTCTTATCACGGTCGAAATGTCTTCGTCCACTGTCCGACTGGTACACTTTACTCTTCAGGAGTATCTATCAGGTGATCCGACCCTATTCCATAGTCCTCATTCAGCAATATCGGAGGTTTGCTTGACATACCTGAATTTCGGATTTGTCTGTGATCTTTCGCCAACTCTTCGCTGGGCCCCCTCAACAACACCGCTTCTAGAATATGCTTCTATTTATTGGGGGAAGCATACGAGAATAGGAGTGACAGAGAATATCAAAATACTCGCACTAAGGCTTCTCGATAGATTTGATGAGCATATATCCATTCAACTCCTGCACCGTTATGATGGGGAGGTTTTCTTTCACCCATGGTTTTATGAGCCGGAGAATCTCACAGGATTTACAGGACTCCACGGGGTAGCATTCTTCGGAATCGAGGAGATAGTTTCAGCGGTATTGGATATGAGGGAATGGCACCTTAATGCAGCCGATTCTACTGGGAATACGGCTCTCACATGGGCAGCTAAGAGAGGGCATGGCGGGGTAGTAAAGAAGCTTTTGAAACGAAAGGACATCAATCCTGACAAGTCAGACACCAAATATAGCCGGACACCACTCTCGTGGGCGGCTGAGAAGGGGCATGAGGGGATAGTAAAGATGCTTTTGGAACTAAAGGACGTCAATCCTGACCAGCCAGACACCTTTTATGGCCAGACACCACTCTCGTTGGCGGCTGTGAACGGGCATGAGGGGATAGTAAAGATGCTTTTGGAACGAAAGGACGTCAATCCTGACAAGTCAGACACCTTTTATGGCCGGACACCACTCTCGTTGGCGGCTGAGAACGGGCATGAGGGGATAGTAAAGATGCTTTTGGAACTAAAGGACGTCAATCCTGACAAGTCAGACACCAAATGTGGCCGGACACCACTCTCGTTGGCGGCTGAGAACGGGCATGAGGGGATAGTAAAGATGCTTTTGGAACGAAAGGACGTCAATCCTGGCCAGCTAGACACCTTTTATGGCCGGATACCACTCTCGTGGGCGGCTGTGAGCGGGCATGAGGGGATAGTAAAGATGCTTTTGGAACTAAGGGACGTTAATCCTGACTACCCAGACACTTATTTCGGCCGAACGCCACTCTTGTTGGCGGCTATGCATGGGCATGAGGGGATAGTAAAGATGCTTTTAGAACGAAAGGACATCAATCCTGACAAGTCAGACACCAAATATAGCCGGACACCACTCTGGTGGGCGGCCGAGAAGGGGCATGAGGGGATAGTAAAGATGCTTTTGGAAAGAAAGGACGTCAATCCTGACAAGTCAGACACCAAATATAGCCGGACACCACTCTGGTGGGCGGCCAAGAAGGGGCATGAGGGGATAGTAAAGATGCTTTTGGAACGAAAGGACGTCAATCCTGACCACCCAGACACTTATTTCGGCTGGACACCACTCTTGTGGGCGGCTATGAGAGGGCATGAGAGGGTAGTAAAGATGCTTTTGGAACGGAAAAATGCCTGCCCTGCTACAGATAACGTGAACCAAACCCCACAGCCGGTGGCCCTCTCCGGAGGACATGATAGAGTTGCTAGGATCCCACTCGACCGGGACGAAGCTAATTGCGCTGCAGTAGATCTTAGCAGCCCGACGCCCCTCCCACCCACCACTATGCATCCAGATGAGTCTGTGGCGGAGATCCAATTCAGATCTCACGACCCTAATACCGGCATCGCGGGCTCTAGCGGCCAACCCGGGCTCCTATCAGCAGTGCACAGTCAGATGTCGGGGTTATTAGATCACAATGATTCCACCCCCATGTCCGCAGATACCGACCTCTCAACCCAATCACCCTTCTGGTCTCGACCTCTTTCCATCTGGCCCCTAAAACTCTGCTTCCGTCCGAACAAGGCTGAACCCCATCCTACCAGCACCCAACCCACCCTCTTATTCGCGTTTGACCGGCGTTTTATCATCTCCTCTCTCATTCTTATTCTCGCTCTCCTCCTCTACTTCCTTCCATCCTCGTTACTAGATATACCGCTATTCCATAAATACTTCCCAAGTGTGGGGGGGTGAGTATAGGCAAGATTTCGATACAAACAGGCTTTCTTGATAATGGATTCCCTTCTAGTTCTCCACTGGCTATCTGCTGTTTATCACCTTTTGTGCTTTTTTATATATACCTTTCCTTTTCGTTTTCCCTTCGTTGGAGTTCTGGTTAGACTTGGTCGTATCGCGCTACTCTTATTCTTCATTCTTATATGTGAAGTTAGCATTTGTCTTGTGTTTTGGTAGTGTCAGTAGTGTATAGTAATGTGAAAAGAGACAAAGTCCATATACTGCTTAAGTAACAATACTATTTTCGGTATTGTAGAGGGATTGTTTACTAAGGGTGGAGTCCTTACCTACTATACTACTCGGCAGCCCAACTTGTACCCGTATCAAGCTTAAGAAACCTGTTCCCTGGTAGTATCTTCCTGAGTCTTCTTTCTCACATTCTTGCTTGCCCTTATTTTCTTCTGCCCCCTGTTCAGCACTCTTTTTCCAAACGTAATAGCCATTTTCCCACTATGTTTCGATATTGGTAATGGGGTTTTAATCACGATACAAGCTCTATACAGTACTCTTTTTCATTCCTTCCTTAATCTCTGCAACTTATTTAAAACAGAACCCCCGAAGTGGGTGGGTGCTGGGAATATTAATTTAATGTGGCAGATATGCCGCGAGGAATAATAGTACCCGTATTGTTGGGGCGGTATATTGTTACCTCTCACAAGTACTTGTACTGTACCGCTACATCGAGAATAGCTAGCAGCGCAATAGATATCGGACATTAATTCTTTTCTACTGCCGATTCACACTGCGGTATAGTTCTCATACTTAGCGGGTCTTTACTTCAATCCCTCACCTCACACTTCATCCCCCACAGCGGGCAGAGGAGAGGTGCGAGTGGGAGAGAGCATGAAGATTCTCGTCACCCACTAATCGCCATGGACCGTAAAAACTCGAATAATTGAACCGTGTGCTATGAAGTCCAGAATTTACTTCAGGGAACTGGGGCAAAAAACCCAGCAAAAACAAAGCCTCTTTCCCACTTCCGAGACAGAAAAAAAAACCAGAATTTCTTGACTTTAGTGAGGGAGGAAAGTCCGACGACATAGCACAAGGTTCAATTATTCAAGTTTCTACGGTACCATCTGTTGGGATGTGTGGTACGTTGTGTGAGGTGAGATGTTCGTTCATGACTAGTCGTGCAAGAGAGAAAACTACTCAAAGGGAAACGCCCGTGCCAAGCCCACTCCCGCACAACCAATGATAGACCTAACCCAAACACGTAGGAAGGCCCTAAGCTAACCTATAGACATGTCCTCAGTGGGTAGCCGTACCTTAACATATCGTATAGCTAACAGAGTTAACACCATCTATGCAAATCTGCTGTCAGGGTCGCGAGTTAGCGTTTGGGTATTTGCGAGCAGAAGCTCTTTGGCAACGTCCGGAGGGGGGTTGGGTTGTCTTGGGGGGGAAAGGGGTTCGCTCGCAGACGTGATTGGGTATTTAGAGTTTTTCTTGCTATGACGATTCCCTTGGCAGTCTACCGCCCTGCATCTTTCGCATATCGTATCTCTTCCGCCTCCGCTATTTCTCTTTTCTTCCACCGATGTGGTTATTTTGGCTAAATACTGATAGTGCAGGGGGGGTTGTTTGCTAGTGCCTCCTTCCTTCCGATGAGATAAAGTTGGAGCTGCTGGAAACTCGTGAAAGTGCCCCCTGCTTGTATAGGTGCCCCGCGCTTGTATGCTGCCACGACGTGCTGTGGTGGGGGTACACTACTCGAGTACGAGCACATAGTGCTTGCTAGATCTATTCCGTGTAATACTGCGGTACAAACTCGACACGACAGATTATTTTAACTACTATTTACAAACCTTGTGTGTGGACATGCCACTCGGAACAGCCACCTCAGGTAAATGAGCTGTATTACCGACCCGGGCGCAAATTAAAGATCTGGAAGAAGTGACAAACAATGTATGGTTGCAATATAGACATCGGGGTCACTCTTTCCGGATCTTTAATTTGCGCCCGAGTACCGGTATACCTCCTACTAGTTATGCGCCTTGCCCAAAATGGAAATGACTGGATGTAATTGTGCCACAACATGTTGTATCACTCCTCTTCAGCTCCGATCACGGAGTGTTTACAAACCTCCCGGTGTCCTGCAAATCGCTACACTGTTTCTACATTCAACCAACATTCTGGGTAGAATATCATAACTCAAATTTCACTCAACATCGGCGATGGCAGCACCAGCTGCGGCAACATAGACAATGGCGTCAACAGCTTCTATATCTCCAACGAGGATGAGCCAATTATGTGTTGGCTCTCTCCACTGGAGCCGAGTAATAGACATCAGGGCGCCCGCACAGAGCGGTTCGATGGGATCCGGAATTGGCTGTTAGAAACGAGCGAGTTTCGGGAGTGGAGATATAGTGGGGGTGGAGCCGATAAGGCAGTCTTGTTTTGCTCCGGGAATCCGGGAGTGGGCAAAACATAGCTCAGGTAAGTGGTGGGACTCTTTGAAGGAACTGAATGCCGCTGACGGCTCGGAATATTGGTTCCCTAGTGATTGACAGCCTGTGCGATCGGGCGCAGGAGGCCAATATCGCAGTTGTAGGCTTGTACTGCGACTCCCTCTCTCAACAAGAGCAGACAACCACCAACATTATTGAAGCTCTTCTGAAGCAGCTGGTAGGCAGGGCCGGCATCCCGGATCATCTACGAGCGGCGTTTGAAAAAGGGAAAGAGGAATTTGGTGGTAGAGGGCCGCGACTTGCTGACCTGATGGGAATGTTGAAAACCGTTATTGCTTCGCTACCACAGGTGTTCATCTGCCTCGACGCCTTGGACGAATGTTTACCGAAGCGCTTTCCAGAGATTCTCGTGTCGTTGAGAGATATTCTTCGGGAGTCTCCTGGCACAAGATTATTCCTCACTGGGAGGTCCCATGCTTGTGTCAAGGAAGATGTCCAAAGATATTTCTCTAGAGCGGTTGTGATACCCATCAGCCCTAACCCGAATGATATCCGGAATTATGTGGAGATGAGGTTAGATAGGGATTCCAAGCCGGAGGCGATGAGTAATGACTTACGGGTGGATATTGTGAGAGTGATTTTGGAAAAGATATCTAATGTGTGAGTGAGAACATTCGGCACCCCCACCCCATTAATGATGCATACTTACCAAAGGCTATATATAGATTCCTCCTGGTTTCGCTCAACATCGATGCTATTCTAGCAGAGGTGACAATTCGTCAGAGAAGAAAGAAACTAGAGGAGATGGTACAAAGCAACGGACTCAGCGAGGCATACACGGCAACCATAACGCGAATAAAAGCGCAGAAGGGATATAAATCAGTACTCGGATTGAAGGCCCTGATGTGGGTGCTGCATTCGGAAAGGCCGTTACGGGCCGAGGAGCTCTGTCATGCCTTGGGAGTGGAGATTGGATCTGCGGATCTCGATCAGGAAAACATTCCTGCGTTACGGATAGTCCTAGCATCTTGTCTAGGTCTTATCACGGTCGAAATGTCTTCGTCCACTATCCGACTGGTGCACTTTACACTTCAGGAGTATCTATCGGATGATCCGACCCTATTCCATAATCCTGACTCAGCAATTGCGGAGGTTTGCCTAACATACCTCAATTTTGGATTTGTCCGGGATCTTTCGCCAACTCTTCGCCGAGCCCCCTCAACAACACCGCTTCTAGAATATGCTTCTATTTATTGGGCGAGGCATAAGAGAACAGGAGTGACAGAGAATATCAAAATACTTGCACTAAGGCTTCTCGATAGATTTGATGAGCATATATCTATTCAACTCCTGTACCATTATGATCAGGCGGTGTTCTTTCCCCTAGCGTGGGTTAATCCGGAGAAACTCACAGGATTTACGGGACTCCACGGGGCAGCATTCTTCGCAATTGAGGAGGTAGTTTCAGCGGTATTGGATATGACGGAATGGGACGTTAATGCAGCCGATTGTACTGGGAATACGGCTCTCACATGGGCAGCTATGATAGGGCATGACGGAGCAGTAAAGAGGCTTTTGGAACTAAAGGATGTCAATCCTGACAAGCCAGATACCAAACGTGGCCTGACACCACTCTCGTGGGCGGCCGAGAACGGGCATGAGGGGGTAGTAAAGATTCTTTTGGGACGAAAGGACGTCAATCCTAACCACCCAGACACTTTTCGTGGCCAGACGCCACTCTCGTGGGCGGCTGAGAACAGGCATGAGGGGGTAGTCAAGATACTTTTGGAACGAAAGGACGTCAATCCTGACCAGCCAGACACCGAATATGGCCTGACACCACTCTCGTTTGCAGCTGGGAGGGGGCATGAGGGGGTAGTAAAGATGCTTTTGGAACGACAGGACGTCAATCCTGACCAGCCAGACACTTTTTGCGGCCTGACGCCACTCTCGTGGGCGGCTGGGAACGGGCGTGAGGAGGTAGTAAAGGTGCTTTTGGAACGGAAGGACGTCAATCTTGACCATCTAGACACTAAATATGGCCGGACGCCACTCTCGTGTGCGGCTGAGAACGGGCATGAGGGGATAGTCAAGATTCTTTTGGAACGAAAGGACGTCAATCCTAACCACCCAGATAGTTTTCATGGCCAGACGCCACTATCGTGGGCGGCTAAGAGAGGGCGTGAGGGGGTAGTAAAGATGCTTTTGGAACGAAAGGACCTCAATCCCGACCACCCGGACACTTCTTACGGCCGGGCGCCACTCTCGTGGGCGGCTGAGAACGGGCACGAGATGATCGTAAAGATGCTTTTAGAACGCGAGGATGTCAATCCTGATCGCACAGACACCGAATATGGACGGACGCCGCTCTCGTGGGCCGCTCGGAGTGGGCATGAGGAGATAGTAGAGATGCTTTTGGAAAGGAAAAATGTCCGCCCTGCTAACGTGAACCAAACCCCACAGTCGGTGGCCCTCTCCGAAGGACATTATGGAGTTGCGAGGATCCCACTCGAGCGGGGCAGGGTCAATTGCGCCGCAGCACGCCTTAGCAGCCCGACGTCCCTCCCACCCCCCACTATGCACCCAGATGCGTCTAGGGTGGAGATCCAGCCCAGATCTCATGATCCATACACCGGCATCACAGGCTCTAGCGGCCAACCCGGGCTCATACTGGCAGTGCACAGTGAGCAGCCGAGGTTATTAGACTACAGTGATTCCGTCCCCATGTCCGCAGATAGCGGCCTGCCGACCCAATCACCCTGGTGGTCTCGACCTCTTTCCACCCGGCCCCTAAAACTCTACTTCCGCCGGAAGAAGAATAAGCCCCATCCTAACCACACTTAACCCTCCCTCTTATTCGCATTCGACCGGCGTGTTATCATCTCTTATTTTTCTCGCTTTTCTCCTCTACTTGTACATCCTTCCATCCTCGTTACTAGCCTTGTCGTTATCCCATAAATACTTGCCAAGTATGGGGGGTTAGTGTAGCAAAGATTTCCATATAAACAGGCTTTGATAATAGCGTTTTTTCTAGCTCCCCGCTGGCTATTTACTGTTATCCCATCAATACTTGCCAAGTGTGGGGGGTTAGTGTAGGAAGCATTTCGATATAAATAGCCTTTTTTGATCATTGTGGTTTTTTTCTAGTTCCCCGCTGGCTATTTACTGTTTATCAACTTTTGTGGTTTTTTTTTTACCCTTCTTTTTTCCTCCCCCCTCATTGGAGTTCCCGTTAGACTTGGCCATATCGAGCTACTCTTATTCTTCATGTTATTTGTGAAGTTAGCATTTGGCTTGTGTTTTGTGGGTAGTCCTAGTGGTGTATAGTAATGTGAAAAGAGGCAAAGTCTGTATACTGCTTAAGTGGCAATACAGTTTTCGGTATTATAGAGGTATTGTTTACTAGAGGTGGAGTCCTTACCTACTATACTACATGACAGCCTATACCCATATCTGACTTAAGAAACCTGTTCTCTAGAGACTAGAAGTATATTCCTGAGTCTTCCTTACTTTCTTGCTTGCCCTTCTTCTGCCTCCTGTGCAGCACTCTTTTTCCATACCCAATAGCCATTTTCCCACTAGGGTTCGCTATGGGTATGGGTTTTTATAAGGATACAAGCTCCATACTCCTTTTCTTTCCTCCCTTAATCTCTACAATTTGTTAAAAACACAACACCTGAAGTGCCTGGGTGCCGGAAATATTACTTCAATGTGATAGATATGCCGCGAGTGATAGTAGTACCCGTATTGTTTGGGTTGTATGTTGTTCCCTCTTGCAAGAATTGTACCGCTACATCGAGAATAGATAGCGGCGCAATAGATATAGGACATTAATTCATTTCTACTACCGATTCCAACCTCCGTATAGTTCTCATACCCAACGAGTCCTTACTTTCTCTTCAGTCCCTCCCCTCACATTTCATCTCCCGCAGCGGGCAGAGGAGAGATGCGAGTGAGAGAACATGAAGATTCTCGACACTCAATCAATCACCATGGAATACCATCAAGGCAAATATGCTGTCAGGGTTGTGATTTAACGTTTAGAGATTTGCGAGTAGAAGTTATTTTCCAACATTCGAGGGAAATTGAGCTATATCGGGACGGAAAGGGATTCACTCCCAGGCGTGATTGGGTCTTTCGAGTTCTTCCTTTGACGATCCGCTTGGCTGTCCACCGCCTGCATCTTTCGCATATCGCGTTTCCTCCACCTCCGCTATCTCTCATCTTTTCTGAGGTGGTTATTTTGGATGAATACTAATAGTTCGGGAGGTTTTTGTTAATGCCGCCTTCCGCCAGATGTGATAAAAATTGAAGC
>Ga0307510_10010573_pt1 | contig 10967 bp, 14 predicted proteins | sample 12_EM_MG_FD_207224 | JGI IMG/M metagenome (GOLD analysis project Ga0307510, IMG submission 207224) | Populus trichocarpa ectomycorrhiza microbial communities from riparian zone in the Pacific Northwest, United States - 12_EM | ecosystem: Host-associated > Plants > Roots > Unclassified | place... | reverse complement strand
GAAGGGGGAGGGCCTCGGCAACCAGTTCCTCGCCAACATCCGCGAGACCGACGCCATCGCGCATGTCGTGCGCTGCTTTGAAGATTCCGACATCACCCATGTCGAGGGCAAGATCGCCCCGCTCGCCGACATCGAGACCATCGAGACCGAGCTGATGCTTGCCGACCTCGACAGCCTCGAGAAGCGCGTCGACAATCTCTCCAAGAAGGCCAAGGGCAACGACAAGGACGCCAAGGAGCAGCTCGACCTCGTCAACCGCACGCTGGTGCTGCTCCGTGAGGGCAAGCCCGCGCGCCTCGTCGAGCGCAAGGCGGAGGAGGAGCGGGCCTTCTCGATGCTCGGCCTGCTATCGTCGAAGCCGGTGCTCTATGTCTGCAACGTCGAGGAAAGCTCGGCCGCCACGGGCAATTCGTTCTCCAAGGCGGTCGAAGAACAGGCCGCCAAGGAAGGCGCTGTCGCTGTCGTCATTTCGGCAAAAATCGAATCCGAGATCGCGACCATCTCACGTGACGAGCGCGCCGACTTCCTGGAGACGCTGGGTCTCGAAGAAGCCGGCCTCGATCGCCTGATCCGCGCCGGCTACACGCTGCTCGACCTCATCACCTACTTCACGGTGGGTCCGAAGGAAGCGCGCGCCTGGACCATCTATCGCGGCACCAAGGCGCCGGGGGCGGCCGGCGTAATTCACACCGATTTCGAAAAGGGCTTCATCCGCGCCGAGACCATTGCGTATGAGGACTACGTCGCGCTCAACGGTGAAGCCGGCGCCCGCGATGCCGGCAAGCTTCGCCTCGAAGGCAAGGAATACGTCGTCGCCGACGGCGACGTGATGCATTTCCGGTTTAATACGTAAGACGCGGATCACGGTGCCGTAGGGTGGGCAAAGCGAAGCGTACCCACCGCGTCTCCCTCAAATCGCAGAACGATGGTGGGCACGGCGCTTTGCGCCTTTGCCCACCCTACGGCACCTGCGCCTGCCTCACTTCATCCCGCCGCCCTGATCCCGGATCGCGCCGAGATGCTCGTTGATGCGGAAGACGATCAGGATCAGTTCCGCGGCGATGCGCGAGAACACGATGCCGACGACGACGCTGGCGATCGACGACAGCAGCAGCAGGAAGCCGCCGAACGGGCTGATCGCCATCGCAGCTAACCCTGAGAAGATGCCGGAGAGGCCGAACAGGCAGATCAGCGCGATCACCAGCCAGTAGAAGGTCTTGATGATCGTCGGCGTGATGAAGCGGTCCCACTGAAACAGGTCGCTGAATGAAAACATTGCTCTCCCCAGAACAAATAGGGCCTTGTCAGATCGGGCCTGATCCCTGGTTGACCCGACCGGGGTCAACCGACTCAAGGCCAAGCCGCGGCGCCAAATGTAGCACGAGCCATGCGGGCCGGCGGGTTGAGATTGCCGCAAACTGCGGCCACAATCTGTCATTTCCGCAAGCAAATCAAAGATGACCCTGACCTTCGAAGACTTCCCGCCCGGCCGGTTCGGAACGTTCGGCCCGCGCCATGTCACACGCGACGAGATTTTGGCCTTTGCCGCCGAGTTCGATCCGCAACCCATGCATCTGGACGAGGACGCCGCCAGCAAAAGCATGCTGCGCGGCCTGTCCGGCTCGGGCTGGCACCTCTGCTCGCTGATGATGCGGATGATGGCCGACGGCTTCATCACCCGCGCCGCTTCGCTCGGTTCGCCCGGCGTCGACGAGGTGCGCTGGCTCTCGCCCTTGCGGCCCGGCGACGACCTCATGCTCGAGGTCGATGTGCTGGAGGCGCGCGCCTCGAAGAGCCGGCCCGAGCTCGGCATCGTCAAGTTCAAATGCACCGTGCGCAACGCGGCGGGACAGGCGCTGTGCGAGATGACCTCGCCGATCCTGATCAAGCGGCGCGAGGGGGCGGTCTGATGCGGTTCTTCGAGGACATCGAGATCGGCCACCGCCGCGAGATCGGCGCCTATATTTTCACCGCTGACTCCATCAAGAATTTCGCCGCAAAATTCGATCCGCAGCGCTTTCACCTCGACGAGGAGGAAGGCAAGAACTCGCTGTTCGGCGGGCTCGCCGCGTCCGGCTGGCATGTCGGCTCTGCCTGCATGAGCCTGCTTGTCGCGGACGGCCAACGTCTGGCGCGTGAGGCCGCGGAGCGTGGCGAGGAGATCGCGGTATGGGGCCCATCGCCGGGCTTTCGCGATCTGCGCTGGATCAGGCCCGTGCTCGCCGGCGATACGATCTCTTACGTGAATGTCGTCGTCGACAAGCGCACCTCGGCTTCGCGTCCCGGCTGGGGCATCTTGACGGCCCGCACGACCGGCACCAACCAGCGCGGTGAGGACGTCTACTCCATCACCGCCAGCGCCTTCGTGCCGACGCGCGTGAAGGGTTAGACCTGTTCCAACATGAACGGCTGAAAAGAGCCCGCGAGTGTTGCCCGCGCGCTATGGACGCGATTCGGGGCTGCTGCCATAAGCCTGCTCAACATGGTTACCCGCGAAGCAATTGGCGGAACCATCGAGTTGCTAACCAATTATGAACCTGTCGCTGTCTAATTGAAACGAATTGGGCAGAGTACAGGGGACGAGGACCATGGCAGACCGCGGCGCACTCAAGCTGGTCGGATTTATCTTTGCTACCGCGACGCTGGCCGTGATGCTGGTCGCCGGCATGGTGGTGAAGGGTTACGCCGATGGCGCCTACACCCTGGAAGCCTCGAGCATCGACGCGGCCCGGTAAGGGTTCGTTAACTTTTCGGGGCCGGCTTACGGTCCGCCTCAGCGGCTATAGACGAACGCCAGCACCGCGATCGCAACCGCCAGCAATCCCACAAAGCGCAGCATGATCGTGCCGAACTGGTTCGGCGCGGGTCGCAGCGGTATCGGGTCGGTGGTGTCGGGCCGAATGCTTTCCATCTGAAATATCCCCAGGCCCGGCCGTGGCTGCACGGGCGCTTGGCATTGGTCGCCGGGGAGGGGTGGAGGGTTCAAAGCGCACCCACCGCTGTCATGCCCCGCGAAGGCGGGGCATCCAGTACGCCGCGGCATCTCGGTTCAATCACTGCCGTCACCTGTGTTGGGGAGGCTGCGTGCGCAAGACACAGAATGAGCCCCCGGAATCAAAACCGCCGCGCCCCTTTCGGAACGCGGCGGTGCGGTGATGCTTGGTACGAGCGATCAGCTATTCCGCAGGCCGTCGGCGGCGCGCTTCCACTGCGAGACGTTGTCGGCGATCATGCGGGTCGACTTCATCGCGGCCTGGCTGAGCTGGGCGTAGCCGGAGATCTCGCGCTGGACGCGCTGGCCTTCGGCATGGAGCAGGTCGCGCAGGCTCTCGAGCTCGGAGATCAGATTCTCGATCTCGGCGAGCGAGGTGCCGGCGACGCGCTGGATCAGCGAGTTGACGTTGTTGACGGTAGCTTCCGCGCTCGGATCGAGTGGCGGCGCGTCGGTGGTGGCGGTCGCCGCCGGCCGGCGCAGATAGGCAATGTCGTTGCGGACGAAGTCGCGGATGCCGGCTTCGACCTCGGTGACCGCGGCGAGATTGGTGTCGACCGTCTCGGTCTCGGTGGTTTCGGTTTTTTCCGGACGCATGGCGTTCATCGTTGTTCCCCTGTTCGCGTTGAGCGCAGCGCGAGTCTCCCCCGCACGACGACGTCGGTAAGGGACTAGGGCGTCCGATTTTGGCCGCAACTTGGCCGAGGTGCGGCAAGGGCGGTCCATTCGGGGGCTTTGCCGTGGCGTATGGTTAGGAAAGTCTGAAAGCTAGCGCGGCGTGGCCGGTGCGAGGTAAGCAACTCACCAGCTCTTCTTGAAACCCGCCGTCACGCTCTTGTTGATCGCGCCCTGCGAGGTCTCGCCGACCGAGCCGGAGACCGTGACGTTGTCGAACAGCTTCTGCTCGGCGCCGAGCTTGCGCAGCCATTTGTCGTCAGTGGTCGACAGCGTCTGGCCGGCGGTGATGCTGGTGCCGGTGTCGGTGATGGTGACCCTGGCGGTCTGGTCGGTCTCGTAGTTGCGCGTGATGTGACCGCCGACGCCGGGGACGGCGGTGGTGCCCTGCTGGTTGACGCTGTAGCCGTTCTGGAGCGTCAGCGACGTGTCGCCCGACAGCGGCACCGACTTGGTCAGCGACGCCCCGAGCTTGCTCTGCTCGGCGCCGGGATCGACGCGGGCCTCCACCGCGGTCTTGTCCCAGATCGCTCCCGCGCCCGGCGCGGTCGCGGCGGCCCAGGCGCTGCCGGAGGATTGCGGCAGGTTGCCGCCATTGGTGGCCTTCTGTGCCAGCAGCTCGGACATCGTCCGCGGCTCGTTCGCCACCGTCATGTCGGCACCGATCCGCGTGTCCCAGAACGAGGACACCGACTGCTTCACCGTCACCGCGGAGGAGCCGTTGGTGTTGGTATTCGACGACCAGCTCATCCCGCTATTGGCGGCGGCCTGTGCCCGCTTCTTGGCAGCGATGATGTCGTTGAGCGTGCCGGCGTCGATGGCGAGCTGGCCCCAGTCGAGCTTGTCGACGTCGATGCCCTTCATCACATCGGGATCGTTGACGTTGGGGGCCTCCGCCGTCTCGGCCTCCTCGTCGTCGGGCGCTGCGGCCGGGCCGGGGGAGAAGGGCGGAATGATCTGCGCCGAGACCGTCAGCACCGAGCCCAAAATGAACGCCGCCGCCAGCACCGGCAGCCTGGTCCAGCCAAAACCTGTCGAGAATTCCATCGTCCTGCCCGCGAGCCCAGTTCACGCCAAGGATGCGGAACTATCGTTGCAAAATTATGGCGCGGTGCTGCTTTGCACAAGTACGGGATGCCGCAGGCTTACCTGGAATAACGAACCAACGGGCCGCGCGAATGGCGCGCGCCCGATGACGAGCTTCCCTGTGACGGCATCCGGCGGGGCTGGAGGCCAGGACGCGTTGCAGGGAGCATCAGTCGTCGGTCCCGAAAGCGGGGCCCGTTGGTGTCCCCCTCAGCCGACGCCGGTCATCTTTGGCAGATGAATGGCACGGCCGAGTGCCTGCTCGACCAGATCGAACGTGTCGATCAGCACGCGCAAGCTGATCAGCTTGCCAGCCCTGAACTGGGCGAACTGTGCGACCCGCAAGGAAATCGGCTTGTTGGAATCCAGTGCCGTCAGCGAATAGCGCAGCATCGAGGCGGCGGAATCGACGCCCAGCATGATGCTCTCGCGATCGAAGCGGCGGACCTGGAAATTGTCGGCGAGCTGCCGGATGACGTCGAGCACGGCGTCCTTGCCCTGCCGCGCGCCGAGGAACGGAAACATGTCGATCGGGCCGTAGAGCGCCCACTCGACGTCCTCGTCGATCAGGGCCTCGATATCCTCGAAATGCCGGTCGTTGATCGCGCGGTGCAACGCACGCGAGAAACGCCAGAGGCTGTGCTCTGTCATTTTGGGCAGTCCTGAAGCTGGCTTGCAAAAACGGAAAACAACCCCATGCACGGAAAAGGTGCCAAGGGGTCGCTCAACTCATTCGTATACAAACAAAGTAGGGAATTTCGGCCAAAACGCAAATCACGTTTTTGCAATGCACAATTGAGGGCGCTTTGTGAAATTTACAATAGAACCCCGTATTTTTCCGGTCTCACCTTCACCTCTCCCACCTGCGGGGAAAGGGAGAAGGGTCAGACCCCGTCCACCCGCTCCCCCACGATCAGCGGCCCGATCTCGCGCTCCAGCACCTGCTGCACCAGATCGTAGGAATCGATGATCTCGCGGATCTGCGCAATCAGCCCGCCCCGGAAAGTGTAGAACACCGCCATGTCGAACTGCACGACACGGTCGTTGCTGCGCTTCCTGAAATGGGTGTGCAGGTAGGTCGCGACCTCGTCGCCGTCGGCGAGGACGTGCGGCGCCTTGTAGCGGACTTCCGAATAGCGCGACCAGATCGTCTGCCAGAGCTCGCGCAGCTCGGCCTTGCCGTGGCGCGGCACCATGTGCGGCAACACGTCGATCGGCGCGTGGGTGAGGAAATCGACGTCCTCGGTGCAGCACGCCAGCGCGGCCTCGAGGTCGCCGCGCGCAAATGCGTCGAGCAGATGCAGCACGCGTTGCCTGTTCAGCGATTCAACCGTCATGCCGCCCGCCTTGATTGGCCGTGGATTGCAAACGCTATCGCGCGGCGCGCGGATCCATCAATCCGCAGAAACACCGGAGAGCGCAGCGATTGGTCACGTGGCGACGCACGCGGGTTCACCTGCTGCAATGGTGGGTTGTGCATGCATCCGCTTGCGCGAATTCGAGCGGGCCGCACACCCGTCGATGACGCAGAGCGCCGGCGTGCCCCACCATGAGGCAATGCTGGAACCCGAACCCGCCCAGGCCCGTTGAGAGGCCGACACCGCATCCGGAGACATCGACCATGAAATCCCCGCTCATCGCCTGCGCCGCCGCGCTGCTCATGTTCGGCGCGACATCAGCCGCCAGCGCCAAGGGCTGCATCAAGGGCGCCATCGTCGGCGGCGTCGCTGGCCACTATGCCGGCCATCACGGCGTGTTAGGCGCCGCCGCCGGCTGCCTCTACGGCAGGCATCACGCCAAGGAACAGGAAAAACAGCAGCAACAGCAGAGCCAGGTGAACGGGCAGGGCAAGCTGTAGGGGGACGGAACCCCTTCTGTCCTGTATACACCGATGGTAAGTTTCAGCTGCAAACGCTGGGGTTGAGTCGGGCGAGGGACGATGGACGTCGGGAAGTTCTTGTGGGGCGTCGTCCTCGCAATCCTGTTCCTGTATTTCGTCGTTCGTTTTGTCATCGGCGCCTTCCGCGCGCGAGGCGTCAAATACAATTGGCTCGGTGTCCTGCTGTCGTTCACGACGGTCGGTTTGGCGATCTACCTCGTATTCTTCCGTCAGCTCTGAGACCATTCGACTGTCCGCTGTCGCGGGCAGGAGGACCCGGCAAGGGCGTGACCCATCTCACATCACCCCTCTCCCGGCGCGGCTATCGTCATCGGCATGTCATCTCGGAGACGTGCCATGGCCGCCATCGCCGCCGCAAGAAAGTCCCGCCTGCACAACGCGCTCGAAGGCCTCGCGCTGACCGCGACGCTGCAGAGCTTCCCGACCTTCGCCGCCGCCGCCTTCCTGCTCAAGCTCGTCGGCAATCACGACCTCGTCGGCGATCCCGGCGTCGCCATCTTCGTGGCCATCGCCTCGCTCGCCCACGCGCTGCTCGCCGTGACCTTCGGCCCGAGCTTCCCCGCCGTCTTCAAGACCGTCTACGAACCAAAATTCTTCGAAGCCCATCTGTCGCTCGCCGACAAGATCACCGCCTGGCGCACCCAGCCGGTCGCCTCGCTCCAGCTCGTGACCATCGTGCTGCTGCTGTCGGTGATGGCCGTGGTGACGGCGAGCGTGGGGTGAGGGCGTCATGACCTCGATCACCGCGTCGAAATCCGGCCCGCTCAACTGGCTCGAAGGCTTTGCGCTCACCACGATCCTTCAGGGCTTTCCGATCTTCGCCGCCGCCTCGCTGATGGTGAAGCTCCTGGGAGACTCTCCCGGAGGCAGCGACGTGCTCACCATCACGCTGGCGTCGATCTTCTACGCCATCTTCGTCGTGTCGGTCGGGTCGGCATTTCCGAGGCACTTCAAGAACGGCTACGAAGCCCAGTTCTTCGACGCGAACCTGTCCCTCTCCGAAAAGATTGCCCGCTGGCGTGCGAAACCCGCGACCTCGCTGCAACTCATGGCATCAGTGCTGCTGCTGTCGCTGCTGGCGACGATCGCGGGGTGAGGAGCCAAGATCTCTCCGTGTCATTCCGGGGCGCCGCGAAGCGGCGAGCTATGATGCGCAATTGCGCATCTGAGAATCCATAGTCACGACAAGCACGGACGATACTCCGTCGCCTACCTCTTCTTCCACCCACCCCTATGCCCCGGCATCCCGCCCGTCGACTTCGGCGCGGGCCCGAACTCCGGGCCCGACTGCCTTGAATCCGTCGGCTGGATGATCCGGCTCTCGCCGCCGAACGGCTTTGACGGCAGCGCGCGGCCCTCGCGATAAGGCAGCGATTCGGGCCCGTGCATCTCGTCGAGATGCGGTTTGTGCACCTTCGAGCCGCTGCCGCCGCCGCTCGCTTTCAGCGCGGAGCTCACGGTCTTTTTCTTCATCGCGCTGACCGGCAGATTGGCGGCGTCGCCGTATTTCTTCGCTCCGGCATAGGCGCCGGCCTTGCCCTGCACGGTGCGCTGTTTGGCGGTGGGGTCGTCGACCACCGCGAGCTCGGTGGCGCGCAGGCGTTTGACTTCGTCGCGCAGGCGGGCGGCTTCCTCGAAGTTCAGGTCGGCGGCGGCCTCGCGCATCCTGGTTTCGAGATCGCCGAGCACGGCTTCAAAATTGTGGCCGATCGAGATGACGTCGTCGGTCATGTCGTGGCCGCCGATCTCGACCAGCACATGATCGCGTTCGTAGACGCTATTCATGATGTCGCCGATCGACTTCTTGATGCTCTCCGGCGTGATGCCGTGCGCCGTGTTGTACTCCACCTGCTTCTCGCGGCGACGGTCGGTTTCGGCGATGGCGCGCTCCATCGATCCCGTCACCTGGTCGGCATAGAGGATTACCTTGCCGTCGACGTTGCGCGCGGCGCGGCCGATGGTCTGGATCAGCGAGGTCTCGCTGCGCAGAAAACCCTCCTTGTCGGCATCGAGGATCGCGACCAGCGCGCATTCGGGAATGTCGAGACCTTCGCGCAACAGATTGATGCCGACCAGCGCGTCGAAGGCGCCGAGGCGCAAATCTCTGATAATCTCGATGCGCTCGATGGTGTCGATATCAGAATGCATGTAGCGAACGCGAATGCCCTGCTCGTGCAGATATTCGGTGAGGTCCTCCGCCATGCGCTTGGTCAGCACCGTGACCAGCGAGCGATAGCCGGCTTGGGCTGTGGCGCGGACCTCGCCGACGAGATCGTCGACCTGCGTGCGGGCCGGGCGGATATTAACGGGGGGATCAATCAGTCCGGTGGGACGAATGACCTGCTCGACGAACACGCCGCCGCTCTCGTTCAGCTCCCAGCCGCTCGGCGTCGCCGACACTGCGACCGTCTGCGGCCGCATCATGTCCCACTCCTCGAACCGCAGCGGGCGGTTGTCCATGCACGATGGCAAACGGAAGCCGTATTCCGCGAGCGTCGCCTTGCGGCGGAAGTCGCCTTTGAACATGGCGCCAATTTGGGGGACGGTGACGTGGCTCTCGTCGGCGAACACCAGCGCGTTGTCGGGCACGTATTCGAACAGCGTCGGCGGCGGCTCGCCGGGCAGGCGACCGGTGAGATACCGCGAATAGTTCTCGATGCCGGCGCAGCTCCCCGTGGCTTCCATCATCTCGAGATCGAAGGTGGTGCGCTGCTCCAGCCGCTGCGCCTCCAGCAGGCGTCCCTGGTCGTGGAGCTGGTCGAGCCGCATCTTCAATTCGGACTTGATCGACTTGATCGCCTGCACCAGCGTCGGCCGCGGCGTCACATAGTGCGAATTGGCGTACATCTTGATGAATTCGAGCTCGTCCTGCTTGTGGCCGGTCAGCGGATCGAATTCTTCGATGGTCTCGATCGTGTCGCCGAACAAATTCACGCGCCAGGCCCGGTCTTCATAGTGCGCCGGGAAGATGTCGATGACGTCGCCTCTGACCCGGAAGGTGCCGCGGGTAAAATCGGCCTGGGTGCGCTTGTACTGGAGCGCGACGAGGTCGGCGATCAGCTGCCGCTGGTCGATGCGCTCGCCCTTCTTCAGCGCGAACGTCATCGCGGTGTAGGTCTCGACCGAGCCGATACCGTAGATGCAGGACACCGAGGCGACGATGATGACGTCGTCGCGCTCGAGCAGCGCGCGCGTCGCCGAATGGCGCATGCGGTCGATCTGCTCGTTGATCGAGGAGTCCTTTTCTATGTAGGTGTCCGTGCGGGGGACATAGGCCTCCGGCTGGTAGTAGTCGTAATAGCTGACGAAATACTCGACCGCGTTGTCAGGGAAGAAGCTCTTGAACTCGCCATAGAGCTGGGCGGCCAGCGTCTTGTTCGGCGCCAGGATGATGGCGGGGCGCTGCGTCGCCTCGATCACCTTGGCCATGGTGTAGGTCTTGCCGGAGCCGGTGACACCTAACAGCACCTGCGAGCGGTCGTTGCGCTGGATGCCTTCGACCAGCTCGGCGATCGCGGTCGGCTGGTCGCCGCGCGGCTCGTAATGCGACTTGATCTCGAAGCGCACGCCGCCTTCGGACTTTTCCGGGCGCGGCGGCCGGTGCGGGGTCCATATCTTCGTGGAGCCGTCATCCTTGCGGAACTCCGGCCGGCCCTCGCGGATCAGCGATTCCAGCGCATCCGCGGTGGCCTTGACGCCGAGCGCCTCCATCTTGTTGCGCGGTGGACGCGCGAGCGCTTCCGCATCGTCCTCTTCCGTGGGAAAACCGAGTTGCCGGGCCAGTTCCGGATCGAGCGTCGGGATCGTGGCCGCGGTGCCGTAATTGGCCTGCGGCGCCTCATCAAAACCGCTGCCCTCGCGAGGCCCCGGCGGCTGCGGATTGGGCCGCAGCGGCATCGGTCGCGTCGAATCCTGCGGAAACTCTTTTGGCGTCGAAGCGCGCGCGCGATGCGCGGCGGCCTCGCCCCCGGAGCGGCGGTCGCGCGAATTATCCGGCGGCGGTTGCAGACCGGTGCCCGATCCGAGCCCGGCATCGCCGCGATTGATCGCGGGATTGAGCAATTCGGCCAGCGCCGGCCCGATCGGCTGCACGTCGGGCCGATGTGCCTTCGAATTCGGGGTCTTGGTTTTGGGGGATTTTGGGGGAGCAGGTTTCTTCGCCATGCCCCGAATATGGGACGAGTCCGCCGCTCAGAAAAGGGCGAAGGTACGTCCGTGCTCAGGCTGCTGACAGCAGGTTGGCAGCAGGGCGAGGATAGGCAGTATTTCGCGAGATCAATTTGAGCCTGTCCGCCGTTCCCGCGGCCCGTTTGG
>Ga0307510_10010572_pt1 | contig 10967 bp, 15 predicted proteins | sample 12_EM_MG_FD_207224 | JGI IMG/M metagenome (GOLD analysis project Ga0307510, IMG submission 207224) | Populus trichocarpa ectomycorrhiza microbial communities from riparian zone in the Pacific Northwest, United States - 12_EM | ecosystem: Host-associated > Plants > Roots > Unclassified | place... | reverse complement strand
GACCTGGAGAAATCGGAGAGTGACAATAAGGGGAACTCACCTACACTCCGTGGCAGCCCCGAGACCTTGACCGTCTCATGCCTGTATGCATGGTTACGAATACCAATGCGAATGATATCGAACCCGCAGACATTAATGCATGCAAATGAATAAGAGCACCATTGCCAAAGGTACAGCCAGCATCAAGCTTGCTGGCAGGGCTGAAATAGCCACCGCTGCAGAGTCCAAGGCATTGGGGCCCAGGGCGTATGGTGAGCCAGGACGTAGGTGCGAAGCCCACTACAAGGCAAGGCCAGATGTGTTGTCGAAATGCTGTCGCGAGAGGGCAAAAGAGCTCAAGGCCCTACCCAGAGGGCTGGCGCAACCCAAAGGCGCTGCCACGAAAAAGTGTGCAGGAATCGACATGCAACCATAATGGAGCCTGAATGAGGGCAAACGAGATGCTAGGCACAGGCACTGAGGCTGAGCAGGCGCATACTTGAGACCACCAAGACGAGTGAACCAGATGGAGGGGAGACTGTCCTGCGCCAAAACCAGTCAGATGGCACCACCGACAACGAAATAACCACGCACCTTGGCAGTACCCTGGCTCATACAGTTATCATCCTATCCCATTGAGGGGCCTTATGGTCCATACAGGGTGCAGCGCCGACCTGAGAGATGTAAGTTAGAAGTGTCGCACAATGCAACGCACAAACTGGCAGATGCCTTGTCACGCATCGTCACGCATGGCGTACAACATGGTCTGCCGCTGACCAAGAACAAAATCGCACCTGCTCCTCCTTCCCAAGTCCGCCCCCCTGATATGGGTCCTGCGCGGTGAGAGGGTGATCCAGGAGAAAGACAACAAGGAATAAAATCCATACCAGATGGCTTTGCGCATTCAACTCAGGGCTTACGACAGAATCACCTCACAATCAAACAAAAGTAAGGGTTCACCAACCTTGTATGGTGATCACCTGGGAGCATGTATTATCCAAGAAAAAACCTCCCGAACAACTACATCAATATGCGTGAGGTTTTAGTGGGTAGTAGGTTACACTGAGTCCCACACTATCCCGCCTGCCCGGGATGTGCATAAACACATTTTCTCCTCACCCCCAGTCCCCACAGTCCAGCTACAGCAAGCCATATGGGGCTGATGTTTGTCTCCCGCCATATGGCATTATTTCTTGTTAGTAGTTTGTAGCTATTTACTGAGAAATACATTGCTTTCCAAAAAAAAAAAAAAAATGGCAAGGTGCGAACAACAGGCTAGCAAGCTCGTGCTGTGTCAGTAGTCGTGTCGCACCGCGATGCGTCGCATATTGTGTCACGTCATGTCATGTTGGCGTTCAGTTGACTACTGTATTATTTAATCAGATGCATTATGTCATGCTGGTACTCTGTGGTGCCCAACCAATAACATGAACATTCAAAGTGACCCTACGCTCTCCCTACACTCTCCACAGTTGGGCCTGGCCCTTTTTTGTCGAGCCTATTTTATATACCGCTTCAGCTAGTGTCAAGGTGATATCTTCCCTAAATCGTGCATACAGAGGAAATATGTGTCCCAAGAGGGGGTGAAGAACATAAAAATATGCGAAGCATGCGATGTAGATTGTTGGAAGAATCCGGGGTTCTCATCTTGGGTCAGCTGGGTCCGTTATTGATTGGAGCATATCTTGGTCACCTCTAGGAAATCCTAGAGTGCAGCACCACCTTTAGTGGGGAGGATATGAAGGGAAGGTCTAGGGACACTGGAAATAGGTGTATGGCCCGTGCGCAGCGTAACATGGGCAGTGTTGATGTCACTTGATGACATGCAAGACAGTTTAGGAGTGGCTAGCCAGAAGTCGGATTCAAGAATAGCTTGTCTATATATATGCAGAACATTTTCAAGTTAGATTACGGGGCCGAATTACTGTGGTGGTAATTGCACCGCTTACTGAGAATTCAAGACTGAGGCCTGAGGCCTGAGGGTTGGAGGTCGCTGAGACCCTAGATCTGGTCACCCACTACGTCACCGCATGCAGTTATCCCACTCAGATTCCGAAAGTTCTCCGCATTGAATCGCAGGCCCTAATAGCAGCCTCTGAGTTAGTGTGCTGCAAGAGCTCAACCTGGTAAATGTTACGAACCCAGGCACACTGCAAGGACGAACAGGGGAGAGAGAAAAGGGGTAACTTGATCAATAGGCTACAAGGCTCCAACTAGCTCTGGACACAAAAGTGCAGTGGAAATAAAGTATACAGACACAACGCATGACGTCGCTCTTGACTCAGGAGCAAAGTAGAATGACAAAACTGAATCATGAAACTAATCTCAGCACGACCGAAATCTGCACACAGTATGCAAGACCGTAATGGCTCTGAAGTGTAGATATTACACTGGTTCCAGGTGAGATATAACAGAATTCTCACTTACAAGGTGGGTACTTGGCTGTTGTGACTATTGTGATGGGCGCAACACCAGTTACTATGACACAAGCCATGAGTTTTTCTCTGCACATAGATCAGGTACGGACCAGGTAATAGACAGACTGAATATATTGGCATGCCAAAGTGGGACACTATCCGGGGTTCATGTTCCGCAACTTGTGGACATGCTCCTACAAGGGTACCCATGGGTGTAAGGCCTTTTGGAACCCGACTGAAGTGCTGTGGATCTTGGTCTGAAGTGTTGAGCACCGTCAGCTTACCAGGATTAAGCCGCAGACCCGGTGGTGCAGAACGAAGCAACGGATCAGTTCGGAACCTCAGTGTTAAGGTCCAAGGGCCTTAAAGACACAACATGCGTGGGTTGGTTTGGCGACGACTGGGATTGCTTAGTGGGTTGTCCTCCTAAGGCAATGATCATGTGAGTAGCGCGGTACTGGTTGGCTACACAGTATAACAAGTAAGTCCCTGATGATAAGGGCGACTCCTGAGTGTTCTGATAGAAGTAGAGAGGGATAGAGCTTCAAGGGATCTTTGAAGCGACTGAGGATTCGGGCTAGTGACTCTTGGAGTCCTGGGTGGAAGCTACAAGTCTTGGATTGAAAACCAAGTTAGGCTTAGGGCCTAACTGCTAAAAGCATGAGTGCTTATATACAAAGTGAAGAGTAACGGGTCACAGATGTCACAGAGAAATATGGAAATATTTAGTAAGGTAGATCATGATGTGGCGGTTCTAAGTATAGCTCCATCATGAGCTGGCGGTCTAAGAATAATGCATCATGAGCTGGCAATCCATAAAGGGTTAAATGGTGACGCTGCGGAGTGCTGCGGACTGCGGAATGATGGCATGTGATAGTTGACTGCGGAATGGTCAGGTGATCCATCAGGTGACTTGTCAGGTGATTCGGTGGCGGTCCGAGCGGCGCGTGAGGGAACGAGTGGGGAATGAGTGACCGAGAACGCGAAATAAAGTGGTAGAAAATAGCAGAAAATTAGTGGTAGGGCCCAGGATCGTAACACTCAGGGCCATATCATCATGCTTAAGAACTCAGGCTTCATTGCGTATGAGACTGCCAGCAGCTACGATGTGCTCATGAGCGTCGACCACAAGCACCTCCCCCATCTGATCCGCCAAGGACCACATCACGGGGGCGGTACTCGGGCGTACTAGTAGCCTTGCATAAATCCTTCAATAACAGCCCTCTGAATTCCGCGGCAAAGGACTATGTGTCGCGTTGTTGTATGTCCTTGCTCGTTTTCTTCTGTCTTCCTACTGAAGGGCCTTTGCTGATGACGGGTGGGATGGATTGTGTTCAATATGGGTATCCCTACAAATAATTGCGCGATATTGCAATCTGGGAATAGTCTTGAGCTGTTTCCTGTGGATGGCACTGTATCACCTGCTGGGATGGCTGCTGGTGTAGGCATAGTAGATTTGAGAAATTAAATGTACTTCAGCTGCCTCCTTTCGGGAGTTTGTTAGGTAGAGCTGCAAAGCGTTGGCGAGGGTTGCAACTCGACTCAGCTCTCCAGCAACCAGCAACACTGGTACTACTAATGCGACAGAGTTTGATTTCTTTGGCGTGCACTTTGATGCCAACCAGTCCATACAGAGTTTCAAATTGACTATGACTGGAGGGTGGTGTTCGGTCCGGTTACTCTGGTAACCCAATCAAGCATAGTAATCAAAATTTGCTCCAATATGCCCCCATACTATTTTAGCATATACAAGCACTCGTTCAAGTATAACAAGCTTTGAGATCTTTGAGACTGTAAGCAAACATACCTATTTTGAGAAGGGGACTTGAATATGTTACCAATCTTTTCTTTTTTTGCTTTATAAGTCTAGTTTTTCAGAATTTTCTCGACAGCCCGTGATGGTGACATAGGTGTCACAGATTTAGAGGTTGGGCCACTTGGCCACATGGACATTCACGTACACAGACAGTTTGCATACAATCATGGACAGTAGTTTACAGCCTGTGGCCACTAGTGCACACCCACCCAATTGATTACATTAGCCACCCTTGCTTGTGCACCCTCGTTTCTTCCCGCTTTCCACTTTAGTTACCAGCACTCTTGTGCCTTCATATACACTGTTGTTACCGTTGATGCCCCTCAGTTCGTGCCCACTCGCGCGTGTACTGAGGTGAGCTTACTTACATTCCCTTTTTCCCTCTCAACACCTGTGCTTACAGTACATAGCACAGCTTTTGCTTCCCCTTCCCAGGCCACAAACCTCATGCGCAATCCCTTGCACTCACACTCACATCCTTTGGATTGCGACAGGTTATGGGCCCTGCCCGTTCCACTAGGTCAACCACAGCTGCCTCATTGTCTTCCATATCATCAGCAACTCCTTCCCCTGCTCCCAAAGCACCTTCCCCTTCACCTCCCAGTCCCAAGATGTTGTCCCCCGCTCCATCATCTGTGCCTGCATCTTCCGCCTCTCTCCACATCGAACAACTTGGCACCAATGTCCCACACCTCAACATTGAAGGCATGAAGTGGACTATGTTCACACTTCGCTTCCCGAAAGCCATGATTGCCGCTGGCCGTTGGGGTCATTTCGACGGCTCCACTGCTTGCCCCATCCCGAAGGACCCAAGTAATCCTACTGACAAGGAGATGCAAGTGATTTGGCGATGGACTCGTGAGGACCAGATCGCGGACTACCTTCTGGATCAGCGCATCCCCAAGAAGATCGCCTTGGACATAATGGTGTTCAAGACGACCAAAGAATGCTGGGATTATATCAAGAAGTGCTTCTCGGCCAAGAGTGAACACGCCAAGGCCGACCTCTACCAGGCGTTCATTGACATGAAGTGCCCCAAGAACAGTGAAGTCTGGGAGTTCCTCAACGAGATGAGCACCAAGCACCACAAGCTTGAGGCGATCGGTGTCACCGTCTCTGACATCGATTATCGATGCACCATCTTGCGTTCCCTCCCTGACCACCTCTTGGCCTATGCGTCCAACACTCTTACGACGCTCTCCCTCACAAGCAAAATCACCGGAAATCCCATTGACATGGACAAGTTGCTCAGCAACATTTCTGACAAGGCCGACCGCGCAAAACTATGGTGCACGACCCGGGATCAAAGCCAAGGCAAGGGGAAGAAGGGCCAGACAGACAAAGCCCTCGCCGCCACCACCTCTGAGCGCGGCGGCAACCGCAGTTACAACAACAGCGGAAAGAAGCGTCCCAGTGGAAAGTGCCACCACTGCGGCAAGGAGGGCCACTGTCACGGACTGCCCTGCTTACCTAACCCCCTCCTTCCTATTTCGCTTCTTGTTCCATTTCTGTCCGTGACTCCAGGCCGCTTTGCCCATTGCTTACATACTTATCTATGGACTGATCTCGCATTTTCCAGAGACTTCCATATGCTTCCATATACTTCCATCTCGTTCCATAGCCTTCCATGACTTTCTCCCGCCTTCCAGTAGCTTCCTTCCATACATGTATATATACTGTACCAAGTAGCATAGAACGGCTTCCTTAAGCTCGTTCTATTCGTGCAATCAGACTTTGATAGTCTCTTCTCACTGTTGAATGCGTGCGGCTTCCATTGAACGAACCTCCCTTGCATTAGTCAGCCCTGCTGCTAATTGCCTTAGACTCTCTATGTCTCGAGATCACATGCTAGTATCTCGCTCAATTCCAAGTCACATCTGACTTGTGTAATCTTCACTCATCATCCATCTTGTCACGTGATGTCTCATGTGATCGATTTCCCTTCTGGGAACGACCCCTCTTCAGAATCCATCTTTGTAATCTCATCCGAGATCCCCGAACCCTGAGATCGCCGACTCGATCTGACACAGTGGTCTGACTGTGACATTAGAACAAGCTTCTCTTCTACAAATCAACAATGACCTCAACTCCCTCTGGATCAAAAGAAAAACAAAAGACCCCCGAGGGTCTAGGCATTCCAACAGACTGGCACGTCCGCGCAATTGACCAACCTACAGAAGAATCACTTGCTGTCCTCGACCTTCCCTTTGAAACAAAACCCAAGCTCAAGGACACAGTTCCATCTGAATTCACAGAAAGAATTTGCCATCTAGTCGGAGGACAATCCATCAAGGTCCGCATCGACGGGAAAGAAATTCCCAAGAAAGCACCGTTCACAGCTTACTATGCTTGTTACAAAGGAGCTCTCCTTGCTCTCTCCAACATCTTCGGAGTCTGGTTTGAAATCAGACTTCGAGCAGGAAACACATATGAATGCTTTCGCTTGGCACGACCTAGTCTACAACTGAAAGATTTCCCACTAAAGGGAATCAATTATGCTCAACTCTGACTTACTGGCCTCCCCATCACCCGAGCCCCCTCTAGGGCAACATCTCCCATTCGACTAGCACCACTTGACACCTTGATGGTTACACCACACAATGGAGATGTCTTTCACAAGACCAATCCAGATGACAGAGAAGCGCCAGCCAGCGAAACAAGTTGGTCAACGACACCTGAACCAGAAGATCAACCTGAATGAAAGTCCTTTGCAGGATTTGGATCATGGAGGATGCGATCTTCTCAAATGGCTCATCAGCCGTCTAGACCTCCTCCATGTCATCCCCAGGGCACTGGTGACGACCCCTTTGGCCTCGAAAACCTTCTAGACGAACCAGAGAGAATGAATGACAAAGGGCGTCGCCTGGAAGGCATTCACCCTGATAAGTTCAAAGGAGATCAGTCCAAAACCCAACGATTCCTAAACCAGTTCAATAGGTTCATGCTCATGAATCATAAAGCCGACATCACCAAAGACCCCATCTCCAAATGCATCTATTTCATGTCCCTCCTCAATGGAGAGAAGGTTAACAGTTGGGTCGACATGGCCTTTAACTGGCTTGAAGAAATTGAGGCCGATCCAAGCCTCATTGAGCTCCCTCTTCCATTAATTGCCGTGTTTACCCTCTATCTCCTAAAGAGAAAGAGGAACAACAAGAATTCCTCTCTCAAAACCTCCACCTCCAACAAATTCGACGCTCTAAATCTCCCTATGCCAGTGGCTTCTTCTTGATCTGCAAGAAAGATGGCAAATTCCACCCAGTACAGGACTATAGGAACTTGAACAAGTGGACTATTCCTAACAAATATCCACTTCCATTGATCTCCAAATTGATCTATGACCTCACTGAGAAACGCCTCTTCTTGAAGTTCGACATTCGTTGGGGATACAACAACATTCACATTAAGGAAGGCGACGAGTACAAGGCCACCTTCAAGACTAGCGAAGGCCTCTTTGAACTGACAGTAATGTTCTTCAGCCTAACCAATTCCCCAGCCACCTTTCAAACAATGATGGACGACATTTTCCAAGAAGAGGTTGCACAAGGATGGCTTCGCATCTACATGGACGATATGATTATTGCCACAGAAGACAATGAAGTCCTCCACAAACTCCGCGTCAATCACATTCTCAACAAGCTAGAGAAGTTCAACCTATTTCTTAAGCCTGAGAAGTGCAAGTTCCACCAACACGAAGTCGAATACCTAGGGGTACTCATTGGCAATGGCTCAGTCAAGATGGACCCCGTCAAGGTTCAAGGGATTTCTGAATGGCCCACTCCACTGATGGTCAAGGATGTGCAGAGCTTCTTGGGTTTCTGCAACTTCTATAGGGCGTTCATCAAGAACTTCTCCGACATCGCATGCCCTCTGAACGACCTCACTCGCAAAAACAAACAGTTTATTTGGTCAAACGAGCGTAATGATGCATTCCTACGCCTTAAAGAAGTCTGCAGCAACTACCTGGTTCTTTGCACACCCAACTGGTCCAAACAGTTTGTCATGGAGACAGATGCATCTGGTTACACACTTGGAGTGGTCATCGCACAAGAGTTTGAGGACAGCGTCCATCCTATCGCCTTCCACTCTTGAAGTCTCCTACCGGCAGAAAAGAACTACGACGCTCATGATAAGGAACTTGCTGTTACGATCCTGAACCCTCACCCCAATTTTCCGCTATTTTCCACCAATTATTTTGCGCTCTCGGTCACTTGTCCCTCACTCGTTCCCTTACGCGCCGCTCGGACCGTCATCAAATCACCTGACAAGTCACCTGATGGATCACCTGACTAATCCGCAGTCAACTATCACATGCCATCATTCCGCAGTCCGCAGCATCATGACGTGTCATCATTTAACCCTTTCTGAATTGCCAGCTCATGATGCGCCACTCCGCAGTCGCCAGCTCATGATGGAACTATATTTAGAACCGCCACGTCATGACTTCACCTTAGTAATATTTCCATATTTCTCTGTGACCTCTGTGACCCGTTACTTCTCAAATGTATATAAGCGCTCATACTTTTAGCAGTTGGGCCTTAAGCCTAACTTGGTTTTCAATCCAAGACTTGTAGCTTCCACCCAGGACTCTCAGAGTCTCTTGCCTAAATCAACTCAGTCGCTTCAAAAGCCTTGAAGCTCTCCCTCATCTCTATTATCTACCTCAGGAGTCGCCCTTATCATCGGGGACTTTACTCTTATACTGCGTAGCCAATCGGTACTGAGCTACTCACGTGATCTATTGCCTCAGGAGGAAACCCCACTGAGCAATCCCAGTCGTCGCCAAACCAAACCACGCACATCGCGTCTTTAAGGCCCTTGGACCTTAACACTTGCTGCCATCATCTTTGGCTTCAAATGTGGTCGCCCTCTGTTTTTGGGTGCCACACATGCGATTCACGTCCATACTGATCACAAGAATCTCCAATATTTCCGTGACCCCCGAAAGATCACTGGCCGCCAGGTGCGGTGGATCGAGTTCCTACAGGACTTTGATTATACCCTCGAACACATTCCTGGGTCAACAAATACTGTGGCTGATTTGTTGTCATGAAGAAAGGACCTTAACAAGGGGGTGGATTCCAACAAACCTCATATCCTACTCCCTGACCACCTCTTCGCTCCGACAAATCCTATCGAGGTATACAAAGTTTTTCTTGAAGACGATCCTGACCTACAACGCGACATCCTACAAACCCTTCATGACTCTCCTGCTGCTGGACATCCAGGCATTTCAAACACTTGGGAACTTGTCCGCGAACAATATGAAGGCCCTAGACTCCGAGAATTCATTGAACAATACGTAAAAGGATGTGCACACTGTCAAGAATCTAAGACCAACATGCATCAATCAAAAGCACCCTTACAATGTTTTGATACACCCGTCGAAGAAGGCCCCTTTCAATACGTATTGATGGATCTAATCATGGACCTCCCCAAATCACAAGGGTTCAACTCCATCCTCACAATTGTTGACCAAGGATGTTCCAAAGCAGCTAAATTCATTCCATGCACCAAAACAATTGATGGAACAGGGGTAGCACTTGAGTATCTGAAACACCTTGTGCCCTGGTTTGGACTTCCTAAACGGATTATCTTGGACCGTGATCCCCGATTCACCTCTGCATTTGCGAAAGAAATGTGCAAGGCCTTAGGAATTCAACAAAACCTGTCTACAGCCTTCCACCCTTGCACTGACAGACAGACAGAGTGTATGAATGCTTGGATTGAACAGTACTTACGACCTTGGACTTCAGGGAAACCCTCAGCTTGGAGTCAACTTCTCCCTGTTGTGGAGTTTGCGCATAATTCTTGGAAACACGATGTAGCGCGCAAATCCCCTCATGAGCTTCTGATTGGAATCAAACCACAGGTGATTCTGAAACACCTAGAAGGACCTGTGCCTGCAGCAGAAACACGTCTTCGCCTCCTGGATGAATCTAGACAGTCGGCCCAGAAGCTTCTACAAAACATACAGAGTCACAAAGATAACAGGAAACTGACGGAGATTAAAGAAGGTGACCAAGTCTGGCTAGAGGGTCGTAACCTCTCTATCGCGGGCAATCGCAAACTTTCCCCAAAGCGATATGGACCCTTCAAAGTCTCACAAAAGATAAGCCCCGTAGCAATGTGTCTTGACCTCCCCGTATCAATGAAAATTCACAATGTGTTTCACACAGATCTCCTCCTTCCATATAAGGAGATGGAGCAATATGGCACACCTTATACACGCCCCCCTCCGATCATTGATAGCAAAGAAGAGTACAAGATCAAGAACATTCTAGAAGCACGGCGTTTTGGCAAGAAACGTAAACTCCAATACCTCGTGCACTGGAAAGGGTACCCTTATTCTGATAACCAATGGATTGATCACAAAAACCTGAACGCCCCCGATTTGTTAGCAGATTTCTATCTTTCCAACTCTGCTACAGCTGGACAACCAGTAGTGTTGCCACAGCTTGAGCCGATGTTTTTGAGAAATCAGTGATAGAAAATCGAATAAAATAGCGAAAAATATGAAAATAAAGAGGGAGATAGATTAGATCAAAAGCCATGGGGTCACTTAAGATGACTTTATAATCTGACCAGCCATTCAAGCAGGACTTGCTTCAACTTGATTTGGCAAAAAAAAAAGTGAAATCAAGTCGAAGCGAGTCCTGCTTGAATGGCTGGTCAGATTACAAAGTCATCTTAAGTGACCCCATGGCTTTTGATCTAATCTATCTCCCTCTTTATTTTCATATTTTTCGCTATTT
>Ga0307510_10010571_pt1 | contig 10968 bp, 15 predicted proteins | sample 12_EM_MG_FD_207224 | JGI IMG/M metagenome (GOLD analysis project Ga0307510, IMG submission 207224) | Populus trichocarpa ectomycorrhiza microbial communities from riparian zone in the Pacific Northwest, United States - 12_EM | ecosystem: Host-associated > Plants > Roots > Unclassified | place... | reverse complement strand
GCTCAAGCACGGGATCGCCATCGAGACCCGACTGGCCAGCTAGGACCTGCCCGCGCGCACCTGGCGTCGCGGCCGGTCCGTGTCCCCTGCACCGCGCCCTCGCCCGCGCATCTCCGCGCACGACGATGGCCCTGCGCGCACGGCCTTCTAGGCGGCGATGCGTCCCATCCGGCCGGACTGGTAGTCCCGCACCGCGCGCTCCAGGTCGACGTGCGAGTTCATCACAAAGGGCCCGTAGCGTACGATCGGCGCGTCGAGCGGATCCCCACCGACGATCACGAGTTCAGTACCCTTGGTCCCCTCGATCACGACCTCGTCGCCCGCCCCGAGCCAGGCAATCTCGCCTGCGCCGACGTGACGGCCGTCCGGCCCGATGCGTGCCTCGCCGAGCATCACGTAGACGGCGAGCTGAGTGATGGCGGGGGCCGGAAGGTGAAGGATCGCGTCGGCCTCAAACGACGCATGCACCGCGAGCGGCGATCCATCAGTCTCGATCGGCCCCTTCAAGGCGTCGACCTGGCCGACGATCAGGCGCGCCCTCACGCCGCCCGCCTCCGCCGGGAGGAGCGGAATCTCCGCGGCGGAAACATGACGGTACACCGGGTCGACATGCTTGCGCCCCTTGGGCAGGTTGAACCACAATTGCACGCCGTGCGTGCGCTCGCCGGGCTGCATCGCCTGCGTGTCGGGCTGCTCGTCATGGATGATGCCGCGGCCGGCGCGCATCCATTGCACGTCGCCGGGTACCATGGTGCTTGCGTTGCCGAGGCTGTCCTTGTGCCGCATCTTGCCTTCGAGGAGGATCGTCATCGTCTCGATCCCGGCATGGGGGTGGGCGGATGCGCCCTTCTCCTCGCCCGGCTTCCAGGCGATCGGCCCGAAATGGTCGAGGAAGATGAACGGTCCGACACTTTCATAACCAGCGCCGGGGATCGCCCGCAACACGTCGAAACCGTCGCCTTCGATGGTATGGAACGCCTTACCCGAGGTCGTGACCGCGCGAATGATGCTCATGTTGTTTCTCCACTACAGATGGCAAAGATAGGTGCTCGGGCTCACATGATGCACCGGCAATCGGTCGATCGCATCGTTCGAGGAAATCGGTATGCGCTGTGTTCTTGGTGGCGGCTGGGCGGAATCGGAACGTTTCGTCGCATCCAGCACCTCAGCCGCACGGCTCGCCCCATTTAAGCTGCACGACCGGTGAACTTAGCTGGACCAACAGGCCGCGGATTGATAAACAAGCGATGCCGGAGCCAAGCGGGCCTGGTTGCAGGGGCACCGCCCCAGGGGAGGGGAGGGCATCCACCATGTTCGACGGCCGCCTCCTTAGTGGCGTGAGCGTCTTTGCAGCGGTGGTCCAATCCGGCACCTTCATTCGCGCCGGGGAAGCGCTGGGGATGACCAAGTCCGGCATCAGCCGCGCGATCGCGCGGCTGGAGGCCCGCCTCGATCTCCGCCTCTTCGAGCGCAACAGCCGGGCCGTGCGGCTGACCGACGACGGTCGCCGGTTCTACGAACAGATGGCGCCGCTGCTTACCGGCTTCGAAGACGTGGCAAATCGCGCAGCCGACCGTAGGAACCGGATTTCGGGGCGCGTGCGGGTCAATGTCGACTCCACCTTCGGCCACTATCTGCTCGCGCCGCACCTCCCGGGCTTTCTCGTTCGCTATCCGAGCGTCTCGCTTGAACTGATGGTCCGTGACCGGCTTGGCGATCTGATCGCCGACGGCTTCGATATCGCATGCCGGTTCGATGGCAACGAGACCGCGACGGCCGGCGTGACGCCGGTCGTCGATGCCGTGCTGTGCACCTGTGCCTCGCCCGACTACCTCGCCAAAGCAGGCACGCCGCATATGATCGCCGAACTGGGCAGCGGCGGCTTCGATCTCCTGCATGGCGGCGAGGCGTCGGCCGGGCGATCGCAGGAATGGATTTATCGCCGCGACGAGGAAGTCTGCGTCGTGGAGGCACCGCGGCGGATGCTGGCGAACAACATGAACCTGCTGACCGAGGCGATGCTCGCGGGAACCGGCATCGGCCGGCTGCCCGACTTCATCGCCGCCCCGCACCTTCGCGACGGCAGCCTCGTCGAGCTGTTCGCGGACTGGACGGGTGCCGGACTCAGGGGAAACCTCTTCCATCCGGCGCGCACGCCCCCGTCCGCGGCGCTGCGGGCCTTTGTCAGCTTCGTCGTGGAGACGGCGACCGCCATCGACACCGATTGCAGGCCCGTCGCGCTGCTGCGGCTGGCGAACGGCTGACGGCGGACCCGTCGATCGGCCCAGTTCGCGCGAGGCGCGGTCGTGTCGCCGGCGCGAAACGCCGGCGCCCGGCATAGCCGCAGATCCAGGGCAGTCCGGCACGTCGAGGGAATAGGTTCCCCACCGGACACCGCGCTGGGCGGTTGCGACGGGCGCGCGCCGTGGTGATCGCTTCTTGTCTAATTTATCGAACCTAAACTTCGATACTATTCGGCTATTCCGACAACCCTGTCGCTGCCACATCCCGGGTCGCCGCGGCGCTCCATGGTGGTGGTGCCGCACAGGAAGGAATACCCCAATGTCGCAGTCCACTACCGCCCCGGCGTCGATCGGCGCCGTACCTCTGAACGCCGCCGGAACCTCGGCCGCACTTCCCTTTGTCGGTCGCACGCTCATCGCCGCGATCTACCTGCTCTCGGGTACGTCGAAGATCGCCGCGCCGGCCATGACGATCGGCTATATCCAGTCGGTCGGCCTGCCCCTCCCGACGCTCGGCTTCATCATAGCGCTCCTCGTCGAGATCGGCGGCGGTGTCGCGCTGGTCCTCGGCTACCGCACCCGCCTCGTCGCCGCGATCATGGCGCTGTTCACGATCGCCACCGCCCTCGCATTCCACAACAACCTCGCCGACCAGAACCAGTTCATCCACTTCTTCAAGAATGTGGCGATGGCTGGCGGCCTGCTGCAGATCGTCGCGTTCGGCGCCGGGCGCTTCAGCCTCGACGCGCGCCGCTGACCGGTTGCCCCCGGAGCGCGCCTCAACGCCCGCGCTCCGGGTCCGACCCGGATTTTTCCAGGAGGCTATGATGGCCTATCTCGACCTTTCCCCATCCCCCTTCGAACTGTCCATAGCGCCCGCGCGGGCCGACCGGGTGCTGGCCGAGGAAGCCGCGCTGACGACGACCGAGCGCGACGTGATTGCGCTGTCGCTGCGCGATCCCATCTGGAGCGTCGCGCCGAGTGGTCGGATTCGGCGCGCCTTGAACTGGGTGTTCGACGTGCGCCGCCCCAACCCGCTGGCCGACGCCAGGCTCGAGGCGCTACGTCGCTTCGCCGTGCTCGTCCGCCGCTTCGGCGACCGGCTGGACCGTGTCGAAGCCGACCGGCTCACCGTGGCAGGCTATTCCCCGCAGCAGATCCGCGATGCGGTACGCCACGTCGCATCGATGCATGCCTACGCCGCGGCGCGAGGCCGGTGATGGCCAGCGTACCAGCCCAACTGCCACGCAGGGGTGAAAGGCCATCGTCCTCCATCCGTAGCCTGCCGCAGCGCTCCCTCCCCCACGGCGCGGTGGCCGCGCTGATGAGCCTGGTGTTCGTCGTGGTGCTGGCGGCGGTCGGCGATCCGATGGTCGCAGTGATGCTCACCCTTGTCCTTGCCATCGCACCGGTCTGCATGCTGTGGGGCGATCGGACCAACGCGCGGCACCGGTCATGAGGTGGCTGGCCATCGTGCTGATGCTGTGCGGCGTCGGCATCAACCAATCCTTCTTCCTCGCATCGGTCGTCGAGATGATCTGGGAAACGGGCACGCTGTTTCCGGCATCGTCGATTGCCCAGCCCCGCCACTCTCCAGTGTTGCCGGACGGTCAACGCGAGGATGATCAATCAGCGTTCGCCCCCAGTGCACCGGCGATCTAACCATTCTCCCGCAATGAGGAGCGCCGCTTTCCCCGGTCCGCTCCGACCGGATACGCGCCTTGCAGATCATGTGGGCGGCCTCCCCGCCCCGGCCCTCGGCGTCGTGGAACGGTAATTGTCCCGAAAGGCAGAAACAACATGGCGACCACTTCCCCCTATGATGCGCATGCCGGGGCACCGACCCGTGCCGACGTGACGCCGCTCATCGCCCGGATCCTGATGAGCCTGTTGTTCCTGGTGTCGGGCGCGACGAAGATCGCCGCGCCGGGCGCGACCATCGCGTTCATCGCCTCGACGGGACTGCCCTTTCCGGCGCTGGGACTGCCGATCGCCCTGGCCGTCGAGATCGGGGGAAGCACGGCCTTGCTGCTGGGATATCGTACCCGTCAGGTTGCGGCGGCGATGGGACTGTTCTGCCTTGCGACCGCGATCATCTTCCACGCGCATTTCAGCGATACGAACCAGCTCATGCACTTCTTCAAAAACATCACCATGGCGGGCGGCTTCCTGCAGGTCGTGGCATTCGGCGCCGGCCGATACAGCCTCGACGCGCGCCGGCGCTGAGACGCGAGGCCCGACTGGAAGGAAATGACGATGACCGACATGCAAGCGCTTCGCTTCGACCGCTACGGCGCGCCATCGATCCTCAGAGTCGAAACGCTGCCGGTCCCGGAGCCGGGGCCGAACGAAGCCCTGGTGCGCGTGGAAGCGGCCGCGATCAATCCGAGCGACGTCAAGATCGTCGCCGGGGCGTTCGGGGCCTCGCTGCCCCGTACCCCCGGCCGTGATTTCGCCGGCACCGTGATCACGGGCGGCGGATGGGACGGCCGCAAGATCTGGGGAAGCGGCGCGGGCTTCGGTTTCGCGCGCGACGGCGCGCATGCGCAATATGTCCTGGTGCCGCTGGACGGCTTGTCCGCACGGCCGGCCTCGTTGACCGCAGGGCAGGCGTCGGCGGTGGGCGCGCCACACGTCGCGGCCTGGAGCGCGCTCGTCCACGCCGGCGGCATCAAGGTCGGCGAGGTCGTCCTGGTCACCGGGGCGCTGGGGGCAGTTGGTCGCGCGGCCATACAGATCGCACATTGGAAAGGCGCGCGCGTCATTGGCGCGGACCGGTCCGCCGGCGCGAGTGAAGCCGATGTACTGCTCGACCTGAGCGCGGTCGACCTGGTCGACGCGGTCAGGGGAGCGACCGGCGGCCGCGGCGTTGACCTGGCACTCGACGCGGTCGGCGGCCCGCTATTCGAACCGGTCCTCAAATCGCTCGGCCTGGGCGGCCGGCACGTCGCGATCACCAGCGTCGGCACCACGCGCGTGGAGTTCGACCTTGCCGACTTCTACCACAACCGCCTCACGCTGACCGGCGTGGACACCGCCAAGCTCAGGCCGAGCGAGATCGCCGCGATCCTCGACGCGCTGCGTCCGGGCTTTGACGGCGGCGCGCTGAAAGCCCCGGCGGTGCGTGGCTGGCCGCTCGCCAGCGCGATCGAGGCCTATCAAGCCGTTGCCGCCGGCGACGCCACCGCGAAGCAGATCCTGCTCCCGAACCCGGTCTGAGCCCGCTCATCCACCCGGCCGCCGTGCCGCACAGGAGCTTCTTTTCCATGCATGATATCGAGGCCAACAAGGCGTTGGTGCGCCGCTATTTCGACACCTTCAACGCCGGAGACCTCACCCGGCTCGAAGAAATCCTCGCGCTGGACTATGGCGACAAGCTCGAAGGCCAGAGCGCGGGTATCGCGGTCATTCGCGCCTATCTCGAAGGCCTGAAGGCAAGCTTTCCCGACTTCACCTGGACGATCGAGCAAATCGTTGCCGAAGGTGACCGGGTCGCGGTGATGAACCGGGTCTCGGGCACCCATCTCCATGAATTCGGCGGGATGGCGCCGACCGGCAACCGCGTCGATTTTGCCGCCTTCCAGATCTACCGCATCGCCGATGGCCGGATCCAGGAACATTGGGAGGTCGCCGACTTCGCGAAGTTCCAGGAACAACTTGGCGCAGCGTCGCAAGAGACCGCGTTCAAGAAGTTCCAGGGCACCCTTGCCAGCTAGCGCGACGGTCGCATGAAGTCGGGCCGGACCCGCGCTCACGTCGATACCGCTCCAGCGGATGCGGCTACGGCCGCCTGCCCGAGAAAGCGCTCGATCAGCCACGATGCCGCCGGGCCCGGCGGCGTATCCGTGCGGTAAATCGCCTCGAGCACATAGTCTCCGCCAACCGATTCTGGCATGTCCAGATGGACCAGACGCCCGGCAGCCAGGTCGTCGGCGATCATCGGTACCGGCATATTGCCCCATCCGATCCCTTCCTTGAGCAGGATGTGCTTGGCGCCGAGGTCCGCCAGCCGCCAGGTGCGACTGCTGACCACCGCGAAGTCGCGGCCCTGCGTAAGTGGCGAGCGATCGGTCAGAACAAGCTGAATATGCTCACGCCCCGCGCCAGGAGCATTGCGGCCTGCGCGCGCCAGCGGATGATCGGGCGACGCCACGGGAATCATCCGCACGCTGCCGACGCCGATCCGCTCGATTCCGTCGATACCCGCATCGAGCGGTCCGCTGATGCCGATCGTCGCCACGCGATCGAGCACCAGCTTGGTGACCGCGCCGAGAGTCTCGACATGCAGGTGCAGCAGGACCGTCGGAAACTCGGCGCGGAACGTCCGCAGCGCGTCCACCACGCGATCAGCGGGCAACAGGACATCGATGACGAGATGGACCTCCGCCTCCAGCCCCTGGAGCAGGCCGCGGACCTTTGCCCGCAGGCCATCGATCCCGTTTGCGACCGTCCGCGCCTCGGCAAGGACGGTGCGCCCTGCCTCGGTCAGTTGTGGTTTGCGGGTCGACTCACGGTCGAACAGCGACACGCCCAGCTGCGCCTCCAGATTGGAGACGGAATAGCTGATTACCGAGGTCGCGCGATTGAGACGGCGCGCCGCGCCCGCGAAGCTTCCTACCTCGATGACGGTCAGGAAGACCTTGAGCTGGTCAAGCGTGGGTGTGCCGGGTTCGGCAATCATATCGAATTCCTCGAACGTTTCGGTCCATCTTATACCGGTTTCGTAGCGACGCCAGTCCCCATAAATCACCTCCATCGACTTTGGAGGACGCCATGCGGCATCATCACACCAACTATCCCGAGCTCTCCCGCGACGACTGGTATGCGGTCGCAGATGCGCATTGGGCGGCCGAGACTGCGGGCGAGGTTTCCGTCTTCTCGGCCATCGCCGGCGGCCTGAAAGCCGCGCTCGGCCTGGGCGAAAATGTGCGCCCACAAAGCGATCCCCGCGATGAATTGCTGAAGGCGTTTGTCCAGCGGACCCGCCGAGCTGGGCGACCCGCCGACGAGTTGACCGGGGCGCTTCTGTCAAGCGGCTTCTCGGTTGAACAGGTCGCCGCCCTGGCGCTGCTGTCGATCCACTGACCCCCTTTCCCCGGAGACCCATGATGACACTTCAATCCAACAGCCAGCCGGTCGAACAGGTCGTCCTTCCCGCGATCCGCGATCTTGGGGACTTCAATGTTCGCCGGGCGCTGCCCTCCGCGCAGCGCCGCATGGTCGGGCCGTTCGTGTTTCTCGACAGCTTCGGACCCGTCGTGTTCCGGGCAGGCGATGGCGTCGACACGCGTCCCCATCCGCATATCGGCCTGGCCACCCTCACCTACCTGATCGAGGGCGAGATGCTGCACCGCGACAGCGAAGGCTATGTCCAGACCATCAAGCCCGGCGAGGTCAATCTGATGACCGCAGGCCGGGGCATCGTCCATTCCGAGCGCACCGGGCCCGAAGCGCGGGCGACCGGCGGCACGATGTTCGGCTTCCAGACATGGCTCGCTTTGCCGCTCGAACTCGAAGAGACGGCGCCGTCCTTCCAGCATGTCGAGGCTGGCGCGCTGCCGCGCGACGAGGGCGACGGCATCACGCTGCACCTGCTGGCGGGCACGCTGCATGGCCGTCGTGCGCCGACCCGGGTCGTCTCCGACACGCTCTATGCTGATCTCGCGCTCGTCGATGGCGCGCGCTTCCAGATCGATGCCGGCCATGTCGAGCGCGCCCTCTACGTCGTGGAGGGCAAGGTCGAGGTCGCTGGGCAGGACGGCAGCTTCGAAAAGGACCAGCTCGTGGTCCTGAAGCCCGGCGCCGAGGTAATCGTAAAGGCGATCGGCGGGGCCCGGATGATCCTGCTCGGCGGCGAACCGCTCGAAGGCAAGCGACACATCTACTGGAATTTCGTGTCGAGCCGGCGCGAGCGCATCGAGCAGGCGGCCGACGACTGGCGCAACCGCCGCTTCCCCGGCGTGCCCGGCGAAACCGAATTCATCCCCTTGCCCGAAACCCCCGTCCGGCACGCCGCCTGACGCAGGACGGCCGAGTCCCCGACACCCATCATCCTACAACTCAGAAGGAAGACATCATGACCTACGCCATTATTGGATCCGGCGCGATCGGCAGCGCCATCGCCCGCCAGTTTGCCCGCAAGGGCATCACCGTCGCGATCGCCAACAGCCGGGGTGCCGCCTCGATCGTCCCGCTGGCCGACGAGTTTGGACCGCATGTCGTTCCGTGCTCCATCTCGGGCGCGCTCGAGGCTGATATCATCATTCTCGCCGTGCCGTTCACGGCGGTCGCCGCGGCCGTCCAGGGCCACACCAACTGGCAGGGCAAGATCGTCGTGGATGCGACCAACGCGATCGACTTCTCCAATTTCTCGCCGGCCGATCTCGGCGGACGCCTCTCCACCGACATCGTCGCCGAGGCAGTGCCCGGCGCACGGGTCGTCAAGGCGTTCAACACCCTGCCGGCAGCGGTCCTTGCCCGCGATCCCGCCAGCGATACAGGCGCCCGCGTGCTGTTCACCTCGGGCAACGATGCCGAGGCGAATGCGGCGGTGGGCACGCTGGTACAGCAGCTCGGCTTCGCGGCACTCAACCTCGGCAGCCTCGCCGAAGGTGGCCGACTCCAGCAGTTCGGCGGGCAGCTCATGGTCCACAGCCTGATCAAGCAGCTCTGAACAGGTTCCCCTGCGGCCCGCGTGAGAGCGCGCGCCGCGCCCGCCGGGGTCTCCCCTGCCCCGGCGGGCAACCCATCCCATATGAGGAGATCAGGAAATGAAAGTCTCGGACATCCTGGCGGCGAAGAGCCGCAAGCTCGTCGCCGTCGCGTCTCAAACGACCATCCGCCGCGCGGTCGCCATCATGGCCACCGAGCATGTCGGCGCGCTGGTCGTCGAGGATCTTGACGGCCGTCTGCTGGGCGTCGTCTCCGAGCACGGCGTCGTCGATGGCCTCGCGCGTCGCGGCGCCCACCTGCTCGACATGAGCATGGGCGAGATCATGGTGGCCGATGGCCCGACCGTGTCTCCCGATGACAGCGTGATCTCCGCGATGCAGCTGATGACGGAGCGTCGCGCACGCCATCTGCCCGTGATCGCCGATGGCGGGCTGGTCGGCCTGATCAGCGTCGGTGACGTGCTCAAGTCGAGACTGGCCGAGAAGACCGAGGAGGTCACTGTCCTCCAGGACATCGCCCGGTTCCGGCTCGCCGCGGCCTGACAAATCCCACGCCCGATCACCCGGGCATGGTTGCGAGGCGATCACCCGGACGATGACACAATGGCGCGCGACCCCGCGCCCCGGGACTGCCAGAAAACACGAAATGGAGAAGACAAGATGAGCGACATTCTCAAGGACAAGACGGTCGTGGTGACGGGCGCCTCGAGCGGGATCGGGCGGGCGATCGCCATCGCCGCGGCCCGGCACGGCGCCAAGGCGGTCATCGTCTCCGACATCACGGAGACGCCGCGCGAAGGTGGCGAGCCGACCGTGACTGCGGTCGAGGCGCTGGGCGTTCCCGCCCGTTTCCACCGGGCCGATGTTTCCACCCGCGCCGACAATGACGCCCTGGTCGAGGCAGCACGCGAATTCGGCGGAGTCGACGTGATGGTGCTCAACGCGGGCATCTCGCTACGCTCCGACGGCGCCGACGTGAGCGAGGAGGATTATCGCCGCCTCATGTCGATCAACCTCGATGGCGTGCTGTTCGGTGCGCAGGCGGCCGCCCGCGAGATGAAGCAGCTGGGCAAGCAGGGCAGCATCGTCCTGATGGCCAGCATGGGCGGCATTTCCGGCGCCGGCATGACGGTTGCCTATTCCACCAGCAAGGGCGGCGTGGTGCTGATGGCCAAGGCACTCGCCGATGCGCTGGGGCCCGACGGCATCCGTGTGAACTCGGTCGCTCCGGGCACGATCGACACCGAACTCCTCAGGTCCACGCCGCCGATCGCAGCGGCGGCCGAAGGCTTTCGGCAGCGCACGCCGCTGCGCCGCCTGGGCCAGCCGTCCGAAATCGGCGACGCCGTTGCCTTCCTCGGATCCGACCTCGCCAGCTATGTCAGCGGGATCGCGCTCCAGGTCGATGGCGGACTCCTGTCGGTCCTCTAGGATCGAGGCCCGCGCCGCGTCGGCGCGGGCCTCACACCACCCGGTCAATTTCAGTTCGCGCCAGGCCGATTCCGGCTCACGAAGATCGCCGTGCGTCGCGCGAGCCGACAGCCGCCGACCGCGGCGATGAGCGCTTGCATATCAGGACGCGATATTGGCGGTGGGCGGCTGCATCAGTTCGATGAAAATGCCGTCCGGATCCTTGAGATACATGACCCGCGTTCCGGCCCAGGGGCCGTCGGGCACGGTCTGGGGACTGCCCATCGCCGTCCAGCCCTGCTGGTCGGCGCGCGCGATAACCAGCGCAAGATCCTCCACGAAAAGCGCGAGATGGGCAGCCCCGATATCGCTCAGTCGAGGGTCCAGGCGCCTTTGTTCGATTCCGCGATATTCGATCAGCTCGATGATGTGGCCGGGGCCCGCCACCATCGCGATCGCGAGGTCCGCGCCGTCTACCCCGGTAACCTGCGCGACAAAATCGCCGCGCGGAAGCTGGTCGCGTACCACCACCTCGAAGCCGAGCACGCCGACCCAGAAGCGCAACGCGCGATCGAGCGACGCAACGGTAAAGCCGGTGTGATGGATGCGATCGATCATTGTCGTCCAGCAGAGCTCGCGCGGCA
>Ga0307510_10010570_pt1 | contig 10969 bp, 5 predicted proteins | sample 12_EM_MG_FD_207224 | JGI IMG/M metagenome (GOLD analysis project Ga0307510, IMG submission 207224) | Populus trichocarpa ectomycorrhiza microbial communities from riparian zone in the Pacific Northwest, United States - 12_EM | ecosystem: Host-associated > Plants > Roots > Unclassified | place... | reverse complement strand
CACCACAACTATTTCCAAATACAAATCCTTATACCGATAGATAACCAGTCAGAGGGTAACTCTAAGGTTTAATTTCTCAAAAATCTTGTGTTTTGGTTGAGGAGATAGAGGAAATAATTTACATGAGAGGTAGTAATTTTGAACTCCATACAAAGTCGTTAAAGCCAGACAAAATCCACTAATATTGTGCAAGAATAAGGCACTAGTAATTCCTATTCATGCCTAGCTTGTACTCAATTTGGACTAGTAATTGGATGAATTTTTGAACCTTTTGCCAAGAAAGGCCCCGTCTAGGTGTCGCACACCAAAGTACTAGTACTGTAGACTCTCTATCCGCTGTAGGCTACGGGTGCGATGGCCACGGTACCAGATTAGTATTACTGTATTCGTGTATCGTACCGGTTGAGATAATGTGATAGCCGCGCAGTGGACTACCTTATCGTGGCCGTCTCCGTTACCTACGCTCCAGCTTGCTTAGGCTTTTGTTCGTTGTACAAGGGTAGGAACCATTAACCGGAACAGACAAGGATATATTTGGCTGGTCAACCGCAAGTAATTGTTCCATAGCCTCTTGCAAGACCTTGTATCCTGCAGGTGCTCGTACAAGTATCCCGGGGGGGGCAGGAATAAGTTCACATTTTTCGGGTGTTGGGGTTTACTAGAAATGCGAACGTATTTTCGCCCCGAGGTGTACTAGCCCAACATTCCGGAACTTTTACCTTGGACTCTAATAGAAGAAAAGACGACTAGTGCTATGGGACCCCTCATTTTGATATGCCGGCATGCCGCTGCTAGCTTTAGCTTAGATTAGTTAGTCGTTGTGCTTTACTCGAGTACTCAAGTCGCAGGACAGAAGTTGCTCCCAGTTTAGTCGTGACGCACCTAAAAGACGCAAGTCCAATCTAGCGACATGAGTACCGGTAAGTCCGAGACCACTCGAGCACTCCAGTGCATATAGTAAAATCTCTTGAAATTCACCATTAGGTTATTAGCGGGAACTAGTGTGTTAACTTAGGATGGGCATGGTTTGACAGGTTTACGGAATTGCGAAAAGGTGTTAATGAGATCCAGTGGGCTGATCTTGTGCTGTGTCGGGGAAGGATCAGGAAGGGACTGATCCCCCCAGGGAGCCCTTTGTCTCTGAATCCGGAGATTTCAGGGCTGCTCGAGACAGTGGATTTCAAGAGCTTTTTATGGCGCCGTTTGGAGAGTGGACCCCGTGTTCTGGGCGGACATCTGAAAGCGAGTGAATCTGCCCACAGGTCATGCCAGTTACGGTATGCTACCATTGCATGCACAGGCCAGCAAAGGACGAGGGAAAGAAAGAAAGGAAAAGCTATGCGGACAAACAAACAGGTTAGAAGAAAAGAATTAAGGAAAATAAAGAAAGGATAGCAAGTAAGTAGGGTGCCGGTATACTTGTACACCTCATGTTGAGTAGCCTCCACCTTTCAAGATACAGCACTGCACAAAACAAGGCAAAAAGGAATCCCGAAGCGAACGGTTATGCACTGGTATTGGTGTCATTCATCCAGCACATCGGCAGTACAGTACCAGCGGGTAGGGGGCAGGAAAAAAAAGGGAAAAAAACGCCAGTCTTTCCTCTATCGTACCTGTGCTCGTAGGTCTGTCTTGAAAATTGGGTTTACACTCCTGGTGCCTGTGTATGTCATCTTGTGCTCTACCGGTATTCTGTTCTCCTATGGCACGAGCGAGGGGCATCGCTACCCTACGACACCATGCTTTTGCCATCTTCCAGGAAGTATCCAGCAAGCCAGACAAGCACAAAAGCACGGATCAACATGGGGATTAACCGCGAGCACTGGTAACCCAACCCTTAAATGCGCCTTGCTGCCGCGCAGACGAAACCACAAGCCAGTCAGACAGATGCTGATTGGTTGATTTGTAGGAGGAAAGAATCCGCTGATCTCTTCGAGTGGCTCGTGGCCTCGTTCACTGGGCAAACAACAAGCGGACGGACAGAAAATCAAGCCTCCCTTGTCCTCCACCCATGATACAACCCCCCCCTTGGAACCCCCTATTGCTCGCCCCGGACCCCCGCCATGGCACATACCCTCGCGTGCAAGATGCAGGTACCGTCAGGGCCCAGCGGACGCCGGGATTCACATGCCAGCCCATCCACCGTGCCGGAACGCCCCAGAAGACAAGAAAGAGAGGGCAAGGAAGAAGAAAAAAAGAGCTCAAAAACGGGTGATTCTTTGAGAGGCGGTAGGATGGAGATGATTGGTTGGTAGGAGAGATGAATGGCTAGAATACTCCTACCCAGTGATGTGATGTTAATACCAAGCAAACAGGGCGCGCTTAGTGCGGTATGAACTATGGCAGGATAGGTAGGTATGAGTCTAGTGGGAATAGGTTAGACTATCAACACATCAGTAGCGCCTCGCTCTATGCCCACTCTCCTTGGCCATGTTCACTCTGCGTTTCATGGTGATTCGTTAGAACTACTCGACATATAGGTGGGAACCGGCAGTGGAAGGAAGGAAGGTGACGCAGTGGCAAGAGGAAATGTTTTGCAATTTAGAAAGAGGGTTTTTATTGGGCGGGCCCTTCTCTCATGTATCGCTTTCGTGGTATGCACTATACTCGGGCACTCAGTGCATACGGTGCGGTACGGTACGGAGGTAGAATGTCTTAGTCGCCTCCGTGGAGTCGTTCAAAACTGTGAGCTAAGGGGAGGTGTTCTGCTATCTTTGTCCTGCGCTTTTACAGACTGTGTGAGGGCTAATTCCAGTGCGCCTGTGGTAGCCGTGCAAGTCATTTATTAAAACACTGCGCGCTGCGCGATACAGGAACAGCAGAAGTATCATACTAGTACTAGTACATGACTTATATCTGACCGACAATACATCCTACGATACTGTGCAGTGCCAAGAAAGAACACTGTCCGTCTGTTACCGGAGCACTCGGAAGTTCGAACCACGTTGATTCAAGTTAAGATGGCGAGTGTTGTACCACATCTCGCCGCGTGGTACAACCGCTGTCCGAATACAGCAAGTTAAACGACCGCAGCCCCTTTCTGAGGCTTTCTCCCTACCAGCACTCTCTTCGATTATCTTATCTGTCTTCCATCTATATAACCCTGTGAGACATTCCACTCTATTTAATCCACTCCACAGCGCTGCCGTAATACCCCCTCCTTCAAAAGGATCAAGGCTCGTACACAACACCGTTATTGCCACCACAACACCGGTACTCGTAATAACTGCTCTGAAACAACAAACTGTACCGGTGTGGTGCTGCAGGGATGGCTGATCAAAGCTTATTATACCTGACTACCGGTACTCGGTAGCTAACCCTCACTTCCAACTTGCCCCTGTTCTCCAACTACCAGTACAGCACCTTACTTGTGCCAGTGCATCCCTCCTTTGGCAGCACACACGTGCAAGCTCGAACCTTGCGATAGGCATGCATCGGTGGCCTATGGGGAATGCCACTAGACACGTCATGACACATTCGGAGGGCGCGGTGCTTACGCTGCGTACTCGGATGCTAGCACGTACTAGTGCTGTTTGCCTGTACCTTTTGATGATGGATAGTTGGACGTGCGAAGCTTGGTATTGTGCCAGATATCATACTCGCCAATTCGTAAAGCACTGACTCTGGAAATGGGGGTGCTAGGAACCTCAAATTTGAGCGTGGGGTACCGGTTAACATCCTGATGTCCGGATACCGGTGCTTTGCGGATGTGCTCGAGTACGAGTACCGGTATGTGCCGCAAGAACTGGGGATAATTAAACGCCTATCAGAAAATAAGAAAAACCCCGGCGGCTCTAGGAAGGGGAGGGGAGCGCAGGCAGAGGGAAATTGGCGGAAGCTTACCTGAATGAGGGAGGACAATATGGTGGGCCAAATACTCTGGTGAGCTAACGCATAGGAGCAAGCGCCGACCCCCGAGGTCTCGAGTGGGGTCTTGCCGGTCGAAGAGTATTGCCATGCCATATCATGCTGTATGTGTTGGTTTACGTAAGGTTGAGAAGGTGGATGGGGGACTAGGGGGAACAGAGATTAGAAATAGCGAGTGATAAGCTATGAATAACGGGGGGGCTTGGGCAAACATCGAGTGATTTTATCCTGTCCTAATGTTGAGTCGGGGTTGGGGGTGCGGGCAGAGTGTTGTCCTCCTGTTGCCGAATTGAAGCACGGCACCCTCGCATCATAGTAATGATCGCTGGGCCAGTGGATTGACATCTCCAGCGCCCTAGCTCGGGTGCTGTGGTTCTATGGATGTAGAAAATAGGGCGTAGCCTGTGGAGACTTGCTGTGGTCTGTCGGACTTTCTGTGGGGAAGCTTCTACGGGCGATACCTCTAATGGAAACAGTGATTTCAAGGGTTGAATACTATGCTATAGGTATGGGGTAGTCTTCCAGGTCATGCACCGGTAAAAAAGCCAATTGTGTGAAATGGTTTTCCTTTTTGTATTGTATCTGACTATTAATTGCATTATCCTGTATAGTCCCACTATCGGACAGGGGATCACTGCTATATACTGGTATTTAGCAACTCTTTTCAGGCCATTGCTTACTACTTAGACGGCCTCCCGGGTCACCCGGACAGATGCTGATTGGTGGGGCTTGTATGAGGAAACCAGCGGCTGTCAGTACAGTAGCCATAGTTCATCCAATCAAGCCAAGAAAATCACCTGAAAGTCTCTCATTTTGGTGTAGCTGCCCGGGCGAGGGTGGTCTCCGGGTGGCCTGGGAGACCGTCTAAATTTACTCGGGCAGGGTCATTAAAAACCGGAAAACATAACCTTGTGTCTATAGAGAATTGTATGGGATCCGCAGAAATGGTTCTTCACTTTCTAATAACCCCTAAGTACACGGTTGGCAACCCCAGACAAAATCAAAAAATTGTGCGCTGAGAAGTCACAATGTTTACAGTCTTCATCCCCTCCCAGCACCTTAATTATGCCCCCAGCGCCACAAAGTTTTGCCTCTTAGTGATCGGGCAACCCTTCCCTATTCCGCTGGGATCCGGGACGCGGATCGGCATAGGGGTTAATGACAAGCATATCGAGTACCCAGTAAACTTGGATTGGCTACAATATGAGTGTGCAGCGAAGTCAGTCAACATATTTTCTTAGAATTTTCTCGGGGATTGACACAGGCTGGGGAGGGTGCTAAAACCTACAGGCATTTAGGATTTGGGTACAAATTGTGCGTGTAAGGTATTTTTGGGGTGGGGCTCGGGGGGTGAGGTGGTGGTAAGGGAGGGGATGGGGAGGCCTCATCCTTATATAATTTTCACTTTGCCGCTATGACGCACAAGGAGCGCGATTCAGCACCCACCGGTATCTTTTCGTAAAACCCAGGCTCGCGCTAAGGAGGGCCTGTCAACTGTCCTCCGCTGGTTGCTTAATGTGTAGTGATTCAGGGCTCTCTGGTTGAACCGACTGCCCCTAACCTAGCTCCGATCCCACTTTTAGGAAAAGATACCGGCGCGGCCGATATGAAGCCGGCACCCCCACAGTACGAGTAGTGGCCAGCGGGTGAGTAATTTCAATAGATCGAGAGTGATATGTGGGTATGATATGTGATGTGATGGTCACCTCAGTGTGGGGAAGGTATCGTACGGTAACCATTGCTCACGCCCGAGATCCCTACGCGCACAGTACAATACTTTAGGGCCAATGATATCTCGGCACAGACCCAATCCTACACGTTTATTATTCCCGCCATGGATAATAACCATCTTGGCAGCTGCTTGACACTCACCATCAATAGCCGCTTGGGGGGGGTATGAACATGGATGGATATGCAGATTGGCTGGCGGGGATGGATGACATGAACCTCACCTTTCCTTCCGGATATCCAGCTACATACTCTGCTTGGCATATGTCCGACTGAATGTTTATTAGCTTGCCGATCACCACCATATGACGGTGTCCGGCTTCAACTCGACCGCGCGAATAGTATGATACTAGTGCTGTCGACGGATGTATTCGTCACGTGGGTCTGATAAGAAAATTTTTGGTGAACTTTTGCTTGTTGGATGTTCCGGTATCTATCGGCCGCACTAGGACTCGGGTGGCCGAGTCGAGGTCCCGTGCTGTGGCAGCATTAGTCAACTGCTATCCAACCTGAGAATGATATCAAGTATCCTTTAGGCGATTGGCCCGCTGATCAATTTCTCTGTCTGGATGCCCGACCGCGGAAGTAAGTTTCCTGCATTAATCACACGCTCTGAATCCTGGGTTTGTTTTAGGCCCACAGTCCATAATCAGAATACCGGTAATAGTGATATTATTATGATATTGCCACCCACCAAAAATAATTGAACTCTCATAGGCATCGGTGGTAAAGAGAAATACTGTATTTGTGAGCAGCCAGTTTAACTCGCCTTCCTATCCCCAGCACCAGCAAGATATTGAAAATGCTGTGCCACCCCTGTCAGCTTGAGATAGTAAGCAGCTTTTTGTTAATAATATTATGATAAATTTCGCAGAAGTGCAGATTTCAGACGATAACCAACATTGGCTTCATGACCCCGCTTATGCTAGTGGGAAATGCTCCGTTGTTGTTCTAAAACCTCATAGCCATCCATGCCCCGGAAATTGGCAGGGACAGCGTGACATTTTCAATATCTTTCGTGCCAAGGAGATAGTTATCGCTTTGCCCCGAGCTCTGTAGGTGTTTTCCCTCTGTCGGCAGAACGCGTTATCGTATCGGCAACCAAGGCGGCAGGTAGGGGCATGATACTCTTCCTCTAACATTCCCTTTGTTGATACGACCTTCCTATTAATCTCCCAAAATATATCATCACCTGCGCGCATAACATTGTTTCTCCACCTCTATTTAGTTTATCTACAGCACTGGTACCCGCGCTGAATATGTGGATGAGGGGACAGACTTTCGAAGCTTGTTCGGATAATACCGGTGGTCTATGAGAGTCATTTGGCAACTATCTTTTCAATCGAAAATTCCCAAATTTCGAGTGGCTACCGCATACAAATTGTGTCCGTGCATGCCAAGAAACTAGAAATTTCAACCCAGAATTTCGATTTTCCCACTCGATTCGCAGGGAAACTCGCCACTCAAAGAGACAACGACAGCTCACAACCCCCACATACAGCCCCTGGCATAAAATAGTGGTACTCGGGTGAGGGGGGAAATATTGGGACAAGCAGGGGGTAGTGGAATTACTCGAATTGGCGGTTATCTTACTTTTTTGGTTCTTTGATACTCCTTCCAGGGTAGATGCTCAGGTCTCTGCTGCCCCTGCTTGTCCCAATACTTCGCCCCTACCCCTAGTACGTCGACGGCGTAGGAGTGTTTTCTACGAAAATTGAAGCTATGCTACTTTACGCTAAGGCATTTCAGTGATGTGAAGAATAGTGAAAGGTACTAAATAGTGGCTCGTTCAATTAAATAAAAACTAAATCATCCTAAAACATTGCAAATGTGAGCCTGAACCCCTTCCTAAGTGAACTTCAAGATTAAACTTATCCTATACTACGACCTTCTCCAATCTAGTTAGGTACGGTATCTGCCTTGAGGGAGATGCTGGTTCTTACTACCCTATCGCTCCCGGCACCCTGTCAAGTAGGCCAGCCTCAATTTCGTCTTCTGCACTCTTGATGAAATCCACAGATTCAGAATCATGGATGATCACTTGGTGCAACTGGCCCAGGTTAATAGCGCCCTGTACGAGTAGTGTCCTGTAACACCTGCCATTATCACTTTTGCCAATCGATTGGCTCCCCTATTCCTTGTCTTGCCACCCCACCTTTACCCTTTTCTGCAATGCCTGAGTATATTCTAACCATGAAAACCCTGGTCCAGACTCGTTCCGATTTGAACCCTTTACGTACTCTATAATACGCCTGACGCCACACAACCTGAGGTCATCATCTCCTGTTGTGGCCGTTTTCGACCAGAGAGCTTGAAAGGGGGAGATCGATCCCTCTCAGCTGCTTTGGTCACCCACCACATACTCTCTCGGCTCCCTTTCACTCCTCCTCTTTCCTCCTTAACTCACCAGAAAACGCCCCGAATAGGGTCACCATTCATCATCAAATCATGTCGCCCGTCGCCAGCACGCTCGTTTGTTGCTAAAGTAACCCGGTCCTAACAGATCGGTGAACCCTTTGGCCTTAAGCATCTACTCGTGCCCTGCATTGTCTGTCTGTCGAATCAAACAAGGGATCGGGGAAACGGGAAGCAATAGGGTAGTGGTCGCATCCGCAAGTTATTCTGACCTGGCAAATCTCCCTCTCTGGTTGTTTTTTTACCTTAAAACCCTACTTCCTTTGAGTCACGAACGAACAAACCCCGAGGATTTAATCCGAAATTCATATCATAATATCAAGCTTCACTTTCGGCAACTTCTTAACCTCATCGGCGACCCCCCCAAATACATCTCTCGCTGACACCAACCATCGCCGGAGCCATGAAGGTAAGCTGTAATTCCTGCGATATAGGATGCACTAAACATCCCTGGTTACTGTGCGTTTTCAGCGTATTTTTACCCGAGCTTGATCACTGATGTTTATCGCCCTCGACTCAGTTCCTACCTCTTCGCGAACTTGATTCGATCAATCGTGGTCTCGTCTTCGACACTCCTGATTGTCGTGTCGTTGGCGGTGTAGACATCTACACCACCAAGGTCCTTAATTCCAGCCCATGAAATTGTTCGACTGCAGCAGCTCAAGCTAATAATCGCTTTTGCGAGTCAATCCAGGCCGCAGGGGCTGACAAGAAGCTTTACAAGAACATCTGCGAAACTATCAGCACTCGCTATGAAGCCGACCTCCGTCTGTCGGAGTCCTTATCCCCCCCTAACCGCGATTCTGATAGCGCTGGCAAGTACCAGTCTACCGCTGTTTACCAAACCCTGCATTCCCCGTTTGGACCTTTGGATCAGATTTCGGCTAGACGCACTTTCGCTTACCTGATTGCTACTCTTAACGCGTCTCATCCTGACTATGACTTTTCTACCACGCTCCGCCCGTCGGATTTCCGTCGCGAGCGTCACATTAGGCCCGTTATGAACAGTTTTAATACAACTTTGTTCAATCTAGGCGTCAACATCTCCAGAGAGCTTCCTAAGATGTGGGAGACAATCGATAAGGAGATGGATCTCTTGAATTGCAATATCTATGCCTATTCTCCCGATGATGTCTCCAACGATCCGTATGGTGACGAAGGGCTCATTTGGTCCACCAACCTCTTCTTCTTCAACAAGCATAAGAAGAGAGTTTGTTACCTCTACCTCAGGGGATTGAGCACCTTGAATCACTCCCCACTTGAGAGGAGTCTTGCCGGATGGGGTAGAAATAGTAGAGTCGGATCCGACGGATGGGACGAGAGCGAAGGCGAAGACTTTAACGACGATTTCATCGAGAGCAAGAGCATCTGGGGCGACGACAACTACGATGATGGCTTTTTCGAAGGGATGGAAGTTTAAGTTTTCACACCAATCATAGTTCCGTAGTTGTAACCGTCCATGGGTAGCCTTGGATGGCGGCATAGCTCTTGATCTCTAAAATTTCCTTATACCTTCATTTTTCTTGCCATCTCTTGACCTTTCTGTTTCCTTGTCCCTTTTTTTCTGTTTTTTTCTTCATTTCTCTAGTTTTCTCGTATTTTTGCCGTGGCGTTTCTTATACCCTCTAGCGGCAGTGGGTTCCGATTCATCAAGAAACGCCTCTCGATATGTTCTCTGTGAATTTTTTCTTCTCCGGTTTGTAGGAATTAGGGATGTGGAGAGTATTTTGGGGCCGGGTTGGGCCGGGTTGTGTTTGGTCGGGGTTTTGGGCGTTATCAATGTTCGGTGAGAGCGTACGTTGGGTGGGGGTGGTGGGCGCCTCTGGTGTTTGGTTTGGTTGGTGGTGAAGGGTTGTTTCTGGCGTTATTTTGGGAGCACCGAGTCTTAATTCCAGTGAGAGTGGGATGGAATGAGGGGTTCATTGATCTCGTATATTTCACAAGTAACGCTAGTTTTGCATGTAATAAGGAATTGTCCTGGCTTCCCTTTATTCATTCTTTGGCATTCGTGTTCGGGTGGCGATCACAGCTAGCTACCGGTATTTCAAGTACTAGTACATGCGTGCAGCACTGAACCATGCTATGCCTGTAAATATGCCTGTAATTTTATCTCTTTTTGCGCCTGTGCCCGAGTACTGGGCTATGTAAGAGAACAGCTCTTACATCACAGACACAGTGCGAGTAGGTACGGTAGGGTTATAGTAGACCAGGAGTGTATGTCTCGCCTGACCTTTTCAAAATCGGTACCGATTTCCACAGCGTGCCTCATAATCTCGAACTCGCGCGGCCGAATTGAGGCAGGACACTTTGTAGGGGACCTTCTTCCCCAGGTGGCCGGCCTCGACCCGGCCGCGCGAGCACATTAGCTAGGCCACCGAGACCTGACATCATTTGGTAGACTATGCCAAAAACTCATCCCCCTCCTTCATTCCTATTTATATATCTTTCAACTACGGCCCCGCAAAGTACCCCCCCCCCCCCCCAATGTGATGCCACCCCGACTGCATCTTCTAAGCGCCTTCCTCCCCCAAACCCGCACCATACGCCTCCCTCTCCACCCTCGTATCACCAACTTCCACACCTCCCGAACGCACTCCCAACCAAGAACCTACCACCTGTAGCCAATTCTTCCAGCCCCACCTCATTCCCACAGCCTAAAACTAACAAGTCTCAGCATCCGCTCGACCGATACCTTCCACGCCCTCCTCCTGACACACACCGCTTCTTCCACACCACTAATCACCTACTGGACAACAAGATACTGCCCAACCTGCCGCGCCGTGAAGCCATTCTTATGGCGCGCAGTAGAGAACTCGAATGAAAAGCTGGGCCTAGTAGAAGTGGAATTGAGCGCTTTGGGGGGGTATGGGGGAGTTGGGGTTGCGGTATAGTGTACGCTTCCCCTTCTTCCCCTTCTTCCCCTTTCCCATTCCGGGCGGGAATGATATGGATGGGGGTG
>Ga0307510_10010569_pt1 | contig 10969 bp, 2 predicted proteins | sample 12_EM_MG_FD_207224 | JGI IMG/M metagenome (GOLD analysis project Ga0307510, IMG submission 207224) | Populus trichocarpa ectomycorrhiza microbial communities from riparian zone in the Pacific Northwest, United States - 12_EM | ecosystem: Host-associated > Plants > Roots > Unclassified | place... | reverse complement strand
AAATTCCAAGGTAAAACACAATAGTGGCTAAATGGCCTCCCTAGCAAACCCAAGCAGAGAATCAAAGTCCCTTCATGAGAAATCCATAATTGAACCATATCATTCCCACTCTATTTGAAAAGATTCATCCTCAAATCTTTAATAGGAATAATGGTTGTTTCATAGGCTTGTTGTTTAAGTCTTTCCTTGCCTCTAACAACATTATATGGATATAGTGGATGATAAAGATTTCAAATAAGCATGCATTACTAACCACTTACACATATACTTTTGAATAATAACTACGACTACCGTCCTTTTCTTTTCATGCTTGTAGCGTTGTTCATCCTTTTGCATCGAAGCTTGACGGTCATAGAATAATCTTCTACATTTATCAACTTCTCATTCTAAAACCCTTACACCAAGCCTTAGTTTTTTCCATTCTTGCTCTGGAATCATCCTTTGTTCCCTCTCCCTTATTGAATACATGACACCTTTTTTATATATACTAAAAGACTCAGTTCAACGCAATCAGTTCAACGCAACCAATCAACGTTAGAGGCTTATGCAACACAATCCAATTATGAATAAACTCAAGAATCAATAAATATACTAAAAAAAGTAAAACAAAACTACGATTATGATTTCACGAGTAGTAATTTAAATTCATATGAATTGTGGACGAAACGAAGGCGCAAAATAAAATAGAAGTGAAAATTAATGAAGAAACTAATTTGACTCTTAAATAACCCTAATATAATAGAAACAAACTGATTTGGTTGAAACAAATAATAGTTAAATGTGTTTTGGAACTTTACGCAAATCTAATTGTTACACAATTTTAAAACACTAGAATTGAAACCCAGATCTAAAGATATTGGAATGACTTGAAATTCAATATGTAGTATCCTGATACCCAACAAACTACAGATCTTAGTTTATAGGTCATTCTCTTATGCCTAAGTATCAAAACTTATGTATGATCAGTTTGTGATAGAATTGAACTCCAAATTGAAACCTCAAGCAAACGATATTAAAATATGCCCAAATTTTATATATAGTGCAATTTCACTCCTAGTAGAAAGTATATTAAATTTAAATTAATTTTTAGGGGGTTTGCTTAGGGTTCTCTAAAAGTTGTGTTTCTGCGGTATGGACATGCATCAAGGATTTCAGCCTATTTCTCGAGTGGAAGTTCATGAAATATATCATACTGGTTGACCAAATCCTAATAAAGCAATGTATTTCTGATAAATATTTGTGAGCCATTAGATGGAGGGGATTGAGTTTCCAGTGGACACAATATTTTCCCATGTGTATCCCCATATATATTTGCAGCATGTCCCTGAATTATAATAGTTGAAGTCTAGCCATATGAAAATCAAGTCAATATCATTGAATTTCCTTGAAAAATTGAGATTGAATCTTAAAATATTGATGCATGCTCTTTATCATTTATTTACTTGTTTAATTACATAGCCTCTACCAATTTTTTATGAGAGCAACAGATATGAAATATACAATCACAAGTAAAGAACTTCTAGTAGTAGGTAAGGAATTTGTCAAAATAAAATTATGGACACCTGCATATGATATATTTGTCAATTCTGTAGCTCTTTCTATAATTATAAATCAAATGAGTCTCATGATTATTCAGAACCTTAAGCAAAAACTAGACTTGAAGAAAGATTATTTCTGAATATGATGATCAATACAAATGTCGCTATGAATATATATCATTGATGAAATGGAGTTAGGACTTAAAAGCTCAATAAACAACAAGCATAAATCCAAGGAACAACATTGAAAAAAAAAAAACACCTTTCCAAAAATGCTTATCAAACATCTTGTGTGCAATGGGTGAAAAGAAAAGAAAAAAAAAAGACAAATCAAAGACAACTTATTATAGCCTGAGAAAAGCCTTTCTTACTTAATCAATGGCAAAAACAAAAACAAAAAAGAAACAAACAAACACATAGATCTTTATCAAGAGAATAACAAAACCAAAAATAAAATTAACATCTCCTCCAAGCCAAGTACATAAGTCATAAAAACACGAAATGCATAAACTCGAAGACAATACTCACCATAGCCTTTTTCATCCACCACTCATCCAAACATCATTTAATTAACATGTCTCTCCTTAAGAACACCAAGAATATAACAACAAAAAAAAAGACTTAAAGGCTCAATATACAATAAGAATAAAATCCATAGAACATAACAAATCTCTCTTAAGATCCCTATTAAACATCTTATATGCAACATGTGAAGAAGGCAACCCAAAATTATTAAAACACTTAACCAACCCTACCACTGCCTCCTATCATTCACAATGCTAATTTGTTTTTACAATTACACATAGATGGCTCAATAAAGGACTACCCCATGAATGATGGAAAATACCTAAAGTCTAATTTAGTTTATTCCCTAATAGTAATCCCATAGATGAAAAGCGACTAGAAAAATCTAGTGTACACAACCAAGAGTTATGATAAGTTGAGCATGAAGATAATATTTCTTTGAGGCATTACATTAAACATGTCACAAACAATACCTACTCCCATAATTAATAGATTAAAAAGAAAAAAAAACTACTACCTTAACACCCAAAGAAACCTCTTCTTATCGTTGAAAATTAGACAACACAACAATCATATCCATTTTCAAAAGTATAAAAACATAGATTTTAATAAAATCTTCAAGCTTCTCGTCATCATCTTCAAACCTTTTTTTTAATCTAGGTATAATCAGTTGATAAAAAGTGAAAGAAACCAAAAGCAATATAAGAAATAACATTTAGTTTCTATAAAATGAAAAGAAAAGATAGAGATTACTTGTCTTGCTTGATGGTTTGATGATTTGGGTTGCTATTTGGATACAAAAGTTTGCGATGATGTTATAGGTGAATTCTGATAGAAGAGGGATTACTAAAGCAGGAAGAAGGAATTGTAAAAGAATAGGGTTTTTGAAAATTATAATCGTTGCTTATTTACTGTTGAATGCAACGTAATGTTTTGCCTTTAGCCTAGATGCACTGTTTTATTAAATAACACTCGTTTATTTTCTTTGTAAGAACTTAATCATGTGTAATAGGAGAAGAATAGTAAGTTGGCATTCTATCTTTCTACATATATGCAATTGTAATAGAAGCATGGGTAGTAATTAAAAATGATGAATGAATGAGCTAAAATCTAGATGCTGGATTCTTCTTCCTATTTTTTTTCTAACTTTATTCTTTCTTCCTCTCCAAAGTTGGCTAACAATACACCATTCTCAATAGTCTCGATGGATTTAATCAAGGTGGGATAGTTCTTGCTTGATCTAACATCTTGTGAAGGAACATTTATGCTTGTTTCAAGTGGTATAAGAGTGTATATTCTTTACATGAGTATAATGGCTATAAATAATCGATTTTATGATGTTAAAAGAGTATAAAGAAGCATCTAACAAGGAGCAGGCTCTGCTGAATGAAAGAATGGCAAGGTTGCTAGAGTAATATGGACAATAATAATCTTTAGTGATACCAGGCTAGAAAGGCTTGAGGAGTTGATAAACGATATATCTCATCAGCATAATACTTGCTACAAAAGTTACATGCATCTTTATGAGAGAGTAACTCCAATAGGGATCAACTACCTGCTTCTCAAGCAAATCTGACAACAAGGACTAGTTGGCATTGTGGTGGTGAACAATTTTCCTACAAGTCACATACACCCAAACATGATTTCCCAAGTTTTGAGGGTGAAGATGTATACAAATGGTTATATAAATGCAACCAATACTTTGAAGTGGAGGAGATCCAAGAATTTGATAAGTTGAAGTTGACATCCTACTACTTGGATGGTATGACATTATATAAGCATCAAAAATTCATGAGAAGTAGAGGTGTAATGAAGGTATCTTAGAGTGAATATGTAAAGGCGATATGTGGAAGATTCGGTGAGCAAAAAGACCTCCTAGAGGAGCTAAAAGATTTGAAATAATAGAGTAATTTGGAGACATACATTAAGGATTTTAACATCATGTGGAATCGAGTTGACATTGATGAAAGGTATGTCCTAGGTTTCTTATTAGGAGGATTGAAGATGGAGATAATGAACCTAGTAAAAATGTTTGAACCTAAATATCTTAAATAGACCATAATTTAGCTAGTTTACTGGAGAATACCATTATGTACAGGAAATCCTTCAAAAGTCATCCAAAACTCCCATCACCACCCTCAACCAATATTGGCCAATATAGAGCACCTTAATACCATACTTCCTACAAACCATATCTAACTATGAATCTCAACACATAGAATCAATCACTACTTAGCTTATTGTTTACCCCTCAATAAGACTTCCCTAATAAACCTAACATGAAACCGTAAAATTTCTAAATTAATGATACACAGTGAATATAATACGGTTAAGAAGTTAAAAAAGACTCTAGCTTAGATTTTCTTGCTCTCTCATTCTGAACTGAGAGCCATATAAGAAAGCATTACATAAAGTTTTGAATGAGGCTTATGTTCCCCACAACATTGAATCAAACTCAATAGATCATATGATAAAAAAAAAAAAAGGAGTTGGATCTAAAAGGAACAGGGTACAGTAATCATTGTATATCACTGTAAAATGCAAAGATTGTGTTGTTGCAAAAGTTCTTATTAATAACAAATCAACGCTCCAAGTGCTACCAAGACATATTATGGATCATCTTCTAGTCAACACATCACACATGTGGCCAAACAATATAATGGCCAAGGTATATTATGGGTTACCAAGACAAGTCATTGGTGACATCGATATCAAATTAGTTATTGGCCATAAACTTTTAAATAGCATTGCAAGTGCTAAATATTCATCCATTCTACAATATATTATTAGGATGATTTTGGTTTCATTATGCAAGCATTGTGGCATCCTCCCTGTATCAAATTGAAATTTATGGTGAATGGGAGATTGAAAACCATAAAGGCTGAAGAAATATTCTCTATTATTAAAAATGTGTTTGTTTTAAACATTAAGGTTAAAGAAAGAAAATATAGGAATGTGCACACATTTTTAGTCATAAATGCTAAATAGGTTCTAGAAAACACTTGAGATGGAAGCCTAAGATCTTGAAAGTTGTAAAATTAGCTAAAAGATGTTTGTTGAAGTATGGGTTGCTAGTGAGATATAACCTAACTATGAGGATGCAAAAAAGGGTTAATGTCATGAAGATGAAGTATGTGAACTAATGATTTTTCTTTGTCTTTAAACCACTACCATAGACTTGTAAAGAAAAATCACGAGAAGAGAATGACTCATATTGAAGGTTGAGACCTAAATAAGGAGTAAATGGATATTTTGCAAATCCATGTGACCTTTCCTTAATGCTACGTGATACATCTATAAGAGGAAGTAAAGAAGTTGAAAAAGGTGTTTGCTAACTTCTCTATTCACTACATGAAAAAAAAAAGACGTTGAAAGTTGTGTTGACCACTCTGAGGTGATAAAAAAGGACCTTAAGACTATGATATTACCTTAGCTCACTATGAACACCTTATAAGAGGCCATACAAATAAAAGAAATCATTTGGAAGTACATTGAAGGGGAATAGATCAACACCTAGGAAGCCCAAGAGATCCCAAAAATGTTTTTAAAGTAATTGTTCTATTTTATTATCTTGAGATCTTTAACAATTATGGTTCAAGATGTTAAAAAGGTATTTTGCTTTTATGTGAGCTTTTATTTGTTTTTCTTTTATTGAGATTATCTATTTGTCATTCAATCGTGCCTTTTTTATGCTTATTTTTATTCCATTTAAATTCAGACACTCATACAAAACACTTTCCCCTTTTGAAATACTAAAAGTAGAACATCAATAAAATTCCAAAATCATTGCATTGAGATTAATTGGTCTAATTTTGGTGAAAACTTAATCATAATAGATAAGGAAGAATAGGAGGATAGTGATGTTGATGAGTTTACCAAGCTAATAAAACGATCAGAAAATGCAATTAAATCAAACTATTGATAAATAAATACAAGCCAACAAGGAAGTTAAAAATGAGTTTGAAGAAGGATTCTTGGACGACATTACATACCCTCAGTGGGTATCCAACATTGTGCTAGTCTTTAAAAAAGATGGAAAGGTTTAGCTACGGTAAACTTTAAGGATTTAAATAGGACAAGCCCTATGGATGACTTTTCTTTACCCCCACATTGACATCTTAGTTAATAATGCTTCTGAGAATATCACTTACTCTTTTATGGATGATTTTTTTATTTATAAAACCACATTAGGATGGTAGAGGAAAACAAAAAGAAAACCATTTTCATCACACCATGAAAGATAAATTACTATAAGTCATGCCCTTCCTTTAACTTGAAGAATATTAGGGCAACCTAAAAAAAATAGAAGCAATGGTCACACAGTTCCATGATATGATGCTTAAAGAGATATTGAGGTGTATGTAGATGACATAGTTGCTAAGTTATATGAGGAAGAAGATTATGTTCAGATCTTGAGAAAGCTCTTTGATAGATTGCACAAGTACTAGTTAAAATTTAACCTTTCAAAGTATACATTTGGTGTTAGATCTGGGAAGTTACTAGGCTTTGTAGTGAGAAACTTGGGAATTAAAGTGGGTCTATAAAAGGTCAAAGCAATCCAAGCAATGTCAGTACCAAGCACTGAAAAGAAAGTTATAAGCTTCTTAGGGAGATTGAACTATATTGCTAGATTTATCTCTTAGTTTACTACAACTTGTGAACCTAATTTTTTCCTGCTTAGAAAGAAGAACCCAAGAAAGTGGAATGAAAATTGCCGAAAGACTTTAAAAAAAATCAAACGATATTTGCAAAATCCACTAATGTTAGTCCCACCAATTACAGGGAGGTCATTGATACTAAATTTAACAGTTATAAAAATTGTTATGGAGTGTGTATTGGGTCAACATGATGACTCAAGAAAAAAAGCAAACAATCTATTACCTAAGTAAGAAGTTTAAGGATTGTAAGTCTTATTATTCTATGATGGAAAAATGTGTTGTGGTTTGGTATAGAGTGCGAGATGGCTTCAACAATACATGCTCTATTACATGACGTGGTTGATCTTAAAGATAAATCCACTCAAATAAATTTTTGAGAAACTGTATTTGTCAAGCTATTAGTATGATGTTAGGTCTTACTAGTTGAGTATGACAATATGTTTATGAAAATAAAGGAAATGAAGAGAAGCACAATTGCAGATCATCTAGAAATGAATATAATTGACAATTATAAGCTGCTAGATTTTGTTCCGGATAAGGTTGTTATGATAGTTGAGACAAAACCAAATAATTAAGAAAGTGAATGATGGACCATGTATTTCAATATCCATGTAAATGTGTTAGGAAATGGTACGAAGGCAGTTATTATCTCCTTGAATAGTCATCAATACCCCATCTCTATCAGTCTGCAGTTTGAATGCACTAATAACATGGTTGAATATGAAACCTATACCCGTGGATTTGAAGCGCCTTAGAAAGTTATTATCTCCTAAAATAGCCATTAATACCCTATCTCCCAACACAAGATGCTTTCTTATGCTTTTCATGCATATCAATTTGGAATAAGAACATCCATAAAAGCCACACCATATTCCCTAGTTTACAAGATGAAGGTGATAATGCCTCTAAAAATGAAAATTCCTTCCTAGAGAGTTTTGATGGAGGCAGAATTAGAATAGTTGGAGTGGGCCAAGGCACAATATGAATGGTTGAACATGATTAACATAAAAAGGCTAATTGCTTTTTGCCACAGTCAATTGTATTAAAGAAGAATGGTCAAGACACATGATAAGAAGGTTTACCCTAGGGAGTTTAGATAAGGAATCTAGTGTTGAAGAACATTCTTCCAATAGTGGGAGAGAATAAGAGCAAATGAGCATCTAATTACAAAAGCCCATATGTGATGAAAAAAGGCCTTTAACAAGGAGTACTTATATTTTCAAGAATTGATGGAGAGAATCTTTTTAAACCTATAAACTCAAATTTTGTAAAGAAATACTAAGTGTCAATGTATAATTTCTAGCAAAATTAATAAAGTGAAATTTAGACTAAAATCTTTTTGCATATTCTCTACCAGTGTTTCATTTCTTACAACTATTTATTGTTTTTATTCATCCACCAATTTCATGACATGATCTCATTAATAATAGCTCTATAATTTCAAGTGGATTGGTTTTGCAAAAAACTCCTCATTGAGTATTAGTTTCACTCTTCTTAAATGAAAATTCAATTGCATATTAATTTTAGAAAACAACTCGATGTTTGTTGAAAATAACATTTGACATCCTAATTCCACCATCTTAAAAAATAGGATGGAAATGAGCTGTTAAAAATGTGTGAATGAGTTATTGCAATTTAGAATATGTCAAACAACCTCCACAATGGTGGACACATTCAACCTAAACAAACCAAAAGAAAATAAAATGAGAAAACCATCCATTTTTCAGGACCTTTCTTGCCTTGCATATCATGCACTTTGTTTTAACATTATGAATAATGGTATATAGAAAAAACAAGATGATGCAAAATTGTTCTTTAGATTGCTAATTTGAGGTTTGAAGAAAAGTTTGCAACTTGAACCAACAAGAACCTTGCCTTAGAGAACAAAAGTTATATGCAAATGATCCCCCCATTCCCTACGCCTATAACGAGATGCGAACGAGAAATATAAATCACAACGAAGTTGATTAGTTCTTTAAAGAGTTTGCAAGATTAAGAACTTAGAATGAGAATCACTTAACTATATAAAGATAAACAAAGCACAAAATATATGACAACTTTAGAGAAAATCTCATAAACTGAAAAAATAATGTTAATAATTGGTTTACAGTAGAAGGCTAACCCTAATAGACCTAAACTTGATAAATAGGCCTCAATACATTAAAAGCCCAAAATAACTAAAATAATAAAATAAGACCTAACCCAAATAAACCCTTAAATGCCACATACCCTAAAATAAACTAAAAATAAATAAATAATATCCTAACTAATTAAAACAAGATCAAAGTTGAGTTTCGTAATATGCTAGTAGAATCTAAGCTCAACTTCAAATGAATAGTTCTCCTTATTCTTGATGAATTAGAAGATATACCATATATCACTGGAAATATATGGTTGTCTAATTTCCAAGGCAACTAAAATTGTATCAAAATTTATTTTATATCCCTAGTTATGGCCAAACAATAGAGAAAGGTCAAAATTAGCAGATTTGAATCTTATCATTTCAATCTTTATGTAATGTTTGGATGCTCCCTTAGAAGCCCTTATTGAACATGAATCAAATAAATTAAGGCTTGTCCTTTATTTTTTGATATCTTCTTGAGCCCATGAATCTTGAAAAAAATCCACCTTAGCCCATGTATCTTGAAGAAGTCCAATAATTGTCTCCTTAAACCTTTTTATTCTAAGTCTTGTGACTAGACCCTATGGAACCTCTAATGGATGTCATGGTGTTGAAGCTAGGATATCACAAGAGCTATGGTTTGTGATAAGCAGTTCTCTACGAGGTAATGAGATTACACCAAAAGAGATTAACACTTATCAACCCGAATGATTTGTGTTGGAAATGATGAAAGGCCCTTTTTTCCTCATATTCTCAATAAAATATATCCTTTATTGCTCCTTTTTAAGCCTAATATTTTTTTCTCTAAAAGGTCTTAACTAGGATCACACTCCACACTAGCAACAAAAAGAAAAGAAAAAAAAATAGTTCAGGAAAGTCTACGTCAATAAAGAAAAAAGTTATAGGGCATGCTAAAATTCAAAATCAAAATGATAGTTAAAGAAAATGCCAAAAACAAAGAACCATACCCCCATCAAGATTATAAGAAATGGCATAACAAATGTTTTTTAAGAAAAAAAAAAATGAAGGATTGAGGGTAAATCATTAAGTCATTTAAGAACTTGGAATGTACTATCACCTCTAGACTATAACTTATATCTCTTATAAGTTAGGAAGTGTGAAACACCAACTAATCCATCAAGCAAGGATTTAAAAAGAAACTAAGTGAGGGAGAGTAAAAATTAGGGTTGTAACTAATGGCAAAGAGAAGAAAATATGAAGGAGTGGAAAAGCTTTGACTAGTTAGCTTTCAAAGTTTATTTTATTGCAAGGTAAGAAGTTCTAAGCTTATTTAAACTACTTTGAATGAAAAGAAATGGATTTGATGCATAATTCTTAGATTTTTGAACTAGGGTTCTTAAGAGAAAATTTGGGGAAAGTGTGAAACTGATGTAATTGTGAAGAAATAGGAAGTATATAATGAAAAATAATGAAAATTGAAGAAACAAATTGGATGGTTTAGAGATAGCTAGGGCTGACCATTTTGCAGAAAAATGAGGAACATGGAAATTTAATAAATGTTTGTGTAATTAATATGTGTTGATGTATTTATGGTGGATTCGCATAGACTTAATAAATTTATTTAGATGTGATTGAATATTTAATGAACTTTGAATTATAAAAGAAGATGAATTAGTAAGAGATATGACTAGGATTTTGAGTTGGAATACATAAATTGTAACAACCCGGCTTTTCAAGCCCAAAACAACAGTAAAAAAATTTTATTTTCTTTTATATACCTGACACGCATGGTGCCGGTAATCAGCGAACCTAATCCCTCACATCATCAAAATACAATCCATACAATCAACATTTTATTTAAAAGTGAATCTTACATAAACACATAATATTATGGTTGCATAATTAGAAGTTCATATTAAAAATATACATACATAGACATGAGTTTGCATTCCTATCCTAATAATAGCCATTACGAATTTAAACAAAAGGATCTAATAAAATTATACATTCAGTACATTGATTCATACAAAATACATTGTGATTTAGAATGCAACTACATGATTCCTTGCAAAAGTAGGTTCCCGTGTATTGGGTTTCTTAGACATCTCTTTGGTGTGACATCCCTGTTGCAGTACAAAACATTTAAGAGAATGCAATTACTTAAT